>Ga0070698_100006715_pt1 | contig 12480 bp, 7 predicted proteins | sample KBSK1502metaG_FD_65477 | JGI IMG/M metagenome (GOLD analysis project Ga0070698, IMG submission 65477) | Corn, switchgrass and miscanthus rhizosphere microbial communities from Kellogg Biological Station, Michigan, USA - KBS K1-50-2 metaG | ecosystem: Host-associated > Plants > Roots >...
TTGACGATGCTGCCCCTGCAGCTCGAGGTGCCGCTGCCGCACTGGGCGATCGCGATCGTCCCGCCGCTCGTCTACGGCCTCCTCGTGCTGCTGTGCGTGGCGTGGCCGTCCCCGCTGGGGTGGCTCGTCGGCACCGCCCTCCTGAGCGGCCTTCATCTCCTGCTCGGCATGGCGCGCGGTCCGATCGCTGCGTTCCTCGATCCCTCCCTCGCGGGCCGGCCGCTGCCCTGGATGCTGCCCCCGCCGCTCCCCGAGCTAGTGGGCCTGATCCTGCTCCTGGTGCCGCTCCGCGACGTCCTCCGTGCGCGCCCGCGGTCCGCCCGGGAACGAGTGGCGGCCGGCCGCGCGACGGCGGGCGGACGTGGGCGGACAATTCCGACGAGGCCGATGCAGCCGGCCACCGGCTACGTGGCGAGCGAGAGTCTGCCCTCGGCGCCGGTCGAGGTGCCCCCGGTTCCCGTCGCGACTCCCGCGCCGCCGCCGGTCCCGGTGGCTCCTCCCATCGCGGTGCCACCGCCGGTCGATCCGGAGGTGGCGGAAGAGGCGCGTCGACGTCGCATCGCGGCCGGCGCCGAGCGTCGGCGCGAGATGCAGACTCCGCGTCCCGTTCATCGATCGGATGTCGTGCTGCGGATCGAGCTCGATCGGATCATGGGTCAGTTGCCGCCCGGCACATTCCTCGCACCCGAGGACGAGGTTGCCGCGAGCCTGCGCGATCCGGGCTACCTGCTCATTCCGGGGCCGCTCGTCGTCACCCAGCTCTCGGAAGGCATCGCGCTGGTGGCGTGGAGCGACATCGTCGACCAGTTCCCGTCTCGACTCGTCGGCCTCGACAGCCGGGAGATCGACGCGCACCTGGGCGACGGGCTGCGCCTGCCCCTCGACGAGGTGATTGCCCAGCTGCCCCACGAGTTGTTCGTCGCGGACACCCCCGAGGTCGAGCTGTCCGGGATCGAACGGATTCCGGTGCCGTTCCATCCCGTCGAGGAGGCCGGGCCCACGCCGAGCTCGACGCCTCAGATCGCGTCAGAGACCCAGCCGGCTCCGATGGTGGACCAGCCATGGACCACGACGACATCGGTCGTCGAGGAGCCTCCGATCCTGGAGGCCCCAGTCGCGGAAGCGCGCATCGATCCGATGCCGACGCCGGGGGTCGAGGAGCCGGTCGTGCCCGCTCCCGTACTCGACGTGGCGCCGGCGCCGGTTCACGTCTCCGAGCCGGAGCCGGCCGTCGTGCCGGCTCCCGCCGCCGTCGACACGCCGACCGTACGCATCTCCTTCGGCCGGATCGCCGCCGAGCTTCCGGCGGAGGCGTTTCGCTCGCCGCTCGATCAGATCGGGGCGCGCATGCACCAGCCGAACACCCTGCTCGTGCCGCTGGCGCAGATCCTGCCGCAGCTCGGGGAGGGATTGATCCGGGTGGGTTGGGACGTCATCGCGCCGCAGTTTCCCCGCGAACAGCTGGCACTGTCGGATGGGGAGATGGCCGAGCGGCTGTCGAACGGGATCAACCTGCCCATCGACGAGGTCATCCGTCAGATCTCTCCGGACCTGTTCATGACCGGCGGTCCGGCCGCCGATGTCAGTGGGCTCGAAAGTTTCCCCGCGCCGTTCCAGCCGTTGCTGTCGGACCCGGCGCCGGAGCCTCCCGTTGTGGCTACGCCCACGCCGCCCACCCCGGCCCTGGCGGAGGCGGCCTCGACCGCGAGCACGGAGATCGTTCGCGAGAGCGCGCCGGTGCAGGAGCACCTGGTGGAGACGCCGCTGGCCGCCGAGCCGGTGCCGGCATCGCTCGAGCGACCCGACGTCGTCGAGCCGCTGCCCACCACGCCGTCGGCGGGCCCGATCGTGGTGGAGCCTGTGCATGTGCCGGGGTCCACACCTCCGATCATGTCGACGCCGCCTCCCGTCGTCGAGCCGCCGGCCCCCGTGGCTCCTGAGGTGCGCCAGCTCGTCGAGGTCCGCCTAGAGCCGGCTCCCGCCGCGGTCAAGGCCGAGCCGTTGGTCGTGATGCCGGCTCCGGCTCTCGACCCCGAGAGGACACCGGCGCCCATCGTGGTACCGGAGCCGCGCCGAGACGAACCGGTCGTGAAGCCGGTCGCGGTCCCGCCGACGCGAGAGTGGCGTGTCGCTCCGCCGATCGACGCCGGGCCGATTCTTCCGGTCTCGGAGTCCGCGGCGGCGGGGGAAGCGCGACGCATCCTCGGGATTCTGGCCCCGATCGCCTCGTTCGAGGTGACCGTCCAGCCGATGGAGGGCGTGACGGTGTTCGCGATGGCGGCTCCCGCAGTGGCGCCGGAGACGGTGCTCGCCGCAACCGGTCTCGCCCTGCCGCTGCTGACCGATCGGCGGGCACCGTGGCCTCTCGATCAGATCACGCTGCGTGGTCCCGAGACCGCGCTGGTCCTGACGCCGCTCGGTCGAGGGCGCTCCGTCGGGCCGGTGCTCGCGACCGCGGCTCCGCGTGGCGGGGCCCTGGCCCTGCTCGAGATCCTGTGTCGTCGCGCCGGCGCGGAGGGCGGTCGTGCCGCGACACCCGCGGCGGCACCGTCGGAGCGCGGCCGCAACCTGGTGCCGGCCTCGGTGCCGGACCCGCTCACCCGCTGTGCATCGAGTCTCACCGCCTTCGGTCCGGTCACTGCGTCGGTGCTCCGCGACACCGAGGGCGAGGGGGTGTTCTACTTCTTCCTGCCGGCGGGCACCGATGTGCCCGCGGTGGGAGCGTTCGCGCAGGATCTCCAGGCCGTCGTCCGGAAGGCCGCGGGGTCCGGCGCCGTGTTCCGCACCGCCGTGCTGCGATCGGGGAACACGCTTGTGGTCATCCAGCCCGAGGAGGTCGGGCATGGTCGGTCGATCGTGGTCGTCGCGGGCGGGGACGTCACCCGCCCTGGCCTGGCCTATCGCCAGGTCGAGCGAGCGACCGCGCTGCTGGCCCAGGCCTGAGGCGATCGATGTCCATCATCAACTACGCGCAGAAAGAGATCAGCTTCAAGGTCGTGTACTACGGCACCGGAGTCGCGGGCAAGACCGCCAACCTCCAGTACATCTACCGGGGGCTGCCGGACGTGAACCGCGGCAACATGGTGTCGCTCGCGACCGGAGACGATCGAACACTCTTCTTCGACTTCCTGCCCGTCTCCGCGGTGACGGTGCGGAACTTCGTGGCGAAGTTCCAACTCTACACCGTGCCCGGGCAGGTGTACTACAACATGACCCGCAAGCTGGTGTTGCGGGGCGTCGACGGCATCGTGTTCGTCGCCGACTCGCAATGGGATCGGCTGCGCGAGAACGTCGAGAGCTTTCGAAACCTCGAAGAGAATCTAAAAGAGTACGGGTACAATCTAGATGAGATCCCGTACGTGATCCAGTACAACAAGCGAGACCTGCCCAACGTGGCGCCGGTCGAGTATCTCGAATACCTGCTGAATCGCCGGAGCCGTCGGGTTCCGTACTTCGAGTCGGTCGCGGTCGAGGGCAAAGGGGTCTTCGACACGCTGAACACGGTGTCGCGCATGGTCCTCGTCGCGGGCTTTGGACAAGAACAGGGGGCGCTCAATGAGTCTAAATGACAACCTGGCCATCCACGAGGAGGACGCGCAGCGCATCAACGGCGTGCTCCTGCACTTTCTGGGAGAGTCCGGGGCGATGGAGGCCCTCCTGATCGATCGGAGCGGGCAGCTCCTCGCTCGCGGGGGCGCCTCCCGGTCGCTCGATACCGTCTCGCTGTCCGCCCTCGCGGCGGGCGCCTTCAGCTCGACCGCCGCGATGGCCCGTCTGCTGGGGGAGACCGAGTTCACCATGCTGTTCCACCAGGGCGTGAAGGAGAGCATCCACGTGGCCGCCGTGGACGAGCACGCGATCCTGCTCGCCATCTTCGACAGCCGGACTACGGTGGGCATGGTGCGCCTCTTCGCCAAGGAAGCGGGAACCGCGATCGGCGCGATCCTCGCCGAGACCCGGACGCGCCCGCAGCGCACCGGCACGCTCGCGACGCCGCTGCGCAAGGACGAGGTGCAGTCGACTCTCCGGGAGCGCCCGGTCTGAGCTAACGGACACCAGCCATGGCCCAGACCGAGAGCAAGCCTCTGTCGCCTGAAGAGAAGCGCTCCCTGGCCGAGTCGGCTCGGCTCTGCGAGATGATCGTGGAGGCCAATCCCTCGGACACCGGGGCGCTCGAGACCTTGAAGGAGATCTATACCAAGCTGGGCGATCGGGAGAACCTCGCCCGGGTGGTGGCGCGCCTCGCCGGCACGGTGGGGGGCCGACCCTCCGCGAGCGTGACCCCGACGCCCGCGGTGGTGACCGCCCCGGCTCCCCTGCCGGCCCCCGCGCCGGTCGTCGAGCTGGAGCCGGCGATACCGTCCGGCGACAACGGACGCGGGGCGGGCAAGCGGGCGGCCGCGATCGCGAGCGAGCGACGGGGAGGCAGCCTGTCGCGTCTCGGCGACCGTCTGGTGGCCGAGAAGCTCATCTCGACCGAGCAGCTGCAGCGGGCCCTCGCCGAGCAGAAGGGCAGCGCGGACAAGCTGGGGACCATCCTGGTCCGGCTCGGGTTCATCACCGAGGACAGCCTGGTCTCCTTCCTGTCCAAGCAGTACTCGATCCCCGCCATCACGGTGGCCCAGGTCGATCCGGATCCGGACGTGCTGAAGCTGGTGCCCGAGCAGATCGCGAAGAAGCACAGCGTGCTCCCCATTAAGCGGATGGGAAACGTCCTGACCCTCGCGATGGCCGATCCCACCAACGTCTTCGCCCTCGACGACGTCGGGTTCATGACCGGCCTGCAGATCCAGCCGGTAGTCGCGTCGGAGGCTGCCATCCGGAAGGCCTTCGAGCGCCTGTACGAGACCGGGGCCAGCGTCACCGACATGATGAGCGAGCTGGAGGAGGCCGACACCGACGTCGAGGTCGTCGAGGGCGGCGAGGAGACCTTCACCAAGGCCGACGTCTTCGACCTCAAAGAGTCGGCCGACGAAGCGCCGGTGGTCCGGCTCATCAACATGATCCTCACCGACGCCATCCGCCGCGGCGCCTCCGACATCCACCTGGAGCCCTACGAGAAGGTGTTCCGGGTCCGGTTCCGCATCGACGGTGTGCTCCACGAGATCATGACCCCGCCCAAGCGCCTCGAGGCCGCCCTGACCTCGCGCGTGAAGATCATGGCCACCCTCGACATCGCGGAGCGGCGCCTGCCCCAGGACGGACGCATCAAGCTGCGTTACCACCAGCGCGAGATCGACTTCCGCGTCTCGACGCTGCCGACGATCTTCGGCGAGAAGACGGTCATGCGTATTCTCGACAAGGACGCCCTGCAGCTCGACCTGACCGCGCTCGGCTTCGATCCCTGGAGCATGGAGCAGTTCACCAAGGCGATCCACAGCCCCTACGGCATGATCCTGATCACGGGGCCGACCGGCTCGGGCAAGACCACCACGCTCTACTCCGCGATCCACACCATCAACTCGCCCGACATCAACATCATGACCGCGGAGGATCCGGTCGAGTACAACCTGAAGGGCGTCAACCAGGTGCAGATCAACGACGAGATCGGGCGCACCTTCGCGGCCTGCCTGCGCAGTTTCCTGCGGCAGGACCCCGACGTGATCCTGGTCGGTGAGACCCGAGACCTGGAGACCGCCCAGATCGGTATCCGCGCCGCCCTGACCGGCCACCTGGTGCTCTCCACGCTGCACACCAACGACTGCCCGTCCACTCCCGCCCGGCTACTCGACATGGGCATCCCGCCCTTCCTGGTCTCCTCTTCGCTTCAGCTCATCCTGGCCCAGCGCCTCGGCCGCCGGGTGTGCCGCGACTGCAAGGAGCCCTACGAGGCGAGCGAGGAGAGCCTGGTGCCCTACGGGCATGTGCCCCAGGGACTCGGCACCGTGAACTTCTACAAGGGCAAGGGGTGCCAGACCTGCAACTTCACCGGGATGAAGGGCCGGGTGGCGATCTACGAGGTCATGCCGATCTCGACCGAGATCCGCGATCTCATTCTGCGCAACGCGACCACCAACGAGATCCTGGACGCGGCCTGCTCGCAAGGCATGAAGACCCTCCGCCAGAACGCGCTGCAGAAGGTGATCGACGGGGTGACGACGGTGGAGGAAGTGCTGCGGGTGACGCTCGGCTAGGTCCGGCTCAAGCGGCGCCGGCGGTACGCCAGGTGCCGCGCAGGCGATCCACCGCGCGGCCGAGGGCGGCGCGGACCACCTCGACGTTCACGTTGCGGTCGGCCGCCAGGGTGACGTAGCCGACCGGGCTGCCGCCCACGAAGACGGTGCCGTCGTCCGCCGAGAACAGCGCGGTGCGAAATGCGCCGCGATCGAGGCGCGTGGCCCCCAGCTCCAGCTCCCGTCCCAGGGTCGCCGCGAGCGCGGCGAGGGCCTCGACCGGGAAGCGCGGCGGCAGCTCGGAGGTGATCACGAGCCCGTCCGGGGTCACGATGAGCCCGCCCCGGACCCCGTCGAGCCGGATTAGCTCGAAGAGCGTCTCGCGGAACGCCTGCGCCCGCGAGGGCCGCGGGACGGCGCCGCCCGCATCTCGGGACGCGCTCGAATCGGCGGGAGACTGGGAGTCGGCCACGACTCAGCTCTTGATGTTGAGGTCGGTCCACAGCCGGCCCAGCTGCACGAGCCCGGCGCCGACCTCGATTTCGCGGGGCAGCGCGACCCCGAGGATGACCCCGCCGTCGCTCCGCATGAACATCATCTCCGACGAGCCCTCGACGACGCCACGGCGCAGCGTCCCCAGGCCCGCGCGCGCGAGGGTCGCGGAGGCGATGCGATAGACCTGGGTCATGTGGAGCGTCAACTGCCGCTGCCGGTCCTCGCTGCCCTGCGCGAACACCATGGTTCCGTCCGCGTGGGTGAGGATCAGATCGTGCGCGCCCGGAGGCAGGCGGAGCCGCTCGGTGTTGATCGCCCCGACGGCGCTCGGTGTCGCCACCGCGGGCGCGGACCACGTCGCGACCATCTCCTGCAGCGCCTTCGCTTCCGGGAAGTCGGGGAAGTACTGGATCGCCCGATCGAGGAAAGGCCGGCAGCCCTCGATGTCGCCCTCTTCCAGCGCGATGCGCGCGAGGCCGAAGAGGGCCCGCGGGTGGTACGGATCGAGCGAGAGCACCCGCCGGAACGATGTCTTCGCCGCCGGCATCTCGCGGAACACCACGTGGAGGTAGGCGTCCAGCAAGTGCCCGACCGCGATGTTGGGGGCGACCCTCAGGCCCTCGGCGATCAGATCGGCCGCCTCTTCGTAGCGGCCCTCGTGTCGGTACTGGTCGGCCAGGCGGAACATCGTCGCTGCAGAACGCGGCTTGACGAGCCCGGTGAGACCGCTCCAGGTGCGCTCGAGGAACGTGGCTAAGCCCACGCGCCGACCTCCCTCGTCCAGGGGTTGCCCAGCCTGGAGATCATCGTTGTCGCCATCATAGCATGCACCCCCCGAGGGGGTTCCAAACTCCGGGGGGTCCCGTGCCGCCGATGCTATAACTGCTCGCGGCGACACCATGCGCCCACGCCTCGATGCGGGATCCCTGGCCGCCGTCCTGCCCGCGACCATCCTCGTGCTGGTCCTGGTGGCCGCCGCCGGCCTCTTCGTCGCCGAAGGTGCTCGCGTCATCCGCTTTCCGTACCCGATGGACTACGGCGAGGGGCCCCTGCTGGAACAGGCGCTGCGCCTGGGCCGTCTCGAAGGTATCTATCGCCCGAGCCCGACCTCATCCCCGTACACGATCAGCAACTACCCTCCGGTCTATCCGCTCGTGCTCAGTCCGCTCGGCCGGCTGCTGGGCCCCGCCTACTGGTACGGGCGCCTGCTGTCGTGGGTCAGCATCGCCGCCGCGGCGGTCTTCGTCGGCCTCGTCCTGCACGCCCTCACGGGTGATCGGGCGGCCGCCGTCATCGGCGCGCTTTCCCTGCTGGCCCTGCCGCCGGTGTCTTACTGGTCGTCGCTCTTTCGGGTGGACGCGCTGGCGCTCGGCCTGAGCCTGGGCGCGATCTGCGTGATCGTCCGGCTCCCCGCCGGCCGCCTGACGGTGCCGGCGGCCGCGCTCCTCCTGACCGCCGCGATCTACACCCGCCAGTCATACGGACTGGCCGCTCCGCTCGCGGCCTGTCTCTGGCTCGGTCACGTCACCTCGTGGCGGCGGGCTCTCGCGCTCGCGGGTCTCACCGGAGGGCTGGGTGCCGCTCTCTTCCTGGGGCTCGAGCGGGCGACCAACGGGGGCTTCTCGTTCAACATCGTCTCCGCCAACCTGAACGACTACCAGGCGGGGTCGCTCGTCGCGTACTTGACCGACGTCTGGACCTTGATGCCTCTCACCCTGGCCGGGGTCGGCCTGTTTCTCGTGCTGGCGCCCTGGTTCCGGGTGCCGTCGTGGCGGCTGATCGCGCCGTACCTCCTGGGCGCGGTCGTCTCCGGGCTGACCATCGGCAAGGTCGGCTCGAACGTGAACTACTTGATCGAGCTGGGAGCGGGTGTGAGCCTGGCTATCGGCGCCCTCCTCGCCTGGCAGCGGCCACGGCGCGCGGCGCACGCGACGATCGCTCTCCTGCTGGCGCTCGACCTGGCCCTGGTCGTCCTGGCGTCGCCGTACCGCACCGTCACCCACGTCCGCCTCAAGCAGGGCGAGGAGGCGCGCCGTCTGCTCGACGTGGTCCATCGGGCCCCTGGCGCGGTCGTCGCCGACGAGGACATGGGGCTCCTCCCGCTGGACCGCCGCCCGATCCTCTTTCAGCCCTTCGAGATGACCCAGCTCGCGCGGGCGGGCCGCTGGAACCAGCGGCCGTTTCTCGACGAGATCGAGCGCCAGGCCTTCGCGGCGATCCTGATCTACCGGATTCCTGACCTGCCGCTGCACCGGCAACGGTGGACGGACGAGATGCTGACCGCGATCGATCGCCGCTACGTTCTCGCGGAGCGGGTCGGCCTCACCGAGGTGTATCGCCCGCGCCCGGGCGGCTGAGCCCGGGTCGCCCAGCGGGGACCGGCTCAGCGGCCGCGGGGCGGCGGCAGCTCGATGAGCCAGAACTTCTGGTCGCCCTTGATCATCCGCGTGCCCTCGGAGAAGAAGGCGGTCATCAGCGCAAGCTTCGCCACGTTCTCCTCGCGCGGGCGCCGCTCGTCCACGATCGGCGAACGCTCGTAGTCCTGCAAGATGTCGTGCCGCACCAGGAGGTGGGTGATCCCGTCCGCCCGTACGCGCCCCCGGATCTCCTCGACGCGGCTTGCCGCGCGCACGTACTGGGTCAGCGTGTAGTCCTCGAAGATGAAGTCGGAGAAGGCCGGCCGGTCCAGGTGGTACGTATCGCGTCGCATGTCGATGAGCCACACCGTCGCGGTCGGCGGGAGGTCACGGTTCACGATCTGGTAGTAGGGGTAGTAGTCGAGACGGCGGGCGAGATAGTCCTCCCGCGGCTCGCCCCCGAGCACGACCCGCAGCGGATCGACCTGCAGGAACCAGGCACAGATGACCGGCAGGCCGAGGGCGGCGGCGGCGACCAGGAGGCCCCAGAGTGGTCGGCTGAGAGCCGGTGCGAGGCCGGTACCGGCCACCGCGATGGCGACGGCCAGGCCGGCCGTCGCGGGCAGCAGGTAGCGGAGCTGCTGGCTCGAGAAGAGCCAGAAGACGAAGAGGCTGGCCGACACCAGAACCGCCAGCCGCAGCTCGACGTCGAGACGGCGCCGCCACAGGGCCCACGCGAGCAGGGGCAGCGCGAGGACGAAGACGATGCCGAGCACGCCGTCGTAGAACGCGGGCTGGTCCGGCTGGGCCGCAACCGCGAGGCGGATGGGCGACCACAGGTAGTCGAGCGGGCCCTGGGCGTCTCCGTAGAGCGAGAACAGGGTCTCGTAGAGTCGCGAGCGCTCGAGATCCCAGCCGGGGGCCTGAGCCGGCCAGATCCCGAGATAGAACGGGAAGAGCGGGCTCCCGGTGCGGATCCAGTTCCGGACGTACCACGGCGCAGCGAGGGCCACGCCCACGGTGAGCGCGCCGACCACCGCCGCCGCGGTGCCGGCCGTGCCCGGGCGGGCGGTGTCGCGGTCGGCGTCTCCGTGGCCGAGGGCATGCAGCAGGCCCAGCAGGGCGAGCGGGAGCAGCAGGAACGCGGCACTCAGCTTGATCGAGAGCGCCCCGCCGATGCCGGCTGCGACCCAGACGAGCTGGCGCGATCGCCCCGTTGCCCACCAGCGGCCGAAGCCACGCACCGCCAGCGCGGTGTAGCCGGCCAGGGCCAGGTCCACGTAGGCGCTCGCGGCCACGTCGTACGCGCTCGGGATCCACGCGATCGTGAGCGCGGCGGCCGCTGCCCACGGCCGGTCCGCCCCGCGCTCTCGCGCCCATCCGTACACGGTCATGACCAGGAGCGGCGCGAACAACACGAGCGTGGCGCCGGCGGCGGCCTCGGCGACCCGGACACCGAGGGGCGCGCCCAGGAGCATGGCCCAGACCGCGTGCATCTCGACGCCCAGCGGGTAGTAGCCCGCGATGTTGTACGGCACCTCGATAGCCCGACCGGCCGCGATCCATGTCTTCGGGAGAGCGAAGTGGTAGAGAAGGGTGTCCTTGGCGGTGGGCGGCGCCAGGGCCGCGATCAGGGCCAGGACCTGCCCGGTGACGACCAGACCCAGCGCGCCCCACCCGAAGGCGCGGGCGACGCCACCCGCGGTGATCCGGAGGGATATGAACGCCCGGCCGGCCAGGACCAGTCCCGTGAGCAGCGCCAGCCCCGCGACCGAAGGGCGATAGAGAGGGGCGGCCCCCAGGAAGAACCAGATCAGCGACCAGGCGCCGGCCCCCACGAGCGAGCGCTCGGCCGCCCGCAGTACGGCGTCATCGACCGCGCCACCATCGGAGGGGGTGTCGACGTGGCGGACGATCGTGTCGCCGACGCCGTACCAGGCGAGCCCGATGAGGCCGGCGATCAGGACCCCGATCAGGCACTGGATCCCCGCCGGGCCCCAGACCGGTCCGTGAGCCAGACGGGCGAAGCCGGTCGACACCAGGCCGGGAAGGTGACCCACGTCCTCCCCCCGGCCCAGCAGGAAGGCCACCGCGAGCACGAGCCACCAGGCGCCCGCGACGGCGAGGACGCCCGTCCGGCGGGCTCCGGCAGTCATTCCCGCTTAGCCGTGGGTCGCCCCGACGTAGCCCTGCTCAAGATCGCGCGCGCGCAGCGCTGGATCGCGCTCCGCAGGCGGACCGTACCCGCCACCGCCCGGGAGGAGCACCTCGATCAGATCCCCCGGTTGTAGCGTCTGCTCGGCCTTCGGGTTGGCGGGCGGGCGTCCGTTGATCAGGACCTGACCGGGGAGGCCGGGAAGGCCGCCGAAGAATCCCTGGGCCGGGATGCGGGTCCGGTCGCACAGGATCGAGCACGTGGCCGGCTCGTCGGATCGCACCCGGAACGCGATGACCTGACCGAGACCGCCCCGGTAGCGTCCGTCTCCACCGGATCCGTCGCGCAGGGCCTTGCGCTCGATGAGCAGCGGTGCCAGCGACTCGACGACCTCGACCGGAGTGCCGAGGACGCCCGAGGGGAAGGCGGTGGCGGACAGGCCGTCCTGGGCCGGGCGCGCCCCGGTGCCGCCCGAGCTGAAGAACGTGTAGACCCACGGCGAGCGGTCACGGTTCTTGCCGGTGAGCTGGATGCCCCAGATGTTCGCCGAGCCCTCGGCCATCACCCGCTCGGGCACCGCCTCCTTCAGGGCTCCCGCCACCACGTGGGGCAGGAAGTGTCCGATGATGTGGCGTGCCGCCACCGGGGCGGGGTGCTGCACGTTGAGGATCGAGCCCTCGGGAGCGGTGATGCGGAGCACGCGGAACGCGCCCTCGTTGTTTGGGACGTCGGGGCTCACGATCACCTTGACCCCGTAGGTCGTGTAGGCCTCCGTGTAGTTCATGACCACGTTGATGCCGCGGCGGCTGGCCGGGGAGGAGCCGGTGAAGTCGACCCACAGGTCCTCCCCCCGGACCTCGCAGCGCGCCGCGATGGTGATGGGCTCGTCGAACCCGTCGGAGGTGAGCGCGTAGCGGTACTGGCCCGGGCGCAGCTCGCCGATGGCCTGGCGCATCGCGCGCTCGGTACGCGCGATGATCTCGTCGGCCAGCGGCTCGAGCCAGTCGATGCCGAACTCGTCCATGAACTCGAGCAGGCGCTCGCCTCCCACCGCGCCGCCGGCCACCTGGGCGTGGAAATCGCCCATCACTAGGTCGGGCACGCGGGTGTTGCTCCGGATCAGCGCGGCCAGCGACTCGTTGAGGCGGCCGCCCTCGTAGAGCTTCATGATCGGGATGAAGAGCCCCTCCTCGTAGACCTCGCGTGCCTCTGCGGAGAGCACGTGCCCGCCGATGTCGGCGCTGTGGCAGGTCGAGGCGAAGAAGGCCACGCAGTCGCGGCCGCGGAAGATCGGGTTGCAGACCGTGACGTCGTTGAGGTGGCCGGAGGTCTTCCACGGATCGTTGGTGATGAGTACGTC
>Ga0070698_100006716_pt1 | contig 12478 bp, 10 predicted proteins | sample KBSK1502metaG_FD_65477 | JGI IMG/M metagenome (GOLD analysis project Ga0070698, IMG submission 65477) | Corn, switchgrass and miscanthus rhizosphere microbial communities from Kellogg Biological Station, Michigan, USA - KBS K1-50-2 metaG | ecosystem: Host-associated > Plants > Roots >...
GTCGGCGTCGCCACGTATCCAAATCACGGAGTGGATCACGACACAGTCCTACGGCACGCGGACGTCGCGATGTACCAGGCCAAGGCTGCACGCGCGGGCACGGCCGTCTACGACCCCAGGCAGGATCGAAACGACGAGGCGCGGCTCACGCTGGCCGGCGAGCTGCGACGAGCGATCGACAACGAAGAGCTAGTGCTCCACTTCCAGCCGAAGGCCGCGCTCGATAGCGGACGGATCGTCGGCGTCGAGGCACTCGTGCGCTGGCAGCACCCCGAGCGCGGCTTCGTCATGCCGGACGAGTTCGTCCCGATCGCCGAGCGCACGGGCCTGATCAAGCAGCTCAGCCGCTACGTCATCGCACGCGCGGTTCGTCAGTGCGGCGAGTGGCGGGCGTCAGGCCTCGATCTTCAGGTCGCTGTCAACTTGACGATCCCCGACCTGCTCGACCTCGAGCTTCCCGACCACATCGAAGCGCTACTCACCGAAGCCGCCGTGCGACCGGATCAGCTCGAGCTCGAGATCACAGAGAGCACGATCCTCGCCGACCCCTTCCGCGTGCGACAGGTGCTCACACGCCTGAACGAGCTCGGGCTTCGCCTCGCGATCGACGACTTCGGTACCGGCTACTCCTCGCTCGCCTACCTGAGACGCCTCCCCGTGCACACGATCAAGGTCGACCGTTCGTTCGTGGAAGGCATGTGCGAGAACGCCAGCGATGCCACCATCGTCCGTTCGACCATCGACCTCGGCCGGAACCTCGGCCTGGAGGTCGTTGCCGAGGGCGTCGCGACGCAAGAGACGTGGGACGTACTCCGCACGCTCCACTGCACATTTGCCCAGGGCTATCTGATCAGCCGGCCGGTACCTCCGGCTGAGCTTGGGGCCGTGCTGGAGGAGCGCGGCACGGCACCGCCCGCAAGCGCAGCACCCGCCGTCGGCGCCAACCGTCTTTAGGGACCCGTCTCGTTCCCGCCGATGTCGTTGCCGCCTGCGTCCACGCGCAGGATCAACCTGCTCGCGAGGATGCCGGGGCCGCCATTCGCGCGAATGACGTTGTCCTTGAGCGCGAGCGTCCCCCCTCCTCCGTCCTGACCGCCGGCGAGCACGACGCCCGCGCGCTTCGGAGGCGTCAGCTTGAGGGCGTTCCTGACGATCGTGTTGCCGCCGATCTCGAGGCCGGTCGCAACCACGGCCGGACCGTCGTTCGGCTCCAGCTCGAGCAGGATGCCCGGGCCGGCGTTGTCCTGGATCGTGTTGCGGACGATGTGGACGTCCAGCGCCGGCGCTCCGCGGTCATCCGGCTCAAGGTCGATCCCGGCTGCCGGCTGACCCGGCGGCGAGTCGCGGACACCTTCGATCGTGTTCCGCTCGATCCGCAGCCCGATCACGGCCGTCGCCGAGATCGCGTTCCTCGTCGCCCCGGCGAGAGTCGAGTCGAGGACCGCGATGTCGCCTGCATAGCTGTTGCCGTTGCCGCGGCCGCTGATGGTTATGTCGTCCTTGGGCGAGCCGCCGATGTCGAGGTTGCCGAGTGTGACCCGGTGCCCGAAGACCGCCACTCCGAACATCGACTGACCGTCCGGCACGACGATGCTGAGATTGCTGATCGTGACGTCGACGGGCGCGGGTCTCGTCCGACTCGAGCGGTTGACGAAGAAGACAGCGCTCGACGCGATCGGGTCGCCGTCGATCGAATGGAGCCGCACCGGCCCGGGCCCGAGAGAAACGACGCACGCGCCGTCTGACGTGATCGTCGTGCTGTCATGCGAGACCCACAAGCCGTGCGTCGAGTAACACTCGCCGTTCGGAAGCTTCGGTAGGAAGACGGTGCCTCCGCCGCGATCGAGGCGCGCCTGCAGCCACCGGCTGAGATCGCGCAACGCCGGCGGCGGAGACGAGCGCCCCGGCGCGACGCTCGGTTTTAGAGCTGGCGTCGCCTTACGGAAGACGACGCGCGGCCCACGATTGCCGCTGAAGATGTTGCCGTCGATCGCGACCTTGCCCTGGCCGTCGCTCTGACCGCCGAGAACGACGATGCCACCGCGTCTCGATGTTGGCGCCGCGTGTGCGTTCCGTTGGATGCGGTTCCCGGCTACCTCGATGCCGTCGGCGATGACCGGGGCTCCGTTGGGAGGAGCCAGATCGAGCAAGACACCGGGCCCGCCGTTGCCGGCGATCGTGTTACGGACGATGTGGACGTCGAGCGTGGGCTGCCCACGGTCTCCGGCCCGGATCTGCACACCGGCTGCGGTCGGCGCGCGTCCGGCCGACAGCGTGTTCCCCTCGATCCGCAGTCCGATCGGGCCAAAGGCGGAGATGACACTCCGCTGGCCACCGGAGAGGTTCGAATCCAGGACTGCGACCCGTCCCGTCATCCCGCCGGCGCCTTCCGTCCCCGTGCCGATTCGCACGTCCGCCAGCGGTGCCCCGTCGATCGTCAATCCGCTCAGCGTCGTCTCATGCCCGAAGACCGCGACCCCGTACATCCGCTTCGAGGCCGGAACGGTGATCCTGAGCCCGCTGATCGCAACACGTACCGGTGGGGGCAGGCGGATGTTCGAGTGGGTGAGGAAGAAGACCGCGTTCGCTCGCACGGGCTTGCCGGAGCCGGTCCTGATCCGGGCCTCTCCCGGCCCGAGCGCGACGAGGCACGCCCCATCCGAGGTAATCGACGTGTCGTCGCGCGAGAGCCAGAGGCCACGGGCCCGGTAACACCGACCGTCCGGCAGTTTCGGGATGAAGATGCTGCCGCCGGCGTCGAGCCTCGCCTGCAACGCCGCGGTGTCGTCCCGCACTCCTGCGCCCGCGCCCGGAGCGCCTGCCAGGACGGCCGCGACACAAGACGCCGCAGCCAGCCCTCTTAGTGCCCGACCGCTCCTTCCCACCCCGGGCGGCCGCGGACTAGATGTTTCGCCGCAGGAAGACGAAGCCGAGCGGCACGAGCGCGGCGAGTGCGACGAACGGCGCGAGCGACACGCGCGTCCGCTGCTCCCTCAGCTTCGTCGACGGGCCGCTCCCGAGAATGGCTTTCGCCGCCGAGACGAGCGCGCCGGTGTCCCCGTCCGAGATCACCGTTCCGTCACCGGCGGCCGCGAGGCGTTCCGCTTCCCGGGCGCTCTCCGGGTCGGGCCGATAGCCGACGTCGGGTCTGTTCTTCTGGAGGAAGATCTTCTCAGTGGAGTTCCAGAGATGGACGAAGAGCACGCGGATGCCGTGGTCGCGGAACTTGTTCGCCAGGACGACGTCGTCGAACGAGTCGCTTTCGCCGTCGCTGTAGACGATCACGAGGCGCTTCTTCACCTGGGGTGAGAAGTAGTTGTTCGGGCCGAAGTCACCGAGTGAGTTGAAATCGGTGGCGAGGGTGTTCGTGCCCGCGGGGGGTGGGCGCTCGATCGAGATCGCATGACGAAGCGTCGAGGTGAACACCTGGGCATCGAGCGTCGGGAAGAGGTGCGGCAGCGTGCGATCGGTCATCGACGCGATCCCGACCGGAATGTCGCTGAGCCGTGTGCGGACGGTCTGCGCCATCGACTTCGCACGGTCGAGCCTGGTCGGCGAACCGCTGTCGTGTCGCGCCAGCATCGACCTCGAGATGTCGAACAGCATGAAGACCTCGGCGTCCGCGCGACCCGTTTCGGTTCGGTTGCCGGAGATGACGGGCTGCGCCGCGGCGATCCCGAGCAAGCCGGCAACGGCCGCAATCGCTGCGGGGACGCCGAGCCGGGTTCGAAGTGGTGGCGGCGTCAGCCCGAGGGCGCTCGATACACGTCGGGTGCGACGCTCGAGCAACGCGTAGGCAGCCAGCGGGATGACGACGGCGAGTGCGATCAGGCTCGCAGTCGGCGAGAGGAAGGTCATCAGTGCCCCTGCCAGTGATGCTGTCGAGCTTCGGGGGCGCCAGCACCAAGCGAGAGGCTGCACTCGTCCACAGCCAAGGCTGACAGCCTTGGCAAGGACGAGGGTGGACTCTCGCGCAGCGTGATCGCGCGCCCTAAGCCGACACCGAGGCATCGCTCGCGATGCCGACCATTGGAGGTGGTGCTGGCTTCGCCAGCACCACCGTTCTGTATTGCTGGTAGGGGCACAACTAGTAGCCGCTGCCGGGGGTTGCCAGCGCAGCGCCGCCCGAACGTCCGAAACCGTGCGCCGAGCCGCCGCCCGTGCCCGTCGGCAGTCGCTTGAGCAGTCGCAGCGTGAGCTCGAGGTTGAACTTCGCGTCCTCGTTCGTCGGGTCCGCGGTGAGCGCGCCGCGGAAGGCTCGCGAGGCGAACTGCAGGAAGCGAAGGCGCTGCGCCTGATTGTCCGTCGTCGCGAGCCCGAGGCCCATCACGCCGAGGAGGTTCGCGGCCTGGCCGCGCCTGGCCGGATCCTTCGCTTGCCGGACGAACTGCGCAAGCGAGACCAGTGCCTCGCTACGGATCTGGTCCGCGTTCGTCTGCATGAACGGATTCACATCCGGGCGAGCAAGCCAGAAGCTCCGCAGGGTCTTGCGGTAGAAGAGATCGTCGCCGAGACCGAGCAGGCGACGTGCGGCATGGAAGGGCACGGCCTCCTTTGGCTGCCAGAGATCCGTGCGCATCGGCGCGGCCACGAAACGGACATCGTCGCGGCTGAGCGTGCTCTGCCAGCGTCCGACGTCGAGGGCAAGGAGCAACGCGACGAGGCCCGCCGCGAGGGCGACGATCGTTGCTGCGACCCAGCGCGTCACGACTGTGCCCTCGGGACGGGGAGTCGGCCGCACCAATGCTCGTTTGCCGCGAGCGCGACGAGGACGAGCCCCGCGATGAAGATGAGCGTCCACGGCACGGCGCCGGTGAGGGCGCCTTCGGCTGCGCCAACACCATGGCTGACCCGCGTCACGGGCGCGGCAAACGCTCCCTTGCCGGCCAGATTCTGGAAGAGCGCGAGATTGTCGGCGCGTGGGCTCAGCCCGACGATCCGGAACGGCACATTCTCATTCCGGAACGAGTTGAGCGCCTGGGCAACACGCGGGACGTCGTCCGGAGCGGTGTCGAGGTCGCTCACGAGCAGGATCGGCCCGCGCCGCTTGCCGGCACGCACCAGCGCCTCATGCGCAAGGTTGAGCCCGTCAGAGATCTGAGTTCCGCCCGAGAAGTTCGTCGACCACGGCGTCGGCGTCGTCGGATCGAGCCCGGGGCGGGGATGCGCCGGCGGCGTGAAGAGGCGCACCAGCGGTCGGAGCTCGCGGGCCGGCGAGCCCGGCGGAAGCATTTCGTACGCGATGTCCGAGAAGACCACGAGGCCGACGCGCGAGCGGGAGCGAATCAGGTGCTCGAGCACGTTCACGATCGTCCGGTCAGCCTCGGGCTTGATCGAGCGGGAGACGTCGAGGACGAGCATCCCGCTGCTCCCGGTCGGGAGAAGTCCGTGCGTCGCCGCCGCGTCGCTGCGACCGGTCGCGCTGGCAGAGACGACAAGCCCGACCAGGAAGAGAGCGAGCGTCACGCGCAGGATCAGCGTGCGACGCGCAACACTCGCGAGCGGTGCTGTCGTCGCCAGCGGAATCGCCGGTCCATGGGCCCGGCTGCGAAGTGGCCTAGCGAGCGTGGCCATTGGATCTCTCCTCGACGATCCGCCGCACGTCGACCGTCAGAGGTTGGGTTGCGGCCGGCAGTGGAGTCTGCTCTCCCCACGCCAGCTCGCGGGCCGCAAGCGCGAGCTCCCGCTCGCCGCTGTGCGTGAGCTCACGCGAGAGGAGCTCGAGCGCCTTCCGCTTCGCGGGCTGGTCCTCTCGCGCCGAGGCTCGCTCGACCAGCAGCACGGCGCGTTCGAGCGCGGAGCGGGAAGGGACCCGCACGCGGCGCATGACCGCCCGGACGAACCCGGCGAACGCGACCAGCGCACAGAGGAAGAGCAGGCCGCTGACGACGAGCAGTACGACGCGCAACACGGTGGGCGAGATGCTGTACCTCACACCCAGCGGGGCGGTGGTCACACGCCAGGAGGGCTGCTGGAACGGGTCGGCGTTGAACAGGTCGGCCGCGGTCGTTCGCGAAGCGACCGTCAGCGGATACCAGGGCACCTTGTAGGTACGCCGCCCACCACCCGTCCGCGCCCAGAAGAAGACGTTGGCCGGTTGGAAGACAACGCGCGTGAACGACCCCGTCGGCAGGCACTCATACGTGACGCAGGCGAGGTGCGCGGTGTAGACCAGGTGCGTCAGTCGGCCGGAGTCCTGCCGTTGGACGGTCGGGACCCCAATGAGGGCGTACGGCTTGAAGTCAGGGTTGAACCCGATCCGAGACGGATCGATCCGGTCGCGATCGATAAGGAGGATGATCTTGGCCTGCACCGGGTCGGCGAACATCGCGGCCGACCTCGAGAGCTGCGTCTCGCCCGAGATCGCCTCCCGCTGAGCCACCGCCGTCGAGCCCCCTCGGAGTGCGAGAACGAGCACGACCGCGATGAGCGCGGCGGCGACGAGCCCACCGGCGGCGAGGACGCGTCTCGGCGTCACCACCAGCGACCTCGCGAGATGATCCGCTCGTCCGCCCATTCGAGGAAGGCCTGGAAGATCTCGCCGCGATCAGCGGTCGTGACCAGCACCGGCCCCAGGTCGAGCGCGCGCAGCTGCACGATCAGCTCTTCGGCGCGGGCCTCGTTCTCCTCACGACGGCCGGCAGCCTCACGCTCCGTGAGGCGCACGGCGACGAACCGGCCGGTCGTCTGGTCGTGGAACGGGACGACCACGCCGCCGACCGCCGGGAAGCTTCGCTCCCACACCGGATCCTGAATCACGACCGGGACGATGTCCCACCGCCGTTCAAGCGCGGCGACCCATTCGCCTTCCGACGGTGGGGAGAGGAAGTCGGAGCAGAGGAAGATAAATGTCCCCGCCGGCAACGGCGGATGCAGCCGCATCAGGAAGTCGAACGCCCGGACGATGCTGTCCTCGGGCGCACCGAACGACCCTTTCGTCGCAGCTTCGGGCACGTTGTGATGCGTGCGCGGGTGAACCCAGGTCTCTTCTGACTCGCCATGGTCGAGATAGCCGAGAAAGCCGCGCGCGGCGAGTGTCGCCTCGGTCACGAGCACCGCGGCCTCCTCCATCGCCTTCGGCTTGTCCAGCCACGGCAGCGGACGCGGGAAGAGCGACATCGAGGGCCTGCGGTCGCTGACCAGGACGACGCGCGGAGCCTCCTCCGCGAAGTACTCGCGCACGATGAACTCGTCTGCACCGTGGGCCGACGAGAGTCGCGCGGAGGCGTTCCAGTCGATCGCGTGAGCATCGTCCCCGGGTTGGTAGGGCCTGGAGCCGGCGACGTCCGACCCCGAGCCTCGGCGCAGGCTGTTCATCCCACCGAAGGGGAGCCCGGCAAACCGGCGGCGGGGAGCCAGCGGGAAGGTGACGTCCGTGGCCGTCACGCGAACTACTTGCTCGGGACCTGGAGCGTCTCCGGGGGGGCGGGTTCGTCGGTGGAGTCGGCCTCCGGCCGCGGCGAAGCAGCAAAGCACTTCCGCACGACGCCGTCGACCGCCGCTGCCCAGCCGATGCGACGAGCCTCGGCGAGGAAGGTCGGCCGGAAGACGATCCGGTGCAGGAGCACCGGCGCGAACAGGAGCTCGATGTCCTCGGGCACGACGTAGGGGCGGTGGTCGAGCAGCGCCCAGGCGCGCGCGGCTCGCTCGAGCGCCAGGCTCCCGCGGACCGACGAGCCGACGGCAACCTCTTCGAGGTCACGCGTGGAGCGGACGAGCTCGACGATCCAGCGTTGCAAGAGAGAGTCGACGTAGACCGTCGTGGCAGCCTCGCGCAGGCTCTGCACCTCGGCGACGTCGACGACCGGCTGCAGGAGTCGCAGGGGATGTCCGTGGCGCTGCTCGTCCACGATCTGCAACTCCTCGTCAACCGAGGGGTAGCCGAGAGCGGTCTTCAGGAAGAAGCGGTCGAGCTGCGCTTCCGGCAGCGGGAAGGTTCCCTCGTACTCGATCGGGTTCTCGGTCGCGAGGAGCAGGAAGGGATCAGGGAGCACGCGCGTCTGTCCGTCAACCGTCACCTGGTGCTCGGCCATCGCCTCGAGCAGGGCCGACTGCGTCTTCGGCATCGCGCGGTTGACCTCGTCCACGAGCACGACGTTCGCGAAGATCGGGCCGGGGCGGAACTCGAAGTCGCGCTCTCGCTGGTTGAACACGGACAGCCCGGTGACGTCTGTGGGCTGCAGATCGGGCGTGCACTGGATGCGGGAAGGCGTCGCGCCTTCGACCGACTGTGCGATCGCGCGCGCGAGAACGGTCTTCGCCGTACCGGGAACGTCTTCGAAGAGGACGTGTCCCCCGGAGATGAGCGCGGCGAAGACGAGCTTGACCTCGTCCCGCTTTCCGTGGACGACGGTCTCGATGTTGTCGAGGAAGCGATCCGCCGTTGCCGCGGCGCTCTGGAAGCGGCCAGACCCTTCTAGTCGGGCAACCTCGGTTGGTTCCATAGCCTCCTCGATTGTAGGTCGAGTGCGCAGCAGCAGACGTCCATTTGTGACGCCCGCCGACCCGAATTGGTTAGGGATCTGTGAGGTTGCTCCCGTCGCGGAGGCGTGATTCAGTGCGTGGAGCGACCGAGGAGGAGCGAATGGAGAGGTCACGCAATCAGGGGCCGCTGGGTCAACCACGCGGGATCGGCTTCGGGATCCTGATGTTCATCATCACTCTTGGCATCTACGGCTGGTACTGGGCGTTCAAGACACACGAGGAGCTGAGGCAGTACACAGGCGAAGGCCTCGGAGGCGTTCTCGGCCTCGTCGTCTGGATCCTGATCTCGCCCGTGAATGCCTTCGTGATCCCATCCGAGATCGGGAAGATGTACGCGAACGACGGGCAGCAAACACCGGTGACGGGCTGGACCGGCCTCTGGTTGTTCCCGTTCGGGATCTTCCTCATCCCGGGGATCGTCTGGTTCGTGAAGGTACAGGGCGCGCTCAACCGCTACTGGACGGCGAAAGCGACGGCGCAGGGGTGAAGTGCGCGGGCCTTGCACTCGCACGTTTCCCGCAAAGCGGCGTAACCAAGTCTCGCGCGAAAGCTGCGCTTTCGCCCGACTGAGAAAGGGAGTCTTCATGGCAGTCACCGTCCGCACCCTCGAGAACTTCGTCGGCGGCGACTGGGTCGCCTCGACCGGCGACAACGCGCGCGCGATCGTCTCGCCCGTGACCGGCGAGACGCTCGCCGAGGCGCCCGATGCGAGCATCGACGACGTCGACCGCGCGGTTGCCGCGGCCCGCGACGCGCAGCCGAAGTGGGCTGCGCTTTCTGCGTGGGAGCGCGCGAAGGTGTGTCATGCGATCGCCGTCCTGATCGAGGAGAGGCGTGAGGAGTTCGCGCGCGAGCTTTCGCTCGAGCAGGGCAAGCCATACGCGGCGGAGGCGCTCGGCGACATCGACGAGACCGCGGAGAACTTCCGCATCGCCGCAGAGGACGTCAAGCGGATGGAGACGGCGATCATCCCCTCGCAGGACCCGGACAAGCGAATCCTCACCTTTCGCAAGCCGAACGGTGTCTACGCAGGCATCACGCCCTGGAACTTCCCGACGCTGATCCCGGTCGAGCTGATTGCGCCGGGCATCGCGATCGGGAACACGATCGTGATGAAGCCATCGGAGTGGACACCGATCGCGATGGCGAACTTCGTGCAGATCATGGCCGACGCCGGGCTCCCGGACGGAGTCGTCAACGTCGTCTACGGCGCGGGCGACGTGGGCGAGCGGCTGGTCACGCATCCGGGCGTCAACGGTGTCGGCTTCGTCGGCTCGCACGGGACGGCGGAGAAGATCGTGCGGGCGGCCGGGCTGAAGCGCTCGCTGATCGAGGCCAGCGGCAACGGGCCTGTGGTCGTGTGCGAGGATGCCGACCTCCAGCGGGCGGCGCAGGGAGCGGTGTTCGGCGGCTTCTACTGCGCCGGGCAGGTGTGCTGTGCGACCGAGCGCGTGCTCGTGCACGAGGGAATCCACGACTCGTTTCTCGAAGAGGTGGTGAAGGTGGCCGAGGGCTGGCCGCTCGGTGATCCCTTCGACGACTCGACCATGGTGGGACCGATGAACAACGAGCCGACAGCGCAGAAGATGGACCTGCATCTCGAGGACGCGGTCAAGCAGGGCGCGAACGTCGTCCTCGGCGGCTCACGCGCGAGCGATCGTCCGACGCAGCTCTACTACGAGCCGACGGTCGTCACCGAAGTCGGCATCGACACGCTCATCAACCGGCAGGAGACGTTCGGGCCGATCGTGCCCCTGATCCGCGTCAACTCAGACGAGGAGGCGCTCGCGGTCGCGAACGACTCGCATCTCGGCCTGCAGGCAGCCGTCTACACCTCGAGCCTGAAGCGAGCGTTCCGGTACATCGACAACCTCCGAGTCGGCAACGTCGTCGTCAACGACTCGACCGACTACTGGGAGGCGCACGAGCCGTTCGGCGGCGCGTCGGGGACCCAGAGCGGCTGGGGCCGCATCGGCGGGCGCTACACCATGCTCGACATGAGCGACCTGAAGACGGTCGTCCTGGACGTCGGCGGGCTCGACTAGGTGAGTTAGTGGCTCTGAGCCACTAAGTCGAGCGAAGGCCGCCCCCACCGGAGGCGGGCATTCGCACCTTTCGCTCTTCGCAGGATCATGCGAGCGGCCCCAGGTCGTAGCATGCGGCGGCGTGATCCGCGTTCTCCTCGCTGCCGGCATGGCTCTCCTGACGCTCGGCGGCAGATCGACAGCACCTCCGGCTAATCCGATCCAGCAGGAGAACGCGCAGCCGGGTATGACCGCCTGGCAGCCGTCGGGCGAGCCGACGACCGCGATCGAGGTACGCGTCCCAGGTCGGGGCCCTCCCAGGAGCACAGGTTCAGCTCCATGTGAGCACGAACCCCGCGGCGCGGTACCGCGTCGAGATCTTCCGTCTCGGCTGGTATGGCGGGAGCGGCGGAAGGCGTCTGCTCTGCTTGCCCAGCCGCAGTGGCGACGAGCAAGGCAACGCGCAGCCCCTCCCGGGCCCGCCTCCGGACGATCCGCATTCGCCGCCGATCCGCGCCAACTGGCCGGTGACGGACACCTTTGCGGCCGGCAGCAACTGGGTGAGCGGCTCTTACATGATCCGCTTCGTGCTCACGAGCGGGCTGAGAGTCGGGCTCGCGTCATGGACCTTCCTAATCGTCCGCGAGCCGGCGGCCCGAACGTCGCAAATCCTGGTGCCAGGTTCCCGTGAACACTTGGGAGGCCTACAACGCTTGGGGCGGCAAGAGCCTGTACGACACGAAGATCCGCCAGCGGATGTACCGCGTCTCCTTCGATCGCCCGTACGGCGCGGAGGCGCAGTCACCGCTCTGGTACGAGATCCAGCTCGTCCGCTTCCTCGAGCGGAACGGCTACACCGGCTACTGGCAGCTCAAGTACGAGGACGGCGGGCGCACGCTGTTCGGCTACAAGTCCCTCTACGACCCCGAGCCGAACCTGAGGCTCAAGACGGCAACGTTCCGGGACGTGGGCCGGCCCGAGAGCGAGCTGATGGCCGTCCAGCATCAGTTCATCCTGCCGCCGCAGTTCGCACAGCACGACTACACAGTCACGGAAGCGGCACGTAACGATCCCTGGTTCGCCGGCACGGGCCTGTCGCTGGGCGACACGATCAAGGATGCGCTGGGCCCCGAGTACGACGTGATCAATCCGTTCCCCAATTCATGTGTGAAGCCCGGCTTGAAGGTGCTGTTCCACTTTCAGGGTTACCCGACGATGCAGAACGGCGACGCCGTGCGCTTCACAGCTCCTTCGGGAGCGCAGGTCTTTGCGTCGGGCGCTCAGCGCTTCACGTGGGCGCTCGACACCTGGGGGACGGCGCAGTTCGGGCATGCGGCGCCTGCGAACCCTGGGGTGCAGCGGTTCATGCAGAACGCACTCGGCGCGCTGACGCAACCGGCGCCGCCCGTGCGGATTCACGTCCGTGTGGGCCGCCATCATGTGCTGATTTTCGTGCGGCGTCCCCGCGATCCGTTCGTGAGCGCGGTCCGCATCTATGCGCACCGCGGCTCTGGTCCGTTCGACGTGACTAAGGCGCGCATCGTCTGCGTGACGAAGACGTTCAGGTGCAGAAAGCTTTTGCCGAGGCATTCGCGCGGGCCGATGACATTCGCAGCTGTGACGGTCGATCCGTGGACCACGTCCGCTCCGGTCTTCTCGAGCCCCGTCGTGCTGACGCCGTGATTCAGCGGTTACTGGGCGGAGAGGTGGTCGACCGCGAGCCCGAGCCAAGACTGCGCGTGTGTGCTCCAGACGCTCTGCTCGTGACCGCCGGGATAGACGCGGAACACGTGCGGGACGCGGGCCGCGCGCAACTCGCGATCGAACAAGTGGTTCTCGGCGCGAAAGCGTTTGTCTTCGCGGCCGACGTAGAACGCGAAGAACGTCGGTCGGCGGGCGAGCCCGCGGCGTAACCCGCTCACGAAGGAGTGCGCGCTGGCCCGTTCGTTGGCGGTCCGGGATCCGAGATC
>Ga0070698_100006717_pt1 | contig 12478 bp, 12 predicted proteins | sample KBSK1502metaG_FD_65477 | JGI IMG/M metagenome (GOLD analysis project Ga0070698, IMG submission 65477) | Corn, switchgrass and miscanthus rhizosphere microbial communities from Kellogg Biological Station, Michigan, USA - KBS K1-50-2 metaG | ecosystem: Host-associated > Plants > Roots >...
GCAACCTTTGCCGCCAGAGGATGGCCCATCACCGCCGCGCCAGTCTCTCCAGCGCCAGTGACAAAGTTCACCACCCCTGGCGGCAGGTCTGCCTCATTCAGCAGCTCCGCAAACTTCAACGCGCTCACCGACGTCGTCTCGGCAGGCTTCAGCACGACTGTGTTTCCCATCGCCAGCGCAGGCGCAATCTTCCACGCGAGCATCAGGAGCGGGAAGTTCCACGGAATTACCTGGCCTACCACACCCAGAGGGTGAACTGAAACACCGGGGATGGCGTATTCGATCTTGTCCGCCCAACCCGCGTGATAGAAGAAGTGCGCAGCAACCATCGGCACATCGAAGTCGCGCGATTCCTTGATTGGCTTTCCACCATCGATCGTTTCGGCAACCGCGAACTCTCTTGCTCTATCCTGAACGAGGCGAGCAATGCGATAGAGGTACTTGCCCCGCTCCTTGCCCGCCATCTTCGACCAGACAGAATCGTAGGCTTTCTTTGCTGCCTGATACGCAGCGTCGACATCCTCGTAGTTCGCCAACGCAATCTTCGAGACGACTTTTTCAGTTGCAGGATTGATCGAGTCGAAGTATTTGCCTGATCTTGGCTCGACGAATTTTCCGCCGATGTACAGCTCGTACTGCGGCTTGATCCTTGGATCTGCTGTCTCAGGAGCTGGATCGAATTCCCACAGGTCGCCGAAGATCAAACGCGGAACGTCGCGGCTGCCCGCCGCCTGTCTCCTGCTACCAGCGGAAGCTGCCTGCTGCCTGCTGCCTGCTTGTTTTGCAGACGAAGTCGTACGCGCCATCAGTAACTCTCCGACGCTTCAGTGAAGTAATACGGCGCCTGATATGCGCCCGTTTTTTCCTTTTCGATTTGACGCAGCAGATCATTCAGCAACGAGCTTGCACCAAAGCGATAGCGGCTCGAGTTCAGCCACGTATCACCCAGCGTCTCCTTCACTGCCACGAGATAATGCAGCGCCTGCTTTGCGTTCTTGATTCCACCCGCTGGCTTCATTCCAATCGCGGTGCCGGTTTCGAGATAAAAATCGCGAATCGCTTCGAGCATCACCTGCGTATTCGCCAGCGTCGCAGACCCTGAGGCCTTGCCCGTCGATGTCTTGATGAAATCGCCTTCGCGAATTGCGCGCATCGCGATGAACGACGCCGCGCGAATCTTGTCGTAGCTCTCGAGCTCCGACACCTCGAGAATCACCTTCAGCGTCGAATCGCCACACGCTTCGACAACGGCCGAGATCTCATCCTGGACGCGGCCAAACTCGCCGGCGAGGAACTCGCCACGATTGATCACCATGTCGATTTCGTCAGCTCCATCTGCCACAGCTTGTCGAACTTCGACAAGCCGAACCTTCAACGGAGTCTGACCCGCAGGAAATCCTGTCGCAACCGAAGCGATCTTGATCGGAGTATCCGCAAGCAGCTTCGCCGCATTCTTCACCAGGTTGGGATAAATGCAGACTGCGGCAACGGGAGGAACCTCTGGATCATCCGAAGGTCGTCGCGCCTTGGCACACAATGAGGCGACCTTGCCCCGGGTATCCTTCCCCTCGAGGGTCGTCAGATCGACCATCGAAACAGCGGTCGTCAGCCCCCAGAGCTTGGATTTCTTCTTGATCGAGCGCGTCTGGAACTTGGCGACGCGCTCCTCGATACCGACCTGATCGACGGTACCCACGTCATCGAACAGACGACGAAATGCTGATGTTCGGGCGGTAGACATGCTATTCCAAATATACGTACCAGACCTGCGCGCGGACCTGTCCCCGGCCGCTAATCCGCCAGACCTACCTTCTTTACCAGAGGCCAGTAGCGCGGGTCGTTCCGAATCGCATCCAGCCTCGGATGCACTCTGAGCATAACTAGCCCCGAAGACCCCTCCTTCACCGCAATCTCGAACCACCGATACGCCTCGTCTACGTCTCCGAGACTGGCGTGTAGCGCTCCAATCCCATACGACGAAACAATCCGCGACTCCCGCGCTTCGATAAGCTCCTTCAGAAGCCTGCGCGCCTCGGCCTCATTTCCCGCAGCCGCTTCGACGTGCGCCAGAGCAAACGTTGGCGCGGCGATATCCGGCCCGGCCAATCGCCGCGCCTCGTTACACTCCGCGCGCGCCTCGTCGAATCTGCCGAGCGCCTCGAGCGCTCGCGCAAGATCGGCATGCGCTCCGTCAAAACGCCGGTCGATCTCGAGCGTTATCCGGTAAGCCAGTACCGCCTTCTCGTACTCTCGTGCGAAATAGTACGCATCAGCGACGGTATTCTGATTCAGTACCGAGAGCGGATCAAGTGCAGTCGCTTTCTGTGCTTCCGCCAACGCCTCATCGTGCTGTTCGAACGAGATCAGCGAGCGAGAGAGAATCGTGTGAGCCATTGCATGACCGGGGTTCAGCTCGATTGCCTTGCGGATGAGCCTCATGCCCTCACGCAGATCTCCGGTGTAAAACTCCACAAAGCCGAGCGATGCATGGGCATCGCCAAGAGTGGGATCGAGCTCGAGTGCACGCTTCGCAGCCGCAGTCGCCTCGGCGGTGGTTTCAACAAAAGGAGCCATGCCGCGCAACGCACGGAGCAGATGACACTCTGCCAGTGAGGACCATGCCAGCGCGAACGTCGGATCAATCTCGAGGGCGCGCTTCGCGTGACGCAGACCCAGGTCGATTCCCTCACGTGTTCCGCTGAACGACGAATGCCGGCTCTGCAGGAATTGATCGTACGCCTCACGATTGACCGGCTTCTGCGCTGCAGCGAGACTGCTCGCCTCCGACGGAGTAAGCTGCACTGCAATCTCCTTCACGACAGTCTCGGCAAGCTCCGACTGAAGCATCAACACGTCTTCGATATTTCGATCGTACCTGTCGGACCAGAGCGTTTCCTCATCGCGTGCGCGAACGAGCTGCATGATCGCCCTGACACGGCTTCCGACGAGAAGCGCGGATCCCTCGAGCACGGCGTCAACGTTCAGCTCGCGCGCAACCTCGGGAAGCGACAATGTCGTGTCCTTGTACTTCATCGCCGACGTGCGTGAGATGACGCGCAGCGCCTTGATGCGCGAAAGATCGGAGATGATCTGCTCCGTCATTCCTGCGACGAAGTATTCCTGTGCCGGATCCCCGGAAATGTTGCGCAGCGGAAGGACCGCTATCGAATGAATCGCGGCTCGATACGGCTGAGCCATCTCCGCCGAGCGAGACCCGTCGAGCAGACGGCGTAGCGCGGCAGCTACGTCTCCCGCTGAAGCAGGACGCTGCGCGGGATCCTTGCGCATGCAATCCTCGATGATTGCCTCGAGTGAGGCCGGGATTTCCGGACGAATCGACCGCACCGACGGTGCCGCATTGTTGATGATCGCGTACATCAGCGCCTCAGGCCGATCCTTGATAAAAGGCAACCTTCCGGTTGCCATTTCATACAGCATCACGCCGAGCGCGTAGATGTCAACGCGCGCGTCGTTTGCATCTCCGAAAAGCTGTTCGGGAGACATGTATGGCACTGAGCCGAGCGCCATCCCTGCCTGCGTGATGCGTGGAACGCCTTCTCCTGCTGAAAGCAGCAGCGCAATTCCGAAATCAAGAATCTTCGGATGATCGTGCTCGCTGATGACGATGTTGCCGGGCTTGAGATCACGGTGCAGAAATCCGCGCTGATGCGCACTGTCCAGCGCCTCGGCAATCGCAGTGCCGTATCGGAGAATCTGATCGACGGGAAGGGGCCCTGCTGTCACGCGCGATGCAAGCGTGCCGCCAGGCACATATTCCATCACGAGGAAGTCGCAGCCTTCCCGCGAATCGAAATCGAAGATCGTAGCTACGCCGGGATGTGAGAGGCGCGACAAAACGAGCGCCTCACGACGAAATCGCGCGCGCGATTTCTCGTCTCCGGCGCGATTCAGCAGCTTGATGGCGACGTCCCGATCGAGATTAGCGTCGTGCGCCTTCCACACCTGACCCATCCCGCCCTCTCCGACGGGCTCTATCAGGCGATATCTGCCGAGCAAGCTTCCGGCTTTCAGATCGGTTTCACGCCCTAACGGAACTGCGATTCCGGCACCCTGGTTGTGGATTCGCTCACAACTTACAATGAAGTCGTTCAGGGAGAAATCGTCGAGCCCGGGGCTACCTCAGGCCGGCCTAGGGAATCGTCGCGAAAGCCCTGACCGGAAACGATCCCATCCCGCGAACTGCGACAGGCGCTGCCGTAAGACGAGCACCCGTCTCGGGCACCTGATCGAGATTGCACATGTGCTCGATGATCGGAATTCCACTGCCAAGCAGAACACTGTGAACGGGGCGGACTCCGTTCGCAACCGAGTCGATGTTGAATGAATCGATACCAACCAGGATTGCTTCTCCCTCGACCAGCCTTCGCGCCGACGCTTCGACAAGGTGCGGATGATTCTCGAAATAAGGGTCGGTTCGCCAGTGACGATCCCACCGAGTGTTCACCAGGACCGCCTTTCCGCAAAAATCCAGGTCGTTGAAGCAGTCGGGTCCGATCGATGTTACATCTTCGTCGATTCGCACGACTATGCATTCCACGCCGACTAGACTGTCGAGTGAGAGCTCGGAAATGTCGATTCCGTCCGGATACCGGTGAAACGGACTGTCGATGTAGGTTCCCGTATTGGCAATCATCTCGATCTTTCCAATCTGGAATTCCGTTCCCGCATCGTATCGGTTTCGGGATTCTTCGCGACTCAGGTAGTCGCAGATCACAGGAGCCGGAAAGCCTTTGTAGGTGATCATCCCGTCTTCGATGATGTGGCTCAAATCGATATGTCTTAGTTTCTCAGCCATGCGTATCCTCTTTCTTGCCGTCCTTATCGCAGTGCCGACCGCAAGTGCACAGACCGCGCCGTCCACTACTATAGAATGGGGCGCATATGGCCGAACTCAATCTGGTGACCGGTTTTCGCCGGCCAGCCAGATAAACCGCGAGAACGTCAAATCGCTCGTTCCTGCTTGGACCTACCGAACTGGCGAGCTCGATGCAAAGACGCGGCGACCCGCAAAGCTCGAAGCCACTCCGCTGATGGTCGATGGCCTGCTTTACCTCTCGACGCCGCTTGGCAAAGTCGTCGCTCTCGATCCAATAACTGGCAAGGAACGTTGGAAGTTTCAGGCTGATGTCGATGCTACCGTGGGCTGGGGAGATTTTGCCAATCGCGGCGTCTCGACGTGGGTCGATGCCAGAATCCGGATCAACGCACCGTGTCGCCGCCGCATCTTTGCGAATACGATTGACGGACGAATCTTTGCGCTCGATGCACGCACAGGTGCGAGGTGCTCAGGCTTCGGCAGGAATGGCGTCATCGATCTTCGCCGAGGCCTTCACAACGCCCCGTTCGAATTTGCCGAATATCAGCTGACTTCTCCTCCCGCCGTGATACGAGGAATGATTGTGACCGGCTCGTCTGTCGCTGACAACAATCGCACGAACGCAGCGAGTGGCGAGGTTCGCGCATACGACGCGCGCACCGGGGCTCTTCGATGGAGCTGGGATCCGGTGCCGCGCGACTCGACGGACCCTGCATGGTCAACCTGGCGGGGTACGATGGCGCATACGACCGGCGCAGCGAACGCATGGTCCATCATCGCTGCAGATTCGGCGCGCGATCTCGTGTTCGTTCCCACTGGAAGCCCAAGCGTCGATTACTTCGGAGGCGAGCGTGCCGGCGACAATCGCTACGCAAACTCGATAGTCGCTCTTCGCGCATCGACTGGAAAAGTCGTGTGGCACTTCCAGGCTGTGCATCATGATCTGTGGGATTACGACGTTGCCTCGCCGCCTCTCCTCACGACGATCGAGCGAAATGGAAGAAAGATCGACGTCGTGCTTCAGACGACAAAGACCGGCCAGCTCTTCGTACTCGACCGCACAACTGGAAAGCCTGTCTTTCCCGTAGAAGAGCGAAACGTTCCTAAGAGCAGCATAGCCGCGGAACGGCCGTCGGCAACGCAGCCGTTCAACACCGTGATCCCGGCCTTGAGTCCCCAGAAATTTGCGATGGACAGCATCTGGGCTCTGACGGCTGATGATCTCAAGTCGTGCAAAGAGCAAATGACATCCCTTCGCAACGAAGGAGTGTTCACACCGCCCGGCCTCGACGGAACACTCGTCATTCCATCGAATATCGGCGGAGCCCACTGGGGCGGGCTCGCGTACGATTCCAATCGTGCGATCGCAGTTGTTCCCGTAAATCGTCTAGCTGCAATGGTGCAGCTCATTCCCGTCGATCAGCACGATACCGCTCAGGCGAGAAGCAATGCATCGCGACTCGGCGACGAGTACACGAGGATGCATGGAACCCCATACATCATGCGCAGGAAGATCGTGACTGCTGAAAGCGGTATTCCCTGTTCCCCACCGCCGTGGGGAAGTGTGGTGGCAGTGGATCTACGCAGCGGCAAAATCAAATGGGAAACACCGCTCGGCGATGTCAGGAACCTCGATCCGAAGCTGAAATCATTCCCCACTCCGCTGATGGGTCTTCCAAACCTTGGCGGACCGATCGTGACCGCTGGCGGACTGGTATTCATCGGCGCTGCGCTGGATCATTTCATTCGCGCGTTCGATATCGAGACCGGCCGTGAATTGTGGAAGGCCGAGCTTCCGTCGGGTGCGCGCGCAACTCCGATGACTTACATGATCAACGGCAGACAGTTCGTGGTGATTGCCGCGGGCGGCAATGAAGACTGGGGCAAAGGCGACTCGATCGTCGCATTCGCCTTCCCACCGAGATGAAGTCGAAACGCCCATGGGCCGTTCTGTTCGATCTCGATGGAACGCTCATCGACACAATCGGACTTCTTCTCGAGTGCGCGCGACACACGTTCGAGGGACGAACACCCGCACCGACTGATGAAGAATGGATTGCCGGAATAGGGACGCCTCTCAGAAAGCAGTTCGCTGCCTTCACCACATCCGATGAAGAGATCGAACAGCTCACGCACCGCTACAGATCGTATCAGAGGGAGCATCACGATCGACTGACGACTGCGTTCCCCGGAGTGCTCGAAGTTCTGGATGAGCTCGAGGCGAAAGGTCATCCGATGGGAATCGTGACAAGCAAGTCAAACGAGATGATGGACCGGGGACTCGACTGGGTCGGCATCATGCGCCACATGAAAACGCGCATCGGAATGGACAACGCGAAGCTCCACAAGCCCGATCCATTTCCGGTACGACTCGCACTCGAGGAGCTCGGCTACTCTTCGGATGAAGCGCTATTTCTCGGCGATTCTCCGCACGACATAGCTTCGGGAAATGCGGCAGGAGTCAAATCAGTCGCCGCGCTCTGGGGGCCATTTACGCGCGAGCAGCTCGAGCCCTACCATCCGGCCGAATACCTCGAGCGCATCACGGACCTTCCGCTTTTGATCGACAGGCTGGAGCGTGGAGCAAAATCGTGAACGCCGTGTATTATCAAGGCTGAAAACCATCCCCCACCGGAGTTGAATCAGATGGGCGTTTCGTTCCCCGCGGGAACCATCGTTCGCACCGGCGCCGAGCGTGCTACGCTCGTTCGCCGAACCTATTCGCTTGTGTTCGTGAGCGTACTCGTGACAATCGCCGGCGCGATGTTCGCGCTGTCGCAGCCGGGGCTGCTGAATGCGGTTGCAGCGCACCCGTGGCTCTCGATGATCGGCGTCTTCGTGCCGCTGTTCCTTGTGATGGGAACACGCAACGTCTTTCCTCTGAATATTGGCCTTGTCTTCCTGTTCACCTTTGCGATGGGCGTTCTCATATCGCCCACGCTTTACGTGTTCGGTCAGCGGCAGCCGGGACTGATCACGCAGGCAGCGACGCTCACAATCGGCGCGTTCTTTGTGCTTACGGCGTACTCGTTCGTGTCACGCCGCGATTTCAGCGCGTGGGGGAGCTTCTTCTCTGTCGGACTGTGGGTCGTGATTGGCGGGATGTTCCTGAACATCTTCGTCTTCAAGAACGCAGCAATCGATGTCGCCCTGGCCTCGATCACGATCCTCGTGTTCTGCGGCTTACTCGTTTTCGATACGTGGCGGATTCGAAACGTGTACGGCCCGGACGAGTATGTATCCGCAGCCGTGTCCATCTACCTCGATCTGCTGAACCTTTTCCTTGCGATACTCCGAGTACTCGGCGGCAGAAGGAATTAGTCTCAGGCGAGAGAATCTCCGCCTTCCTCAGTAGAGCCGGTATCGTCGGCGCGGTCGATCTCGCGAGCGAGATTCACATCGTTGGCCGTAATCCCGCCGGCATCGTGTGTCGACAAAGTCAAAGTGACTTTCGAGTACCGGATATCGATGTCGGGATGATGATTCGCTGATTCGGCAAGAGACGCGACCCGGTTCACGAACTCCATGGACTGCGCAAAGTTTCGGAACTGATAGGTCCGCGTAAGCACATCGCCTTTGCGCGACCACCCCTGCAAGCTCCCAAGGTCACGCTGTATCTCGATGTCAGATAGCAGCTCGGCCATCGTTCACCTCTCCGTATCGGCGACAAGATAGCGTAGAATCTCGCGCTCGCTTTGGTTTCGGGTTATCTTCGGGGTACGACGAGGTGCCAGAGATGAGCAGAGCCCGCGAGAGAAAACCGCAAAAACCCAGGCAGGAACCCCTCTTTGGCGATGCATACGAGCGCGAGTCACGACTCCTTCCGGTGATTGGCCAGCAAAAGGATATACGCTACTACTCATCTTTCGCGAAGAACGTGCTCAACGGCCCGGAAGTTACGGGCATGGGATTCTGGTCCATCAATCCTTACACGGGTTGTGCATTTGGATGCGCGTACTGCTACGCGAGGTACGCACACCGCTACGTCATGGAGCGCGCGGCCGACAACGACAGGATGGAGAACGCGCTTCACGAACGGTACGAGGAAATGCCGCCATGGCTCGCCTTCGAGCGCAACATCTTCGTCAAGCAGAACGCGCCCGACGTTCTCGCACGAACTCTCAGGCATGGCAGCGACAAGCATCTCGCGCTTCTCAAGGGTGAAACGATCGTCATCGGAACCGCGACTGATCCGTATCAGCCGGCTGAGCGACGCTTCAGAATAACGCGAAGAATTCTGGAAGTTCTCGGGGAGCATCCCGGACTGAAAATCAGCATCATATCGAAGAGTCCGCTCATCACGCGCGACATCGACGTGCTTTCCCGTATCAACAGGATCTCCGATCTTCACGTTCATCTTTCGCTGATCACTCTTCGCCGCGATCTCGCGCGGCGGCTCGAGCCGCGCTCGCCTACACCCGAGTCCAGGGTGCGTGCGCTCGCGAGACTTCGCGAAGCAGGTATCGATGCCGGAATCAACTGCATGCCCGTTCTTCCGGGAATCACTGACAATCCGTCGGATCTCGAAGCGCTGGTGAAAAGAGTGAGCGAAGCCGGCGCAACCTACGTGGGCGCATGTGCGTTACGGCTGCAATCGAGTGCACGCCAGCGATATCTCCCGTTCATCGAGCAGGAATTTCCGCATCTGGCCGAGCGTTATCGTAATACCTACGCGCAAAGTCCCAGTGCAGGCGAAAAATATCGCGAAGGTCTCGCACAGTTTTTCGATCGTATCTGCGCAAAGTATCGTGTTGAGAGCTGGAGCAGAATGAGGAGCGGTGACGAAGAAGAAGGGGATGAAGCACTCGATCAGCGCCTCATCCCCCCGGAGCAACTCGTGCTTCCTGGCTTTTCTGTCTAGCTACTCTTCCCCGCCACTCGGCATGTTCACGTCGGCTGCAGTGTAGCCGATGTCCATCGCGACAAGGACTGCTGCCGCGTTGTTTGCGACACCAAGTTTCTTCGCGCACGCGCGAATCGCAAGACGAGTCGCTGCGTCGAGTCTGCCGGTAACGTGATTGTTGCCGCACTTCGCATCTCTCAGCTCCTGCTGAAGAGCGAGGAACTGCGGTGCGGTCAGCCCGGCTGCTCCTTTCGACGTCGGGCATCCCCACGGACATGTCGTGCCATCAGACGGCGGAACTGGCTTCGGGTCGAGAGTTGAATCCTTTACTGCTGCCGTCGTCGTCTTCACTGTGGAATCCGACGTGGTTTGTGCACCTGCAATCACCGGCACTACAAAAAACCCGGCTGCTACAGCCAGCATCCTGAGCTTCATCTTTCCTCCTTCGAGTGATCGATAATCCGTCTCTGACGGTTGGGAAGATTGCAAAGGACAGGCCCAGAAAGCAAAAACGTCAGTCTCCTGACGAATCGGGGAAGTCCTGGGTGATAGCAGTCACGGGCGAGGCGTCGAGACGCCTCACCCTTTGGAGACTGCTTCCGACCCTTCGAGCCGATTACTCTTCTTGCTTCGCCGGCATGTTCACGTCGGCGGCAGTGTATCCGATATCGAACGCGACGAGCACCGCGGCGGCGTTATTGGCAACGCCCAATTTCTTCGCGCAATTCCGGATTGCAATACGAGTTGCGGCATCGAGGCGGCCGGTCACGTGACCCAGACCGCACTTCGCGTCACGCAGCTCCTGTTGAAGCGCCAGGAATTGTGGACCAGTAAGTCCGCCCGTTCCACTCGACGTCGGGCATCCCCACGGACACGTCGTTCCGTCTGACGGCGGAACCGGCTTCGGCTGTTCGGTCGAATCCTTGATCGCTCGCGACGTTGGCGCCGGGCTCGCTGGTGCCGGAGCCGGGGCCGGAGCAGGTGCCGGAGCCACGACAGTGGTGTCACGCGCGGTGGTGTCGGTCATCACCGTCGTGTCTTTCTTGGTCGTGTCAGTCGGCGGAGCCGGCGGGTTCTGAGCGACGGCAATCGCTGGCATGAGTACAAGGCCAGCGACTACTCCCAGCAGTTTGAGTCTCATCGTTTCACCCCTTAATTGTCGGTGCACTCAAAACGCAGTTGCAAACCGGGGGCCGTAAATCAAAAAACGCCAGCCTTGCCCGTGATTGGCATGGCTGGCGCTCGAACGTCTGTGTCCCCCGCGGGTCAGCGAACCAGCATGAATCCGATGAGTGCTCCCACGGCGAGAATCGCGATTGCCCCGATTGCAGCAACCGCGGGTTTGATCTTCGCGGTCTCAATCTCGGCATCCGTCACCGCCGGCATTGCCGGGAGCGAATTCAGAATCCTGCTCTGAACGTGAATGGGAGTGTGACGCTTTCTGAGGTTTTCAGCTTCACTGTTGATGCGTGCCCACAGCTCCGCGGTTTCCTGCTCGTCGGCAGTCGCGAGCCCTTCGCGTGGCTGCTCGCCGTCGAGCCATGCCTGAACAGCGGGCGTTGCCGGTGGAGTCTTTCTGTGAACTTTTCTCTCCGGGGGCGGGACCTCCGGTGTTTCGTCGATCATGCGTACTTCTCCTCGAGTAATGCCTGCAGCGCCTCGCGGGCGCGATGGACTCTCATCTTGAGCGCGCCGACTGTCGTCTCCAGCAGTTCTGCCATTTCCTCATACGAGCGTCCTTCGACGTGCTTCATGACGAATGCTTCGCGAAGTGATTCGGGGAGACGGCTCAGGGCATACTCCAGATCGGTACGAAGCTCGTTCCGATCCATTTCCTCCTCGGGCGTCGAGAACGATGACGGTTGATCGTCCTCTTCGTAACTGACGTGCGTGCGACGGATATTCTTGAGCCAGTCCTTGCATGCATTCGCGACGATTCGGAATACCCATGCATCGAATCGTCCTCGCACTTCGCCAAGATGCTGGTACGCCTTGATGAAACTGGCCTGCAGAATATCCTCGGCGACATCAGGACTTCCTGTCATGCCGAGTGCGTGGCGGTAAAGCGGATCGCTGTAACGCTGAATCAGGATTGCAAATGCGTCCTTTGATCCGCCAAGGACGCGCTGGATTATTTCCTGGTCAGCATCGGCCTGATCAACCTGCTGTTGTTGCCCGGTTGTTGCTGCGGCCGCTGTTGAGGCTGATGTAGTCACGGTGGCCCTTAGTGTAACGCGGATTCGGGATTCTGGACAGAGAAAAAAGCGCGCCATTCGCCTCTCGTTGCTCGCTCCTCGCAGGCGCTACTCGCGGCACGCGGCTCGCCTGGTCCGCAAAGCGAGAAGCGAGTAGCGTGTCGCGAGCGCGAGAAGCGAGCAACGAGAGGCGAATAGCGATCAATCATGAAAAGCATCCCATCCTGATCTTCGAATTTCTCCGCCGTGCTCATCAAGTCGCGGTGGCGGGAGCCGCACGGAGCCCGGAACGCTGGGCGCAATTCCGGTGAGAGGTGATGCACTGACCTCCTTCAGAGCTTCGAGAACAGTCTTCACAATGCCACACGGAACTCCCTCTCCATCGAGAATGGCGATCCATTCCGCCGCAGTTCTCTCGCGAAGCCGGTCGCCAATCGCCGCGACAACGCGATCACGTTGAGCAAGCCGGCCCGCATTTGTCGAAAGCGATGCATCATCGACGAGATCACGAAGCTCGAGTGCACGAGCGCACGCTTTCCATTGAGAGTCATTTCCAACGGCGACGATCATCGGCCTATCTGCGGCATGAAAAAGCTGATACGG
>Ga0070698_100006719_pt1 | contig 12477 bp, 15 predicted proteins | sample KBSK1502metaG_FD_65477 | JGI IMG/M metagenome (GOLD analysis project Ga0070698, IMG submission 65477) | Corn, switchgrass and miscanthus rhizosphere microbial communities from Kellogg Biological Station, Michigan, USA - KBS K1-50-2 metaG | ecosystem: Host-associated > Plants > Roots >...
TTCGATCTTCTGTTCGTCCATGCACGAACCGTAAAAATCCGCGATCTTCCGTTCATTAGCGTTGGCAAGTTTCTTTTTCGCGATCAGCCCATCGAGAATCCCGTGCAGCACATTTATGTTCTGTTCATCGAGTAGTTCAAAACGTCCCCAGCGCGAATAAGCCGCAGGAACCGGATTCTTGTCGATCCATCCACCATTGGCAAAGCGGTTGAAATCCTGGCAGGCGTTCGCGCCGCGATCGATGCTGGAAAAATCAAAACCCGCCACGACTGATTTTTGGGACTTGTCGGCGAGTGCCTCGATCGGTTCGGGGCCGGCCAAGGCTGCACGGCTTTGGCGGCCGGCAGTCACAGACAAGGCAATCAGTGAAAGGCAGAGGACGAATAAGGACGCACGGCGGCAGAACAGACTCATGGACAGAAACCTCCTCGGAACTCTGAATATGTTTTAAGAGGGAACGGCCAGAATCTTAAGACTTCTGAGTTGGAAAGGCAAAGTCGCAACGCAGGTGAAGTGAAGGCAGAATGGTTAGTTTGAACTTGACCTTTAAGTTAGAACGCGGCGCTCGAGTATGTCGAGTCGCTTACCGTGGAGTGAGATGTCGCCGCGAATGTCGTAAAGATCGCGGATGAAAAGATTGAATTTTGCGTCGAGCTTCTCGATTTGAGCCTGGACGGCCTCCCAGATCGGCCGAGTTTCTTTGAGACGATTATCGACTCTCTCTTCCAGCGAGGTCAGGCGGTTGTCCAGAGTGGCGATATTCTTCGCCATCGCCATTTGCTGTACCCGGATTTCAGCTACTTCGCCGCGAATTTCAGCTACTTCGCCGCGAAGCGAGGCGAACTCAGCCAGCACCCGCTTCTCAAAAGGAGTGGCCCCTGGCAGTTCTTTGGTGAAATCTTGGCTCACTGTGCTCGTTCTGAGTCTAACACTAGCACGAGTGTCAATGTAATGGATTTTGCATCAGCGGGCTAACTCTTAAGCTTTCTGATCTCTTCGGTAAGGACAGGCAGGGCTTCAAACAGATCGCCGACGATGCCGTAATCCGCAATGTCAAAGATGGGAGCTTCTGGATCCTTGTTGATGGCAACGATGGTGTGCGAGTTCTTCATTCCCACCAGATGTTGAATCGCTCCGGAAATTCCCAGAGCGATATAGAGCTTGGGCGCGACTGTCTGGCCGGACGATCCGATCTGGCGATCGATCGGCAGCCATTCGGCATCGCAAATCGGCCGGGAAGCTGCCAGGTCACCACCAAGAACCTCGGCCAGCTTCTGGGCCAGCGCGATATTGTCTTTGCTCTTGATGCCACGGCCGACGGCAACGATCACTTCGGCCTTGCTAAGATCGACGGCCTGCTTTACCTCCTGGAAAGGCGCTTCGGATTTCATGCGAATTTCGCCGACCTCAACCGGCATCGGTTCTACCGCAGCGCCGCTTCCCTTCACCGCCTGATCGGGTCGGAAGGCGCCCGACTGAAACGTTACGAACAAAGGCGCCTCGCCATCAGAGGTCACATCGGCGTCGAGCTTGCCGAGGAAGATGCGACGCGTGAAAGTTACCTTGCCCGCGTCGACGTTCATGCGAATGCAGTCGCTAATCATCCCTTTGCCAAAACGCGCGGCTAGCTTAGGGGCAAAGTCACGCACCAAATACGTGTGCGACATGACTAGGTATTGGGGATCAGCGCTGCGCACGACGGCTTCCATCGCGTTCGCGTAGGCGTCAGGAGTGTAATCGGCAAGCTGCGGATGATCGACATAAGTTACTTTCGCGATATCGTAAACGGCGATGTCCCGGGCCAGCGATTGAACGCCCGACCCAAGCACAACTGCGGTAACGTCCTGATTGGTTTCGCCGCCGAGCTTTTGCCCAGCCGCGACCGCTTCCAGCGAGGTCTTGTTCAGCACGCCTGCTTTATGTTCGATGAAAATTAGAATGCCGTTACTCATGATGTTATCGGACAAATTTCAATTTGCCGTCTTTGAAATTTCCTTCAAAGCATTAACGAATTTATCGTTGTTCATGAATCGCTGAAAAGACGAGTCAGTCCAGGGATCGGGCATCTGCTCGCCCTTGATCATGTTTTCTTTGTACTCAAAAGCCTGCTTGAGATAGAGAATGGCTTTGTCGGCGTCGTTCATCTCGGCGTAAGTACAGGCCATGTTGTAATGGAACATTGGATATTTCGGATCTTTCGAGAGGCCGTATTCGAAAGTAGTCTTGGCCTTCTTTAAGTCTCCCGAAATGCCGTAGGCCATCCCCAGGTTATCGACGAGCACACGCCACAGAGTCTTGTCGAGAGTAGGTTTTTCCTTCTCGAGATCAAGCGCCTTTTGATAGGGAGGAATTGCTCGTTTGAAATCTTGCTCCAGATAGAACGCGCTTCCCTGTTGCATGTATTTCAACGTTTCGGGGTTCGCCTTCGGCTCGGACTGTTCCTGGGCCGCCGCCATTTCCAGGCAAAAAACAATTGCCAAAAGTACAAACGCAATTCTTCCTGAGTAATGAAACATTTTCAGATCACCCGCGCCTCACTCCGGAGTTTCTCGGCCAGCTCAACCGCGCCTTTCCTGGCGTCGCCCCCGCCGAGGAACTGCGTCTGCTTGGACTTCTGGGGAAGATAAACTCTTTCAATTTTTTGGTGTGACGGTTTATTGACGATCTCAGCGGAAGGCGTCACTTCCTTAATCTCTTTCTTCTTGGCAGCCATGATGCCCTTCAGGGTCGCATAGCGAATCTGGCTGATGCCGGACTGAATAGTCAGGAGGGCGGGCTGTGGCATTGTGTACCACTGATACCATCCGCTCTCAAGTTCGCGTTTCACGCGCAACTGTTCGCCGCTCACGTCCACTTCGATCACGATGGTCGCATGCGGCAAGCCGAGAATCTCGGCGAGGATTACACCGGTTTGCCCATAGCCGTAGTCATCGGACTGCAATCCGGTCATCACGAGATCAGGTTGCTCCTCCCGAATGGCTTCAGCCAGCACGCTGGCCGCTGCGAACGGCGAAAGATGAGTGAGATTGTCACCAACAATATGAATTGCGCGGTCCGCGCCCCGGGCCAGCGCGTCTTTGATTACGCTCTTGGCGCGCTGTGGGCCCATCGAGCAGACGATGACTTCGCCGCCAACTTTCTCTTTAATGCGCAGGCTTTCTTCCAGGGCGTAGCCATCCGACTCGCTCACTTCGAACGACAGATCGCCTTCTTCAATCCAGGTTGAATCTTTATTGATCCGCAGAACCGCATCCTTGTTCGCGACCTGCTTCATTAGGACGAGAATTTTCATGTTGAATGTGAGCGTGTTTAGAGGCGGGCTACTGCCCGCCATCACCTTCATCAAGACTGGCGGGTAGTAACCCGCCTCTAAACGTTACATCTCGAATTTTATTCTTCGTATCTCTTGAACAGCAACGCTGCGTTTGTGCCGCCGAATCCGAAACTGTTCGAGAGCGCATACTGCAGGTGCGCTTCACGGGCTTTGTTTGGAACATAATCGAGATCGCAGTCCGGATCGGGATTGACGTAGTTGATGGTCGGCAGAAGCATGTTCCGGTGAATCGATAGAACCGAGAAGACACCCTCGACCCCGCCGGCGGCGCCCAATAGGTGACCGGTCATCGATTTCGTCGAGCTGATCGCGATCTTACTGGCGTGCTCGCCGAAAGTCTTCTTAATCGCCATCGTTTCAAACTTGTCGTTGTAGGGCGTAGAAGTTCCGTGGGCGTTGATGTAGCCGACTTCTTCAGGTTGCACCCTGGCATCGCTCAGAGCTTTTTGCATAACGCGGACCGCGCCTGAGCCGCTGGCGTCAGGCATCGTGATGTGAAAGGCGTCGCCGCTCATCCCATAGCCGACCACCTCGGCATAAATCTGAGCGTCGCGCCGGCGCGCGAACTCCAACTCTTCCAGGATCATAATTCCCGCGCCTTCCCCGATGACGAAACCGTCGCGCGTCAAGTCAAAAGGCCGCGATGCATGGACCGGATCGTCGTTCCGCGTCGAAAGGGCCCGCAAAGCTGCGAAACCGGCAACACTCATAGGCGTAATCGCCGACTCGGCGCCGCCACAAATCATCGCGTCGGCGTCGCCACGCTGAATAATCTTGAAGCTGTCGCCGATAGCATGGGCCCCCGCAGAGCAGGCCGTGGCGGTCGCCGAATTGGGACCCTTGGCGTTGTGCCGGATCGAAACCTGGCCGGAAGCGAGGTTGACGATGGCTGACGGAATAAAGAAAGGCGAGACGCGACTCGGGCCATCTTTCAGGAGCTTTTCATGCTCCCGCTCGATGGCCCAAAAATCTCCGATGCCGCTGCTGATGTACGTGCCGACGTTCTCGGAAACATCGTCGCTGATTTTCAGTCCGCTCAGCTTAACCGCCTCGTCCGAAGCGGCGATCGCGTAGTGGATAAAGGCGCCCATCTTGCGGGCTTCCTTCTTTTCGATGAAATCCAGCGGGTCGAAATTCTTTACTTCGCAGGCAAACCTGGCGGCAAACCTCTCGGCATCGAACTTCTTGATGTAGTCTGCCCCACTCTGGCCTTCCAAGAGCGCGGCCCAGGTGGTCTCGACTGAGTTGCCCACAGGAGTAACCAGACCGAGACCGGTGACGACGACGCGACGATTCAAAATCCCAGACTCCTTCCGTGATCGACTCAACCGGTGACGGGCGCCGGGCATTTACCCTGGAGACCTGTCACCCTTCCCGATCACTTAGCCTTGTGCTGATCGATATAGTTGTACGCGTCGCGCACACTCTGAATCTTTTCCGCGTCCTCGTCCGGGATTTCGATGCCGAACTCTTCCTCGAAACGCATCACCAGCTCGACGGTGTCGAGCGAGTCCGCGCCAAGGTCATCGATGAATCGGGCATTAGGCGTAACTTCATTTTCGTCGACGCCAAGCTCGTCCACGATAATCTGTTTTACTTTTTGCTCAATCTCTGGATCGGGCATTCGTTTTGCTCCTCTTTGTTAATGTCCGACAAACTTCAATTTGTCGATCCAAATATATGGCACAGATTTCGATCTCTGAACCTGAATTCACCCACAGACCGGGTCTGTGACACTCTGACGACACGACAAACTAGAGTTTGCCCCACAAGCTTTACCCGGCTAATACTTCGCTGGCGGCACTCAGACTAACTTTATCTTCGACGTTCACGCAACGCAGGCTGCGATCAATCTGGCGCGCCAACCCACTTAAAACTTTGCCGGGTCCGATTTCAACAAAGCTTTGTACACCCTGACTAATCAAGAATTCAACTGACTCAAGCCAACGCACCGGCTGTGATACCTGACGAACGAGCGCGTCGCGCGCTTCAGCGCCGAGGTTAATGGCCTTAGCGTCCACGTTGGTTACCAGGGGTGTCGAGAGATTCTTGAACGGAATTCCATTTAAATCAACTGCCAAACGCTCCTGGGCCGGCTGCATCAGTGCGCAGTGAAACGGCGCGCTTACATTTAGCTTCATCGCACGCCTGGCGCCGCGTTCCTTCAAGAGTGCAATCGCGCGATCGATCGCCGCGGTGTCGCCCGCAATCACGACCTGGCCCGGCGAGTTAATATTAGCCACGCTGCACACCTGCCCTTGCGCGGCCTCTTCACAGGCAGTGATGACCACATCCAGGTTCGCCCCGAGGATCGCGGCCATTGCTCCCACACCTACAGGCACGGCCTCTTGCATGTAACGCCCGCGCGCGCGCACCGTTCTGACAGCGTCGCTCAAGGAAAGACCGCCGGCGGCCACCAGCGCCGAATACTCGCCCAGACTGTGACCCGCGACAAAATCAGGTTTAGCAAACCCCTCGCTTTCCCAAGCTCGCAGGGCCGCGATCGAAACAGTCAGGATGGCCGGCTGAGTATTCTCAGTCAACTGCAACCGATCTGCCGGGCCCTCAAAACAGAGTTTGGAGAGCGCAAAGCCAAGGGCAGTGTCTGCTTCTTCAAAGACCTGTCTGGCCGCCGGAAAGTTTTCGGCCAGGTCTTTCCCCATGCCCGCGTGCTGCGAACCCTGGCCGGGAAAAATGAATGCAATCATTTTCAAATCTTAAATTTCAAATCTGGTTCCCGTCCCAACTGGGGCCGTGTGGTGGAGACCCGTTTAACCTGGAACGGCAGCACTCGATCTCAAATTTGAGATTGGAAATTCCACTACCAGCGCATCACCACGCCGCCCCATGTCACGCCGCCGCCAAACGAAGCCAAAAGGACCACATCGCCTTCTTGAACTCGTCCCGATTCTACGCACTCATCTAGTCCGATGGGAATCGAGGCCGACGAAGTATTGCCGTGCATGGCGATATTCGAATAGACCATTGAACTGTCAACGTTCAGTTTACTGGCGACGGAGTCGGTAATGCGTTGATTAGCCTGATGTGGAATGAACAGCTTCACGTCTTTCGTCGTCAAGCCCGCCTCGTGCAGAACCTCTTGCGAGATATCGGTCATCGATCGCACGGCGACCTTGAATAGTTCATTACCCTTCATCTTGAAGAAATGATCGCCGCGCGCGATTGTCTCGGCGGTAAAGCCGCCCTTGGTGCCGCCGCCGGGTGCATACAATTGTTCTTCATACCGGCCATCAGAGCGGATTTTCGCGGCCAGGATTCCCCGGTCACCTTCTACCGCGCCGAGCACAGCGGCGCCCGCGCCATCGCCGAACAGCACGCAAGTCGATCGGTCCGTATAGTCAACGTAACGCGTCAGGATCTCAGCACCGATCACGAGAGCATATTTTGATTGCCCGCCGCGGATCATCGCATCGGCCATCGAAAGGCCATAGAGAAAACCGGAACAAGCAGCCACGATGTCCATGGCTGCGGCTTTATGAGCGCCCAGTTCCGCCTGAATCAAACAGCCCGTCGACGGCAGGATTTGATCCGGCGTGACCGTGGCGCAGAGAATCAAATCGATCTCTATAGCCTCGATGCCGGCGCGCTCGATCGCCTCGCGCGCTGCTCGCACTGCAAACTGCGAAGTGTATTCATCGGGGCCGGCTTTCCGCCGTTGCTTGATCCCGGTCCGTGAGGTAATCCACTCGTCTGAAGTGTCGACGATCCGCTCCAGATCGGCATTCGTCAGAATACCTTCCGGATAGGAATGACCCGTACCAAGAATGCCCGAATTAATTTTCGACATTCAATAAATTCTCGCTTAAAAAAAGCCGTTCAGGGGGCAGGACCCTTCCTGCTATACACCGCCGGACGGGCGGCGCCTAAACGGCGTGCTGGATAACCTGTCAGGCGGCTTGTTCCACTTGCACTACTTCGCGGCCCTTGTAGTAGCCGCATTTCGGGCAGACACGATGCTGCATGCGTGGTTCCTGACAATTTGGGCAAGCGACGGTCTGGGGCACGCGCAGGGCGTCGTGTGCCCGACGCTTGCCGCGGCGCGATTTTGAGTGACGACGTTTTGGATTTGGCATAATTACTCCACAATCTTGGTTTCAAATCTTGGTTTCAAATCTCAGATTTCAGATCTCAAATCATTCCAATTTCAGATCTCAAATTTGAAATCCGGTTCTGCTTACTCTGGACTCTGAGCTTTATACTTTGGATAGACCATCCACCTCGGATCCGAACGCAAAGTACAAAGCTCAAAGAACAAAGCCCCAGCACTACATTTGCAACTCTTTCAGTTTCTCCCAGCGCGAATCGATTTCTTTGGTTTGACACTGGCAGTCACTGAGATTTCTATCAATTCCGCAAACGGGACACAGCCCGCGGCAATCCTCACGACATAACACATTAACAGGAACTGCCAGAAGAAGCTCTTCGCGCACCAGGTCGTCGAGTTCGATTCCCTCGCCGTCAAAGACCGCTAAGTCCAAATCTTCGGCCTGTAGCTCGTGCTGCTCTTCGGCGGCCCAGCTAACAGCGCGCACGAATCTCTCTTTGAATTCCGTGGCCAGAGGAATTTCGACAGGCTTCAAACAACGATCGCACACGACTTCCAGTTTAGTATGCAGCCGGCCCCGCAGTTCGACCTCTTTCCCGTCCCGGTGAATCCGGCCTGAAACCTCCGCAGGCTCAACGAGCCTGATGTCCGGCTCGTCCAGCGGCAGTTCGTTAGCTTCGTAAACCTGGGCAAACTTGCCGCCCTGTTCTTCCAGCTTGTCCAATTCAATTCGCATGACAAAGCCCTCAAGATCGCATAGACCGCGTCAGGAGGCGGAGCGCAAAGTCGCTGATTATAACCGGATTTACAGCACTTTCAAAGTGGAGCCACGTCACGGCGCTGGTTTCGGTTTTAGAGTTCAAGCTTTAGCTAGCGCACTTAATAAACAAACTAAAGGTTGAACTCTGAACCAAAACCTGACTCTTCTCAATCGCGGGTACTGACCTTTCGCTTGGTCTTTCGGGTCTTCTTTGGCGGCGCCGTCGGGGGCGGGGCTTCCGCGGATTTTCCGTCCAGCTTGGCGCATTCCGCGCGCCACTTTGATTCGAGGCGATCGCTGTCGACCACGCCGCATTCGTTAAGAATTTCGACCAGACCCTTTACCAGAGCATGATTCGTATAAGCCGTTTCAGATTGTCGCAGCAAAAGGCTCAATCCCTGTTCGAGACGATCGGCCAGCCGGGCCATCGTGTTCTCTAAAATCGTCAGGCGTTCGAGCAGGTGTTCTTCATTCGGGGTCGTCTCTGACTGGCCCACTCGAACTGAAGGAGGTTGAACGACGAGCATTAACCTGGTGCCGCAACGGAGACAGAATTCCTGCCCGAGCGGATTTGCCGCTCGGCACTTCTGGCAAAAATGTAAGATTGCCTTTTGTTGCATCCAATGATGTGGCACAGACTTCAGTCTGTGATTGCGCGTCGGAAAATCACAGACTAAAGTCTGTGCCACCTAGTACTCATAAAATCCGCGTCCGCTTTTTCGTCCCAGCCATCCCGCGTCGACATATCGCTTTAGCAAAGGACACGGCCGGTACTTTGAATCACCAAAGCCTTCATTTAGCACGTTCATGATCGCAAGGCAAACGTCGAGGCCGATGAAATCAGCCAGCGCCAGCGGCCCCATCGGATGATTCATGCCGAGTTTCATAATCCCGTCAATACTCTCGCGGGTCGCGACGCCTTCATATAACGCGAAAATCGCTTCGTTAATCATCGGCATCAAAACGCGATTCGACACAAACCCCGGGGAGTCCTGACAGTCGAGCGGGATTTTTCCAAGACGCTCTGTCAGCAAACGCACCTCTTCGTAGGTTTGATCAGAAGTCGCCGCCCCGCGAATAATTTCGACCAGCTTCATCACCGGCACCGGGTTCATGAAGTGCATCCCGATCACCCGGTCCGCCCGCCGCGTCACGGCCGCGAGTTTGGTAATCGAAATCGAGGAGGTATTGGAAGCGAGGATCGCACCGGGCCGCACCACTTCGTCGAGCGCTTTGAAAATCTCGGTCTTGACCGCGAGTTCTTCCGTCGCCGCTTCCACCACAATGAACGCTTCACTTAAATCGGCGATGCTGGTCGAAGTGCGAATGCGCTGTGTAATAGCGCCCTTTTCATCAACTGTTAGCCGATCCTTATCGACATCGCGCTGAAGGCTCCTATCAATCGCTTTCATGCCGCGTGCGAGAAACTCATCCGCTACGTCGCGCATTACCACGGCGAAACCGGCGCGGGCTGCTACCTGAGCAATGCCGGCACCCATCGTGCCTGATCCAACAACGCCGAATATCTCACTCATAAAAGTCTGGAGTCCCGCCTTCAGGCGGAACATTCTCGCGAACTAAATCCAGCGTGAACAGCCGCCTGAAGGCGGAACTCCGAAACGGGTGCTTCAGTCTTTCATCCGAAAACAATCACACTAAAGTCTATGCCGCTTACTTCAATCGTTCGGCCCAGTTCATCAATGGCTGCGTGCTGTCTCGAGCATCCTGCAAGTCGCCTTCACTCGAAGTTGCCGACCTCCCGCCATAAAGTTGAACGCCACCGGGGCTGCGAAAAAACTTAATCGTATAAATTCCCAGCGCCGTACCCACCGGAATATTGATCAATGAAACTACTGCCAGCGAAAGGCCCAGAGGCCTTGCCCATCGCTTTCGTTTCTTCAAGGCATAGCCGGCAGCCAGCGGCACCAGACCAACCACAAGAAGAAGGACAATGAAAATCGAAACTCCCGACGCGATCCAGAAAGTCGAAATCGAATTCGGTCCCAAAGCTGCAAACTTCACCACCACAACCAGGAGCAAAAGACCCACCAGCGTCAAGCCATGCATTGCACCATAGATGAAATACAACGTCGCCAGAGTCTTATTGTGCTCGTCTGTAGTCATCGCATGTCATCGCCAGTCCGGCGGCGCGACTGGCGGAAAGTATTCATGCGGCTTTTCTTGATTCATGCGGGACGGATCATCGGCCGTCGCGGCGGCCAGCGACTTTACATTTTTGTCGTAAAGCAGCCGTCCCGGCTGGCTGAACACAAACCAGAAAGTGTAGACGCCGACCGCAGTGCCGAATGGCATCTGAGCGGCCGCAAAGACACCCGCTACAATAGCCGCGACTTTTGCCCACCGTTTTTTCTTCAGAAGTGCGAAAGCCGCGATCATCGACGGAATCGTCCAGCCAACTGTAAAAGCCAGCATAAAGGCGGCCATCATGAAGAAGAAACCGCGCGGCGGTGGGTCGCCGCCCGGGGATGCCGGCGCCGTGCCCGCTATCGCGATCATCATGACTCCAAAGCCGACACCCATGAGCGCGTGCAGAACCACGTAGCCAATATGCGCGAAGCCCAAATACCTGTTGTGTTGTTCTGGTGTCATCGGTATTAACGCTCTACTGCCAGCGCCACCGCGTTGCCGCCGCCCAAACATAGCGCCGCAATGCCCCGATGAACATTTCGTCGCTTCATTTCATAAAGCATCGTCGTCAGAATCCGCGACCCCGACTGCCCGATCGCGTGACCGAGCGCGACTGCGCCTCCATTAACATTAATCTTCTCTGGATCGAGACTAAGTTCGCGCGTGATCGCTACGGCCTGGACGGCGAAAGCTTCATTCAATTCAATCAGGTCAACATCGTCAAGCGACCAGCCGGTTTTGATCAAAAGCTTCTTAATCGCTTCAACCGGCGCCATCATAACCAGCTTTGGCTCGACTCCGGATGTAGCCTGGCCCACGATCCTGGCCAGGGGCTCGATGCCCAGAGCCCTGGCGCGCTCAGCCGAAGTAACTACCACAGCGGAAGCTCCATCATTCACGCCCGGCGCGTTTCCAGCGGTCACCGTGCCACCCTCTTTGAATGCGGGCTTCAACTTGCCCAGAGACTCGAGCGAGGTGTCTTCGCGCACCGGCTCGTCCGTATCAAAGATAATCGGCGGGCCTTTTCTTTGCTTGATATCTATGGGCACGATCTCGTCCCGAAAATTTCCGGACTTGATAGCTGCGCTCGCCTTCCGATGTGAATTGAGCGCGTACTCGTCCTGCTCTTCGCGCGAGACGTGAAAGCGTTCGGAAACAACTTCTCCGGTGCAACCCATGTGCTGATCGTCGAAGGCGCACCACAGTCCGTCATTGATGACCGTGTCGACCAGGGTGCCGTTGCCCAAACGATAACCTTCGCGCGCTTTTGTTAGCAGGTAAGGCGCATTCGACATCGATTCCATACCGCCGGCTACAACGATCTCCGTATCACCCAACTGCACGCCCTGAGCCGCCATCATGATGGCTTTCAATCCCGAACCACAGACCTTGTTCACGGTCACGGCGGCGACAGTGTTTGGCAGTCCGCCATGCAGCGCCGCCTGCCGCGCTGGATTCTGGCCGAGTCCCGCCTGAATGACGCAACCCATGATCACTTCATCGACATCCGCTGGATTGACACCGGCGCGCTTGACTGCTTCGCGCACTGCGATCGCGCCCAGCTCCGTCGCCTTAAAACCTTTCAGCACGCCGAGGAACTTCCCTACCGGCGTCCGCACTGCGCTAATAATTACCGCTTGTTTGATCTCTGACATTTTATTCGCTGCTCAGCTTATCAAGATGATTTAGGATGACTGTTAATTCAGAAGAGTGTCAAGCAAACGCACGTGTCGGTAGTGCCCTAATTCGCAGCGGGATAGTTCGCGGACAGCATGGAGTCGGTAGCGACCGGGGTCTCCCTCGCGATTTCAGGCACGTCGCACAATGACCCGTCCGCTGCCGCTCCCAATACTGGCCTCATCCCCAAATTAGGGCCCACGTGTCGGCGCTGATGTGGTTTAGAGTTCAAATCTTAGTTTGCTTGCGAGTCAGCAGCCTGAAGGCTGAACTCTAAACTCAAATTGCAGTAGCACAACGTGTCAGATGCCCGACCGTCAGGGAGGGCTTCTTAGTGAGAGAGCCCTTGCTCACGCGCGGGTTTCTGCCACGTCATTGATCATTGATCATGACCAACCAGCAGCAACCGCTCACGTCCGGGATTGCGAATCATATCGAAAGTCAAACCACCATGACCGAACGTCTCTGCCTGGGTTAATACACTCAAGCTCG
>Ga0070698_100006720_pt1 | contig 12477 bp, 11 predicted proteins | sample KBSK1502metaG_FD_65477 | JGI IMG/M metagenome (GOLD analysis project Ga0070698, IMG submission 65477) | Corn, switchgrass and miscanthus rhizosphere microbial communities from Kellogg Biological Station, Michigan, USA - KBS K1-50-2 metaG | ecosystem: Host-associated > Plants > Roots >...
GGCCGCCGCGGGACGCACGGCGGCGACGAGTCCGGCGGCCACGGTCACGCGCAGGAACTCACGGCGGGATGCATCGGCAGGCAAGACGGGACGCTTCGGATCGCTCATGGCGGCCATGATACTCCCCGCGGCACGAGCGTTCGGCGCGCGTAGCGAAGCGCAGCGCGCCGCATTTCGGACTAAGATTCAGCCTCATGCTTCCGGAGCCCGTCCGGGCCGCGATCTTCTGGACGAGCAACGCGGTCTGGGGCCCCTGGACGATCGTGCTCCTCCTCGGCACCGGGCTCTTCCTCACCATCCGCCTCCGCTTCGTCCAGATCGTCTGTTTCCCCGAGGCGGTACGGACGATGGTCCCCGCCGCGCAGGCGGGGGCTCGCGGCGCCCTCACGCCGTTCCAGGCGTTCATGACCGCGCTCGCCGCCTCCATCGGCACGGGCAACATCGCCGGCGTGGCCACGGCGGTCGTCACCGGCGGTCCCGGGGCGGTCTTCTGGATCTGGTGCTACGGGTTCTTCGCGACCGCGATCAAGTTCACGGAAGCGGTGCTCGGGATCCGCTTCCGCGCCCTCTCCGGCGACCGCCTCTCGGCGGGGCCGATGCACTACCTGCGCGACGGGCTCAAGGCCCCGTGGCTCGGCTGGCTCTACGCGCTGATCGCGGGGGTCGCCTGCCTCACGACCACACCCTTCACCCAGCCCAACTCGATCGCGGTCGTGTGGCAGAGCCAGTTCCACGTGAGCACGTGGATCACGGGGCTCGTGGTGGCGGTGTTGACCTGGCTGGTGGTCATCGGAGGGATCAAGTCGATCGGCCGAGCGGCCGAGCGGCTGGCCCCGCTCAAGGTGTTCCTCTACCTCGCCGGCGGCCTCATCGTGATCCTCACCCACGCGGGTGAGCTGCCGGAGGTCCTGGCCCTCATCTTCCGCGAGGCCTTCTCCACGCGCGCCGCGGCGGGGACCGCAGCGGGGATGGGCGTGATGGTGGCCATGCGTTACGGCCTGGCCCGGGGCATCTACGCGAACGAGGCGGGCTACGGCACGGCGGCCGTCGTCTACGGGACCGCGCGCAGCCAGGAGCCCGTGCAGCAGGGGCTCAACGCGGTGATGGAGGTGTTCATCATCTCGTTCGTGACCTCGTCCATCAGCGCCCTGACCATCCTCGTGAGCGGGGTGTGGCGCTCGGGGCTGACGAGCACGGCCGTGGTGGCCGCGGCCTTCGACACGTCGATCCCGGCCGTGGGAGGCTGGATCGTGGCCGTCTGCGCCTTCCTGTTCGGCTACACGACGCTCATCGGCTGGGCCTACTACGGCGAGCAGTTCCTCGAATACGTCTTCGGGACGCGGGTGATCCTGCCCTACCGCTGGGCCTACTGCCTCCTCATCGTCTTCGGCGCCGTGGGCAAGGTGGAGACCGTGTGGGCGTGGGGCGACCTCATGAACGGCCTCCAGATCTTCCCCAACCTCGTCGGCGTCATCGGCCTGTCCGGCGTGGCCGCGGCCACGCTGCGGGAAGGGACCCGGAGGAGCTGAGGATGGCCCCCGGATTCCAGCGGCAGGACGGCATCCTCGCGTGTGACGGCGTCTCTCTCGAGGAGACGGCGGCGCGCTTCGGGACGCCGCTCTACGTCTACAGCAAGGCCGCGCTCGTCGCCGCGTACGGCGCCTACGACCGCGCGTTCGCGCCTGTACCCCACCGCATCTGCTACGCCCTCAAGGCCAACGGATCCGGGGCGCTGTTGCGCATCCTGGCCGCTCTCGGAGCGGGCGCGGACATCGTGTCGGGCTTCGAGCTGCAGGCCGCGCTGCGCGCCGGCTTTCCGCCCGAGCGCATCGTGTTCTCCGGCGTGGGGAAGACGGAGGGAGAGATCGCGCGCGGCCTGGACGCCGGCATCGGGGAGTTCAACGCCGAGAGCGAGGAGGAGCTGCGGCGGATCAGCATCGCCGCTTCCGCCCGTGGCCGTACCGTCGGCGTGACGCTCCGGGTGAACCCCGACATCGACCCCAAGTCGCACGCCTACATTTCCACCGGCCTGCGCCAGAACAAGTTCGGGGTCGACATCGCGCTCGCGCCCGAGATCCTCGGCCGGGCCCGGAGCCTCCCCGGGCTGGCGATCGCGGGGGTGCAGTGCCACATCGGATCGCAGATCACCGACATCGAGCCGATGGAGCAGGCGGTGCGGGATCTGGCCGCGCTCTCCCGACGGCTCCTCGACCAGGGCTTCCCGCTGCGCACGATCGACATCGGCGGCGGGTTGGGGGTGGACTACGAGGGCGGCGGCACCCTCGATCCGTCGGCCCTCGCTGCCCGCGTGCTGCCGCTGCTCGAGGGCCTTCCGTTGACCGTGATCGTCGAGCCGGGTCGTTCCATCGTGGGGGCGGCCGGAGCCCTCCTCACGCGGGTGCTCTACGTCAAGGAGAACCGCGGCAAGCAGTTCGTGATCGTTGACGCGGGCATGAACGACCTGCTGCGGCCCGCCCTCTACTCGGCCTTCCACCGCGTGGAGCCGGTCGCCTCCCGCGGAGGCGACACCCGGCGCGTGGACGTCGTGGGGCCGGTGTGCGAGACGGGGGACTTCCTGGCCCGTGACCGCAACCTCGAGCGGGTCCAGCCCGGAGACCTCCTGGCCGTGCGCGACGCAGGCGCCTACGGGTTCGTGATGGCGTCCAACTACAACATGCGGCCGCGCGCCGCCGAGGCTCTCGTCGAGGACGGCGCCGTCCGCGTCATCCGCCGGCGGGAGACGTTCGAGGATTTGACGCGAACGGAATTGTAGCGATCAGCAGTCAGCGATCAGCGAAGCAAGAATCCCGCTGGCAATGCTGACTGCTGAATGCTGACCGCTCATCTCTTCGGCCGGCAAGTGGTCGTCGCCCAGGGCTCGGGCGGCGGCGCGCTGGGACTGACGGCCGAGGGGAAGCCCCGCTCCATCCGCTTCCATCCCTTGACCCCGCTGTCGAGGTCCGGGAACGCGGCGACCAGATCGAACCTCGTGCCCGGCAGGCTGTCGAGCCAGGACGGAGGGAGGCGTCCCTCGCGGAGCAGGTACCGCTCCCCGTCCTTGCTGCGGATACGGTAGAGGAAGAACTTCTCGGGCCCCTTGCCCTTGAGCTTCTGGGCCACCGCCTGACCCAGCGCCGCGATCAGCGCGCCGAAGTCCGCGGAAGGCGGGAGATGCGGCCGGAACGCCCGCGTCTCGGCCACGGTGGGGGCGCCTCCCCCCGGGGGAACGGAGCCGATGGGCCCGCACTCCAGGTCCACGCCGCCGAAGAACCTATCCAGCATGATCTGCGGGGACTTGCCGACGACCTCGATCGTGGTCTCGAAGCGGGGCGTGCCCTTGCTCGCCTCCTCGGCGAGCACCTGGTCGACGTGCTTCTCGACGTCGAGCGCGAGCGGGCTGGGCGACGGCGTGGGGCTCGCGCTCTGCGCCCATGCCCGCCCGCCGAGGATGCCGAGAATGCCGAGAACGGCCAAAGCGGTTCGCACGGAGGCTCCAGCTCACATTGTCGTGCGGAACCACCGCGAGAGGAAGCAAAGGGTAAGAGCTGCGAGCGGAGCGCGATTCATTCGCGCGAAGCGAGCGGGGGTTCAAGGGGGTGCGACGCAGCACCCCCTTGCTCACTCACTGATGATGCGGCCGAGGTCGCTCGATCGGGCCAGACGGTCGAACGTCTCGTAGAGGGCGGCGGAGATCTCCCGGATCGCCGCCTCCCCGTCGGCGTCGTGGCGCAGGTAGGTGGTCATGATCGACACCGCGTATGGTCGCCCGGGCAGATCGACGATGGCGGTCACGCAGCGCACCGCCTCGAGGCTTCCCGGCTTGTCGGCCACGATGAGGCCCTCGGGCAGGGGGACGCGAAAGGGGGAGTCCTTGGGGACCGCCGCCACCGCCATCATGTCCCGTGCCCTCTCTCTCGAGAGGCCCGCGCCGGCGTACATCGTCTCGGCGAGCTGGCGCATCTCGGCCGGGGTGGAGACGTTCTCGTCCCCGCGCCGGGCGGCGTCGAGGTCCATCATCTTCCGGCGCAGGCGCGTCGCGCGCAGGCCGAGCGCGTCGAGGCGCCGGTTGACCGTGTCCATCCCGACGCGGTCGATGAGGACGTTGGTGGCGGCGTTATCCGACCAACCCATCATGAGGACGGCCACGTCGCGCCAGGTGAGGCTCACCTGGTCCCCGAGCTCCTGGAGCACGCCGCCGCCGCGCACGCGGGGCAGCGGCGGCCGCGTGAGCTCGCCGAGGTCGACATGTCCTTCTTCCGCCTGCCGGTAGAGCTCGTACAGCACGGCCAGCTTGATCGACGAAGCTTGCGGGAACGGCTCCGCCGGGCGGACGTCGAGGGTCATCCCGCCCTTCAAGTCCTTGACCGAGACGCCGAGGACGCCGTCCAGCCGACGGTCCACGGCCTCGATCCGGGCCCGGAGCTTCTCCCACAGCGCGGTCTGCTTCTCGGCCGGCGCCGCGGGCGCGCCGAGGCAGAGGAGGAGCAGCGACACGGCCGCCGTCATTCTTGCTTCCATGCCTTGTCGTACCTCAGCAGGCCGGTGGAGTCGACGGACAGGCCGTGGACCGTCCGGCGGAAAGCGGTGAAGAGCGAGACGTGGTAGAGCGGGACCCAGGGCACGTCCTTCTGGAACAGCTCCTGGGCGGAGCGGTAGAGCGAGGCGCGCTCGCGGTGGTCGGCGTGCTGCCGGCCCTGCCTGAGCAGCCCGTCCATCTGCGGGCTCCGGTAGCGGCTGCGGTTGGTCGCCCCGATGGAGTCCGAGGCGAGGAGGGCGGAGAGGAAGTCGTTGGGATCGATCGTGTCCGCCTGCCAGCCGAGCAGGGCGAGCGCGTAGTCGCCGCGCGTGGCCCGATCGAGGTAGTCCTTCCAGCTTCGCGCCTGCTCCAGCTTCGCCCGTACGCCGATCTGGGCGAGGTCGTCGCGAACGAGGCCGGCGAGGCGCAACGGCGAGGGCAGGTAGGGGCGCGCGGCGTCGACCGTCATGAGCGTGGTCTCGAAGCCGTCCGGAAAGCCGGCCTGGGTGAGCAGCCGGCGCGCCACCGCCCGGTCCAGGCCCAGCTCCTTCGTCCGCCCCGCGTATCCCCACATCGTCGGCGGCAGCGGGTTGCGGGCGGGAACCCCGTGCCCACCGAGGCCCTCGCGCACCAGGGCGCGGCGGTCGATCGCGCGGACGAGGGCCTGACGGACCCGGGGGTCGTCGAAGGGCCGGCGCTCGTTGTTGGGGCAGAGGAACGCGATGTTCAGGCCCGTCTGCGAATCCAGCGTGATGCCGGAGCGGCCGCGCAGGCGGCCGACCGTGTCCTGGCCCACCGCCGACGTGACGTCGATCTCGCCCGCGAGGAGCGCCGCCTCCAGCGACGGCTGGTCGGCCAGGCGGCGGAAGACGATGCGCTGCAGGCGCGGCCTCCCGCCCCAGTACTGCGGGTTCGCCGCCAGCTCGATCCGTCCCGGCCGCGCCGACTCGAGCCGATAGGGCCCGCTGCCGGCCAGGCGCGCGGAGGACCGCGAGCCGATCTCCCGCGGGCTCCGCATCGCGTAGAAGGCCTGGGAGAGCGTCGCGAGGAGCGCCGCGTTCGGCTGGTCGAGGGTCACCGACACGACGAAGGGGCCGGCGCGGGAGGCTCGCCCGGGGAAGCCGCGCTGCTTCCGGAGATCGTCCAGGTTCGCCACCACCGCCGCCGCGTCGAGGGGGACGCCGTCGTGGAAGCGAACGTTCTGGCGCAGGGTGAAGGTCCACGTGCGGCTGTCGGCGGTCGCCCAGCTCGTGGCGAGAGCGGCCTCGGGCCGGCTGCCGTCGGCGCGGTAGCGGACGAGGGGCTCGCAGATGTTCGACACGACCGCCGCCGACACGAGGTCGGTGGCGTGGTGCGGGTCGAGAGAGACCGGATCGGACGTCAGGCCCACGACGAGCGTGTCGGCCGGAGCGCCGAGGAGGGCGAGCAGAAGGAGGGCGCTCACGCCGTGAGCCCCGCCAGCACCTGCGCCACGAGCAGCCCGGCGCAGGTCCCGATCACGTTGCCCAGCACGGCGAGCAGCAGGCCGACGGGGTCCTTGATCAAGGCCGCCATCATTCAACACGGCGGCAGACGGGTCAACCGCCGGAGGGCCGACACCTATAATGCCCCGATGGGCGTCACCGTCCGGCACCGGCCCCTGGACCTGCGACTGCGCCACACGTTTCGCATCGCGCGGGGCGCGTCGGATGTGCGCGAGAACCTGCTCGTCGAGGTGGAGGACGACGGCCTCGTCGGCCGGGGTGAGGCGGCGCCGATCCTCCGCTACCGCGAGGACCGTGGCTCGGCGGCGCGCGCGGTGGACACGATGGCCGCCCGCCTCGGCGACCCACGCGCCTTCGCGCAGGCCGCGGGCCGGGCCGCGGTGGAGGGCGAGAGCTCGGCGGAAGCGGCCGTGGACATGGCTCTCCACGACCTGGCCGGCCTCCGTCTGCGCGCGCCCCTTTACGAGGTGCTCGGCATCGACCCCCGGCCGGGGCCCGAGACGTCCTTCACCATCGGCCTGGACACGCCCGAGGTGGTGATCCAGAAAGTGAAGGAAGCCTCGGCCTATCCGGTCCTGAAAGTGAAGATGGGCTCCGACCGCGACCGGGAGGTCCTCACCGCCGTGCGGGAGACGACCCGGCAGCGCATCCGCGTGGACGCCAATGAAGGGTGGACGCCGGAGGCCGCGCGCGAGCGCCTGGAGTGGCTGGCGAAGATCGGGGTGGAGCTGGTCGAGCAACCCCTGCCCGCCGACCGCATCGAGGAGACGCGCGCGCTGCGTCGGCGCAGCCCGATCCCGTTCTACGCGGACGAGAGCGTGCACCGCGCGGCGGACATCCCGCGCCTGGCCGGCGCCTTCGACGGGATCAACATCAAGCTGATGAAGTGCGGCGGGATCGCCGAAGCGCTGCGGATGATCGCGGTGGCGCGGGCGCATGGCATGAAGATCATGCTCGGCTGCATGATCGAGTCGTCCCTGGCCATCACCGCCGCCGCCCACCTCTCGCCGCTCGTGGACACCGCCGATCTCGACGGCAACCTGCTCGTCCAGAACGACCCGTTCGAGGGCGCGACCGTGGCCGGCGGCCGCCTCGTGCTGCCCGATCGCCCCGGCCTCGGCGTCGTGCCGAGGACCGGCGCCTATTCGTAACGCAGGGCTTCGATGGGGTCGAGGTTCGCGGCCTTGCGGGCGGGGTAGTAGCCGAAGAAGATCCCCACCGCGCCGGCGAAGGCGAAGGCGACCAGGATGGAAACGGACGTGATCGTCGTGGGCCACCCGAGCCGCCACGTCATGACCTGGGAGACGAGCACGCCGAGCGCGATGCCGACGACTCCTCCCACCACGGAAAGGCTCACCGCCTCGGCCAGGAACTGCCGGAGGATGTCCCGCGTGCGGGCGCCGACGGCCATGCGGAGGCCGATCTCCCGCGTCCGCTCGGTGACGGAGACGAGCATGATGTTCATGATGCCGATGCCGCCGACGAGCAGGCTGACGGAGGCGACGCTCATCAGCAGGCCGGTCATGGTGTTGGCCATCTGCACGCGCGTGGCCGCCATCTCCTCGACGGTGCGCACGGTGAAATCGTCCTCGTCCGGGTTAGTGATGCGGTGGCGCTGGCGCATGAGGCGCGTGATGTTCACCGCCAGCTGCTCGACCTGGTCGCTGTTGGCCGCCGACACGTACACCTGCTGGACGTAGGTGATGCCGAGCAGCTTCTTCTGGATGGTGGTGTAGGGGGCGATGATGAGGTCGTCCTGGTCCTGTCCGAACTGGCCCTGGCCCTTCGGGGCGAGCACCCCCAGCACGCGGAAGGGAAGGTTCTTGACCCGGATCACCTGGCCCACCGGGTCCTGGTCCGGGAAGACGTTGCGGACCACGGTGTCCCCGAGCACGCAGACCTTTTCCGCCACCAGGACGTCGCGGGCCGTGAAGTTCTCTCCCGAAACGAGGGACCAGTTCCGGATCGCGAGGTAGTCCTCGTTTCCGCCCTCGACCGACGTGTTCCAGTTCTGGTCGGCGGCAATGACCTGCGCCCGGCCCCGGACCATCGGGCTCACCCGGGTGATTCCGGGGAGGGCGGCGATCGCCTTCACGTCGTCCAGCGTCAGGGTGGTCACCGTGCCCGCCCCGCCGCGAACCGCGCCCCCCCCGGGACGGCCCCAGCTCCCCGACGACACGAAGATCACGTTGGTGCCCTGGCTCTGGATCTGCTGGTCGATCGAGGCGCGCGCTCCCGAGCCGAGCGCGATCATGGCGATGACCGACGCCACGCCGATGATCACGCCGAGCATGGTGAGCGAGGAGCGGATCTTGTTGCGGCGGATCGCCTTGAGGGCGATGCGGAGCACGTTCTGGATCCTCACGCCGTCGCCTCCTCCTCGAGCGCGGGCAGCGCCGAGAGCTCCGCGGCCGCGTCGCGCCGTTTCTCGACCGGCTGGTCGGAGACGACCCGGCCGTCCCGGAAGGTGATGACGCGTTGGCCGTACTCCGCGATGTCGTGCTCGTGGGTGATGAGGATGATCGTGATGCCCTTCTCGCGGTTCAGGCGCTGGAGGATCTCCATGATCTCGACGCTCGTGCGGCTGTCGAGGTTGCCCGTCGGCTCGTCGGCGAGGAGGATCTCGGGGTCGTTCACGAGGGCGCGCGCGATGGCCACCCGCTGCTGTTGACCGCCGGAGAGCTGGTTCGGCATGTGCTGGGCCCGCTGGCCCAGGCCCACGGCCTCGAGTAGCCCGAGCGCCTTGAGGTGGCGATCCCCGGCCGAGTAGGGCTTCCCGTTGTAGAGCAGCGGCAGCTCCACGTTCTCGAGCGCGCTCGTGCGCGGGAGCAGGTTGAAGTTCTGGAACACGAAGCCGATCTTCCGGTTGCGCAGCACGGCCCGGCGGTCGCGGTCGAAGCCCGAGACGTCCTCCCCCTCCAGGAAGTATCGGCCGCCGCTCGGTCGGTCGAGCAGGCCCAGGATGTTCATGAAGGTCGACTTGCCGCTTCCGGAGGCGCCCACCACGGTCACGAACGTGCCGCCCGCGATCTCCACGTCCACTCCCCGCAGCGCGTGGACCGTGACGTCGCCGAGCACGTAGCTCTTGCGCAGCCCCTCGATCCGGATGAGGGGCACCCGGCGGGAGGCGGGCTCAGTGGTCATGCGCGCGTCCTCAGCGCTGGCGGCGCTGGAACTGCGGGTTGAAGGGGTTGTTCGACGGCGAGCCGCTCGGACGGGGCCCAGGAGGACGCGCCGTGCCTTCGCCCTCGATGCCCACGACCACGCGGGCGCCTTCGGTGAGACCGTCCTTCACCTCGACGAACTGGCCGTCGGAGACACCCGTGTGGACCCGCACCGGCTCGGGCTGGCCCTTGTCGTTCAGGACGAAGATCAGCGCGGAGCGGCCGCTGTCGCCCTCGGCCCCGCCGGGCGCTCCGGAGGCGGCGCTGGGATCGGGGCGCCGACCGCTCCCGCCGCCGGCCCGTCCACCGCCGGCACCGCGAGCTCCGCCGGGCCCCGTCCCGCTCACTCCCCCCGTCGCCCCCGCCCCCGGCGCCGCCGCTCCCGGCGCCGCCGCGGCCCGCGGGCCGGTGCTGGCGCCGGTTCCGCCCGCCGCGCCGGCGGAGCGGCCACGACCGCCGGCCTCGAAGCCCTCGGGCCGGAACCGCAGCGCCGCGGCCGGGATGCGGAGGGCGTTTTCGCTCTTGCGCACGATCACGGACACCGTGGCCGTCATGCCGGGCATCAGCCGCCCGTCGTCGTTGTCGACGCTGATGATCGTGTTGTAGGTGACGACGTTCTGGACGGTAGTGGGCTGCAAGCGCACCTGCGTGACGCGGCCGTGGAACGTGCGGTCCGGATACGCGTCGACGCGGAAGGTCACCTCCTCGTCCGTCCGCACGCGTCCGATGTCCGCCTCGTCGACGGACGCGTTGACCTGCATGTGCTTCAGGTCGTTCGCGATGACGAACAGCACCGGGGCCTGGAACGAAGCGGCCACCGTCTGGCCGACGTCCACGTTGCGCGCGATCACGACGCCGTCGATGGGAGCGGTGATGATGGTGTGATCGAGGTCGACCTGCGCCTGGTTGACGTTGGCCTGGGCCTGGCTCACCGCCGCCTGGTTGGCCTTGAGCTGGGCGACGGCCTGGTCGTAGTTGGCCTGGGCCGTGTCGAAATCGCTCTGGGGCAGGAGCTTCTGGCCCGCGAGCGCCCTGGCCTGATCGAGCTTGTGGCGCGCGTCGTCCACCGCGGCCCGCGAGCGTTCGACGTTGGCTCGGGCCGCCACCAGGGCGGCCTGGGCCTGGCCGAGGCGGGCCTGGAAAGACGACGGGTCCAGTCGGGCGATGACCTGCCCCTTGTGGACGACGCTGTTGAAGTCGGCGTAGAGGTTCTGGATGGTGCCGGAGACCTGGGAGCCGACCTGGACGGTCTGGACGGCCTGGACGGTCCCGGTGGCGCCGACGACGTCCTGGATGTCGCCGCGGTCGACCGGGACCGCCGCGTACTTGACCTCGTGGTCGTGGCCACGGAACGCCAGCACCACCGCAACCACCGCGACGGCGGCGGCCACAAGGAGGATCCGGGACACACGGCTACGCGGCATTACGCCCAGTTTAGACCGGGAAGCAGGGGGAGTGTTGGCACTCCCCCTGTCAAAGGGTGTTACGAGGAAGGCGAGGACTTCAGGGGTTGGGGTTCGTGCCCGTCCCCGTCCCCGTGCTCGTGCCCGTGGCGCTCGTCGAACCGATGGCGGTGGAGGTCGTTCCGCCGGTCGTCACCCGAGAGGCCGCCGTGCTCGCGAACGCCACACCACCCCCGGCAACCTGCACGCGATCGAAGTTGACGAGGCTCTTGCGGTAGTCGGCCACGGCGCGCAGCTCGGCCACCAGAGCCAGGGCCAGGTCGCGCTGGGCCTGGGTCACGACGAAGTTCGTCGACATGCCGGCCGCGAACTTCTTCTGCTCAGCGTCGAGCCGCTGCTCCTGGAGCACCCGGGCGGCCCGCGTGGACTCCACCCGCTTGTAGTTGGTCTCCAACGCGCGCCCGGCGCTGCGGACCTCGGAGGCCACCTGCATCTCCAGCCGCCGCAGGCTGGTCTGGGTCTGCTCGCGAGAGATCTGCGCCCGCGCCGACGTGGCCGCGGCTTGCCGGTTGAAGATCGGGTACGAGAAGTTCAGGCCCAGCGTCCAGGTCGGGAAATCGCGCCCGAAGACGTTGCTGAGCGCGTCGCTGTAACCGCCGGGAGTCGTCCTGATGATCGGACCACCGAAGCCCTGCCGCTCGATTATGGTTCCTCCGATGCCGGACGACCCGTAGGCCGCGACGACGCTCAGGTCGGGGAGCCTCTGGTTCGAGGCGTACTGCACGTTGACGTCGGCGTTTTCCAGGTTCTTGCGGGCGGCCATGACGTCGGTCCGCTGGTCGAGCGCCTTCTTCGTCGCGGCCTCGACGTCCACGGTCAGCGGCTCCGCGGTTGGCCGGTCGGTGGGCACGATGCGTAGGGCCCACACGGCCGGGTCGTTCGTCGGGAAGATGGCGCTCTTGATCGCGTCCTCCGCATCCATGAGCGCGGCCTCGGCGACGATCACGCCTTCCTCGCGGCTCGCGACCTCCGACTGCGCCGCGACGACGTCCAGCGGCGCCATCGTCCCCACCTTGACCCTGATCTGGTTCTCGTCGAGGAGCTTCTGGGCCAGGCTCAGGCTCTTGCGCTGGGCCTCGAGGTTGTCGATCGCGTAGAGGAGGTCGTAGTAGAGGTCCTTCACGCTGGCCACGACGTTGGTGACCGTCTGCTGGAACTGCACGTCGGAGATCTCACGGTTCTTCTTGGCCACCTTGAGCTGGAGCCGGCTGGCGTCGATGCGGAAATTCCGGAGGAAGGGTTGGGACAGGTTGGCGTTGAGGGCGGAGTTGTAGGACGGGTTGAACGTGTTGAAGACCGAGTTCGTGTTCCCGCGGTTGTTCGTGAAGTCCAGCCGCGCGTTGCCGCCCGTCCTCAGCAGCTGCACGGCGCCGAAGTTGTAGGTGGTCGTCTTGCTGTCCACCTTCGTGGCTCCGGCGAAGGCGTTTGTCGCAGGAGAGGTCCGCGAGTTCTGGCTCACGGCGGACGTGAGCAGCGGGTCGTAGTTCCCCCGGTAGAGGCGGATGCTCTGCTCGCTCAGCTCCGGGTTGTACCTCTCGACCGCGATGTCGTTGTTGTTCTCTAGCGCGCGCTTGACCGACTCGTCGAGCGACAACTCGAGGGTCGGCCGCGCCGGCGACGTCGGCGGCGGCGACGGAGGAGGCGCGACCGGCTCCTGGGCCCGCGCCCGTGACGGAAGGCCCAATGATGCGGCGAAGATCAATGCGGCAATCGCGCGACTCGTTCGAAGCATTTCTGACCGTCCTCCAACTCTTGCGGGACGAGCGTCCCGAACAACGGATTATATCCGAGGGTGCGACAGGGGGCGGCCGTTCGATCGGCGCCCAAGGACTACAAACGAGGACCGTCGG
>Ga0070698_100006722_pt1 | contig 12472 bp, 17 predicted proteins | sample KBSK1502metaG_FD_65477 | JGI IMG/M metagenome (GOLD analysis project Ga0070698, IMG submission 65477) | Corn, switchgrass and miscanthus rhizosphere microbial communities from Kellogg Biological Station, Michigan, USA - KBS K1-50-2 metaG | ecosystem: Host-associated > Plants > Roots >...
CTGGGCGGACCTTGCGCAGCCGGCTCGCGAGGAGGTCGCTGAAGCCACCGCCATCGGAACCGGCATGCACCTGCTCGACATCGGGTGCGGGACCGGGGAGTTCTGTCGGTCTGCTGCCTCACGCGGAGCCGTCGCGAGTGGCATCGACGGAGCCGAAGGGATGATCGAGATCGCGCGCAAGCTCGGCCCGGGGATCGATCTTCGGGTCGGAACGATGGAACGCTTGCCATGGCCCGCAGACAGCTTCGACGTCGTCACCGGGTTCAACGTCTTCCAGTTTGCGGCCGACCCCGTCGGCGCTCTCGTGGAAGCAAAGCGCGTAGCCCGACCCGGCGGCAAGGTGGTGATCTGCAATTGGGGCCGTATGGCTGATCGCGAATTGTTCGCGGTGCTCGACCCACTCCGTGAGCTGCTCGCGTCGCCGGTGCCCGCTCCGCCGTCGCCCGCCCGTCCGGCATTCGGCGAGCCCGGCGTGCTCGAGGAGCTCAGCACCCGGGCCGGGCTCGAACCGAGGCGGGCAAGCGAGGTCGACGTCCCTTATGTTGCTCCCGACAGAGCGACGCTGGAGCGCGCGCTGATGGTCGACGTCGGGCATCTCCGTGCAGACGAGCGCGCGGGCAGGAAGGCGGTGCAGAGGGTGATCGACGGGGCAGCGGCACGGTTCAGGCGGCCCGACGGTTCCTATCGGTTCGAGAACAAGTTCCGATACCTGATCACGCTGGCGTAGGTGGCCAGTCGACGAGCTGATCTGGTTCTGGCCGTTGCGAGCGTAGGGTAGGCCACGGTGTCCCGGCAGATCGTGCTCCTACGCGGCGTCAACATCGGTGCTCGCAACCGGATCGCAATGGCTCAGCTGCGCGAACTCCTGACCGACGCGGGCTTCGGCGACGTGCGGACCTATGTCCAGAGTGGCAACGTCGTGCTGTCGAGCGACGCATCGCCCGAGCGGGTGGCGCGCAAGTGCGAGCGCCTGATCGCAGAGCACCTCGGGCTCGAGATCGAGATCGTGGCTCGCACGCGGGCTGAGCTCGCCGAAGTCGTCCGTTTCAATCCACTTGAGAGGGTCGCGGTGAACCCGAAGCTCTACCAGGTGAGCTTCCTGGCCGCCGAGCCCGATTCAGGAATAACCGACAAGCTCGCGGCTGCGAAGGTCGAGCCCGAGCAATTCGTCGTCGACCGGCGCGAGATCTACGCCTGGCAGCCCGACGGCGTCGCGCGATCGAAGCTGTGGGCGACGCTCGCAGGGCGAGGGCTGGGAGTGACCGCGACTGCCAGGAACTGGACCACCGTAACGAAGCTGCTGGCGATCGCCGACGAGTAGACCTGGCATCCGTAGAGTGGAGCCATGTACGTCAGCCTCACGCGTGTCAAGACAGGCGATCAGCCAATAGAGAACGCAACCATCGTCGGCGAAGAGATGGTGCGCTGGCTCAAGGACATCGACGGCTTCGAGGGCCTAGTGCTGCTGTCGCGCGAGGGATCGACGATCGGGCTCGCCTTCTGGGCGACACGCGAGATCGCCGAGCAGCACCGCGTGCTACGGATGGAGTTTCTGCACCGGATGATGGCCATCGTTGAAGCCGAGGTCGAGGAGATCGTCGACTACGAGGTTTCGTTCGCCCATCTCGGCTCGCTGTTGACGGACTCCTCCACCTAGGCGTCGTCAGCCGCCCGCGATCGAACGGGGCTGCGTCCGCGGGGGACGGCGGCCCGGCCCCAACCGCAGACACGGGCGCAGCCAGTAGTGATTCGCCGCTGCCTGCCGAATGGTTCAGGGAGATTTTCGAAGGGAAAGGAGGACTGACTCGACCGTGACGCGTCTGCTCACAGTGCCGCTGGTGTTACTCGCCTTCCAGTCGCCGATCCAACCGCTGCCGGCCCCACTGCAAGCCGAGTTAAGAGGCCACTTCTGGCATCCGGGCTGCCCGGTGCCACTCTCGCACTTGCGTGTGCTCACGGTCACGCACTGGGGCTTCGACAACCGCTCGCACACCGGACAGCTCGTTGTGAATGCGGATGCAGCCGCTCCCCTCGCACGTGTCTTCCGGCAGCTCTACGAGCTAAGGTTCCCGATCCGCCATATGCAACTCGCAGATGCCTACGGGCCGGCTCGGGAGCGGCCGCGGGACGGCGACATCAGCGCGGCGTTTGAATGCCGGCAGGCGGTTCCTTCCCCCTGTACCGGCGGCAAAGGCACCGGTAGCTGGTCGGAGCACGCCTACGGTGAGGCGGTCGACCTGAACCCGGTCGAGAACCCGTATGTCGGCTGCGGCCGCACGCGCGACCGCTCGAGCCGGCAGTACCGAAATCGTTCCCGTCTTCGTCCGGGGATGGTCACGCCTGCCGTCGTCCAGGCCTTCCGTTCGATCGGCTGGGGGTGGGGCGGCGCCTGGACCGGGTCGACCAAGGACTACATGCACTTCTCGGCCACAGGCCACTGACAACTCCGCGCCGCCCGCACTTCGAGCTCCTCCGACCTTACGACTCCACGACCGGACAGCGGAAATCCGCGGAGCCAGCCCGGGTGACCGTAACGTCCCCGCGGTCCTGGGCCGTAAAGACGGCATCGTCCGAGGTCAGCAGGTAGGGAGTGACCCCGGCCTTGAAGCTAACGAGGAAGACCTGCCAGCTGCCCCCGTGATACGGGCCGTCGCCGGGGGCGACGCCGGCGATGCCGAGCTGGCCCGCGGCACCATTCGTGACCTTGTAGAAGGGGTCGAGACCGGTACCGGCCGCGATCGGCGCCGGTGTGACGACCGTGCCGACGATCGCGCCGTCATGGAAGAGTTGCCCCTTTCCCGTCGTGGCCGTGGCGGGAAGAGCGGCTAGCAGCGCGACCGAGGCGACAAGGAGTGCGGCAAGTAACAAGCGCATGTTGGACCTCCTGTTCGTTCTCCTTCGGCCACGCTAAGGGACGCGTCTTTCGTCCACATTGCCCCTTCCTTAAACGTTGCTTACGTGCACGGACGCCCGCGCTCCACGCCCGCGGGTGAGCTCAGCCAGTCGCCTAGAGGTGCTCGGCGAGACGGCATGCCTCCAAGGCGAGAGTGCGCGGGCGTCGAGGACACAGTCGTGCGAGGATTGCTCGGCGCGTGGGGTCGGCAAGCTGCCTTGTCAAGCGGCCTCGAGATCAGGCCGTGACGACTTCGGTGATCTGTGCAGCGATCGCACGCCAGTGGCCGTCCCGGCTGTGCCAGACATCCGCATAACGCCTCGAGACGGGCGAGCCATCACGCGTGTAGTGCGTAGCACCGTGGACGAGCCCGACGTCGCCCAGCGGACGGACATCGATCTCGTCGTAGGTGATGTTCGTCACGCCGGGTCCCTTCGCGGTCCGTTGAAGAAACTCCGCCTTGTTGATCCGTTGTCCGTCGGCGAGCGTGCAGACGAAGTCTTCGCTCAGGTGCTCCCGGTACCACTCCACATCGGACTCGACGAAGGCACGGATGTACTCGTCGTTGAGGCTGTGGAGGGCAGCAACGACAAGCGCCTACTCAGGCGCGGACACCGAATTGTTGGCAAGCGTGCTCTCGGCCATCTCTTCCTCCTCTGCGGGGCGGTATTCCGTCTGCGGCGGAGAGTGCGGGAACGGAGCCTCGTCGCCCGGCCGGATCCGGTCAGATCGCCGACGATGTCCGAATCCGACCGGTCGACGACGCGTGCGGGGCGCTATACCTCCGCACGTGGAAGCCTTTTCGGCGGTCGTCACGACGGGGATCTACTGCCGCCCGGGCTGCCCAGGTCGGCCGCGGTCGGAGAATGTCCTGGGGTACCCGGTCGCGGCCGCGGCCGAGGCCGCGGGCTATCGCGCTTGCCATCGCTGCCGTCCCTACCGGTGGCCGGAATCCGTGACCTGGACCGCGCCAGAGCTGGTCTGCCGGGCAGTTCGCCTGATTCTCGACGGCGCGCTCGACCGGGGAACCGAGGCTGAGCTCGGAGCGCGACTCGGTGTGTCGGCACGTCATCTTCGCCGCCTCTTCACGACCCACCTGGGCGTGACGCCGGACGGGCTCGCACGCTCGGCTCGGGTCCACTTCGCCCGCCGTCTCCTCGACGACACCGATTTGACGGTCACCGAGATCGCCTTCGCCGCGGGCTTTGGGAGTGTGCGCCAGTTCAACCGCGCTTCCCGCGAAGTCTTTCGAGAGTCGCCGAGGGCACTGCGGGCCCGACGCCGGAAGGCGGATCGACTCGTCGCGGACGGCGGCCTCCTCCTGCGCCTTCCCGTCCACGGCCTCCTCGACTGGGACGCCATGCTCGCCTACTTCGCCGCTCGCGCGATCCCGGGCGTCGAAGAGGTCGACGGCACCACCTATCGCCGTACGATAGTGGTCGGCGACGACCCGGGAGTGCTCGAGCTCTTCGAGAGCGGCGACGGCCACCTGCTTCTGCGCGCGCACTTGCCGCATTGGGAGGAGCTCGTCCATGTCGTACAACGCGCTCGCCTCATCGGCGGGCTCGACTTCGATCTCGAGTCATCCTCCGTCCGGCTAGTCGACGATCCGATCATCGGGCCGCTGCTCAGAGCGCGACCAGGACTTCGTCCTCCCGGGACGTGGGATCCATTCGAAACAGGCGTGCGAGCAATCATCGGCCAGCAGGTCACTCTCGCAGCCGCGAACACGATCGCCGGGCGACTCGTCGAGAGGTTCGGCAGTCCCGTGCGGGGACTCGACCGGCTCGGCCTCACCCACACGTTCCCCACAGCGACCACGATCGCGCGCGCCGACCTGTCCGGTCTCGGGCTCACGCCGGCACGAGCGCGGGCGATCGGCTCCTTCGCCCGGGCCGTCGCCGACGACACCGTCCGCCTCGATCGGAGCGTCAGCCTCGAGCAGCTCATTGGCTCGATCACCGCGATCGACGGCCTGGGCGCGTGGACGGCGCACTATCTCGCGCTTCGACTCGGCGAGCCAGACGCATGTCCCGCCACGGATCTCGGCCTTCGACGCGCCTTCCGCCGGCAGGCGTCCGATCCCGGGGTCGCGCTCGGTGAGCTCGCCGAGCGCTGGCGACCGTGGCGAGCGCTGGCGACCACGCACCTCTGGCTGGCCGATGCTCGTCGGCTCGCCCGGCCGGACGCGGTCCGCGGCGCAGCGTGAGCCAGGGTGTGCGTGGCAACCCGGGCCGTTTGTCGCGTCAGGCGATGGTCAAGTGGTACGTGTAGGTCTTGTTCGCGCCCCGTACATCGGTGCCGAAGACTCGAATCGTGTGTAGTCCCGGATCGAACGGCTTGAACATCATGAAGAAGCCGTCGACGATCGCCGGTTGCGGTGAGCCGGTGATGCATGGATCGAACGTCGGTCGAAGACTCAGATCCCCCGTCAGAGAGAAGAGAGCGGCGGAGTGGAACCGGTAGCTGAGCACATCGCCGAACGCCTGGCCGTCGAGTGAGACCTCGAGCCGGTTGACGCCGTCCATGAACGCCCCGGCATCTGCGATCAGGAAGTCGTAGAGGGACTGGCCCGGCGCAGGGTGAAACGCCGGATCAGGGCACGGGTAGGGGTCGACGTACGCGCCGATCTCCAGGAGGATCGCCTTGTCCGCAGGAATGACGCAGCTGCGCGTGCCGCTGAACACCCTTGGCCCGGCGATGCGCGGCAGGAACCAGACCGGTCCGCTCTGGCCGACCGCGCAGTCGGCCCCGGTCTGGTCGAGCACGGGGTTGTGCGCGAACGGTTGTGCATAGGCCCACTGCGATTCTCTGTCCGCCCAAGTCGCCAGGTCCGCACCAAAGGGGCGCGACTGCTTCGGGAACAAGACGGGACTCGGATTGACTCCGTAGTCCGGGGTCGCGGCTGCAGAGCCTTGCAGAATGGCAGCGCAGCAGGCGGCGAACACGGCGAACACGATGCGACGCATGAGACCCTCCCTGATCGGGTTCCGTTGACTCGACAGGCTTCGGGCCCGAGCCTGCGAAGCACGGTAGGCGCGGCGGCGCGCCGACGCTCGCCATTTTCGGACCACCTCAGCCCGATGTTCGGGTGCAGCTTGCCGCTACAGTCGCGCGTGGCTGATCTACGAGCAGACCGACGTCATGCCTGCCGTCGGCGGTCTCCGGTTCCGGCTCCTGACCGGCCGCCTCCGTTTCGACGAATCCACATGCGCTTCGGCGCAAGAGCCTGGGAGATGGGTGTAGTCGTGGAGCCGGAGCTGTGGCATCGTTCTCACGAGCGCTGGAACGCCGCGGCTGCCAGGTAGGTGAGATTTACGCTCGCTGTTCCTGAGCTAGGACTCCAGGATCGTCTTGAGTCGTGCCAGATCCCTGCGGTTGGCGCGCCGCATCGCTCCGGCCATCAGGGGCGCGGCCACGCTCGAGAACCCGGTCGGCTCGCCTTCGTTGCGCAGGGTCATCCTCGTTCCACCGGTGGGCGTGTCCTCCCAGGTGTAGGTCGTCTTCATCGGGAAGGGCCCGTCGGCGGTGCTCATCACGAGCCGTTCGGCTTGCGCCAGCTCCTTGATCTCGTATGTATAGGCAAGGGAGCGTCCGAGGAACTGGGCGATGAACCCGATCCGAGTGCCGACAGCCAGAGGCTTCGCGGACTGCCATTGGACGGACTTGATGTTCTCGTACCAGGATGTGGCGTTGTCCGGGTCGGTCGCGTAGGCCGCGACCTCCTCGCGTGGCCGGTCGATCTCGATCTCGGTTCGGACGTCGACCGGCATCCCGCAATCGTATGCGCGGATTGCCGTCCCTTACGAGTGCGCGCTAGAGCTCGGTTTTGCGGATCCTCTGAAACCCCGCGGCGCCAAGCGCACCGCTGTCGACGAGCCGGACCATCCAGCCGTGGCCGTGGTCGGGGTCGAACTGGTCCTCCCAGGTCCCGGTGGAGGCGAAGATCCGCAGTCCGTGCAGATCCCACTCTTCGATCTGGTCGCGGTCAGTCTCGACGTCTGCGCGGAACCGGTCGAGGTCCTCGTGCAGCCGTTCCTTCAGTAGCTCGAGTTCCCGGTCAGGGGGCAGATCCCCCGCTCGGATGCCGGCGAGCTCGAGCAGCCCTTCGGCGACCTCCTCGAAGATCAGCGAGTCGATGAAGTGAGCCGCAGCCTCCCAATCCGGAGCCCGGCCCTCGTCGAGCCCGACCAACTCGAGCAGGAGGCCTTGGCTTGCGGCACGATCGAGCGTGGCCTCAGCCGCCGCTGACAGCTCCTCGCTGCGGCTACGCCGGTGCTCCAGGTCGTGATCGGGGAGACCTTCGACCTCTGAGAAGTCGCGCTCGGCCACGAGCTCGAGCAAGGGCTGGCCATCCCCGTCGCGGGCGAGCCGTTGCTCGATGACTTGCCAGGTCACCGGCCCTCCGTCGAGCATCGTCGTGAACGCGTGGCCGAGGCCGGGCGCTCCCTCACCGACGCGGCGAACGGCACCGAATTCCTCGCGCCCGTCCTCGTGTTGGAGGACGACCCGATAGCGCGCAGGGAATGCGACGAGGCGCCGGCCGTCGGCATTCCCTTCCTCCTGTCGATCGACCAGCCACATTCGGCCCCGGAGGTCGATCACTTCGCCCGGGCCCAGGGGACGTTCACTTCTGAACTGCTCGGTCCGGCTTCCGTGAGGAGAGACCAGTGTGAGCTCGTACTCCGAAACCTCGGGCAGGTCTTGGTCCACAGAGGAACGCTAGACGGCCTGGGCCCGAACCATCCAGAGCTGCTTCTCGAGCGCGCGCAGGATCTCGATCAAGATGTCCTGACTGGGGAGGTCGTGGCCGAGTTGCTCCATGCGCCGCCGCGAAGCGATCACGATGGCCTCGAGACGACCGGCCAGGGCCTCGACGACGAGCTCGCCGTTGATCGGCCCGGCATTCATCGGCTCCAGCTTGCTCTGCGCAACGATCGCCCGGGCCTGGCCATCCGGCCAGATCCCGATCGCAACCGCACGTTCAGCAACCCTGTCGGCGAGCTCACGCCACTCGTCGACCAGCTCGTCCAGCATCAGGTGGAGGGGCCGGAAGTGCGGACCGACGACGCACCAATGCAACTCCTTGCCAAGCAGGCTCAGGTCGACAAGCTCGACGAGCATCGACTGAAGCTCGCGCCCTGCCTCCTGGCTCTGCGAGTCGGATAGAAACGGATGGTTCTCGAGCGCTGCGACCTCGAACATAATTGCCTCCTCAGCAGTCAAGCCTAGTCGGTCCGCTACCCGCTCGAGCGGGTCGACACTCGGGAGAGGTCTCCCTTAGCCGACCAGGCTGCCGTTCGGACGGACAACGCGCCACACCCCGCCGAACTCCGTCACGTTCTGGCAGAGAATCTGGCCGGGGTGACGGTCGCCGACGTAGTAGTAGAGGGGCCGGCCGGCGTACGTTCCCTGGAGCCTCCCGTAGGTGCGCTTGATCGTGCCGAGACGCTCACCGCTCACGCCGCCACTCGCACGAGGGCGGGTTTTGACGATGTACGGCGGCCATGCGGTCGCACACGCGCCGGCGCAAACGCTCTTGCGCTTCGGGTCACGGGTGAACGCGTACAGGACGAAGCCGCGCCCGTCGAAGAGGATCTGTCCGTACTTTGACGACTTCACCGTCACGACGGCGCGCGATCCCTCACCGACCGCCATCGTCGGGGAGGCGCTAGCTCCAGCTGCAGCCGCCACGGCGAGGAGGATGATGGTGAAGCGAGTTCGCATGCTCTCCTGTCGCCGCGAACCGCAACGACGTTACAGCTTCGTTTCACCATTCCTTTCCTCGAGAGACCACGAGGAGGAGAACCGATGGGAAGCCGACGAGGCGCACGACTTTGTGGCTCTGAGCCACTTGCCGGGTCAATCCTGAGGTCGAGGACTGGCCGCGGGACTGGAAGAGATCGCAGTCGGGCTCGACGAGCTCCGGCGAGAGCGAGTGGAGCTGCCGCTTGGTCCAAGCTAGGGGACACCCGCATCCCATCTATGTATGTGACAGTGCAACGAACCACCGGGTGGTTAGGCGCGGCGCTCCGCCTCCGCGGCCACGTGCGCGACAGAACTACGCACGGCCCGCTCCCAATGCCGCGCAACGAGACCTCCCCACGCTTTCCCGAGCGCCCAGAAATCCGCTCCGAGCTCACCACGCCAGGTCAACATCGTGCCGGAGTCATGATCCTCGAGCTCGAAGGCTTCGACCACGTGCGGGACCGGGCCGCGCACGACACGGAAGTCGATACGTTCCGGCGACGTGAAGCGGACAGTCTCTACAGTCGTCGTCACTCCGCACCTGACCGGCGAGAAGTGGGCCGCCAGCACCATGTCCCGTCCGCGCTCCCACACCTCAAGTGAGCTCTGAAGCGCCCTCGGGGTACGGCCAAGATACGGAGCTGCGATCACGTCGAACACGACCTCTCGTGGCGCAGCGATCGTGACATGGACCGGACCGAGCGGCCTGATCGTTCGCCCGATGCCCGTGTCGAGTGTCAGCGCGCCGTGCGCGACGAGGCGGTAAAGCCGCCGGAGACCAAGGGCCGCGAGCAACAGGACCGCCATCTGGCGCATCGAGTCGAGTCTAGGAGTTGCTGCTGGGCGGGCGCCGTGGGATTGGCGGGGGCTCCGTGCGCGAAACCGGAGACGAGGCCTCAGCCGCGGCACGTCCTGATCGCCATAGTTCCAGCTACAGCCGACGAGAGGACGTGCGATGGACGACGAACAGATTCATCAGCGGATCGAGGGGCTCGTTGCCGAGGAGCACCGGCTCTGGAAGGGCGAGGCGAGCGGCTCAGCGAGTGAAGGAGACCGTCAACGCCTAGCCTCGCTGAAGGTGAGCCTGGACCAGTGCTGGGATCTCCTGCGGCAGCGCCGGGCCTTGCGTGATGCCGGGTTCAATCCGGAGGCAGCCCACGCGCGCGACGCGGAGACTGTCGAGCGCTACGAGCAGTAGACGCACCGCTAGCCGACCGGCTTACCGCTCGAGCTCCTTGTGGGCGCCGGATCTGATGCCGCGGATGACCTCGCTCCACGTCTTCTGGGTCCACGCGATCGGCACGCGCCAGACGTCGATGCCGGCGAAGATCGACACGGCGAAGACTCGCACGAGCGGCGTTCCGGTCCGCGGCGGGAGATCGTTCCCGCGGGTCCGCTTGTGACCGCCGATGATGAAGCCGTGCAGGTCGACCTCAACACCCTCGGGGACATAGACGTCCACGGCACCGAACATGCCGAGCACAACGACCGTGATCACGTCTCCCTCGAGCGTTGCCTGGCGGAGGTCGAGGTCGATGTTGCCGAAGCCCATCAGGCAGCCGATGCGGCGGCGCACGCGGATGCGTCCATCTCGCGTGGCGGAGCCGAACACCGCCAGGAGGAAGCGCGTCGGCCGCCGCCGCGAAGCCGCGGGCACGGACGGGAGATCACGCGCCAGCTCCTGGAGCTCCTCGTTGGTGCGCGCGAGATACGCGGTCGACATGCGGTCGGTGAACTCCTCCAGCGTCAGACGTCCTTCGGCCGCATGCTCACGCAGCTGCGCGATCGTGCGCTCGCGATCGGCGTCTGAAGCGCGGAGAGCCGGCGGTTCGCTCATTTCAGCTCGTCCCATGGGCCGTCTCCTTGCATCAGGACGACAAACCTGCCCGCGTCGGAGCTCCCGGCACGTTCACGCAGAACGTCGAGGGCAACGTCGAACGATGCCTTGTCCGCGGCCGCAAACTCGCTCCAGCCGTCCCACACGATGACCGTGCCCGGATCATCATCGACGTCACCAAGGCTGTCGCCGAGGGCATCCCAGTTGCGCCCGAAGTAGTCCGGAAAGCCGAAGGCCTTCGCTGCCCGATCGAGGAACCCGGCCTTGTCGCCGACCGTAGAGGTGTCGAGATGGACGAGCCGCCACCCGGACTCGTCGACCGCCTCCTCGAGCTCGGCGACGGCCTCGGTGGTGGGCCACTTGTAGACGCCCGGCTGCACACCACGGGCGAGCACGTGCGCAAGGTCCCTCACTTGGAAATCCTCCGGAACGAGCTGTAATGATCGTCGCTGTAGTAGAGCTCGCCGCGTGCTCCGGTGATGATCCGCCTCGCACCCCGGTTCGACGCGCCCGGCGTCGCGACCGTGTACTCGTGGTAGTAGCCGCCGCGCTCACCGGGCAGGATGCGCTCCCGATTTCCGAACACCGCACCGTCCCGACGGTAGGGAAACGGCCCGCGCGACCGGATCAGGTCGAGGGTGTGCCGCGCCTGTGGCGGAAGGTCGGCGAGCGCAATCCAGTGCAGCCCGCTCTCCGCATCGACGGACTGTATTGCGGTCGTCAGGGCTACGGGCCGTGGAGGGGCGTCCGTCTTGCTCGCACCCAGCCAAAGCCAGCCGACGATGGCCGCGAACACCACGACCAAGATGCTGAGCGCAGTGCGCGCTCTCGTCACATCGTCAGCTTAGGCGCTGCTACGTCAAATCTCAGCGCGGCTGCGGCACGATCCGGATATAAGGCTTCGGTTCCTGCCACTCACCAAAGAGCTCCTTCGCCTCGTCGTTCGAGACGGAGCCGGCGATGATGACGTCCTCGCCCTGCTTCCAGTTCACCGGGGTGGACACCTTGTGCGTCGCCGTCAGCTGCAGCGAGTCGATCACGCGCAGGACCTCGTCGAAGTTGCGTCCCGTCGTCATCGGGTAGACGAGGATGAGTTTGATCTTCTTGTCCGGGCCGACAACGAAGACGTTGCGCACCGTCTGGTTGTCCGCGGGCGTGCGGCCGCCAGGGTCACCTGCCGTGGTCGCGGGGAGCATCCCGTACAGCTTCGACACACTGAAGTCGCCGTCGCCGATGATCGGATAGTTCGGCGCCGCTCCCTGCGTCTCTTCGATGTCGCTGGCCCACTTCGCATGGTCGTCGACCGGGTCGACCGAGAGCCCGATGATCTTGACGTTCCGGCGCTCGAACTCGGGCTTGATCTTCGCCATGTAGCCGAGCTCGGTCGTGCAGACCGGCGTGAAGTCCTTCGGGTGCGAAAAGAGCACGGCCCACGAGTCACCGATCCAATCGTGGAAGCTGATCGGCCCTTCCGTCGTCTGTGCTTCGAAGTCCGGGGCGGTGTCGCCAAGCTGCAAAGCCATCTTCTCCTCCTCTAAAAGGGACGCCGCTAGGTGTCTAGCAGACCGGATCGCATCTAGGCAAGGGCCCCGCGACCACAGGGCCCTTGGAACCACGAAGTTGCGCGAGGCTAGACGGTCAGCGTCCCTGCCTGCAGGTGCGCAGCCGGTTGAGGCAGCGATTGACGAGCATCTGCAGCGTCCCGGGCCGCCACGCGTTGAAGAAGTCCGCGTGCCCGGAGAACTGGCCGCCGGAAGCCAGCTCGACGGTCGGCCCGCCGCTCGTCGGATAGCGGTAGATCAGCGCAATGGCTGGCACCGGGACCGGATGCGAATCGGGACACTGTCCTCTCGTCGAGTAGGCCATATGGCCGGCATGGTCGGCGCTGTCCAACGCCACGCCATTCCAGCAGTCCGGGAACATCACATGCACGCGCAGCATCGAGCCGGTTGGACACGCGGGCACGGTGCTCGACGGAGCTATTCCCGCCTCGG
>Ga0070698_100006723_pt1 | contig 12470 bp, 9 predicted proteins | sample KBSK1502metaG_FD_65477 | JGI IMG/M metagenome (GOLD analysis project Ga0070698, IMG submission 65477) | Corn, switchgrass and miscanthus rhizosphere microbial communities from Kellogg Biological Station, Michigan, USA - KBS K1-50-2 metaG | ecosystem: Host-associated > Plants > Roots >...
TGCGATGAACGGAGTGGATTGGGCAAAGACTCGCGACAAGTATGCTCAGCTGCTGCCTTACGTCGCCGACCGTTACAGCTTGACCTACATTTATGGGCGAGATGATTGGTGAGCTTTCCAATTCGCACACCTATGTCGGTGGCGGAGACTATCCCGATTTGCATTCCGTTAAGGTAGGCCTCCTCGGCGCAGACTTTGAAGTTGATCAAGCCAGCGGCACGTATCGCATCAAGAAGATTTATCCCGGGGAGAACTGGGATCCGGAGGTGCGCTCTCCGTTGACCGAGCCAGGCGTAAACGTGAAGGAAGGCGACTACCTGATCGCGATCAATGGACGCCCTCTCCGTGTCCCGCAGACTCCGTGTGAACTCCTGGGCAACACGGTGAACGAAACTGTTACCCTGAGCGTGAACACCAAGGCGTCGGAAGAGGGTGCGCGCAAAGTCCAGGTGAAACCGATTGCCGACGAGTATCCTCTGCACGAACTGAATTGGATTGAGACCAACCGCAAAAAGGTCGACGCTGCCAGTAACGGCCGTGTTGGATATGTCTACCTACCGGACATGGGTTCGTCTGGACTGAACCAGTTTGTGAAACAATTCTTTCCGCAGACTCGCAAGGAGGGCATCATCTTTGACGTCCGCTACAATGGCGGCGGATTTGTCGATCAGCTCATTTTCGCGCGCTTGCGTCGCACCCTCGCGGCCATGCAATCCGCTCGCAACTGGGAAAGCACGCCCATCCCCTTTCCGGTGTTCCACGGCTCTATGGCTTGTGTAACCAACCATTACGCCGCTTCTGACGGAGATTTCTTCAGCTACTTCTTCAAGCAATACAAGTTAGGCCCACTCATCGGCGAGCGCACCTGGGGCGGGGTTCGAGGCATTCGCGGCAATATTAATTTGATCGACGGTGGTTACGTCACTCGTCCCGAATTCGCCTTGTACGGGCTGGACAGCAAATGGCTCATCGAAAACAAAGGCGTGCAGCCGGAAATTGTCATAGAGAACCGGCCCGACTTGGTGGTCAAGGGCCAGGATCCCCAATTGGAGAAAGCCATCGAAATGGTGATGAAAGAAATTCAAGCCAATCCCAAGAAGCTGCCGCCGCGGCCTCCCGATTTGCCTGCCTATCCCGAGGGTCCCGGAATGTAATAGGTGAGTAAACAGTAGCCACGAAAACAGGCTGGTAATCGTATAATTAAGTTTCATGCCAAAATATTCCATCGTTGTTCCCCTGCACAACGAGCAGGAAAACGTCACTGACCTCTACGACCGCCTGAAAGCGGTCATGGAGTTGAGTGGCGAAAGTTTCGAAATGGTGCTGGTGGACGATGGTTCCACCGATCGCAGCTTCCACTTGCTACGCGAGATCGCGGCTGTCGACAGTCGCGTGACGGTGGTCAAATTGCGCAGAAATTTTGGCCAGACATCCGCTCTGGCCGCCGGATTCGACCACGCCCGTGGCGAATACATCATTGCTATGGACGGCGATCTGCAGCACGATCCTGCCGACATCCCGCTCTTTTTGGAAAAGATTTCCGACGGCTACGACATCGTGAGTGGATGGCGTCGGCGCCGCATCGATAATCTCTGGCTCCGCCGTATTCCTTCACGTTGCGCGAACTGGCTGATGGCCAAAGTCAGTGGGGTGGACATCCACGACTTCGGCACCACGTTTAAGGCATATCGCCGCGAGATTCTGGAGCAGGTTCCGCTCTACGGAGAACTGCATCGCTTCATTCCCGCACTTGCATCATGGCATGGCGCGTCCATTTGCGAAGTTCCCATCAGCAACGTAAATCGGGAGCACGGCAACTCACACTACGGAATCTCCCGCACTTTCCGGGTTTTCTTCGATCTCATCACTATCCGTTTCTTGCTACGGTACCTGGCGCGTCCCCTGCATTTTTTTGGGACAGTCGGAATGTTGAGCATCTTCGCAGGTTCCGGTGTTTCTGTCTGGCTGCTGATTGAAAAGTTCGTCCGTCACTCTGACGTAATGACCAATCACGGCCCACTCATGATTTTTGCTGCCGTACTGCTTCTGGCGGGTCTCAATATGCTGGCGGTTGGCCTGTTAGGCGAAATGCAGGTGCGTCACTACCACGAGCCCACGCGTCGGGCGCCATACTCTGTCGACCGCGTTCTCCGCGCCCAAAGCGAAGAACACACCATCTCGGAGTAGAGAACGCACTCAGCCTCCAGCAAGCCCAGAGGACATCACCCGAATGGTATATGGGCTGAGTGCTGAATGCTGAGTGCTATTTTCCAAATGCCTCCTTATTGACCACATAAGGCATCTTCGAAATATCTCCCCCATAATTTCCTTCCAGCACATCCATCAACCCTTGCACGCACCTCCCAGCCATGCCTTTGTTCGGATCAGTAGAGAGCCGAGTAATTTTCCCCGCGCTGGCAAAATGCGGATAAAGTCGGCAACGGTCCTCGATGGCCGGATCGCGCAGTGGTGAATCAGCTGGCAGCGGTTCTTTTTCGTAGACGTCAAGGGCCGCTCCCGCAATCCAGTTCTCTCGAAGTGCTCGCGCTAGTGCTGCTTCGTCCACCACCGGCCCGCGCGAAGTATTCACCAGAAATGCGCTCGGTTTCATCATCCGTAAAGTACGCTCATTGAACAAATGGTAAGTCGGAGTATCGCTCTCGCCCTCGCGTAACAGCGGCACATGCACGCTGACAAAGTCCGCTTGCCCCAAAGCATCGTCCACCGTGGTGTATTTAATCCAGGTCTTCTCTTTGGCAATCCCGCGCGCCTGAAGTAAGTCCTTGATCTCCTGAATCGCCTTCACAAATTCGTGATTCTGATACGCCGGGTCGTAGCAAAGAATATTCATATCGAATCCGGCGCAGTTCTTGATCATGGTGAGCCCAATGCGACCGGTTCCGATGATCGCAATCGTCTTGCCCGTTACTTCGTCCCCGAGAAATGGCAGGTAAGGATGCCAATAGTCCCACTTGTTTTCGCGCAAAAGATGTTCCGCTGTCCACATCTTCCGGGCCAGCGCACCCAGCATGAAAAAGGCAAACTCTGCCGTAGCTTCGGTAAGCACGTCGGCGGTATGGGTGAACGGAATCTTATAGCGATTGGCGTCGGCGCGATTGATGTTGTCAAAGCCCACGGCAATCTGCGCCACCACTTTGAGGTTTCCCTTGCCTGCCTCGAATACTTCCGCATCGATGGGGTCGCGCAAGGTGGTGATCAGGCCATCGATCCCTGACTTGACCTTCTCCAGGAGCAGACCCTTCGGCGGCGCTTTCGGCTGTGGATACACCTCCACCTCGTACCCCCGTTCGCGCAGCAACTCGATGGACTCACCGATATCACACGTAGCGAAGACACGAAATTTCTTGGTCATCGTTCTCTCTAGGTGAAAGTCTTGCAGCCTATAACTCTGTACCCAATACCCTTCTATTCGAACGTCCATCGCGTAGCGCTAGCCATAAACTTCTTCTCGAAAAGTCCGAACGCAACACGCGGACGAATTATGTAGATGGGCTCAGAGAAATCCTTCATGTCCCACTTGTATTTCTTTTGATACAGTTCCCCAAACTGTTTGCGGATAGTACGGTCGCTGACGAGTTCGGCCACTCCTTCGACGACAACAGCCTGTTCCGCACGCTCCGAACAAATCACACATCTTGGATTCGCCGCCAGGTTTCTCGCCTTGCGAGACTTCTGGCCAGTGCTGAAATAAAATCTGCCCTCCAGCCACAATCCCCAGACGATCATCGTATGTGGCGTTCCATCCGGACGCGCAGTCGAGATCCAATAATTGTGAGATCTTTCCAGACGCTGCTCTGCCCAGCCCCACGAAAGCAAACCTTTTCGGCTCTTGGGAAGCCCGTATCCTGGTATATGTGGGCGGGTAGCCTTGGGCTCTCGGAATCTACGGCGAGTTCGCTTCACCGGCACGCTGATCCTCTCGGGTGACGAATCTGGGAACGGCTTGCTCAATGTCCTAGTCGGCTCACTACCAGGCCAATGATCATCTTTACCTGGCTACAAATTCCGGTGGGCCCACAGCTCTATCGACGTCAGTGCCTTGCTCAGGTTCTCCAAAGAATTGGCCACGCTGAAACGTAAATAGCCTTCGCCAAAATCACCGAACGCGGTCCCGGAGAGACAGGCCACGCCAGCTTGCTCGAGCAAAGCATCCGCCAGCTTTTTCGATGTCCATCCTGTCTTCGTAATATTCGGAAAGACGTAGAAGGCGCCTTTCGGCATGCGGCACGAAAAGCCCTTGATCCGATTCAGTCCGGCAACGAAAACGTCGCGCCGGGCTTGAAATTCGTTTCGCATCCGCTCCACCGAAGACTGGTCTCCGCGAATCGCCTCGATACCTGCAATCTGGGTGAAACTAGCCGTACAGGAATTCGAATTGGTCATCAAGCGCGTGATGTGCCTGGCCAGATCCGACCGCATGACGCCATAACCCATGCGCCATCCTGTCATTGCATAAGTCTTGGAAAAACCGTCAAGCAAAATGGTGCGTTCCTTGAATCCAGGCACCGACATAATCGAATAATGCTCGCCGTCGAAGATGAGCCGGCTGTAAATCTCATCCGAGAGCACCATGATGTTGCGTTCGCCGATGGCCTCGGCAATATCACGGATGTCCTGCTTCGGAAGCACACCACCAGTGGGATTGTGTGGAGAATTCAGGATGATCAGCCGCGTGCGGTCGGTTATCAGCCCCGCCAGTTCGTCAACATCGAACCCAAAATCTTTCTCCTCCAGCAATCGGATCGGCACTGCCCGCGCCCCAACGTAATGAACCATCGATTCGTAAATCGGAAAGCCAGGATTGGGATAAATAACTTCATCTCCTACATCAGCCAAGGCCAAAATAATAAAGAAAATAATAGGTTTGCCGCCTGGGACAACGACAATTTCATCGTCCGATATCTTCACGCTTCGCGTACGACCGACTTCTTCCGCAATCGCGTGTCGCAATTCCGGCAGCCCCGCCGACGGCCCATAGTGCGTCCACCCATCGCGTAAAGCCTGAACCCCAGCCTCCACGATATTGTTTGGCGTATCGAAATCGGGTTCACCGATTTCAAGATGAATGATTACTTTGCCTTGACGCTCCAGCGCTCGCGCCTTATTCAGAACCTCAAACGCAGTTTCCGTCCCAAGTCGGGACATGCGCTCGGCCAGCCGAAGTTCATACCGTGTGGCTTTTTCCATGGTCCCAAAACTCGCCATTATATCTCTAGAGGTGAAGCGGTCGGGCTGCGCTGTGAGTTAGACCTTCTGAGTGCGTGACGACTCAAAGATGGCCATCTCTAATACTGACCACTGATCACTGACCACCCTCCTTGCCACTCAACAAATTCACGTACAACCGAATCGCTCCTGGCACTCCCGCCGGCAACTGCCGGAAGAACGCATATCCCGTATAAATGTATGTACCTTTGCCGTACCGTGCCTCGAGCAAACCACCCTTCTGGGGCTGTTCTCCCGGATCGTGACAAGCCAACAGTGCCCTGAAGTTACTGTCCCATTGGTCCATGAAATACAAACCGCGTTCCTGTACCCAACCTTCAAAATCGCGATCAGTAATTTGATTAGGAGAATGAAATACGCCATCGTCCGGAGCCAGGATTTCTACCGCCGCCTCTTCCACGGACACCCGAGCCCGGCTCAACTGCGCGGGATACGGAGTGAAGTGTCCACTATTAAAATCACCAACTCCTGTGTTGTACTGCACCAGCAGCGTCCCGCCGGCTGAAACATAATCCAGCAGCTTTTTATTGTTCGCTGCGACATCCTTCTGAGTGTCGTAGGCGCGAATACCGAGAACGATCGTGCCGTATTGCTTCAGATCTTCGCTTGCAATTCTATCGGCAGTAATGATTGTGACGTCCATTCCAATCTGCTTCAGCACTGTTGGAATATCGTCACCCGCGCCCATGACGTAGCCGACCTTGAAATTCTTGGGAACTTTCACATCCACAATGCTTACCCGCTGAACGGCGGGCTGGTAATAGTAAAAAGTATCGAGATCTGGCCGCGTGACCATACTGTAGCCTTCGTCGAAGTTCGCACCGCCCGCGGTGAGCACCGCGCGAATTTCTGCCTTGCCCTCCTTCAGGCTGCCCGGAAACACTTTGAAATCGAAATCCTGACGCTCGCCGCGCCGGTGCAATTCAACCAGCAACTTATCCGGTTCCGCACGCCAGCCCGACGGGACTTCCAGACGCAGAGTTCCGGGCGGAGCGCCTGTAAAATTGCAGCTCACGCCGACTCTCACCATTGTCGCCGAACCGTTTGCTACGGGAATTACCTGCGCTCCCGGTTCTAGCGTGACAGAAAACATCGGCGCTACCGCTAGCGGACGCTTTGGCTCCACACCCTTTTCGTCGAGAAATGGCACCAGCACGGGAGAGATAGTTCGTCCACCCGATCCTGCCGTACCCTTGAGCCGCATCGGCTTTAGTGGTTGAATTGCGAGATTCAGATCTCTGCGCCCGGTGATGGAGTAATTTACCTGGGCTCGAAACAGCGGCGGAGGGAATGGAAGAGTTGCATACTTCGCGTCGTCCACGGTATAGACCGGATCTCTCTCTGGATCGTTTCGGTGCACTGCAGGACGCGTATATGAAACTTTCGGCGGTACACGGAGGGCAAAATTGGCATAAAAGTCTTCGCCCGGTTGGATGGTCGTTCCGTCACCCTTATATGCGGTCGTAATCCAGTCCTGCGGTCCGTGCAAAGAAGCGTTCTCAATCCACAGTGGCTGCTTGGACCCATTATGCAGCTTCACAATAATAGTGAAGTTTTGTCCGGGCGACACCACGGTAAGAGCATCCTGTTCCCGCGGCAGACCCGCTGCCGGCCCTCGTGGCCCAGCTACGGTCGCCTCCAGTGAAACATTCATCGCGAGGTTAACCGCGGCCTCAGCCTGCTCCTCTTTCTCACGAAGCACGGTGAGCAGCTCTTCTTTTGTCGACGCGTTCAAGTTGCTCTTCTCGGTACGAAGAATCAGAGAATCAAGTTTTTGCAGCACATCAAGCAATGGCTTCGCCGTTTCGCTTATATCTTTTTCGGCGTGCGCACTGGCTGTCTTGATCTGCTCCGCGATGTCCTTTAACTCCGTACGCAGGCCCTGGACCTTCTTCTCCTCCTCGCCGAGCCTTGGAGCCAAACCCGCTAAACTAGTGTCGATCCCATCGAAGAAATCTTTTTCGTGACCATCCTTATCCGCCGTCGGTGGCAGCACCGATTCCACAAGCTTGTAGTAGGTGAAACGGTCGCCGGGCTCGACTGACCATCCTCCCGCGCCCTGAGAAAGCTGGTGTCGCAATCCCTCCATGGCAAATTGGATGTAAGACATCCCAAGAACCGGATCCGTCGCTCCGCTATTCAGCCTGAGGGTGTAGTTTTCCGCCGGACAGGTACTTGCCATAAATCCGCACACGTTGCCTACGTAGAGTTTCTTCGCTTGCCAGGGTAAGAGTCCTTCTTTGATCTGCTCTAGAAAACGATTGGCGTCCGCTGCCGCACGAAATGCCTCGCGGGTGAGGATGCCTGCTGCTTCGTGATGTCCGTGTCCATCCCGACTTGTCCCTGAGAATCTTGAAACCAGCACATCTGGACGGAAGGTGCGAATGACCCGCACCATATCTGCCAGGGCGATGTCGTGACCTTTCCATTTCTCGAAAGTCTCTTCCGGACTTTTGGAGAAACCGAAATCGGCCACCCGAGTGAAACGCTGTTCCACTCCGTAGTAGCGGTCCGACGCCGTCAGTTCCAGCGTGCGTAGGACTCCCAGCACATCGAAAAGATTGCTGCCTACCTTATTTTGTCCACCCTCACCGCGATTGAGTGTCAGCAAAAGGACGGACGCGCCTTTCCCCCGCGATTCCAACGTCAGCATGCCTCCGTCTTCGTCGTCAGGATGCGCCGTTGTTTGCATCAGGCGAGCAGTCGTTTGTAGCCGCAGTAACATCTGCTTAAGTCCGGCTGCTCCTGTGTCCTGGAGAAGAGGGTCTAGCGGACGGAATGGCCGGGCTGGCGCCTGCGCCCATGCCACGGAGGATAGAACCAGACCTAGGCAAAGTTTCCACGCGGAGCGGCGAACACGATGTCCAAGGGGTGGGTCCGGGGACGAAACTTTGCGATTACGATTTATCATCTGTGTGGAATCAAGGTCAGCGTCGGTGGGAAGCAAGATTTTTCCTGAGGCAATCTCTTTCTAGTCGACTGGCAGCGACAAAAAAGTTAGCTGGCCGTCCCTTTATCCTACCTGATTCACTGCTTACGGTCGCGCGGCCGACGCCATAGCGGTTTGGCAGTCATGCGCCGCCGTGAGCACTTCATCAAACTTCCTGTCGCCGTGCAAACTCCTCACCAGCGGATCGGAAAGCAGATTGGAGTATGAGCAATAGTTTTGCTCGATCGCGGTCTTCAGCATGTCAAAAGCAGCATCCTTTTTTCCACAATAGGCAAAAATTGCGCCCTGGTAATAGCCCATCTCCGGGTCACCCTCCGCGGACGGGTTGGTTTCCGCCTCATGTGCGAGCCGGTCGAGTTCGGAGTTCGCACCTTCCAGGCATGCTTCCAGCAGATCGCGATGATATTTCGGATTTGTTGACATTTTCTTCACGGCGGCCCGCGCTTCCGCAACTCTGCCTTCGCGGAGAAGCAGGGAAGGTGTAGCAAAGTTTGCCCATTCCGAACCTGCATCTAACTGGATGAATTCGCGGGCACGATCAGTCTTGCCCAGGTCCATAAACGCCCAGGCGCAGGAACGCAACTGATAATTGCCCGGATCGAGGGCCAGCGCGGTATCGCATTCTTTGGCCGATTGCTCCAACATGCCGGCGTAGCGATAGACGTATGCTAGTGCAAAATGCGCCTGGGAACTCTCGGGTCGCCGTTTCACCAGAGCTTGCGCAGACTCATGGGCTTTTCCCAGTTCGCCGCGCTCCACGCGGTTTGCGATCTGTTGTCCCGCCGCCATCATCAGGTTTGGATCCAGCGACAGTGCACGCTCATAGGAGCTATTAGAACGTTGGAATTGCGCCTCGCCTCCAGTGCCATAATTTGCGTCATAGTAGTAGCGCAAGCCCAGCGCCTCCCAAGCGGGCGCGTAGGACGAGTCCAAATTGACTGCGTTTTCCAACATTCCGATTGCCACCTTGTTGGGCGCCGGGTCGTGAGACACCGCGGTACTGCGGAGGTAAAGGTCGTAGGCGTCCTGATTCTGCGGACGCGTGCTGGTTTCAATAAATCCTTTGGCTGCCCCCAGCAGGGGCAGCAAACCCTGGCGCACCTGGGTTGCGATCTGCTGCTGCAGAGAGATCAAGTCTTGCGCAGCTGCACTGAAATTGGCCTGCCACAAAAGACCGTTAGTGGCGACGTCAATCGCTTCCAGCGTCACCAGCAGTTTGCTTCCTTGCCGCATAAAGTGCCCCGTAAGAATTCTTGAAACATGCAATTCCTGCCCCACCTTTTGCGGATCGAGATCGGGCGCGACATACTTCCTGGTAATCGATGACGGACGCACATCCAGTGTGCGCGAATAGGTGAGCACATTAGCGAGTTCGTCGGCCAGCGCGAATCTCAAGTAATCAATGTCCGGATCATTGCTCATGATCTGCAGTGGAAGGACGGCCACAGTGTTCTTGCCCGCCGTGCTTCCTCCGGCGCGATGTTTGAACCACCACGTTCCCACCGCCGCCAGCACTGTAATCAACAGCGCAGTGACCCCCACCAGAAGATAGGTCAGCCGCCTACTGGAGCCTCGAAACGTGTTGGAGACCACATGCAGCCTGGTCTCACGCGGCCCGGTTTTAATCAGCCCCGACTCTGTCTCCCGTTTCAGGCGTTGCAAGTCGCTCTTCATCGCCTCGGCGGTGTAGTAGCGCTTGCGACGATCTTTTTCCATCGCCTTGCCAATGATGCCCGCCATTTCTGTGGGTAGGGCTGGATTGGACAACAGAGGCGACGGCGGTTTCTGATGCAGAACGGCCTCCAGCGTGGTCACTACGTTATTTCCGGTAAATGGCTTCTTGCCCGTCGCCATTTCATAGAGCACCACGCCAAACGAAAACAGATCGGTACGAGGATCGAGTTCCTCGCTGCGGGCCTGTTCCGGAGACATGTAAACCGCAGTGCCCGGAATCACGCCCACCGCCGTGAGTGAATCCTCCACCGGCGCATCGGCGCTGCTGGTGGGACCACCATTGCGCAGCAACTTGGCCAGGCCGAAATCGAGGACCTTGGTTTGGCCATCTTTGGTAATAAAAATATTTCCCGGCTTGATGTCGCGATGAACGATTCCCTTAGCATGGGAAGCGACGAGAGCGTCAGCAACGTGGACGGCAATGTCGAGGAGTGGTTCCAACTCCAGCGGCTTACCTCGAATCCGCTGCTTCAGGCTTTCCCCTTCCAACTTCTCCATCACGATGAAGGGGTGACCGTTGTGGTCCTCAACCTCATAAATGGTGCAAATGTTGGGATGGTTCAACTGCGACGCAGCCCGGGCTTCGCGCTCAAAGCGCTCTACCGATTTTTTGTCGCCCAACAGGTTTTCCGGAATGAACTTCAGCGCAACGTGGCGCCCCAGGCGGATGTCTTCGGCCTCGTACACAACTCCCATACCACCACCGCCAAGTTTGCCTACGATGCGATAGTGGGAGATGGTTTGCCCGACCATGGGAAAGCTCCACCCAGTTGGCGGCTATGTTAGGCCGCTCGGGAACTCAGGTCAACCAAGTCTTTATTTCCAATCATTAGGTTATCTCTATTGCCAAGCTTATACGGGTCCCTCTGTCACAGGGAGGGTTTTCTCTTCTGCGTCCTTACAGAACTGCAATTCAATCTCACGGGGAATTGCTACCAGTGAACACAGCCACTACCATCGCGCCATAGACACATTCGAATACGAGCAACTCCCAACCCTGCGTTCAACGTGGTCGAAGTGCCAGACTGCGGCGCATAAGGCAGAAGCGGCGGAAGGAGCAACAAACATGACAATCGCAACTTTAATAAGGATCGCTGAAGAAATCCAGAAAGATGTACTGGCGGAGTTGAAATGGGACGCGCAGGTGCAGCCCAATGAGATTGGCGTCGCGGTCAAAGATGGCGTGGTCACACTTACGGGATGGGTAGATTCCTATCTCAAGAAGTGGGCTGCCGAAGATGCCGCTCATCGTGTTAGTGGCGTTCGGGCAGTGGCGAACGAAATCGAAGTCAAACTTGCCACTGAGCGCAACGATGCCGACATCGCAGCGGCCGCGGTTCGTGCACTGGAATGGGACTCTTCAGTACCCGCCGACAAGATCAAGGTCACAGTTTCCAAGGGTTGGGTTACGCTCCGGGGCGAGGGTGGAATGGCAGTACCAGAAGGAAGACGCGGAACGCATCGTACGCCGGCTGTCAGGGGTCAAGGGAGTGTGTAACCTGATCACGATCAAGCCTAGCGTGACGCCCGCGGAACTCAAGGAGAAGATCGAGGACGCGCTGGTTCGCAACGCGGAGATCGATGCAGACAGGATCACCGTCGAGGTGCAGGGAGGTCAGGCCATTTTGAAAGGGACAGTGCGTTCCTGGGCCGAGAGGGAAGCCGTGGAACGGGCCGCCTGGTCGGCGCCTGGATTACCTCGGTGGATAACCGGATCCAGGTCGAACCGTAGGCGTGGGATTGAAAAACTAGGCGTCCGATGGCTGATGCTTCTATTGCCAAGGTTGTATAACGCCATCCGCCGGGAAAGACAATCGGTGCTATGTCTCTTTTCACAGTCTCGCTTCATCCTCACGGGGAATTGCGATGAGGACGTGTGGGTAGCTAGCATCTCGAACTGTGAGCTGGAACGATCAGGCAACTCATGAAAAGGAGATTTACCATGCGAACTTCGAGTAAAGGGACACGCTATTTGATCGCTGGCGCTGTGTTTATTTCAATGTTGTTCCTGCTCGTAACGCCAGCAGCGGCGCAGTACGAGGAGAATGCTCAAGTGACTCGACTTCTTCAGGATGCCAGGGATAAAGCCGCCCAGCTGAGTCGTGACGGAGATGGGATGGAGGCGCTAACGCGTTCTGATGTGAGTTGGCAAAGTCATGCAGATAAGCTGGAGCAAATCAAAGAACACGTCAATAATTTAGGCCGCACAGTGGAGCAACTCACGGCTGCTCGTGCCTCGGCCTCTCCATGGCAACAAGTGGCGATCGACCGCATGATTCCACTGTTGAAAGAACTAGCTTCCAATACCACTGCGGCGATTAACCATCTCAGCGAAAACAAGCTCCGGCCGACCTCGGGCCAGTATACGGAGTATCTGAGAGCGAATGCCGATACCGCCCATCAGCTGTCGGACATGATTTCTTCAGTCGTTCCATACGGACAAACCCAGGCAAAGCTCGACAAGCTAGAGCAGAAGTTGGAAGTCGCTGCTAAGTAAGCTCCGATGAGCCCCGTTGTTGCCCCGTCCAAGGCCGGTCGC
>Ga0070698_100006724_pt1 | contig 12469 bp, 9 predicted proteins | sample KBSK1502metaG_FD_65477 | JGI IMG/M metagenome (GOLD analysis project Ga0070698, IMG submission 65477) | Corn, switchgrass and miscanthus rhizosphere microbial communities from Kellogg Biological Station, Michigan, USA - KBS K1-50-2 metaG | ecosystem: Host-associated > Plants > Roots >...
GTTGCAGGGGTTGGTGAACGGGATCGTGGCAGTCTCGTTGATGACCTGGGTGGTGGCGGTCGCGCCGTCGGCGTGGGCCGCCCCGGCGGCGGCCAGCAGCACCACCGTGGCGGTCACCAGCAGGGCTGCGGCTCGGCTGAGCCTAATTGTACGGATGCTCATGGTCGACTCCTTGCAGCTGCGGCGGGCATCTGGATCTGTCGTTGTGGCTGGCTCAGGGCATCCCGTTCGCATCGCCACCTCCTTCATCCCACCCATCGGGAGCTGCCGCCTCCTGCGGCTGCGCCCCGATCGGCGGCAGAGGTCAACGGTGCCGCCCGCTGCCACATCGCCACCCCAAGAGCGATCAGCACCACCAGGAACAGCAGGAACCCCACCAGCACGGCAAGGAACGCCGCCTCGGCAGCCAGCATGACGAGATCCCCGGCCAGCACCAGCACCGCGCTCGCCGCGCACGCCCGCCCCACCCAGCGCGCATAGACACCCCCGCCCAGGATGGCCGCCGCCAGCGTCGCCAGGTAGGCGCCCATCGCCAGGAACGCGCCGAAGAACAAGGCATCGGTGATCTGGCTGACGGCGGCGAACGCGGCAAGATGGTCCGGCTTGGCCGCCGGCCCGGCCGTGGCCCAGGCGTCGGCCACCTGCTTGAGGGTCGCCCCCGTCAGGACCGCGCTGGCGCCCAGCCCACCCAGCACGGCCAGGAACGGCTGTCCCACGCGGGCCCAGTCCCTGCCCGCCCCGCCGGTGAAGGTGCGGCCGACCACGGCCAGGGCACCGACGACCAGGAACAGGCCGACCAGGTCGAGGACCCGATCGAGGGTCCAGATGCTGCTGCCGGCGATCGTGCGGATCGCCTTGCCGGGGTCGCCGGACCACTCGGGTTCCAGCACCGTCGCTGCGGCCTGCGCGAGCGCCCCGGTGATGGCGGCCAGCGCGCCGATCCGAAGCAGCCAGCGGTCGTTCATCGCTGCACGCCCCCTTCTGGATGGTCGCCCTGTGCGACCTCGCCAGCACCCTGCCCACAGGTGTTCGGGTGGCGTTAAGGTTCGGCTCGGGTTCGGCTCGGGAACCTGTCCTCAGGGCGCTTGGGCGCCGGGAACGGCGCCGCGGGCACCTGGAGTTCTACCATCCGCGCCGCGTAGGCGCGGTACTGGCGCCGGGCCTCACCGTGGCGGCCGTCCCGCTGCAGGGCCGCGACCAGCCCCAGATGCGCCTGCTCGTCGAAGGCGTCCCGCTCCAGGATCCGCAGGTAATAGCGCACGGCCACATCGTGGTCGCCGCCAGAGGCCGCAAGCTCGCCCAGCGCGCGGGCCACCGAGAGGTAGGCCGCGCGGGCCTCCTCCCGGAGCGGCCCAGCCCAGTCCTGGTAGCGGTCCTCCTCCAGGAAATCGCCCTCGTAGAGGGCCTCGGCCGCCTGCAGGGCCGCCCTCACCCGGTCGGATCGGCCCTGGCGGTGGCGGGCGAGCCCCTCGGCCGCCACCGCCAGGAACCGCTCCACATCGACCGGCAGGTTCGCCAGCTCCAACCGCAGCGCGTCCTTGCCGGCCACGATGAAGTGGCCGGGGGGATGGCGCTTGTCGGGATCCAGCACCGCCCGCGCCGTGGCCAGCGCCACCGACAGCCGGCGGCCCACCACCTCCGGGGGCTCCCCGGGCCACAGGGCCTCCATCAGGAACTCCCGGGTGGTGGCGCGTCCCCGCCTGGCCACCAGGATCTTCAGCAGCGTCCTGGCCTTCTTGGACTGCCAGGCCGCGACCGGGACCGGCTGGCCCCCTCGCAGCACCCGAAACGCGCCCAGGCAGCACACCGCCACGCCCGCCCGCTGCTCGGCAACCGACGGGGCACCGAACACCAGCCGCCTGGCCAGCCGCTGCAGCCGCGCCCGCAGCGGCTGGAAGACCACCGCCACCAGGGCCGTTGCCACCACCGCAAGGGCAACATTGGAGCCGACACCCCACCCCACCGCCGTGCCGACGCCGACCACCACCCCCAGGTACACCACGGTGATGAACCCAAGCAGCCCGCCCAGCACGATCGCCTTGCCGATGACCACGTCGATGTCGTACAGCCGGTAGCGCAGCACCGCGATCGCCGCGCCGATGGGGATCCCCCCAATCGACGCCAGGAACAGATCGCCGGCGGCGGCGTGCCCGGCCAGGCCGGTCAGCTCTACGACGTTCGCAAGGACGCCCACGGCCACGGCCACGACCCCGGCCAGCGCCAGCCACTTCAGCTGCCGCCGCTGCACCCCGCCGGCGCGACGGAAGCGGACGACCAGCGAGACGACCGCGGCGACCACCATCAGGCCCAGCAGCGGGCTGCCCACCCCCTCCACGACCCGCCACAGCCCGCCGCTGCCACGCAGCCCCAACGGGTTGACGATCGCTGGCGCCTCCACCAGCGGACCCGGCATCAACGCCCTGGCGGCCAAGGTCAGTACCGACCCGAGGGCGGCCAGCCACCCCACCACCCGCCAGCGCCGGCCCGGCAGGCGCCCGTCGGGAAACAGCAGGAAGAACAGCGCCTGGATGGTGAAGGCCGGGGTCCACACCCAGTTCAGGACCCAGGCCGCCACCACCCCACCGGACAGCCCGCCCGGCCTGGCGGCCGAGACGTCGCGGACGTAGGCGTCCAGCGAGCCCACCAGCTCCCAGACAAGCCCCTCGGCCAGCAGCAGCCAGCCGATCGGGTTCCCCGGCCGACGGGATGCGACCAGCGCACCCGCGGTGGTGAACGCCAGGACCTCCACGACCAGCAGGACCACCTCGGCCACGGGCAGCTCTGTGGGTGCGGGGCCGACGGCGTCCAGCGACACCGCCACGACCGCCAGGACCAGCGAGCAGACCCACAGCGCAAGCACCATACGGGCTGTGGCGCGACCCTTCATGGTCCCAACCCGCTTCCCCGACTCCAGGCCGGACCGCCGCCACCCTGTTCCGGGATAATCATGGAGGAGCCACCCCATTCCGGTAGGCGGCCCAAACGGCACAGCTTCGCTGGCGGTGAGTCTACCGAGCCTGACACACCGTGTGGTACACCTGGGTCCGCCACGGCCGGTCCAGCTTGCGGTGCTGTCAACGCATCCGCGAGTTGGCCGCCGGTTGCCGGCCACTCAAGAACGCCATCCAACGATCTCGGGCATCGCGGGTTGCTGTCGGGATGGCCACCGCGAGCGAGACCCGTGGCGGTAGGTTTGCTTCCGTCTTCTGAGTACAAAAGGCCGCGTGGCGATAAGCGGGTACGAGGCGCTGACAGCGTTGGCGGAGGAGAGCGGAACCTTGTCCGCGGTCCTGCTCGGACTGGGCACCGAGGAGTTGCAGCGCCCGACCAACTGCCCGCCATGGGATCTGACCGAGCTCGTCGTCCACACCGCCGCCAGCATCGGGCTGCGCGGCGATCTCCCCGACCCGGAGCCGGGCGCACCGCTGGTGAGCGCGGCTGGCTACTACCGGCGACCCGAGCGTGCCACCGCCACCTACCGGCGCCGCAACGTCCAAGCCGCCCAAGCCCTAGCAGAGCGCTTGCCCGCAGGGATGACGGCGGCGGGCATATTCGAGCAGACCTGGCGGCAGACGGTGGCCAGGCTGGGCGATCAGGACCCAGACCGCCGCGTGCAGATCAGGACCGTGGGAGCGATGCGGCTGACCGACTGGACGCTGACCCGGGTGATTTCGGTGGCAGCGCATGGTCTGGACGTCGCCCTGACGCTGGAACGAGTGCCGTGGACGACCTCGGCGGCCCTGACGGTCATGCGCGGCGTGTTCGTGTCGCTGCTGGGAGCCGAGCCACCACCACGACTCGCCTGGGACAACCAGACGCTTCTGGAGGTCGGCACCGGCCGCCGGGCCCTGACTGCCAGGGACCGGATGGTCCTGGGATCGCTGCAGGAACGTTTCCCGCTCCTGTCGTAGGTCACTCAGGCGGCGCCCTCACCGTCGACCCAAGGTTGTGGCAGTCCCCGTCTACCGTCGCGAACAGCGGTGATCCGACCGGTCAGCGTACGCTTCCCCCGGCCGACCATGGCGTGAGTGGCGTTCCACTGTGCTGTGGCAAGGGCCCCCACTGTCGCCGCTCTCAGAGCGCCAGGGTCGTGGTGAGGCACGGGTATCCGAATGGTTCGTGTCGGAGGGGCGATACCCCATAGCGTGGCGGGCGTCCACCGTTGTCTGTCTCGATGAAGTCTCCCCGACAACGTCCTGACACGCCGCGACAGCACGCGGCACCAGCTCGCCGTGCCGCGGCAGTATGGGCGTCATCACCGCAGCAGGAGGATCTTGGCGCTTTGCCGCATGCTCACGGTGGGCGACGAGCCAGCCAGTGAGGCGACTGAAGATGAGGAGGACAGAGGGCCAAGGGTCGCCGCAAGTCGCAGGCGCCCGATGGGTGGTCCTCGGGCACTTCCGTCACCGGCCGAAGCCGCGGGTCGAGGTCGACGGCGAGGTTTTCGGCACGGCAGGACCAGGCGAACCACTCGGTTCGGACCCAGCGGTCACGGCGCGCCCGCCGATCGTCGCCTGACTGGATCCGGCGTCCCCTCCGAGCACAGCGCCGCGCGCTCGGTCCGCGGCAGCTTGGCCACGACGAGCTCGTAGGAATGATCGATCCACTCCTCGACCTCGTCGTCGTCAACCGACCCGTCCAGCGTCACCGTGTTCCAATGCCGCTTGTTGAGGTGGTAGCCGGGCCGCACCGCGCGATACGTCGAACGGAGCGCCGTCGCCAGCGTCGGGTCGCATTTGAGGCTGACCTCGGGTGGGTTGGCGTCCACCGGGCACAGCGCGAACAGCTTGCCCGCCACCTTGAACACCGCGACGCCGTCTCCGAACGGCCAGGTCTCGACCGCGCCCGGCTTGCTGAGGCAGTAGCTGACGACTTCCTCGCGCCGCATCTTCCTGTCCTGTCGACCTGCCACGGTTCCGCTCGACCTCACAGCCACGCCGGGGCAAGTATGCAATGGCGCCGTGACAGACCGTCGACGGCGCCTGGGTGGCGAATGCGCCAGCCCGATGATGACGTCTACCTGGTCGGGCCCGGGGCGGCCGGGTCGGTCTGCCAGAGGCCGAACCGCGCTGTTGCGTTCTGCCAACTCGCGGCGTGTTGAAGCTCCGCCCTTCTCTGGATCAGATCGCCAAGGCCAGTTCGTCGAACGCGACCGCCACCCGCCAGCTTACAGGCTCCTCGATCGCCAGTTCGTGGTAACCGCGGCGAACGTTCTGCACGAATGCAGCCCGGCGATCACGATCCTGGCGCTACGGTCCTGCTTGAGCCCCCGCATCGGCCGCAGGCGCGCTTTCAGCCTGCCGTGGTCACACTCGATCCGGTTGTTGGCGTACTGGTCGGTTCGATGCCAGGCTGCTGGCGCCAGTTCCTCGAGCGCGCCCGGATACACCGGCGCGTGGTCGGTGACCACCTCGACTGGGGTGATCCTGGCCGTGCCGATCGCACGCTCGAAAAACCGGCGAGCTGCCCTGGCATCACGCCGTGGGGAGACGGACACGTCGACGACCTGGCCGGACTGGTCGATGGCGCGGTAGACGTAGCGCCACCGGCCGGCGACGCTGACGTAGGTCTCGTCGACCACCACCGGGAACCGACCGCGTGCCGGCTCGGGCGTGCGGCGTCAGCCAGCAGCGGCGTGAACCGCTGCACCCAGCGGTAGATGGTGACGTGGTCGACTCCACGCCTCGCTCGGTGAGTAGCTCTTCGACGTCGCGATGGGACAGGCCGTAGCGCAGGTACCAGCGCACCGCCAGCACGATGACGTCGGGCGGGATTGACGACCTGGTGTATCTGACCGGGCCGTAACGCCACCGTGATGATGCCGGAACGGTCAGGCGCTACAAGCGCACTGGGTCTCACCGTCGCGAGCAAAGGAGCCAGAGCCCATTCCTTGCCCACTGTGGGCCGCCCTGCCTAGATGACCGAGCGTTCCAGCTGGGCAGCACCAGTGCTGCTGCACCAACGCCACGACCAACCAACGGCATCTCGACCAAGCTTCCTGACACGTTTGACGGCGCTACTCAGCAAGCGATTGCGCAGCGGTTTGAGCGACATCGCCTTCCAGGCGGTTCATGCCTCGGCTATGCGCGTCAAACGTCGCGGCTTGACCAGGTCGGCTGCCGGCTTCAGGGGGAGTAACCGATGATGGGTCGCCAAGGCTTGGGGCGGCGCAGTACCAGTCCGGCCCAGAGGTCCCGGCCGTTCGCGCGAGCGTTGGGCCTGATCGCTACGGCAGCTGTGCTCGCATCACTGCTGATCGCGGTTCCGGGTGCCGCGCCGGCGTCGGCTGCGGCTGGGTTCTCTGGGACGTCTGAGGACTGCGTGGTCGACTACGACGCGCTCTACGCCGAACTGATCAGCCTCGGCGCCGAAGCCGGGGGCGTGATCGGGGCGGGTATCGGAACGATCGGTGCGCTGCTCACCGACACGATCCTGGACGAGGTCGGCTGGACGTGGGTCGATCCCGCGCATCCGATGCAGACGCTGAACGGGGTGGTGGAGGAGGGCAGCCACGTCAGCTACACCGACCTGCCGATCACCCATGACTCCCACGACGCCAACTTCTGGGTGCGGCCGGATCAGGTCGACACGCTCCCACCGCCACCTGGCCTGATGGCCAGCCGGGACCTGCTCTCGGATGCCAACCTCAGGGACCGCATCGAGGCGGGCCCCACCCACGAGGTCGGCCCCGGACTGATCGAGGTCGAATGGGAGACCAACGACTATCCCGAGTGGGCGCGCCCCAACGTCGGGGACCGTGTGTGGACCAACGGGAACTGGATCCTCGACTGTGGGCACGTGGGGGAGAACACAGACCACCACTTCGCGGAGATCCACCCGCCGCGGGCCATCGCAACCACACGCGACCAGGTGCGAACGATACCGGGCAGCGGCACCACCCCGGTGCCGGTGAAGGCCACCGATCTGTTCATCCACGGCGATGGCGGCTTTGCCACCACCATGCTCGAGTGCGGTGTCAGCGAGATCATCCTGCTGAATCAGATCGGCGGTTGCCCCAGCCGTCCAGGGATCGCGCAGGACTACGACTTCGACATCCGCCTGGACCCACCACCCACGCCGTCGGCGGTCCTCGCGTGGTCGTACGAGGCCGGCCCCGGCAACACGCTCTCCCCGGAACCGCAGCTGACGCCGAATCTCGACACCAATCCTCCGACGCTGAGGGTGCATGTCCCGCTGGCTGGCAGCGGCGCATCCAACAGCGACGTCTACGCGCGCAAGATCTACGCGGGATGGCTGACACCGGCGGCCAACCTCCACCGCTACCACGCAAAGCTGACCCAAGGGACCCTCTTCAGCGACATGGACCTCGACCCGGGCGACTGTGAATGCACGGCGTTCTGGATGTCGGTGAACCGCGCCGAGACGGAATGGGTCAAGCTCGACGGCTACGACGATCCAACCGACATCAGCAGCAACCCGCTCTGCCCAGGCGACAACACCCTCGGCGACTGGGACGACAATCAAGGCTGCGGCAGCGGACGCCTCAACTTCCACGGTCCGGACTACGACTTCTACCTCGCCAACAACCAGGACGTTCGCATGCAGTTCGGTGGTTACGACTCGGACTGCTTCGACAGCCGCTACGGCTCGCCGCACAGCCTAGAGGTCAACGGCCTCGGGATGGGGCTGTGCTACCTGGACGTGCTGAGCGACATCGCCCTGGACGGCCCCGACAACGACGACATGGGCGACCCCGACCCCTTCGGCAGCTTCAACGCAACCAACGTGGTCGGCAACCACGCCATCGGCAACGGCAACTTCAGCATGAACGTCAACGTCACCGAGACCCCACTGGGTGTGGAGGACAAGGCTGATCTGGCGCTCGCCAAGAGCTGCAGCCCGTCCGCTGTCAAGGCGCCCGGGCCGTTCAACTGCCGCATCGAGCTCACCAACAGCGGCCCCGGGCTGCCCCGAGACGTCAAGGTCACCGACACGATCGCCACCACCGTCCTTGCCACCGAGTACTCCATCGTCAGCCCCAAGCTGAGCTGGGAGGGCGTCGCGGCGGCCCCACCACCGGTGCCGTGTGCGGTGAGCGGTCCGCAGATCACCTGCAACGTCGGGTCGGTGCCGCTGGGCGGCACCAAGGCCGTGATCACCTACGCCGTGACGTCCAACGAGGGCGGCACGTTCAACAACACCGCGCACGTCACCACGGCGTCGACCGATGACAACGCCGGGAACAACACGGCCGCTGCGTCGGTCACCGTCATCCCGCAGGCGAACCTTGGCATCACCAAGACCGCCGACCCCAGTCCGGTGCTTGCGGGCGGCCTGCTGACCTACACCGTCACCTCCACCAACGCCGGCCCCTCCAGCGCCACCGACGTCACGGTGTCCGACACGCTGCCGGCGGTGACGCTGTTCAAGTCAGCAACACCCAGCGCTGGCGGCAGCTGCACCACCCCAGCGGTCGACGGAACGGGAACCGTCACCTGCACCTGGGCCGGAGCGACCACCCGCGACACCTCACGCAGCGTGCAGATCGTCGTGGAGGTCCCCGGTCCGCAGACCATCACCAATCCCGCATCAACCACCAGTGCGACCGAAGACCAGGACCTGTCGAACAACTCCACCGCTCTGGCGACGCAGATCATCTGCACCATCTACGGGACCCCGCGGAACGACACCCTGGTCGGCACCAGCGGGTTCGACGTCATCTGCGGCCTGGGCGGCAACGACAGCATCAAGGCCGGGGCCGGTGACGATCGGGTCTTCGGCGGAGCGGGCAACGACAGCATCCAGGGAGAGGCCGGCAATGACGTCCTTCACGGGGAGGACGGCGATGACAGCGTCCGCGGCGGCGACGGAGACGACCGCCTCTTTGGGGAGGCCGGCCGGGACACGCTGCTCGGCGATACCGGTGACGACTTCCTCAACGGCGGAGCAGGCGCGTACGACGTGTGCGTTGACCAACCGTCACCCCTGCCCCCAGCGGGCACCGTCGGATGCGAATACAGCTCAACCTAGCCTAACTAGACTCTAACCTTGATACCGACAAACCCACTCTCGCGGCTGTAGCAGTAGGCGGAAGCCAAGCCCGATCGCGGGGCAGGCACGGATTAGCCTGAAACTGGGGTTGTGTCGCCACACCCCAACCAGCTACCCGTGCCTGCCCTGCAGCCCGCCTGCGGCACATACCCGCTCCTCAGCAGGAACTCTGGCGCTGTTGCGTTGCGCGGAGGCAAGTCATGGCGAAGCTGCGATTTCCGTCTGGGCTCAAATCGCCAAGGCCAGCTCGTCGAACGCGACGGTCACCCGCCGGGTCGCCGGCTCCTCGACCGCCAGTTCGTAGTGGCCGCGGCGAAGGTTCTGCACCAACGCATGCCCCGCGATGATCACCCTGCTACTGCGATCCTGCTTGAGGCCGCGCATTGGCCGCAGCCGTGCCTTCAGCCGACCGTGGTCGCACTCGACCCGGTTGTTGGCGTACCGGTCGGTGCGGTGACATGGTGCCGGCAGCAGCTCCTCGAGCACGCCCTGGTACACCGACGCCTGATCAGTTGTCACCTCGGCGGGCGCGATCTTGGTCGCGTCGATGGCGCGCTCGAAGAACCGGCGGGCCGTCTGGGCATCCCGGTGATGTGACACGAAAACGTCGATGACCTGGCCGAACTGGTCGACCGCGCGGTAGACATACCGCCACCTGAAGGATGCGCAAAGTCGGACGTGGCCTATGAGCTGCCAGTTCGCGTCCGCGGCTCGGTATGGTGGCACCCCTGCCGCCTCGGTCGGGGAGGCCATCTTGATGCTGTCGAAGCTCGCCTACCTGACGCTGTGCCGTTCCGTCCAGCTGCTGGCCCTACTCGCCCGCGGCGACGCCGCCAAGAACTTGGAGATCCTCGTCCTGCGCCATCAACTCTCCGTGCTCTGCCGCCGGACCCCACGACCCAAGCTGGAGCCGGGCGACCGGGCCCTGCTCGCCGCGGTCAGCCGCCTGCTGCCGAGATCCCGCTGGTCGTGCTTCTTCGTCAAGCCCGACACGTTGCTGCGCTGGCACCGACGACTGGTCGCCGGTGCCTGGACCTACCCGCACCGCCAGACCGGCCGGCCACTGCTGAACCGCGATATCCAACAGCTGATCGTCCGCCTCGCCAACCAGAATCCCCAGTGGGCTACCAGCGCATCAAAGGTGAGCTCCGCCCAAGGCAACGCCTACGCCGAGCGCCGGGTGCGCACTGTCCGTGCCGAGTGCCTGGACTGGCTGCTGACCGTTGGGCGCGGCCACTTGGAGCAGGTCCTTCGGTTCTACGTCCAGCATTACAACGCCCACCGTCCCCACCGGGCGCTCGGGCTGCAACCACCAGATCCGCCCGCCCGGCTGACCATCCTCAGCAAGGATGACCAAGGCGCCGTGCGTCGACATGACTTGCTCGGCGGGCTCCTCCACGAGTACCGCCGAGCTGCATGAACGCGTTTACGTACCCACACGCGATCTCTTCCCCCTGTCCGGATCTGGAGGTTACCGTCGCGGTCCAGGCGGTGGTGATCGCCGAGCTGCGGGAGGTTAACGCCAGACTGGTGGCGGCCAATGCCGCGCTGGCGACCCGGGTCGGCGAGCTGGAGCGTCGCCTGGGCAAGGATTCCTCCAGTTCCTCCAGGACGCCGTCGTCGGACGGGCTTGGCAGGTCGTCTGTGGGCCGGCGGGAGCGGCGTGGTGGTGGCCGCGCTGGTCTCCCGATCCAGTGGCTCGAACCGTTCGGCCTGGTGATGATCGAGGCCATGGCATGCGGGACGCCGGTCCTGGCCTGGCGCAATGGCTCGGTGCCTGAGGTGGTGGAGGACGGCGTGACCGGCTTCGTCAGGGCGTCAACCGAGAGCTGCCCCGGGCGGTCGACCGGGTCGGCGAGCTGGACCCGGGGAGGATGCGCCCCGGGTCGAGGAGCGGTTCTCGGCATCGGCCGTTCTCCGTTCGCCGAGACGTCGCCTCCGGCCTGGTCGTGCACAATCCCGCCGATCCCTCGGGGGCCACGGCGCACTAGCCAAGCGGCGAGAATGCTTGCTCGAACGAGCGGATCAGACCCTGGGACGACCCCCAGCGGTCCTCCGGGATGAGGGAGAGCACCGAGTAGCCCCAGCTGTGGCTCGGGCTTACGAAGCTGATATCCAACCCGTGGGTGGGGCGCCCGTTCAGCACGTAGATGTACTCCCAGATCGCGGCGCGCATACCGTGGTAGGTCCCCCCGTGCACGGAGCCGATCAGGTGGTAGCCGGGCAGCCTCGCCGACCAGTACTGCTCGTTCTGGATCCAGCCGGGCACCGGATCGCCGTCCGGAGCGACCTGTGGGGGATGGGCGGACTCGACCTTGATGTAGCGCCCGGTGCCTTCGCTGAACGACGTGCCGTGGCGGGCCAGACCCGTTCTGCGCCTCCAGTCGGATGGGTAGGCGACGCCGTAGCCGCCGCTGGGGTTGCTGAAGCTGGTCCAGCCGGCCGGCACCTTTGGGGCAGCGCCGGCTCCCGGCTGTGGCTGTGGGGGCGGGGACGTGGTGCGCGGCGCACCTTCCCGCGCGGCAGTCGTCTGCGGAGCACTTGGCGCCGGGCCCCTGGCCGCTGGCGTGCTGGTCACTTGAGTCGACGCGGCCCCGCGCCGGCCGTCCGCGCTGCCGCCCCTCAGCAGCCCGATCAACGCGACCACCAGCACGACCGCGACCACTCCAGCGAGCACGGCGGCCACCCCGGCGAGCCCGCCAAGCGCGACCAGCCACCGCCGCGTCCCCGTCCTCCCGTCCAGACCCGCTCGGCCCGCCGCGCCGGTTCGCACGGTCAGTCCTGAGAACCGGAGAGGCGCAGCTTCAGAGTCAGTCCCAGGTGCAGGTTCAGCCTGCTCCTCCTCGGGCTTCGCCGCGACGACCGGAACAGGAGCTCGCGCTGGGGTCGGGGCCTCCGAGCGCTCGGCGGTGTCCTGTGCGGCCTCTTCGGGGGCGTCCGCGGCATCCTTCTTCGGGGCTTCCGCTTGGGCCGGCGGCTCAGCCGGCTCGGGCGCTGCGGTGGTCCGCGGGGTCGGCCGGGTGCGCTCCTCCGCGTCGACTGCGGGGCTTGGAGGGGACTCCTTGGTGGCGGTCGGGGTGGACGGCCCGGAAGGTGCGACCGGCACTGTGGATTGGACGGCGGTCGTCGGCTCCCGGCCAGCGGCGGCGATCCGGGCGAGGCGAACGCGGACCTGGCGCAGGGCCGGCCGGGCAGTCGGATCCTTGGCGAGCAGCGACATGATGACGGGCCCAAGCTCGCCAGCATGGTGCGGCGGGGGTGGCGGCTCGTTTACCACCGCAGTCAGGGTGGCGAGCGAGTTGCCACGCTCGAACGGCGCCCGGCCCTCGACCGCGTAGTACAGGGTCGCGCCCAGCCCCCACAGGTCGGTCTCCGGCCCGCTGGCCTGGCCGCTGGCCTGCTCTGGTGCCATGTAGGCGGGCGAGCCGACGATGATGCCGCTGGCGGTGAGCTTCGG
>Ga0070698_100006726_pt1 | contig 12466 bp, 9 predicted proteins | sample KBSK1502metaG_FD_65477 | JGI IMG/M metagenome (GOLD analysis project Ga0070698, IMG submission 65477) | Corn, switchgrass and miscanthus rhizosphere microbial communities from Kellogg Biological Station, Michigan, USA - KBS K1-50-2 metaG | ecosystem: Host-associated > Plants > Roots >...
CATGCGTGTCCCAGCCCCCCAACCCAATAGCCACCAGCCGGACGGCGGGGTGGCGGCGGATCAGCTGGGCGAGCCGTGTCGCTTGTCCCGGGAAGCCGGTCGGGGGCGGGGCGCCGTTATCGGCGATTTGCTGCTCGGCAGCCAAAGCGGCAACCAGCTGAGCGCGTGCCGCCCGGCCCTCACGATAGGATTTGCCGAGCTCGTCATTGCCGGAATAGAGGCGGTCGAAAGCGCTGCCGACATCCGGCTGGTCGATCGGCAGCGGACGGGCCCCATTTGGGCCGAGCGGTAGAGTGGCAACCGCGGCCTTGCCCGCAAGAATACGCGGCAAGGCCGAACCGATACTGATCGCGTCGGTCGCGCCGCGCGGACCGGGCAGCGCCAACAACAGCCGGTTCATCCAGCCGTCACGGGTGGCGCTTTGTTCCAGCGTACCGTTTTCGAGGTATAGCTGAGCGTCGAAATGCGATCGGGTCGGGTCGGGTGACCCGGCGGCATGAATAAAGGCGAGCCTGCGGTCCGACCACAGCGGCATTAGGCTGGCAAGAACGGGGTGCAACCCAAAATGCTGATCGAGCGCCAGTGCCCCGTCGGGCTTTCCCGGCGGCGCGATCGCTATCGATCGCCGCTCCTCGTAATAGGCCTCTTCGGCAAACGGGATAACGACATTCAGCCCGTCGACGGCGCCGCGAAGCAGGATCACGATCAGGCGCCTGGGAGCGCCATCGACGGCCATGGCCCAGGCATCCGGGCCCAAGGCAAAGAGACCAGCTGCCGCTCCTTTGAGCAAATCGCGCCGCCGCACGATCATGGTCTAGCGGCGCATAAAATCGGGGCTGCCGAGGATCAGGGCAGCTCGCAGCGCGGGCGGCGAGTCGTTGACGACTTCGCGCGTTTCGCCGGCCATCGTTGCCCCGAAAATTGCTTCCAGATGCGTCGCGTCGACTGGGTTTGTGGTCGCGCTCGAACCAAGGCCGCCGCGAGCCAGTGATGTGGCAAAGCTGATCCGCCGTGTCGTTGCATCCGGGCTGAGCCAGGCGTCTTCGGTATTCTTGTAACCGTCGGGTGTCAGGCAGCCGTAGAGCGGCATTCCGAGCTGGTCCATTGCGCCGAGCAGCGGACGGACATTGCCGACCGGCGCACCCGCAGCACGCACAGCCGAGATCACGAACTGATACGGCGTCTTGTACTTTTGGCCAAAGCTGTCCCAGAACTCGCCGCTGGCGAGGAGTGTCTTCAGCACCTCGCGAATATTGCCTTCGGTTTCTAGAAAACGCGCCGCGAGCCGATCGACGAGGGCGGGAGGCGGCTCGTCAGCGACAAAATATTGTGCGAGCTCGAAGCTGATGTGGCGGGCGGTTGCCGGGCTGCGCGCCAGCATGTCGAGGGCCTCCTCGCCTTCGGCTTTGCCGCGGGACTTTAGCGTCTGGCCCAGAAACGCCTTGGGGCCATAGTCGTGGCGAGCGCCCTCGAATACCGCGGCGTGTTGCGGGTAGAAGCGGGCGTCTGGCGGGTTGACGGTCCAGCCCGTCAGGATCCGGGCTAAGGTGATTACGTCCTCCTGCGTGTATCCGCCATCGGCGCCCAGCGTGTGCAACTCCATGACCTCGCGCGCGAAATTCTCATTGAGCCCCTTTTGCCTGCCGCGGGCGCCAGGACTACCCGGGGCGGTACTCAGCGTGTTGTCGAGATAGACCAACATCGCCGGGTGCTTCGTTGCCGCAAAAAACAGGTCGCGGAAGCGGCCGAGAACAAAAGGACGGATCGCTTGCTCTTCGTAATTGCCGATCCACACATCATCCAGCCCCTTGCCGGAGTACACATTGAAATGGTTGAACCAGAAATCGACCATGACCTCCTGCAACTGACGACGGCTCGACACAGCTTTGAGGAGGCGGGCCTCGGACGCGTCTCGCAAAATAAGGCGGACGCGTTCGCGCTGGGCCTTTTCCAGCTCCGCATTGGGCTTGAAGCCGCGCAGCGTGCGCAACGGCCCATAAAGCTGGCGCAGCTGAACCGGGTTGAGCTTCAGGGTATCGATCTGGGCGAGGCGCCACTGCAGCTCGATCGGTTCGGGGATCGAGCCGGGATCGAGCTGCTCTCCGATATAGCGCTCGATTCCGATTTTTTTGACATAGTCCAACTCCTCGAGCGTCGGACCAAAGGTGAGCCGGTTTAACACGTGGATAATTTGACGATCGGACACCGCATCGGCAGCGCTCGCCGGCAGGGCCGTAAGCAAAAACAAGGATACCGCGGCTACGATGCCCGCAAGTCGCGTCAGCATAAACGGCGAAAAGCCCGAGCTTCCCCTGTCTATTCTAGACCTCCAGTGCTCGCTCCATCCCCCAGCGCGCACGACTTCAGCATAATGAAGGGACGGTCTTGTGCAACAAGACCCGGCTTAGGCCTGGATCGACATGACTTAGTGCGGCGATTGCACGGTCGCCTCTTCTCTTGGTGTCGTCGGCGTTGTGGAATCGGCGGAGCGAGAGGCTCGCGGCCGCCGCGCCAAATTGAGCAGCCGGGAGACGCTGGCGACAGCGGCTATCGCCGAGAAGCCGGCAGCCAGTAAAATTGCGACAGTCGGACTCGTACCGCCGGCAGGTCCGGCAAGGCCAAAAATCAGCGCCACCAGCGCCGCGCCGATGGTCTGCCCGAGCAAACGGGCGGTCGACTGGACGGCGCCGGCGCTACCGCTCCGTTCGCGCGGCGCGCTGACGATGATGGCACGGTTGTTTGGCGACTGGAAAAACCCGAAACCGAACCCGCAGATCATGATGCGCCAGGCAATGTCGGCGGCGCCGGGTTGCGACGGGAGGGTCGCCAGCAGCACAAAGCCGACGGTCAGGACAGAGAGCCCGATTCCGCCGAGGACGCCGGCGGAATAGCGGTCGGCAAGCCTGCCGGCGATCGGCGCAATAATCGTTACCGTGACCGGCCAGGGCGTCATCAGCAGCCCGGTCGCGACCTGCGAGCGCCCGAGCACGTCTTGAAAATAAAACGGGAGGGTAACGAAGACGATCCCCTGTGCGACGAAGGTGCAAATCGAAGCGGTGACCGACAGCGCGAACAACGGGCGCTTGAACAGATCGACCGGCAGCAACGGCAGGCTAAGCAAAGCCTGCCGGCGTACGAGGATAGTGCCGACAGCTATCGCTCCGACCAGCTCGATCACCACGAACGCGGCCGCCTGACCATGACCAATACCATTGATCCCGGCGATCAGGAGGGCGAAAGCAAACGCGCTCAGCATGGCGCTCGCGACGTCGAAGCGGTGCTCGGAGCGCGCGTTGTGCGGCAAGAATCGCAGCGACAGCAGGAAGGTGACGAAGCCGATCGGCACGTTGATCGCGAACAGCCACGGCCAAGAGGCGACCGCGAGAATGGCCGAGGCGACGCTCGGCCCGGCGGCGGACGAAACCGAAACCGCGACAGCGGTCATCGCGATGCCGCGGCCCAACTGCCGCCGCGGGTAGGTGAACCGCACCAGCGCGGTGTTGACGCTCATCATGCCGGCAGCGCCAAGGCCTTGCAGCGCGCGGCCCAATGCAAGCATTGTCAGCGAGTTTGACAGAGCGCTGACGAGCGCGGCGCATGTAAACACCGCGAAGCCGATCGTGTAGATGCGGCGATACCCGAAAATGTCGCCGAGAGAAGCCAGCGGCAACAGAGAGATCACCACCGCCAATTGATAGGCATTGATGATCCATATCGACTGAGCGGCGCTCGCATCGAGATCCCTGGCGATCGTCGGCAAGGCGATGTTCACGATCGCGGTATCGAGCACCGACACCACCATCCCGATGACGAGGGTGAGGATCGCCCAATATCGTTGCGGGGGCGAAAGCCCGTCCTCGGCGGTGTTCATCCCTCGCGACGCCTACGCGCTGATCCGGCGATGAAACCAAGACACGAAATTCAGCCACGTCGCCGGCCGCTTCGATAGCATCGTTGTCATTCCAGGACGGCTGGCGAGAGCTAGGCTCGGGTCCATGAACACGAACGGGCGCCGTGGAAGGAGGGGCAGGTGTTCCTGCGGGCGTTGACCGCAGCCGATCAGACCCGTCCCAGCTGCCACGCCCTTGCGCGACTGAGGCCCTCTACATATTGGTTCCGGCGTCGCGGGCAAAGCCAACACCCCGGAATGACAGTAACCCAGCAATCCTGTTCGCATAAGCAGCTGATGATGAGTACCAAGACACTTTACACGATCGGGTACGAGAAGGCTCGGCTGGCTGATGTGATCACTACCCTGACAGCGGCGGGTGTGGCGATCTTGATCGACGTGCGCGATCGGCCGATATCCCGCCGACCCGGCTTCTCGAAGCGGCAGCTCGCGGCGGCTGTCGAGGAAGCCGGGATGCGCTACGTTCATCTCCAGCCCCTCGGCACACCGCCGGAAGGCCGTCTGGCCGGCCGCCGGCGCGAATGGGATCGGTTTTGGGGTATCGTCGAGGAAAAGCTCGCCGGCCCTGAGGCGGAGCTCGCGCTGCAGCAAGCGGCGGAAATCGCCCAGGAGGCGCCAAGCTGTTTGTTGTGCTATGAGTCCGATTGGCAGAGCTGTCACCGCCGCCTGGTGGCCGAAATTCTCTCCCAACGCCGCGGCTTTGCGGTGGCCCACCTCGCGGTCGGTGCCGAAGTAGCGGGGAGGACGACGTGAACAGAGCGATCGCAGTCCTTTTTCTAGCCTCGGCGGCGCTCATAACCATCGGCAGCGGCGTCCGGGCCCAACAGGCCGAGATGAGCTTCTTTGTGACCAGCGCGGGCTCCGGCAAGGGTGCCGATCTCGGCGGCTTGGCGGGTGCGGACCGGTTGTGTCAACAGCTCGCGCAGGCGGTTGGAGCGGGCAGGCACACCTGGCGCGCCTATCTCAGCACGCAGATGGCCGATGGCCAGGCCGCGGTCGATGGGCGCGATCGGATTGGGCGCGGGCCGTGGCGGAACAGCAAAGGGGCGGTCGTCGCCAAGGATGTCGACGAGCTCCACGGGAACAACAATCTCACTAAGCAGACCGCGTTGACGGAGAAGGGCGAAATCGTCAACGGGCGCGGCGATACGCCCAACCGGCACGATGCACTGACCGGCTCGCAACCGGACGGCCGCGCTTTTCCGCCCGGCGACGACAAGACCTGCCATAATTGGACAAGCAGCGCGCAAGGTGCCGCGATGGTCGGACATATCGACCGGCAGGGTTTGCGCGATGACGAGGCTTCGCATTCGTGGAATTCCTCGCACCTGTCGCGCGGCCCCGATGGTGGCTGCAGTCAGGCAGACCTCCGTAGCACCGGGGGCGACGGCCTGTTCTATTGTTTTGCCGCCGACTGACACGGGTTGGCGCGTGGACCAAGGCTACCTCGCCGCGCTGATTGTCGTCATCCTCTCGCGCTCGGCGGAGCGGGTGCTTCTCGTCCTCGCCGGGGCCCTGGCGATTTATCTCGGCTACCGGCTCTTCGTGGCGATCCCGGCCGCCGATAGGTCGCAGGGCCGGATCAGCTTGCCGGGAGGCGTTTCAATTTTTCTGACCCGTATCGGTCCGGGCGTATTCTTTGCCCTCTTCGGCTGCGCCTTGGTCGGCTATTCGGTGCGCCAGCCGATCGACTTCACGATCCCGGTGGGGCTTGCCGCGACGCCTGCGGCGACAAAAGCGGCCGCGGCGAACCAAGTGGTGCATTATTCCGGCTTTGGCCAGGGGATGCCCGCCCCGGCGGCGGGCGAGCTAGACCCGGCGGTGGTCGTGGCGCGTCTCAACGGCTACTTGGACGACATGCGTCAGCGGCTCGACCCGCCGGCCGCCGAAGAGTTGGCTGCGGCGGTCCTCATCGCCAAGCTGGCGGTCATGCAGCGCACCTGGAAGCCGGAATGGGGCGAGCAAGACGTTTTTGCTCGTTGGGTGGGCTCCGGCGCCGCCAGCAATCCGCCTGCCGACCGCGCCGCAGGCGCGGTGGTCGTGTTTCAGACCAAGCTGCGGTGAAACAGCTGTCGGTGTTGTTGGTAGCGGGATTGGCCGCGTTCGCGGGTGTCGCTCGCGGCCAATCGAACCCGGCCGCGGCGATCTATGATGCATCCGATATCGAGCCGCTGCTGCCGCGCTACCAGAAGGGCTGGATGCGGAACTACACGCAGGTCTTCTTGCCGGTGTTTACGGCCGAGGAACGCGCGCGGCTCGATGGCGTGCAGTTCCGCTTTGAGCCGCGCGATCCCGCGAGTGAGCCCTTCGCCTTCTACTCGACCCGGGATGCGGTTTTCGCTTCGGCCTCTTCGCTGAAATTCCTCGACGACCTCAGCGTCGCCACCGCCTGGCTCGACCTCAGCGGCTTTACGACGCAGACCATCGCCGATTACATGCTGATGCTGCGCTACTGGCGCTACAGCCAGGGCGATAGCCGTCCGCCAGAGCCGCTTCAGGCCCTGTGCATCCCCGCCGATGCGCTGTCCAACAGCCGGGTGGACGAGCGTGCCAACCGCATTTTCGATGGCGTCGTCGTTTTCATTTTGCTGCACGAGTTGGGGCACGTCTTCTGGGGCCATCCCGGCTATGTCGGCGTTGCCCCCGAGGTTGCGCGCGCCAACGAAGAGGCCGCCGACCGTTTCGCGCTTAATATTCTCGCCAGGGTCAACGAGGCGCCGCTTGGGCTGTCGGTGCTGTTCCTGGCAATGGGTAATTTGTGGGAAAGCCGCGCCGATTATACCACAGACGAGGCCTACCAGCGGGCAGTAACCTCGCATACGCACCCGCTGTCGCCGGCGCGGCTGCAGAGTCTCGCCAGCCATATCGCCGCCTCGGGCCGGGGGTTTACCGGCGACAGCCGCGCTGTGGCTCTCAAGGTATCGCTGGACATCTCCCAGCTGGCGCTGCTGCTGGCGGATTTGGACGTGCAGCGATTGTCGGCGGGCATCGGGCGAACCGTCACGGCGGCCGATCTGGCACCGCGCCGGCGAGGCCAGCACCTGACCGCGCGGTGCCGGGGCTCCGCCCCGACGGGATTACCTTTTGACGGCCAATTCCACGGCAATGTGCGGGTCGGCCAAACCGCGCTCGATCTCGATGCGGTTCTGACCCAGTTTGGCGACCGGGTCACGGGTTCCTATTCTTTTGGCGCCGGCTTCGCGCGCATCGACGGTTTGGTGGCCGGCTCCGAGCTCAGCTATGGATGGGCCCTCCCGCCTGACAAGGGCCGCGGCATCGGCACTTTGCTCGGCAAGACTTACGAAGGAACCTGGGGAACCGGCAGCGCCAATTCGGGCGGCGGGACGGTGTCGCTCGCGCGTGAGCGCTGAGCGGCGACGACGGACGCCCCACCCCATGCCGACGGCCGATCAGCCAGCAGCGCCGTTCGAAGGGATTTGAACATAGCGCTTCACGCCGCGTAGGATGGTAGTGTAAGCGAGAGCGTCATTCCGATCGGGTCGCATCGCGTCAGCTCGCCGTTCGCAGCGATGGGCCCGTGTGATTGTCAGGAGCGAATATGCCGAACCTAAGTTTCACCGCACCGACGACGGTCGACGAAGCGATCCACACGCTGGCCAGCGCGCCTGGCCTCGCAAAGCCCTTGGCCGGCGGTACCGATCTGTTGGTGCAGATGCGGTCGGGCCGGATGCGCCCCGAGACGATTGTCGACCTCAAGAGAATCCCGGAGCTGATCGGCATTCGCGAGACCGGCGACAGCTTCATCATTGGCGCCGCCACGCCGGGGGTCATGCTCAGCGAGCACGAGGCCCTAAGCCGCGCCTGGCCGGGCATCGTCGAAGGGGTCGACCTGATCGGCTCGCAGCAGATCCAGGGGCGTGCCTCGCTGGTCGGCAATTTGTGCAATGCTTCGCCCGCGGCTGACAGCGTTCCGGCGCTGATCTGCGCCCGCGCTGTCGCGGTGATTGCCGGCCCGGGCGGTAGACGCGAGGCCCCGGTCGAGGCGATCGTCACCGGGCCGGGCCGCACCTCCCTCGAAAAGGGCGAGTTCATCGTCGAATTTCATGTGCCGAAGCCCAAGCCGCGACAGGCTGACGCCTATCTGCGCTTCATCCCGCGCACCGAGATGGATATCGCCGTCGTCGGTTGCGGCATCAACGTGACCCTCGACGCAAATGGCCTTTGCACCGATGCGCGCGTCGTGCTCGGTGCAGTGGCGCCAACGCAGGTGATCGTTGAGGAGGCCGCCACAGCGCTGAAGGGGCACCGGCTCGACGAGGACACACTTTCCCGGCTCGACACTGCCGCGCAGCGAGCCTGCAAACCGATCGACGACAAGCGCGGCACGATCGAATACCGAACCAAGGTCGCCGGAGTCCTCGCAAGACGGGCGACCGCCATTGCATTTGAGCGCGCCGCCGGGCGCGTTGCAGGAGTCCACTGATGGCCAAACAACACGTATCCACAATCATCAACGGCGAACCTGTCGAATTTCTCTGTGAGCCGCAGCAGACATTGCTCGATGTGCTGCGCGACGAACTCAACCTGACCGGCAGCAAGGAAGGCTGCAGCTCTGGGGATTGCGGCGCCTGCACTGTCATCGTCGACGGCAACATCGTCTGCTCGTGCCTGATGCTCGGTGCCGAAGCCGAGGGTCATAAGATCACGACGATCGAAGGGATCGCCGAGGGCGACAAGCTGCACCCGGTGCAGCAGAAATTCCTCGAGCATGCCGCGCTGCAATGCGGCTTCTGCACGCCGGGGTTCATCGTCGCGGCGAAGGCATTGCTCGACGAGAATCTGAACCCGACCGAGGAAGAGACGCGTTATTGGCTCGCCGGCAATCTCTGCCGCTGCACCGGCTATGACAAGATCATCCGCGCGGTGCTCGATGCCGCCGCGGTCATGCGAGGGGAGGCAGCGCGATGAGTTACCTCGATAAAGACGCGCTGAAGATCGTCGGCACCCGTCCCATTCGCCCCGACGGGGTCGACAAGGTGACCGGACGCGCCAATTTCGGCGCCGATATGAGAATGCCCGGCATGCTGTGGGGCAAGATCAAGCGCAGCCCGCACGCGCATGCCCGGATCGTCTCGATCAACACCGACAAGGCGACGGCGTTGCCCGGCGTCAAGGCGGTGACCACCCGCGCCGATTTCCCCGACATCCCGCCGGACAGGCGCGTCATCGGCGCCGCGCCGCATAATCTGTGGGACCTGTCGCGCAACTGCATGGCTATGGGCAAGGCGCTTTACGAGGGTCATGCGGTCGCCGCCGTCGCTGCCGTATCGCCGGCGATCGCCGAGCAGGCGCTCGATCTGATCGAGGTCGAGTACCAGGTATTGCCGCATGTCATGGATGTCGAGGCGGCGATGGCGCCGGATGCGCCGGTTTTGGACGACAACATCTTTACCTCAGGGGTCGAACCCAGGCCGACCAAACCGTCGAATGTCGCCAAGATGGTCCGCTTCGCCATAGGCGATGTTGAAGCCGGGTTCGGTGAAGCGGAAGTCGTGATCGAACGGCGCTACACGACAAAGCCGGTGCATCAGGCCTATATCGAGCCGCATGCCTGCGTCGTGTCGGTGGCGTCGGACGGACAAACCACAATCTGGAGCTCGAGCCAGGGTCAGTTCATGGTCCGCGCCTACACCTCGCGGATTTGCGGCGGCGACATCGCCAACATCCGCGCGATCCCGGCCGAGATAGGCGGCGGGTTTGGCGGCAAGACGATCATCTATCTCGAACCGGTCGCATACATGCTGTCGAAGAAATCCGGCCGGCCGGTCAAGATCGTGATGAGCCGCGAGGAGGTCTTCCGGGCAACGGGGCCAACCTCGGCTGCTGTCGTCGAGGTCAAGCTGGGCGCCAAAAAGGATGGCCGGATCACCGCTGCGAAGGCCGTGCTCAAATACCAGGCGGGAGCGTTCCCGGGCTCACCGGTTCAGCAGGGCTGCATCTGCGGACTTGCGGTCTACGACCTGCCGAACGCCGAGGCGATCGGCTACGATGTTCTTTGCAACCGCCCCAAGGTTGCCGCTTACCGGGCGCCCGGAGCACCGATCGGCTCGTTTGCGGTCGAGAGCTGCGTCGACGAGTTGGCTCGCGAACTCGGCATCGACCCGCTCAAAATGCGTGAGATCAACGGCGCCAAGGATGGCGCCAAAGCGACGCATGGTCCGACCTGGAACAATATCGGCTATATGAAGACGGTCGAGGCCGCCAAGGCGCACCCGCAATTCCAGGTGCCATTGGGGCCCAACCAAGGGCGCGGCATCGCCTCGGGCTATTGGCACAATGCCGGCGGCGAGTCGAGCGCGGCATGCCACGTCAACGAGGACGGGACCGTGACGGTAACCGAAGGTCACCCCGACATCGGCGGGTCGCGCGCCTCGATGGCGATGATGGTGGCCGAGGTACTCGGCGTGCCGTTCGAGAGCGTGCGCCCGGTCGTCGGCGACACGACCTCGATAGGGTTCAGCGCATCGACCGGCGGCAGCCGCGTGACCTTTGCCGGTGGCATGGCCGTGACGCAAGCGACACAAAAGGTCGTCGAGGAGCTGAAGAAGCGCGCCGCCGTCATATGGGACATCAGCCCCGAGGCAGTCGAGTGGAAAGACGGTAAAGCCTTCCCGGCCGGCCCCAATGCCGGCAGCTTCGAGCCGCTCGATCTGCCCGCGATCGCGGCCAAAGCGGCGCGCACCGGCGGTCCGATCAGCGCCGAGGTGCAGATCAACGCGCAGGGCCAGGCGCCGGGCTTCACGACCCATATCTGCGATGTCGAAGTCGACAAGGAGACTGGCCACGTCAAGATCCTGCGCTACACCGCGATCCAGGATGTCGGCCGTGCGATCCACCCCTCCTATGTCGAGGGACAGATGCAGGGTGGCGTGGCCCAAGGGGTTGGCTGGGCACTCAGCGAGGAATACATCTACGATAAGGATGGACGGCTGGAAAACCCGGGCTTCCTCGACTATCGGGTACCTGTCGCCTCGGACATGCCGATGATCGACACGGTCCTCATCGAGGTGCCGAACCCACGCCATCCGTTTGGCGCCCGCGGCTGCGGCGAGGTGCCGATCGTGCCGCCGATGGCCGCAGTCGCGAATGCGATTGCCGACGCAACCGGAATCCGGCTGCGCGATCTGCCGATGTCGCCGCCGCGGTTGCGGGCTGCGTTGGACGATGCGGAGCCGATGCGCGCCGCAGCGGAGTAAAGAGGTCATCGCGAGGAGCGAAGCGACGAAGCAATCTCGAGCCGCCGCGAACGGCAAGCCCGAGATTGCTTCACTACGCTCGCAATGACATCGCAATATCCTGCCCGGCACACGCTTCAGCCGGGGGTGACGGCTCAGTAGGAGTAAGGTTCGCATGACGTATATGCCGAAGGAATTGCAGAAGGTCGTCGGGACCCGTCCCATTCGCCCGGACGGAGTCGACAAGGTCACCGGCCGGGCCAATTTCGGGGCCGACATGGTGATGCCGGGGATGCTGTGGGGCAAAGTCAAACGCAGCCCGCACGCCCATGCGCGCATCATGTCGATCAATATCGACAAGGCGCTCAAGCTGCCGGGCGTCAAGGCGATCGTGACTTCGGATGATTTCCCGCCGATCGCTTCGGAAGAAGCCTTTGTCGGCGAGGGGCCGATGAACTTCCGCGACCTGTCGCGCAACTGCCTGGCGCGGGACAAGGTGCTCTATGACGGCCACGCGGTTGCCGCCGTCGCGGCGACATCGCCCTCGATCGCCGAGGAGGCCTGCGAGCTGATCGAGGTCGCCTACCACGTCCTGCCATACGTCATCGATGTCGAAGAGGCGATGAAGCCGGACGCACCGGTGCTGCACGACGACTTGTTCACGCAGGGGGTGGAGCCCAAGCGGACGCACGCGTCGAACATCGCCAAAGTCGTCGCCTTCAATAAGGGCGACATCGATGCGGGGTTCCGCGACGCCGATGTCATCATCGAACGCCGCTATTCGAACGCGCCGGTGCACCAGGCTTACATCGAGCCGCATGCCTGCGTCGTGTCGGCCGCGGCCGACGGGCAGTGCACGATCTGGAGCTCGAGCCAGGGCCAGTTCATGGTGCGCGCCTATTGCGCGAAATTGCTCGGCATCGACATCTCCGACATCCGCGCGATCCCGGCCGAGATCGGCGGGGGATTCGGCGGCAAGACGCTGGTCTATCTCGAGCCGGTGGCATTGGCGCTTGCGAAAAAGTCGGGCCGGCCGGTGAAGATGGTGATGAGCCGCGAGGAAGTCTTCCGCGGCACGGGTCCGGCCGCGGGCGCGGTCGTCGAAGTCAAGCTTGGCGCCAAGAAGGATGGAACGTTGACCGCCGGCGAAGTCGTGCTCAAATACCAGGCCGGCGCCTTCCCGGGCTCGCCAGTGGGGCCGGGCTGCATGTGCGCCTTCGCGATGTACGACATCCCGAACGCCAAGGTCACCGGCTACGATGTCGTCAGCAACCGCCCCAAAGTCGCTGCCTATCGCGCCCCCGGCGCACCGAATTCTTCTTATGGGGTCGAGAGCTGCCTCGACGAATTGGCCGACCAG
>Ga0070698_100006727_pt1 | contig 12465 bp, 10 predicted proteins | sample KBSK1502metaG_FD_65477 | JGI IMG/M metagenome (GOLD analysis project Ga0070698, IMG submission 65477) | Corn, switchgrass and miscanthus rhizosphere microbial communities from Kellogg Biological Station, Michigan, USA - KBS K1-50-2 metaG | ecosystem: Host-associated > Plants > Roots >...
GCTTGCACGCCGGCCTTGTCGAGAACCGTCTTGAGCGGCACGCCCTTCCAGCGCGCATTGCCCATCGCGCCGTTGGCAATCTGGCCGCCGGCCACCCTCGGCGTCATGAAGCCGCGGCTGTTGCCCGAACATTGATTGACCGCGACGATCTCGGCCGCAGGCAATTTCTTGATGTCGGCGAGCGACAATTTCAGCGGCTTGTCCACCTTGCCCTTGATCTCGACCGAGAACGTCTCCGGATCGATGTCGAGTGGAATGTCGGCGAGATGATAGCGGACGAAGAACGCGTCGTTCGGCGTGATGACGCCCTCGTCGAACACCGAAAACGGCGTCTCGAGCTGGGGTGGGCGGCTGGTCAGCCCGATCATCGGGCGTTTCTGGGGATATTTCACCAGCGGCCGTTCGCCGTTTTCGAAGGGAAGGGTGACGGTGGCGGCCAGGCTTCGCGCCGACGACGCGCCCAACGTGCCGCTCGTCAGCACCGCGGTGGCTCCGCGCAAGACATTTCGTCTCGTGATCATTTGCGTTCTCTCCTCGGGACACATTCCCGCAGAGGGCAAACGCATGACGCAGCCGATTTATCCCTGCCCCCGCGCTTAAATGCGGCAGGCTGAGCGGTATTCCGCGACGCGATAACTATCGCGCCATTTCAGTCCTGGCTTCGGACAGCGCGACGGAGGCGCTCGGGTGGCTTTCCGGAAAATAGGCGACGCGCGCGAGCAGCACGGCCACGATCAGCAGCCAGAATATGTACTTGCCGACGCGCTCCAGCAGGGGCGAGTGCTGTTCGTCCATGTTTGGCTTTGATGTCTCGGCCATCGGGCGAAACCTTTTCATGAGCCCACAATTCGCCGCCTCCAAAGGCGGCTTGTAACTCACTGATAATTCGGCGAGAATCTCCGCTAAACAATAGTCTGAAGTTTCAAAATTGGGGCCTTGGCGGCGTTTCCCTGCTATTTTTGGGTGGCCGCGGGAAATTCCCGTCTGAATGCCGCGGAACCCCGTGCCTATCGGCTCTTGCCGGTGGTCCAGGCCGAAAGCCGTCAGGAAATCCGCAACAGGCGGATCAGCATCAGGCTAATGCAGAACAGCACGATCAGCGAGCCCGTGACGGCAAGCGTGATTCGGCCGCCGAGTCTCCCGATGATCCGAAGGTCGACGCCGAGTCCGAGCGCCGCCATCGACACGATCGTCAGCAACGCCGAGGTGAGCAGGATCGGCCGCAGCGCGGCATCGGGGATGACACCGAGCGAGCGGACCGTGGCCAGTCCCAGAAAGCCGATGATGAACCAGGGCACGAGCTTGCCGAGCCCGGGCTTCCTTGCCGCGATCTGCTCCGCGCCAGGATTTGCGGCGGCGATGTAAGGCCGCAGCAAGGACAGCGCGATCACGACCGGCCCAAGCATCAGCACCCGCACGAGCTTGACCAGCGTCCCCACCTGGGTCGCGATCGTCCCGACCGGAATGGTGGCGGCAAGCACCTGCGGGACGGCGTAGACCGTCAGTCCTGCGAGCGTGCCATATTGCGTTTCGTTCAATCCGAACAGCGGAAACGCGAGCGGCAGCGCCAGCACGACGACGACGCCGAGAACCGCTGTGAAGGCGATCGAGGAGGCGATGTCATCGCCATTGGCCCCGATCACCGGCGCGACGGCGGCAATCGCGGAATTGCCGCAGATCGAATTTCCGCAGGCGATCAGGATCGAAATGCGCTGCGGCAGGCCGAACAATCGGCTGAGCCCGTAACTGATCGCGAGCGCTAGCGTCACGGTGGCGACGATCCCGATCATCAGGCCCAGACCCGATGCGACGATGGCACCGATGCTGATCGACGCCCCCAGCAGCATGACGGCGAACTCAAGCAGAAATTTTGCGCTGAAATTGATTCCCGGAAGCCACTTCGGCCCCGGCTCCCAGGCGCTCCGCACCAGGATGCCAAACAGAATTGCGAGAACCAGCGCCTCGACATAGGGATGGGCGAAGGCATGTTCTTCGATCCGCTGCACGCCGATCGCAACCAGCGTGATCGCGACGCAGACGGCGGTGCCCGGCAAGGCTGCGCCGACCAGCGCTCCGATCGACGATACTTTTTTTGTCTTGGGTACGTCTTCGTTCATTCGCTTCGGTCTGCTGCCCGCGGGCGTGCTGCCGATAGGCGAGCCGATTGATCCGTCCCAAGGCGATCTTTGAACGAGCTCGACAAAATTCGACCTTAGGGTCCGTTTTCAAAGCGACGCGTCTCATCGATTGAGACAGCGTTTCCGCGACTCTTGCATGTAGCAGAGTTCGACCAGGTGGTCACGGGCGCCGGGCAGGCCGCCGATCGGTTGCGGGAAGACCATGTTCGACACATCCTGCAACTGGGGGTTATGGACGGACCCCGAGGCCAGCATGAATGGTCGAAGGATTGAATAGCCCCGAAGCCGCGGGCTCGCCGGTTCGCTCAATTCGGCGCTGCCGGAGCGCCGTCTAGCCCTGTGTCATCAAAACGAACGTCACCGACGCGGCGCGAGCGAGGCTTGTGGTTCGCCACCGACGATCCCGCGGCCGCGCCGTCGGCGGCGTCATCTGACGCGGCGGCCGGAATCATAAGTCGCCGACCTTGCAGAATACGGGCCGCCGACCGTCGGTTTGTCAGCGGCGCTGTTGCGGCTGTTTCATATGATTGGTCCGCCATTCCAAGAATTGGCGATACAGCGCCTGATCCTCTTCCTGCGAACCGCTCGCGCGCGCCCCGAGCGCGGCGGCCGGCGTGGGATTCGACGCAACGGGCGCAACAGGCGCGTTGCGATCGACCCAATCCTGCGCCGCCTTGAACCGGGTCCAGCCGGCCACCGGCGCCAGCGGGGCAAGCTCCTGCCATTTGGGATGAAACGGCGGCCGCTGCAGTTGCGCTATCCGGGTGAACAGCGACTCCACCAGTAGCGCCAGGCGGCGATAGCGGTCGCTGCCGGGCTGCCAGTTGTAGGCGGCGAGAACCGCTTCCCCCGCGATGGTGTCGACGGGATTGGCGCTGGAGACCAGGTTGGGATAGTCGTCCGAGGAGAGCTGCGCCGGCAGATAATCGTCGCGCAGCGACTTGTCGTAGTCGACCGGCACCAGATGCAGGTTGGGGTCGTTGACTTGGGCGAGCCACTGCAACGGCTTGCCATCCACCGCGATGATCGCGTCGATGTCGCCTTTGCGCAGCATGTCGAGCGCGATCCGCGGTTCGATGTAAAGCAGATGCGGCTTGATCCCGAGCCGCTCGAACACGTTGATCGAGGTCACGAAAGTGCTGGAGTCCGGCTGGTCGACCGCCACCGTCTTGCCGTCGAGCTCCTTCAAGTTGCGGATCGACTGCGGCGCGAGGACATGCATTTCCTCGTTGAACATCTTGGCGATGTAGACGAACTGATTGCGGATGTTGTTGGCGTAGTCCTTGCGTTCGAGATAGGCCAGCGTGTCCTTGCGCACGATGCCGGCGTCGACGCCGCGCAGCAGCAGGATGTCGGCCACGGCCTGCACCGATCCGCGTCCCATCACAGGCAGAATGCGAAGGTCGACGCCACTGTCGAGCACAGAGGCGAGATCGGCGCCCATGTTGGCCGACGTGCTGCCGAACGAACCCGCCACCAGGGTCAGGGTGTTGGCGTTGATCTGATCGGCCAGGACGCGCTTGGCGGTGCCGTAGCGGAAGATCGTCTTGAAGGAGTCGCTGACGGCGCCGGCGTCGATGCCGCTGCGCACCGGACCGAACTTGACCCATCTTCCGTTCGTGAACTGCATCATCTGCATCTGCTCGAGCGGCGCGTAATCGGTCGCGCTGGTGTTGACCTCGACGCCCGGGACCAGCATCGGAATCTTCAGGCCCTTCAGCGAGGCGGCCTGTTTCATGATGTTCTCGCGCGAGACGTCATCGCCGCATTTTTTCAGCACCTCGACCATGGCGTTCGCGATCACGTAGCCGAACACGGTGAGGCCGTTGCTCTTGCTGGCGTCGGGCAGATAGCGGTCCATGAAAGCGGAGTAATCGCGAAAGCCCGGATCGTTCGCCGTCGCCGGATCGTCCGTCTCCAGATAATAGCCGCCCGACAGGATGCCTTCGGAGTTCTGCAGTCCGGCGGGCTGCATGACGGCCGCGACCGATTCGGACACGGTCGATATGATGTGCTCAGGCTTCCAGCCGATCTCCGCGACGCGGCGGATGGCCATCGCCGCGAATTTCGGCGTTGTCACGTCGAAGAAAATGTCGGCGCCGGACGCCTTGAGCGTGGCGATCTGCTGGTTGACGTTGGCGTCCGCGACCTTGTAGGGCGCTTCGGCGACGATCTGGATCTTGCCGCCGAGTCCGTCCTTCAATCCCTTGACATAGTCTTTGCCGAAATCGTCGTCCTGATAAAGGATGGCGAGCTTGCCGCCGCGCGGATGCGTCTCCAGGAGGTACTGCGCGTAGATATGGCCCTCGGTCTGATAGCTCGGCTGGAAGCCCATGGTCCAAGGGAATTCCTTCGGATTGTCCCACATCGACGAGCCCGTCGACACGAACAATTGGGGGACCTTGTTGGTGTTGAGATAGGGCCGCACTGCTGCGGTCGGCGCGGTGCCGAGACCGGCGAAAACCAGGAGGACCTTGTCTTCTTCCACCAGCTTTCGGGTCATCTCCACGGTCTTCTGCGGATTATAGGCGTCGTCGTAGGAGATGAAATTGATCTTGCGGCCGTTGATGCCGCCCTGCTCGTTGATCTTGTTGAAGTAGGCTGCGATCGTCTTGCCAATGATGCCGTAGGCGGCGACCGGGCCGCTGTAGGGGATGGTGTTGCCGATCCGGATTTCGTTGTCGGCGGCGCTTGCCGCGGAGGTCGATGCGAGCGCCAGGGCAACGGTCACAAGGCCAAATCCGAGCCACCTCGACAGGCTGCGCCGCGCGGCAGTGCCCGACCTCATTCCGTGCGGCCTGCGGACTTCATGACCGGTGGAAGGCGTACCACTCACGGCATGCCAAAGCATCTCGATGACGGTTCGCATCCTATTCCCCTTCTGCGCCAGATCGGTTTCGCTGCAGTCCCCTGCCTCGCGAGCCGCAAAGAGTCATTCGCCGTCGGGAACTTACTTCCACCAAGCGCTGTCCCCGCTGGGTTTCAGATGCGCGCTAGAGCATGATCCGGAAAAGTGGATACCGGTCTTCCCTCGCGACAAACGCCAAGCGTTTGCGCGGAGATCATGTTCAAACAAGAAGCCAGAGCGCGGCGATGATTCATCCTGAACTCATCGCGCTCTAGCGCAACGCCGATTGCTGCAGGCGCTGCCTGGCCTCCAACGATCCTTGCTCCGCCGCCCTGGTATACCAGGCGCGGGCCTTCGCCGGATCCGGCTGCACGCCAACCGCCCTGAGAGTTGCGAGCACCGCGGCATCAAACGTGCCGGCGAGCGCCAGAGAAGCCTCTGCGTTGCCGCCCTGCGCGGCGCGCATCAGAAACAGTCGACCGCTGGCGATATCGCCGGCTGCGACCAGGTCCTGACCGCGCTTGTAGAGCGAGGCAATCTCGTCGCGCGACAGATTATCCGAAGGCCGGGGCTCGGGGATCGCCGCCGCGGAAGGTTTCGTCGGCTCGGGTTGCGGAGGCTCGGCCCTCGCGGCGGCCTCGACGGTTGGAGATGGCGGCGGGGTCATGACCGACGGCTTGGCGAGCGCGGCATTCGGCGCGGTTGCAAGCACCGAGGCCGTGGCTGCGGCTGCGGCAGCCAGTTCGGCCGACGGCACCCTTGTTTCAGCCGTCGCGAGTCGCGGCAGGTTATCGGCGACCGCGGCGAAGGACCGATTCTTTCCGGCGCCGGGCTCGGCGTAAGGGCCGGGGTTTGCGGGCGCAAATTGAATGGCGCGTACGATCACGAGGGCAATGGCGGCGGCGACCCCGATTGCGCCAACGAATCCGACGACGATGCCGGGGCTCGGCAGGTCAAATTTCTGTTGCGGAGGCGGCGGCATCGAGACCGGATCAAGCGTCGGCGACCAGAGCCCGCGCCGCGATTCCTGGAGGCTGAACCTGTTCTCGCTCGGACGAAGCGGCGCAAGCTCGAATTTCTGACGAGGGGTTTGCAGTTCCAGCGGCGTGCGCTCCCGGAACGCCAGACTTTTAGGCAAGCCGCGAGATTCCTGCTCACGAGCCTCCCGCTCGCGAGACTCCCGCTCAAGTGACACCCAGGACTCGCGCTCAAGAGACTGCTGCTCGAGCTGCCGGGCCGCGGCGATCACCTCCTCTTGCAGGCGCAACGTCTCGTCCTGCTGCTGTGCGTCGCTCGCAAAAGGAGAGTCGGACGCGGTCGGCTTGTCGGCATCGTCATCTCGGATCCGGGAACTCATCACTAAACTCCTGTCAGCCGATGGGGGGCGCGAGAGTCAAAGGTTTTCGCGCTTTGGGTAAGGGGCGCTCGATCCGCCAATGGATACCGCCGTGCATCGCATCGCGGCATACGAACACACGTTAGGGTTGTTCTCGATTTTCGATTGTGCGAATGCTTGTGAGTGACGAGGGGACTGTGAAAGCCCGAGCCCGACGCATCAGGGCGCTCGGTCGACGTGCGCCAAAGTTCGCAGAACCATTCCTCCGCGGACCCGGAACGAACCCCCCGGGTCCAGCGGCATTGGCTTCCTACCGACATGTGGAACGCTTCCGCGCTGCTACGCTTCCACAACCTGTGGACGCAACCACAACTTCTTATCTTTCATTCGCCTTTAGCTTATCAAAGTTTTTGTCAGCAACGTAAAGAAGAGTTGGCGATTGTGTGTTCATTTTCCGACGAGCGAGCCGCGGGGCGCATTTCTCGCGGCGCAATATTGAAGGTTGTTCGACAAAATCATCGATATCTGGTGCGCGCAGGCTTTTCCGGTTCAAGCTCTAGATATTCCCGGTGGCGCGGATCGTGGCAGCGAGCGTCTTGAGCGAGCTCCTGGTTCGACGGTCGGTGACGTTCGAATGCAGCACCACGTCGCGCGAGGGAAGCTGCGGCAGCTCGAACCGCGCGCCCACATCGATCGTGCCGGGCGGCGAGACACGGCGGCTGAGCGCCGCGACGGCGAGGCCGGCGGAGACTGCGGCGCCGGTGGTGGCGACGCCGCCGCCGACGAAGACCTCGGTCCAGGCAATGCCCGCCGCCTTCAGCGCCTCGATCGCCATGCTGCGCACGCTGCAGGGTTCGGCCTGCGTCGCAAGACGCAGCGGCTCTCCGGGATGATGCTCGAAATCCGGTGCCGCCATCCAGCCGAACGCCTCTTCGAGAATAGTCTCGCCGCCGCGGCGGCGATTGTCGTGGCGCAGCACGATCGCCGCGTCGACCGTGCCGCGATCGAATTCGTCGAGCACTTCGCGCGAGGTCGAAACCCGCATTTCCAGCACAAGGCCGGGCTCGGCACTCCCCATTCGCTTCAACAACAGCGGGAGTTCGGCGCCGACGATGTGATGGCTGATCCCGACCACGAGGCGCCGCCGCTCGAGACTGAAGGAACCGACCGCGCCGTGATGGGCGGCGACCAGATTTCGCGCGGCCGCAAGGAATGCGCTGCCGTCCGCCGACAGCCGCACCAGCCGTGGCGTTCGTTCCAGAAGCCTGCGTCCGAGCCCGTCTTCGAGCCGCTTGATCTTGAGGCTGACCGCCGACTGGGTGGTATCTAGCGCCTCCGCTGCGCGGGTGAAGCTTTTCAGATCCGCGGTCAGGACGAAGGCCTGCACCGCCTCGATGTCCAAGGCCTTCATGGGGCTCCGCCATTCATTTCAAAGTGAAATCATTGAAACAATATTTCATATCGTTTTAAAATGATCAAGCAGAACCTATCCTTATGGCGGTCCATTCCAACGCAAGGAGACCATGATGCCCCTGACACGCGTTTCTCTTCTGCGCGGCAAACCCGCCGCCTATCGCCAAGCGATCCTCGACGGCACCTACCGCGCAATGCGTGAGGTGTTCGACGTGCCCGAGGAAGACCGCTTCATGACGATCACCGAGCACGACGCGCCGGATTTCAGCTACAGCACCAGCTATCTCGGCATCCATCGCAGCGACGACCTGGTCATGATTCAGATCACGGCCAACAACACGCGCCCGCTCGAGCAGAAAAAGGCGCTGTACCGCCGGATCGTCGAGAACCTGAAGGACAATCCCGGGGTGCGTCCGGAAGACGTGCTGATCAACCTCGTCGAGGTCGCCCGTGAGAACTGGTCATTCGGCAATGGCATCGCGCAATACGCGCCGGGTGAAAGCTAAAGAGGTCCGACCATGATCATCGCCCACTATGCGCATCGATTGCCGGCCGATTACGACACCGGGATCATCCGCAAGCGCGCCAGCGAACGCGGTCCGCTCTGGGACGCGCTACCTGAACTTCACTTCAAGGGTTTTCTGCTGCGCAAGCGAGGAAGTCTTGGGGCCATCGCCAACGAATATTCCTCGCTTTATCTCTGGCGCACGGACGAAGCTTTCCGCGATTTCCTGATCAGCGGACGCTACACGACCGTGACGGACAGCTTTGGGCGCGCCGCGATCGAAACGCGATTTGCGCTGGATGCGCGCAAGGGGGCAGGGCACATCGCCCGTTTCGCTTACAAGGAAGAGCAGGCCATTGCATTGGACGCCGAACTGACCGCAGCCTTCGCGGTCGAGACCGAGCGCAACCGCGAGATCGCGAAACAGCCGGGCGCCGTTGCGGCCGTCGTCGGCGTGGATGCGCAACACTGGACGTTCACGCGCATCCTGTTGTCGGAAAACGAGCCGGACGGAAGCCAGGCTGGAACGGCCTACCAGGTCCTTCATCTGGCCAGGCCGTTGCTCGATCTGTTGCCCCGGTGAGGTCGGAGCAGCCGCAAGCCTTCCACCGACCGCCGGGACGCCGCGGCTCCGTCAGCGCGCCGGTCTCGCCTTGGCGGCACGCTCATGGCCATGGTCGGCGGGCTCGATCGGCATCACGACGACATGACCATGGCGCACCCCGCGCTCGGCGATGACGTGGTCGGCGAACGCCTTCACGTCGGTGCCGCGTCCCTTCAGCACCGTCACTTCCAGGCAGCTATCGTGATCGATGTGCACATGCAGCGTGGCCTGCGCGAGGCTGTGGTGGTCGTGAAAATCCTTGGTCAGCCGCTTCGGCAGCTCGCGTGCCGCGTGGTCGTAGACATAGCTCAAGGTCGCGATGCAGTTGCGGCTGCCTTGGATCTTCGTGCTCAATGTCTGGAGACCGCTGCGCAAGAGATCGCGGATCGCCTCGGAGCGATTGGCATAGCCGTGCTCTGCGATGAATTCATCGACTTCGGCGATGAGGTCGTCGTCAATGGTGGTTGTCAGGCGCTGCATTCGCATCCTCCGTCGGCGTCCCAGCCAGTATGATGAATTCGTATTGACGTCATACTCTTGGGACACTATGGCTTCAACATTCGACAAGCGCGCGATGTGGCGCAATGCCTAATTCGTGCCTGCGGAAGACGGTCGCGAAAGCGCCGGCGCGTGTTGTGTCGGAGCCGGCGGGGGCTGTTGCGTGTCGAAGTGGTTGCGTGTGATCGCGTCGAGTGTCCTGATCGCGCCTGGATTTCAACAGGCGGTATCGGCCGAGACACCGTCCGCTCCGGGGGCCGAAGCCGCGAGCTCACAGGCAGGCCCTCAGGCGTTGCCGCCGCTCACGGTGCAAGCTCCGCTGCAATCGCAGAAGCCGCATCGCGCATCGAAGCGCAACGCGCGCTTGCCGCATTCCGCGGCGCCCGTCGCGGCCGCCGCCCGTACGGCGGAGCCCGTGGTGGTGGCGGCATCGGGTGCGCCGAATGTCGGTTCGGGGCCTTCCGGGCCGCCCAATATGGCGAGCCAGATCAGGGTAAGCGGTGAGGATTTGAACGCGCGTCCGGTCAGCCGCCCGGGCGAGGTTCTGGAAGCGGTGCCCGGGCTGGTCGTGACCCAGCACAGCGGCGAGGGCAAAGCCAACCAGTATTTTCTGCGCGGCTACAATCTCGACCACGGCACCGACCTAGCGATCTTTGTCGACGATGTGCCGGTCAACATGCGCGCTCACGCGCATGGCCAAGGCTATGCCGACCTGAACTGGCTGATGCCGGAAACGATCAACGCGCTCGACGTTCGCAAAGGGCCTTATTTCGCCGACGAAGGCGATTTCAGCTCGGTCGGCAATCTCCATATCGGCCTGATCGACAGCGTTCCCAAGGCTATCGCGCAAGTGACCGCAGGCAGTTTCGGCTACCGGCGAATCTTCGGGATGGATTCCGTCAAGCTCGGCGACAAGATCGGCGACGGCACGCTGCTGATCGCAGGCGAGGCGGCCACGTATAACGGGCCGTGGGTGAATCCCGACGAGATGCGGAAGGTGAACGCGCTGGTGCGTTACACTCAAGGCACGGCGCTGGACGGCTTCTCCGTCACAGGGATGGCCTATTCCAACAAATGGAATTCGACCGATCAGGTGCCGCAACGCGCGCTCGCGTCCGGCCAGATTGGACTTTACGGCGCCGAGGACTTGACCGATGGCGGCAATACCAACCGCTTTGCGCTGTCGGTGCGCGGCGCGGCCACCGATGATGCCGGTTCGTGGAAGGCCAACGCCTTCGTCGTCAAGAGCCAGTTGGACCTGTTCAACAACTTCACCTATTTCCTGAGCGATCCGACGCTCGGCGATCAATTCCATCAGCACGACGACCGCGTCATGGCCGGCGCCAACGCGTCACGCACGCTCGACGGCTCATTCGCCGGGCGGCCGATGCAAACCACATTCGGCGTTCAGACCCGCTATGACGCTGTCGATCTCGCGCTGACCGACACGTTTCAGCGCAACTTTCTGTCCAACGTCCGCAGCGACAAGGTCGGCGAGGGCAGCGTCGGCGTCTATGCGCAGAACACGGTGCAATGGACGGACTGGCTTAGAACGACGGTCGGCTTGCGCGGCGACTACTATGCGGCAAGCGTCGATTCCGTTTTCAACGCCAATAATTCCGGCCGTGTCAGCGCCGGGATCGGCAGTCCGAAATTCACGATGGTGCTGGGTCCGTTCAACAAGACCGAATTTTTTGTCGGCGCCGGCACCGGCATGCACAGCAATGATGCGCGGGGCGCGACCATCACCGAAGATCCGGCTGACCCTGCGACAAAGCTGTCCGCCTCGCCCTTGCTGGTTCGCACCAAGGGCGCGGAAGTGGGTGTTCGCACCAAGGTTGTTCCGGGCCTGGATTCCTCCTTGAGCGTCTTCCTGCTCGATCAGGACTCTGAGATCATCTTCCAGGGGGACGCCGGCGACACGGCGGCGAGCCGGCCAAGCCGGCGTTATGGCTTTGAGTGGACCAACCACTATCGCCCCAAGTCCTGGATCGATCTCGACGCCGATCTTGCCATGACGCATGCAAGGTTCCTCGGTTACGACAGCGATCAGGCCGAGGTGTACGCGTCGCTGGCCGGATTTCCGCAGGCCCAGCTCGGCAACGCGCCCGGCAACTATATTCCGAACGCGCCGGCGATGGTGGCATCGGCCGGAATCACGCTGGGCGAAAAGACCGGCCCGTTCGGGACCCTGCGCTGGCGCTATCTGGCGTCGAGCCCGCTCACCGAGGACAACGCGTTTCGCTCGCCCGCGACCAGCATCTTCAACGGCCGCATCGGCTACCGCGACACGAACGGTTGGCGAATTCAGCTCGACGTCCTCAACCTGCTCAACACCAAGACGAACCAGATCACTTACGCCTACGGATCGCTGATCAAGACCGACGCGCTGTATAATCTTTGCTTCCCGGTGCAGACGGCGCCCACGGCCGTCTGCCAGAACGGCGTCATGGACTCCGTGCTGCATCCGGTCGAGCCGCTGGCGATCCGGCTGACGGTGGCCGGCGCGTTCTAGCCCCAGTCAGCGCCCTTCGTGCGGTCTGTTCTATTCGATGGACGGCAGCCTCGGCGCATTCCAGAATGCGTGGCGCGGCGGCGCGCATGGCGTCGGAGGTGCGCTGGACCATGACTGCGAAGGATTCCGAACATGGCGGATGCAGCAAATGTTGCCCCACGGCCCATCAGCGAAATCGCAAGTTTTCACGCGCACGTCTATTACGATCCGGCGACAAGCCGGTCCGAGGCCGAACGGTTGCGGGCATGGATCAGCGAGCGCTTCTCCGTCACGCTTGGGCGCTGGCACGACGTCAAGGTCGGGCCGCACGATCAAGCGATGTATCAGGTTGCCTTTGCGTCGGAGGTGTTTTCCGAACTGGTGCCCTGGCTGATGCTGAACCATGGCTCGCTCAGCATTCTCGTTCACCCCAACACGGCCAACCCGCGCCGGGACCATCTCGCCGATCCGCTCTGGATCGGACGGCCGCTCGCGGTGCATGGCGAGAAGTTGCCGGAACATGCCGAGATCGAAGCGGCGCCCGCGCCGAACACCGATCCGGTGGTGCGTCCCTAGAGCATGATCCGGAAAAGTGGACGCCGGTTTTCCGAAAAGATCATGCTCAAACA
>Ga0070698_100006728_pt1 | contig 12464 bp, 20 predicted proteins | sample KBSK1502metaG_FD_65477 | JGI IMG/M metagenome (GOLD analysis project Ga0070698, IMG submission 65477) | Corn, switchgrass and miscanthus rhizosphere microbial communities from Kellogg Biological Station, Michigan, USA - KBS K1-50-2 metaG | ecosystem: Host-associated > Plants > Roots >...
GCCTGCAGCGCCTGGCCGAGGAGGACCCGACCTTCCGCGTCCGCACGGACGACGAAACGGGCCAGACACTGATCTCGGGCATGGGCGAGCTCCACCTGGAGATCATCGTCGACCGGCTCACGCGCGAGTTCAGCGTCGACGCCAACGTCGGCCGTCCTCAGGTCGCGTACCGCGAGACGGTCAGCAAGCCGGTCGAGAAGATCGAGGGCCGCTTCGTCCGCCAGACCGGCGGCCGCGGCCAGTACGGCCACGCCGTGATCAACCTCGAGCCGATGGATCCCGGCGACGGCTACGAGTTCGTCGACAAGATCGTCGGCGGCAAGATTCCGAAGGAGTACATCTCGTCGGTCGACCTCGGCATCCAGGAGGCGATGGAGTCGGGCGTCATGTCCGGCTACCCCGTCGTCGACGTCCGGGTCGAGCTCGTCGACGGCTCGTTCCACGAGGTCGACTCGAGCGAGATGGCCTTCAAGATCGCCGGCTCGATGGCGTTCAAGACCGCTGAGCAGCGGGCAAAGCCGAAGCTTCTCGAACCCGTTATGGCCGTCGAGGTCGTGACGCCCGAGGAGTATCTCGGCGACGTGATGGGCGATCTCAACTCGCGCCGCGGGCGCGTCGAGGGCCTGGAGCCGCGCGGCAACGCGCAGGCGATCCGCGCCCGCGTCCCGCTCGCGACCATGTTCGGCTACGCCACCGACCTGCGCTCGACGACGCAGGGGCGGGCCACGTTCACGATGCAATTCGATCGCTACGAGGAAGTTCCTCAGTCGATCGCGAGCGAGCTCGTCGACTCGTCCAGCTAGCGCTTTGGAATCAGCAAACGGAATTACGCAACGGAGGTAGGAGGACAGTGTCCAAGCAGAAGTTCGAACGCAACAAGCCGCATCTCAACGTCGGCACCATCGGTCACATCGACCACGGCAAGACAACCCTGACAGCCGCGATCTCCAAGGTCCTGGCCGATCAGGGCGTCTCGAGCACCGAGGTGCGCGACTTCAGCTCGATCGACAACGCGCCCGAGGAGCGGCAGCGCGGAATCACGATCAACACCTCGCACGTCGAGTACGAGACCGAGAACCGTCACTACGCGCACGTCGACTGCCCGGGGCACGCCGACTACATCAAGAACATGATCACCGGCGCCGCCCAGATGGACGGTGCGATCCTGGTCGTCTCGGCCGCCGACGGCCCGATGCCGCAGACCCGCGAGCACATCCTGCTCGCTCGGCAGGTGGAAGTGCCGTCGATCGTCGTCGCCCTCAACAAGGCGGACATGGTTGACGACCCCGAGCTGCTCGAGCTCGTCGAGATCGAGGTGCGCGAGCTGCTCACGAGCTACGAGTTCCCCGGCGACGAGATCCCGGTCGTTCAGGTTTCGGCGCTGAAGGCGCTCGAGGGCGACCCAGAGTGGACTCCCAAGATCCTCGAGCTGATGGGGCACGTCGACGCGTACATCCCGGAGCCGACGCGCGACACGGACAAGCCGTTCCTGATGCCGATCGAAGACGTCTTCACGATCACCGGGCGCGGGACGGTCGTCACCGGCCGGATCGAGCAGGGAACCATCAACTCAGGCGACACGGTCGAGATCGTCGGCATCCACCCGGAGGTGGCGAGCACGGTCGTCACCGGGCTCGAGATGTTCAACAAGACGCTCGACTTCGCCCAGGCGGGCGACAACGCCGGCGTGCTCCTGCGTGGCACGAAGCGCGAGGAGGTCGAGCGCGGCCAGGTGCTCGCGAAGCCGAAGTCGATCACGCCGCACACCCACTTCAAGGCCGAGGTCTACGTCCTCTCGAAGGAAGAGGGTGGACGCCACACGCCGTTCTTCAACAACTACCGGCCGCAGTTCTACTTCCGCACGACTGACGTGACCGGGTCGATCAAGCTCCCGGAAGGCCAGGAGATGGTCATGCCGGGCGACAACACGAACATGGAGATCGAGCTGATCCAGCCGATTGCGATGGATCAGGGTCTCCGGTTCGCAATCCGCGAGGGCGGCCGCACGGTCGGAGCCGGCGTGGTCACCGAGATCCAGAAGTAATCGATTGGCTCAGAAGATCCGCATCCGTCTGAAGGGGTACGACCACACGCAGCTCGACCGGTCGGCGCAGTCGATCGTCGAGACGGCGCAGCGAACCGGCGCCACGATCACCGGTCCTGTGCCCCTTCCGACGGAGAAGAACGTCTACACCGTGATCCGCAGCCCTTTCAAGGACAAAGACTCGCGTGAGGCGTTCGAGATCCGCACCCACAAACGCCTGATCGACATCCACTCACCCACACCGAAGACGGTCGACTCGCTGATGCGCCTCGACCTGCCTGCCGGCGTCGACATCGAGATCAAGCTCTAGGCATGAACACCTTCCCGGCCACAACACAGGCTCCTGGTGGAACCTCCCGGTTTCCCCAGACCCCCTCCACTGGTCCGCTTGCGCGGACACAGCTCCCTCCCCACGAGAGCGAGGCAGCGAAATGAAGGGGATTGTGGGGAGGAAGCTGGGCATGACCCAGGTCTTCGACGAGGAGACCGGCCAGGTGACCTCTGTCACCGTGATCGAGGCCGGCCCCTGCCCGGTCGTCGCGGTCAAGCAGGCCGACGTCGACGGCTACGACGCCGTCCAGGTCGCCTACGGCGAGGTCGCCGAGGACCGGCTCTCGAAGCCGAAGCTCGGCCATCTGAAGAAGCACAACGTCGCCCCGCATCGGCACCTGCTCGAGCTCCGCGGCCTGACCGGCGCGACCGAGGGCGAGGCAGTCACGGTCGAGAGCTTCGAGCCGGGCGACAAGGTCAAGGTCTCGGGCGTCTCGATCGGCAAGGGCTTCGCCGGCACGATCAAGCGGCACAACTTCAGCCGCGGCCCGACCTCGCACGGCTCGCACAACATCCGCAAGCCGGGCTCCATCGGCGCATCGGCGACGCCGTCGCGGGTCTTCAAAGGAATCAAGATGGCAGGCCGCCTCGGCGGCAAGCGGGTCACGCAGGTGGGGCTGACCGTCCACTCGGTCGACCCCGAGCTGAACCTGCTGCTCGTCAGGGGCGCCGTCCCCGGCCCCAAAAACGGACTCGTCGAAGTACGGGAGGAGATCAAGCGTGCCCGCGCCTAAAGTTCCCCTCCTAGACGGTTCGGGCAAGAAGGCGAAGGATCTGACGCTCGACGAGAGCGTTTTCGGCGCCGACGTGAAGCCGCACCTCGTCCACGAGGCCGTTCGCGCGGAGCTCAATGCGAGCCGGGCGGCGACGCGCGGCGTCAAGAGCCGTGGGCTCGTTGCCGGCGGCCGCTCGAAGCCCTGGCGCCAGAAGGGCACGGGCCGTGCGCGCGCCGGGTCGACGCGGGCGCCGCACTGGACCGGGGGAGGCGTCGCGTTTGCGGTCCGGAGCAACTTCGTCGCGAAGGTCAACCGCAAGGAGCGCAAGGCCGCGTTCCGCGCCGCGTTGTCGGCGCACGCCGACGAGGGAAGCTTCGGGATCCTTGCCGACGACTCTTTCGACAAGCCTTCGACCAAGGCCGCCGCTGCGCTCGTCGAGGCGTGGGACAAGCAGGCGCCGCTGATCGTCGTCGCCCAGGAGGACCAGGAGGCGATCGTCAAATCGTTCCGCAACCTCCCCGGAGTGCAAGTCGTGACCCCTTCCGAGATCGAGATCTCCGCGATCGTCTGGGCGCGCTCGCTGCTGGTCAGCGAGGGCGCGCTCGAGCTCGTTCAAGCGAGGGCTTCATGAGTCTCCATCCGAACGAAGTCCTGCTGGCACCCGTGGTCTCCGAGAAGAGCTACGAGCAGATCGAGAGCAATCACCGCTACTCGTTCCGCGTCCACCCGAACGCGCACAAGACCCAGATCAGGCAGGCGGTCGAGGAGCTGTTCAACGTCCACGTCGAGCGCGTGAACGTGATCAAGGTGCGCTCGAAGCCGAAGCGCCGCGGCCTGGTCAAGGGGCGCAAGCCGGGGTGGAAAAAGGCGATCGTGCAGATCAAGGCCGGCGAATCGATCGAGATCTTCGAAGGGGCGCAGGTATGAGCCGAAAAATGCTGCGCATTTTCCGGCTGGTTGGTTTGACCCGTCGCTTCGCTCGGGTGAACGGGGGGGTGGCACAGCATGGCGATTCGTAGGTACAAGCCGACTTCTCCCGGCAGGCGCTTCATGTCGGTCTCGTCGTTCGACGAGATCACGAAGACCGAGCCCGAGAAGAGCCTGACCGGCGCGCTGAAGAAGAGCGGTGGGCGAAATGCAAACGGTCGCATCACCAGACGCCACCAGGGCGGAGGCCACAAGCGCCTCTACCGCCAGATCGACTTCAAGCGCGTCAAGGACGGCGTCCCCGCGAAGGTGGCGGCGATCGAGTACGACCCCAACCGGTCGGCCCGGATCGCGCTGCTCCATTACGCAGACGGTGCGAAGGCCTACATCCTGGCACCGGCCCGCCTGCGGGTCGGCGCGGTGGTCGAATCCGGCCCGAGCGCGGACATCAAGCCAGGCAACGCGCTGCCGCTGACGAACATCCCGACCGGCACGCTCGTCCACAACGTCGAGCTGAAGCCCGGCCAGGGCGGCAAGATGGCCCGCTCGGCGGGCTCCGGCGTCCAGCTCGTCGCGAAGGACGAGGGCTACGGGGTCCTGCGCCTTCCCTCGGGTGAGATGCGCCGTGTTCCGCTCACGTGCCGTGCGACCGTCGGCCAGGTCGGCAACGTCGACCACGAGAACATCACGGGCGGCAAGGCGGGCCGCAGTCGCTGGCGCGGCAAGCGCCCGACCGTCCGCGGCTCGGCGATGAACCCCGTCGACCACCCGCACGGCGGCGGCGAGGGCAAGTCGAAGGGCGGCCGGCATCCGGTGACCCCGTGGGGCGTCCCGACGCTCGGCAAGCGCACCCGTCGCAAGCACAAGGAATCCGACAAGCTGATCGTTCGCGCACGACGAAGAGGTAAGGACAAACGGTGAAAATGCTGCGCATTTTCACCGTGACTGGTTTCTACGTCACTTCGTTAGTAGGAGAACCCGTTGAGTAGAAGTTCAAAAAAGGGTCCGTTCGTCGAGGAGCGGCTGATGGGCCGCATCAACCGGATGAACGAGTCCGGCAGCAAGCAGATGATCCGGACCTGGTCGCGGACGTCGACGATCTTCCCGGAGATGGTCGGGCACACAATCGCGGTCCATGACGGCCGCAAGCACGTGCCCGTCTTCATCAGCGAGCAGATGGTCGGCCACAAGCTCGGCGAGTTCGCGCCGACGCGAATGTTCCGCGGCCACTCGGGCGACCGTAAGACGGAGGTCAAGAGGGCGTAGTGAGTGCTGTCGAGACACCAGAGGTCCGCGCCGTGGCCAAGTGGGTGCACACGTCGCCACGCAAGGCGCGGCTCGTCGCGGAGCACATCCGTGGCCGCAGCGTGCCCGAGGCCAGGACGGTGCTCGCGTTCACTCAGCGAGCTGCAGCGCGCGAGGTTGAGAAGGTTCTGCGCTCGGCGGTTGCAAATGCGGAGGCGAATCACGGCTTGCTCGGCGACAGCCTCATCGTCTCTGCCGCCTACGTGGACGAGGGTCCCGTCATGAAGCGGTGGCGCGCCCGCGCTCGAGGCCGTGTTGCTCGGATCAAGAAGCCGACGTGTCACATCACAGTCAAGCTTTCTCCTGGCCCCGAGACGGCTCGAATCCCTCCAGCGCCCGCTCCTGAACCCGTGGTAGAGGAGACGCCGACGCCCGCTGCTGAGACGCCGGCGCCCGAGCAGACGCCTGAGCCTGAGCCAAAGGCGGAGCGCAAGCCAAAGGCCGAGAGCACCGAGAAGCCAAAGCGCAAGCCGCGCGCCCCGCGCAAGAAGACCGAGGAGACGGAGAGCTAAATGGGCCAGAAAATCCATCCCGGCGGGATGCGCGTCGGCGTTATCCACGACTGGAAGTCGAACTGGTACACGGGCAACAAGGACTTCGCGGACTTCCTCCAAGAGGACGTTCGAATCCGCCAGCACATCTACAACAAGCTCTCGCACGCGGGCCTGTCGGACATCCTGATCCGCAAGGACGCGCAGCGGATCACGATCGACATCTACACGGCGCGGCCGGGGATCGTCATCGGCAAGTCCGGGGTCGAGGTCGACGCGCTCCGTAAGGACATCCACGGGATGACCAGCAAGGCCGTGCACATCAACATCAACGAGATCAAGCGCCCCGAGCTCGACGCGAAGCTCGTCGCCCAGTCGATCGCCGAACAGCTCGAGAACCGGGTCAGCTTCAGGCGCGCCATGAAGCGGTCGCTCGCCTCGGCGATCCGCTCCGGCGCCCAAGGCGTCAAGGTCCAGTGCGGCGGCCGCCTCGGCGGTGGTGAGATGAGCCGCTCCGAGAGCTATTCCGAGGGCCGCGTCCCGCTGCACACGATCCGAGCAGACATCGACTACGGCTTCGCCGAGGCGAAGACGACGACCGGCCGGATCGGCGTCAAGGTCTGGATCAACAAGGGCGAGATCATGCCGTCCGGCTACGAAAGCTCGGCTCAGCAGGGCGATACGAGGCTCGGCGACCAGGATCAGGCGCGCCGCCGAGGCGGTCGCACCGAAGGCCTGGGCGAGAGTCGCCAGGGCGGCCGGGGACGCGGAGCCGACCGCGAAGGGCTCGGGCCGGTGCGCCAGCGGCGTCCACGCCGCGGCAGCGGCCAGGGCCGCGGGCCGCGCCGCCCCCGCGAGGAGGCGCCGGCGGAGACCGTCGAGCAGCCGCCCACGGACGAGCAAGCGGTCATTACAGAAGGTCAGCAGCAGCCCGTCAGCGAGCCTCAGGTCGAAGAGACCCCGGCGGCTGTCGCAGATGCCCCGGACACGACGACGCAGGAGCAGGCCCCGGAGGAACCGACCAAGCCCGAGCAGCCCGACGAGGCAGCGGAACAGAAGAAGCCGTCGACGAGGGCCTCGAGCGGCAAGGCCACCACGGCCAAGAAGCCCGCCGCGAAGAAGGCTCCGGCAGCCAGGTCGAAGCCCGCCGCCAAACGCACGACGAAGAAGGAAGACGAAAGCTAGATGCTGCTTCCGAAGAAAACGAAGTACCGCAAATACCAGCGCGGCCGTCGCCGTGGCTTCGCGAAAGGCCAGACGTCGGTCCAGGCCGGCGACTTCGGTCTGAAGGCGCTCGAGAACGGCTGGGTGACCAATCGGCAGATCGAGGCTGCCCGAATCGCGATGACGCGCAAGATCCGCCGCGGCGGCAAGGTCTGGATCAACGTCTTCCCGGACAAGCCGGTGACGCAGAAACCTGCGGAGACCCGTATGGGCTCCGGTAAGGGCGCGCCCGAGCACTGGGTCGCCGTGATCAAGCCCGGCCGTGTCATGTTCGAGCTGGCCGGCGTACCGGAGCCGCTGGCGAAGGAAGCACTTCGCCTTGCCGGCCGGAAGCTGCCCATCAAGACGAAAGTCGTCAAGCGGGAGGCTGATCTCTTTGCGAGCTAGAGACCTCCGGGATCTGACCGACGAGGAGCTGGAGATGCAGCTCGCCGACAGGCGGCAGGAGCTCTTCAACCTGCGCTTCCAGGGCGCGGCGGGAGCGCTCGAGAACACGACGCGCCTGAAGCTCGCGAAGCGCGAGATCGCCCGAATCTTGACTGTCCGTACAGAACGGGAAGCGAACGCGAATCGAGTGACTAATGGCTGACGAAAAGCAGAACGAACAAACAGAGAACGAGCAGGTCGAAGAGACCCCTGAGGAGACGGTCTCGGCTCCGGAGGCCTCGGTTGCGCCCGTGGCTGAAAGCGAGGCGCCTGCGACTGAGGAAGCCCCGGCCGAGGAGCCGACCGCCGAGGAAGAACCTGCTGCGGAAGAACCTGGTGCGGAAGAACCTGCTGCGGAAGAGCCGGCTGCGGAAGAGGCCGTTGCGGAAGAACCTGCCGAAGCAGCTCCGGAAGCCGAGGCCGAACCGGCAGCCGAAGCGGCCGCCGAAGCTCCCGAGGGCGAGGCTTCCGCCGAAGAAGCTGCGGCCGACGAGGCCGAGGCTCCCGTGGCCGAGGCGCCGGCACCGAAGAAGAAGCCGAAGCGGCTGCCACGCTCGTTGCGCCACCGGCACTCCAAGCCGAAGCGTGAGCGACCGGCCGAACGCAAGCCGATTACCCGGCTGTCCAAGCCCGAGCACCCACGTGGACGCAGCCAGGAGCGCCGAGGCGTGGTCGTCTCGAGCGCGATGGACAAGACCATCGTCGTTCGGGTCGATGCCGTGAAGGCGCACCCGAAGTACAAGAAGGTCGTCCGCCGCTCGACGAAGTTCCACGCCCATGACGAGCAGAACCAGGCCAAGGTCGGCGACGTCGTCCGGATCGTGGAGACGCGTCCGCTCTCGAAGACGAAGAACTGGCGACTCGCCGAAATCGTGGAGGTCGCGCAGTGATCCAGCAGGAATCACGATTGCGCGTCGCCGACAACACGGGCGCGCGAGAGATCCTCTGTATTCGCGTGAAGGGCGGCTCGAAGCGCCGCTACGCGCGCGTGGGCGATGTGATCACCGCTACCGTGAAGACCGCGACCCCGCAGGGCGCGATCAAGAAGGGCGAGGTCGTGCAGGCGGTGGTCGTACGTACGCGCAAGCCGTACGGCCGCGACGACGGCACGTCGATCGCCTTCGACGAGAACGCCGCCGTGATCATCGACAACGCGAACAATCCACGAGGCACGCGCATCTTCGGGCCTGTCGCCCGCGAGCTGCGCGAGCGCAACTTCATGAAGATTGTTTCCCTAGCTCCAGAGGTGTTGTAAGTGACAACAAAGATGAAAGTGAAAAAGGGCGACCTGGTCCACATGATCAAGGGGAAAGACCGCGGCAAGCAGGGCCGCGTCCTCGACTCGCGTCCGGCTGAGCGCCGCGTGATCGTCGAGAACCTGAACCTGGTCAAGCGCCACACGCGGCCAAAGCCGATGCGCGATTCGAGCCGGATGGGCGGCACGCAGATGACGCCCGGCGGTGTGATCGAAAAGGCCGCGCCGGTGCCGGTGGCCAACGTGATGGTCGTCTGTCCGACCTGCAACCGGCCGACGAGGATCGGGATGAAGGAGAAGACCGTCAAGGACAAGCAGCTGCACGTCCGCGTCTGCAAGCGCGCCGACTGCGGCGAGGAGATCGACAAGTGAGTTTTGCGGCCCCCTCCCGCGTGTCTCGCACCCACCAGGGCGCTGCAAAGCTCGCTCTGGCCGCGTCCTCAGTCGCGTCCGTAGCCTCCGGCTACGAACACTCCCTGCGTCCTTGCCAGAGCGGCTTTTCGCGGCTGGCCGGCACGACCCACACGGGAGGTGACCGCTAATGGCCCGAGCCCGCAAGACGAGCACCAACGGGAACGGCTACCAGCCGCGCCTCAAGGAGCGCTACGAGGAAGAGCTGCGTGGACAGCTCAAGGACCGCCTCGGCGTCTCCTCGATCATGGAGGTCCCGCGCCTGCAGAAGATCACGCTCAACATGGGCATCGGCGACGCGAAGACTGAGAGCAAGGTGCTCGAGAACGCGCTCGAACAGCTGACGACGATCGCCGGCCAGCGCGCGCAGGTGCGCCGGGCCCGCAAATCGATTGCGAGCTTCAAGCTGCGCGAAGGGATGCCGGTCGGCGTCCGCGTCACCCTGCGCGGCGCCCGCATGTGGGAGTTCCTCGACCGGCTGATCTCGATCGCCCTGCCGCGGATCCGCGACTTCCGCGGCTTGAGCCCGCGCTCCTTCGACGGACGAGGGAACTTCTCCCTTGGAATCCGCGAGCAGATCATCTTTCCCGAGATCAACTACGACGACGTCGACACGATTCGCGGCCTCGACGTCGCGATCACGACGACGGCTGAGGACAATGCGCAGGCCGAGGCGCTCCTGCGCGGTCTTGGCATGCCATTCCCGGGCATGGCGGAAGCGGAAGCCGAAGCCGGCGAGGATGAAGAAGCAGAGGGAGAAGAGACCTAGTGGCCAAGAAATCTTTGATCGTCAAAGCGTCGCGCCCGCAGAAGTTCAAGGTGCGCAACTACACGCGCTGCAGGCGCTGCGGCCGCCCGCGCGCTGTCTACCGTAAGTTCGGCCTCTGCCGGATCTGCCTGCGCGACCTCGCTCACGAGGGCACGATCCCCGGCATGACCAAATCTTCCTGGTGAAAATGCTGCGCATTTTCCCCAGTGCTGGTTTGTCCCATCGCTTCGCTCGGGAGAGTTAGGAGAAGCCCATGATGACCGACCCGATAGCAGACATGTTGAGCCGAATCCGGAACGCCAACCGCGCGCTTCACGACCAGGTGGAGATGCCGAACTCGCGGATGAAGGAGGGGATTGCCCGCCTGCTCAAGGAGGAGGGCTATATACGCGACTACCGCGTCGAGAACGGCGGCTCCTACAAGCGACTCGTCATCGAGCTCAAGTACAGCCGCAGCAGGGAGCGCGTGATCACGAATCTCAAGCGCATCTCGAAGCCGGGCCGCCGTATCTATGCTCGCAAGGACCGTCTGCCGCGCGTGCTCGGCGGCATGGGCGTCGCGATCCTGTCCACCTCGAACGGCCTGATCACGAGCCGAACCGCCCAGGAGAAGGGCGTCGGCGGCGAGGTCGTCTGTTTTATCTGGTGAGAGTGCTGCCCGCGTTCACCAGGGAGAAGCTCAAATGAGTCGAATCGGAAAAAAGCCAATCGAATTGCCCAGCGGCGTGAACGTTGCGATCTCCCCTGGGCGTGTTCAGGTGAACGGCCCGTTGGGAGAGCTCAGCCAGACGGTGCCGGCGCGGATGCAGGTCGAGCAGGACGACGGCACGCTGGTCGTCAAGCGGCCGACCGAGCGTGGCGACGACCGGGCACTCCACGGGCTGACGCGCTCCCTGATCGCGAACATGGTCGAGGGTGTCACCAGCGGCTTCCAGAAGCGGCTCGAGATCCAGGGCGTCGGCTACCGGGCAACTCTGCGAGGCGCCGATCTGGAGCTCAACGTCGGTTTTTCGCATCCGGTCGTGATCAAGCCCCCGCAGGGCATCACCTTCGAGGTGCCTGACGCAACCACCGTTCTCGTGAAAGGGATCGACAAGCAGCAGGTCGGCGAGATCTCTGCGCAGGTGCGCAAGGTGCGCCCGCCCGAGCCCTACAAGGGCAAGGGCATCCGCTACGAAGGCGAGTACGTACGAAGGAAAGTTGGAAAGAGAGCGTAATGGCCGTCCTGACCAAGCCAGAAGCCCGCGCACGGCGTCACAAGCGCGTCCGCGGAAAGGTCTACGGGACCGCCGAGCGGCCACGCCTGGTCGTGTTCCGCTCGAACGCGGGGATCGAGGCGCAGCTCGTCGACGACATCGAGGGGAAGACCCTCGCCGGCGCGACGTGGCTGCACCTCAAGAAGTCGTTCAAGGGCAACAAGACCCAGCAGGCGGCCGAGGTGGGCAAGCTGCTGGCCGAGAGGGCGAAGCAGGCTAACGTCGTGTCGGTCGTCTTCGACCGCGGGGGTTACCTGTTCCACGGACGCGTGAAGGCGCTCGCAGAGGCCGCCCGCGAAGGAGGACTCAAGTTCTAATGCAGTTCACTCACTGCTCGTCTGGCGCCTTCTGGCGCGCTGCAAAGCTGCGCCAGGCGGTGTCCTCAGTCGCGCCCGTAGCCTCACGTGATACTAGGACGCGTATGCGTTTGCGTCCTACCCTGGCTTGCTTTTCGCGGCCAGAAGACACCATCCGAACAGTGAGGGAACTGTGAGCACGACTCCGGTCGAACGTGAGGTCATCGAGCGCGAGCGAGAGCGCGAGCTCAAGGAGCGCGTGGTGGAGATCAACCGCGTCGCCAAGGTGGTCAAGGGCGGGCGGCGCTTCTCGTTTACAGCGCTGGTCGTGATCGGCGACGAGGTCGATCGCGTCGGCGTCGGCTATGGGAAGGCGCGCGAAGTGCCGTTGGCGATCTCGAAGGCTGTCGACGACGCGAAGAAGAACCTGTTCACCGTCCCGAAGAAAGGCACGACGATCACGCACGAGATCCTCGGCGAGTTCGGTGCGGCGCGGGTCTTGCTGCGGCCGGCCAGCGAGGGAACGGGGGTCATCGCCGGCGGCGGCGTTCGGGCAGTGCTCGAGCTCGGTGGAGTGCGTGACATCCTGGCGAAGAGCCTAGGAACGACCAACCCGATCAACATGCTCAAGGCGACGGTGAACGGCCTTCAACGGCTGCGCCGGCCCGAGGAGGTCGCCCAGATCCGCGGGCTGACCGTCTCCCAGGTTCTCCCCATCCCTGCAAGTGTCCAGGAGCCGGCGGCCCAGGAGGCGCCTGCTGTCGAGGCGGCTGCCGCCGAGGCGCCGGTCACTGCGGAGGAAGCAACCGATGGCGAAGTTGCGGATAACGCAGACGCGTAGCCAGATCGGCCAGAGCGAGCGTCACCGCGGCACGTTGCGGGCGCTCGGACTGGGCAAGATCGGCCGCTCTGCAGAGCATGCGGAAACCCCGCAGCTCGCGGGTATGCTCAGGAAGGTCCGCCACTTGGTGAAGGTCGAGGACGCCTAGTCGTATGCCCGAGAAGCTCAACCTT
>Ga0070698_100006729_pt1 | contig 12464 bp, 9 predicted proteins | sample KBSK1502metaG_FD_65477 | JGI IMG/M metagenome (GOLD analysis project Ga0070698, IMG submission 65477) | Corn, switchgrass and miscanthus rhizosphere microbial communities from Kellogg Biological Station, Michigan, USA - KBS K1-50-2 metaG | ecosystem: Host-associated > Plants > Roots >...
GCTCCCTGGCGATTACCCGGACCGGACTTTCACCGGCAGGCGACGACGAGCTTCCGATCAGGTCATGACCGCTAGACGATCACCTCCATGATCTCTGGACGCACCGGCTGCCCTACTAGCGATCCTTGGTCGCTAGGAAAACGCCGCCGCATCGCCAGCGAGCAGCTTCTCCGCCCGGCGCCCGAATTCAGCCATCACGAACCCGAAGGCGCCGGGCCCGATCGACACCCGGGCCGCGCCCGCCTCTGCCAGGGCGGCCAGCGGCACGGAGGGGTTGACGTTGAGCGGGCCACCCACCGCGCCGGCCAGCTCGGCCACGAGGGAACTGGCGCTCAGCCCGAGCGGATAGACGCAGTCCGCCCCGGCCTCGATATGCAGCCGGGCCCGCCGCACCGTCTCTGGCATGACCGCCCGGGCGTCACGCCGGGGGTGGCGGGCGATCATGTCAACCCGGGCGTTGATCACGATGGGCACACCCGCTGCTGTGGCGGCGGCCCGGACCTCAGCTAGATAGGCGGCGTGGGCGTCGGTGTCGATGAGGCCCGCGCCGGTGGCGTGATCGGTGTCCTCGATGTTGCACCCCACAGCGCCCGCGTCAAGCAGCGCCTCGACCAGCTCCCGGCCCGCCAATCCGTAGCCCGCCTCGACGTCCGCAGTCACCGGCACGCCGACGCCGTGGGTGATGCGGCGCAGCACGGCAAAGGCAGCCTCACGCCCGGTGTTGTTGTCCTGGCCCCCCAGGCTGCGGCCACGGCCGAACTCGATGTCGCGACGGCCAGGCCGCCCGCTGCTTCGACCTGCCTGGCGGTCTTTCGCCCGTGATGAGGTGAGCGTCGCCCGCGCTTGGCCTTGGACGGCAACCTATCGAAGCGGCCGGGCTAGCGCACACCTCTGGCCCTCGTGCAGTTCGGCGAAGCCCGCCCACGCCGCCCACAGCGACCGTGGTGTATCACAGCGGCGGGCGCGCCCCTCTGCTTGTAGTGACGGCTCGTTGAGCCGCTGCAGGCCACGGCGGCAAGACGGAACGACGGGAGGCGGTTCGCGATGACCGGACGCGATCATGCTCGCATCGCACTGGCCACGATCCGGCTGGTGAACGGCGCGATGGCGCTCCTGGCCCCGGAGAAGATGCTCCGGCGCCTCGGGGCGGACCCAGATGCCAACCAGGTGGCCATCTACCCGCTGCGCATGTTTGGCGTCCGCACGGTGGTGCTTGGTGTGGACCTGCTGGCCGGCGGCTCGGTGCAACAGAAAGGCAGGGTCGGCGTCGTCATCCACGCCACGGACGCTGCGTCGGCGATTACCGCGGGGCTGCGACGGCAACTGCCCGCCCGGGTCGCCTTGACGGCGGCCGGAATCTCCGTGACGAACACCGTGCTGGCCGCGATCATCGCATGGCCGGAGCGGACCTGCGAGCCGGCCACGGAGCCGCCCGAGGACCGGGCACGGTTGAACGGCTCGCCCGTCCCCACTACGGCCTCATCCGGCAGCGCAGCCGAAGCGCGCACCCGGTACGGGCGGTGAAACGCGGACCTCGCGGGGAGATTGCCATGCCGCATCAGCTGGGCATCACGATCCGGGCGCCGGTCGCCGCGGGCCGGGTAGCCGACCTGCGCGACTGGCTCGAGCAAATCGCGCGCAAGGGCCTGGCCGAGGGGCTATTCGACTTTACTCACCTGCGCGGGCTTCACTTCGCCAAGTTCTACCTGCTGGACGAGACGGCGGACCTGGACGGCCAGCGGATCCCGGCCACGCTCGTTTTCATGAGCGAGGTGGACGCGCCCCTGCGGCGCCACTTGGCCGAGCTCATCGACCTGGCCGGAGAGGGCATCGATCAGGCCTTTGGGCATTGCACCGGCTATCCGGGGCCGGGTGCCCAACGCCGCTCGCGGATCGCCTGGCTGCGCAGGCACATGATCCCCGCCCGGGCCTTCTACGTGAACACCGTGGGCCGCGGGCTCGAGCAGATCCGCCAGGAGGCGAGGCTGCGCGATGCACTGGAAGACTATCTCGACCAGGGCGACTGGGCCGACCACACCGCCATCGCGATACGCCGGGAACTACGCACGTACGTCGCCGGGTGCCCCAGCCTGGCCTGGGCGAGGAAGCCACCGCCGACGCCGTCCTTGCGCTTTCGCGCCGGTGAAGCCGTCCACATGGTGGCCGTGCCCCTAGTGCTTACACTGCTCCTGCCGGTGTTGCTCCTGGTCCTGCCGGCCTGGGCAATGCTGCTCCGGCTCGATGAGCGCCACGACCAGCCCTTCACCGAGCGGCCAACGCTGCGGCACCTCGAAGAGGTTGGCAACTACGAGGACTCCGCCACGCAGAACCCATTCGCGGTGGCCGGCTTCGTCCGGCCCGGCCGGCTGCGGCAACTCACCTTCCGAGCGGTCCTCTTCCTCACCGACTACGGGGTCCGGCACATCTTCAACCACGACAGCCTTGCCGGGATCAAGACGATCCATTTCGCCCGGTGGGTCCCGCTCGACGGCTGGCGGCGAATGACCTTCGCCAGCAATTACGACGGCGCCGTCGAAGCCTACAACGACGACTTCATCAACCTTATCTGGTGGGGCCTGAACGCCACGTTCAGCAACGGCATGGATTACCCGCCGACCCGGTGGCTGTTTTTGGGCGGCGCCAAGCTGGAAGAGCAATTCAAGAACACCATCCGTTGTCATCAGGTAGCTGTGCCCGCGTGGTATACCGCCTACCCGGAACTCAGCGCGGACAACATCGAGAACAACGCCCAGATCCGGGCGGGCCTGCGCGGGGACATGAGCCCCGCGCAAGCTGAGCGCTGGCTCTCGCTCCTGTGAGGCAACCGTGGCCATCAAACTCGACCTCGACGACATCCAGGGCCTGATCGCCCGCGGGTACCGCACCCTCCCGCACGCCCGGTTCACGATCTTCACCGCCCAGGATCCGGCCGACGCCCACGCGCTGCTGTCCTGGCTGCTGCCCCGGGTCACCCCGGCGGGCACCTTCGCCGGCGACAGCGCCCTGCACGTCGCGTACACGGCGGCCGGCCTGCGGCGCCTTGGCCTGCCCGAAAGCGTGATCGCCGGGTTTTCGGCCCAGTTCCGCAGCGGCATGACCGGCCCGAACCGCAGCCGCTTTCTCGGCGACGTCGGCGAGTCCGACCCGCACTGCTGGGCCTGGGGCGGGCCGCAGGAGCCACCCGTTGACGGCCTGATCCTGCTGTACGCCAGCACCCTGGAGGTCCTTGAGGCCAGGCGGGCGGAACTGGCCAGCCACCTCGCTGGGCTGGCCATCCGGCAGGTCACCGTGCTTGACACCCTCGAACTGGGCAACAACGAGCCCTTCGGCTTCCACGACGGCATTTCCCAGCCGATCATCCAAGGCCTGCCGAAGGCCAGCGGGGCCGCGCCCGCCGGGACGGCGGGCGGGCGGGTCGTGCCCGCCGGCGAGTTCGTGCTCGGGTACCCGAACGCCTACGGCCAGCTGACGGACCGGCCGCTGCTGCCGGTTGCCGGCGATCCGCGCCGCCTGCTGCCGCGGGATCCGGCTGGGAGCGGCGCGGCCGACCTGGGACGCAACGGCTGCTATCTGGTCATGCGCCAGCTCGAACAGGACGTCGACGCTTTCTGGAGCTATGCCGGGCAGGCGACCCGACGGCCGGACGGCTCCGACGATCCCGGCGCGCGCACCGCGCTGGCCGCGAAGATGGTGGGCCGGTGGCCGAGCGGCGCCCCCCTGGTCGAGACGCCGGACCGGGACGACCCCCTGCTTGGCGACGACAACGACTTCGGCTACTACCAGACTGACCCGCTGGGGCTCGCCTGCCCGCTCGGTGCGCACATCCGCCGGATGAACCCGCGGGACTCGCTCGACCCGCAGCCGGGCACCGACGCGTCCCTCGCGGTCAACGACGGGCACCGGCTGCTGCGCCGGGGCCGCAGCTACGGCCCCGGCGAAGGCACGCCGGCGGCAGCAGGTCCGGCGGCAGCAGGGAACAACGGTCATGCAGAACGGCTGGCGCGTGGTGACGTGGCGCCAGCGAGCGGGACAGGCCTGCATTTCATCTGCCTGGTCGCCAGCCTGATCAGGCAGTTCGAGTTTGTGCAGCATACGTGGCTGAACAATCCGACGTTCCACGGCCTGTACGACGACACCGACCCGCTTACCGGAAGCCGTCACGCTCGCGGCGCGACGTTCACCGTACCGGCCAGCCCGGTACGCCGCCGCTACCGTGACCTGCCCCAATTCGTGCGGACACGGGGGGGCGCCTACTTCTTCCTGCCCGGCATCTCCGCCCTCCGCTATCTGGACCAGCTGCCGGCCAGCGCTCGCTCCGCGTCTTCTCCCTCATCCGTGACGAGGTGACAACATGAGTAAAAACCAGCCACAGGGTTACCATCAGTCCGCGCTCTGGACGCTCTACGACAAGGCCGCCGAACTAGTCGATCGCAAGGTCGGCTGGCACCGGCTCCCGGTGCCGCTGGGGCTCGCGGTGCTTATCGGGGTCCGCGACGTCCTCCGGAAGCGCAACCTCTACGACACCAGCGCGCTGCCCGCGGTGAACCTGCCGCCGGTGCCGCCCGCCACCCCGCAGACCCGCACCGTCCGCAGTCTCGACGGCACGTACAACGACCTCAGCCAGCCCCGGATCGGGATGGCCGGGTCGCGGTTCGGCCGGAACGTGCCGCTTGAGCGCACCGAGCCGGAACCGCTGCCGCGGATGATGCAGCCAAGCCCACGCGAGGTGAGCCGCGCGCTACTCACCCGCGCCGAACTCATCCCGGCGACCTCGGTCAACGCGCTCGTCGCGGCCTGGCTGCAGTTCATGATCCACGACTGGTTCAGTCACGGGAAGGGCCCCCGGGAAAACCCGTGGCAGATTCCGCTCGCCGACGACGACCCGTGGCCGGTCCGGCCGATGCCGGTGATGCGGACGCGACCCGATCCCACCGCCCCGCCCGGCGGCAACCACCCGCCGACCTACGCGAACACCCAAACGCCCTGGTGGGACTCATCCCAGATCTATGGAACTACAGCCGAGCAGCAGCAACTGATCCGCACCGGCCAGGACGGCAAACTGCATGTCGGCCCGGACGGGCTGCCGCCGATGCCGGACGATCCAGCCATCGATCCCCGCATCGTGCCTGGCTTCTGGCTTGGGCTGCTCATGCTGCAGACCCTGTTCACACTGGAACACAACTCCATCTGCGACCGGCTCCGCGCCGAGTACCCCCAATGGTCCGACGACGAGATCTACCAGCGGGCCCGCCTGATCAACGTGGCGCTGATCGCCAAGATCCACACGGTGGAGTGGACGCCCGCGGTCATCAGCCACCCCACGACCAAGGTCGGCATGCGCGCGAACTGGTGGGGCCTGGCCGGGGAACGGGTGCACCGTGTGTTCGGCCGGATAGGCAAGAGCGAGGTCATCAGCGGCATCCCCGGCTCGGCCACCGAACAGTACGGCGTGCCGTACTCGCTCACCGAGGAGTTCGTGGCGGTGTACCGGATGCACCCGCTCGTGCCGGACGACTACGCGCTGCGGTCGAGCGCGGATGACCGGGAGCTCATGCAGGCGACGCTGCGCGACCTGGCGGGTCCCGGTGCGGTCACCGTGGCCCAGAAGTTCGGCATGGCGGACCTGATGTACTCCTTTGGCACCCAGCATCCCGGGCTGGTCACCCTGCACAACTTCCCGAGGTACCTGCAGGAGTTCCACCGCCCGGACGGCTCCCTGCAGGACCTGGCCGCCACCGACATCCTGCGGTCACGGGAGCTCGGGGTGCCGCGGTACAACGAGTTCCGCCGCCTGCTGCACCTGCGCCCGGCGAAGAACTTCGACGATCTCACCGACAACCCGGAATGGGCGCGGCAGATCGAGAAGGTCTACGGCGGCGACATCGAGCGGGTCGACCTGACGGTCGGCATGGAGGCAGAACGCCGGCCTACCGGCTTTGCCTTCAGCGACACGGCGTTCCGGATCTTCATTCTCATGGCGTCCCGGCGGCTGAACAGCGACCGGTTCTTTACCACCGACTACACGCCCGCTGTGTACACCCAGGCGGGCATGGACTGGATCAACGACAACAGCATGCAGTCGGTGCTGTTGCGTCACTATCCGCAACTGCGGCCCGCGCTCGGGTCCGCCCCGAACGCATTCACGCCGTGGGCTCGGGCGGCCCACGTAACAGCGTAAAGTCAGGAGAAACCAATGCAGAACGTCAGCCTTAACGGCCCGCCGTCGCTGATCGGCGAGACCACGGGCGAGCTGGGGGAAATATTCCGCGCCGGGGTAGCAGGCGCCATTCCGAACGGCCGCGGAAAGGGGACGGTGCTGATCGGCACCGGCGGCCCGCTCGCCCGGCTGGCGGCCGCGCTGTCCTACGCCCTCGCATGGCGCGGAAAGGTCGTGAACGCCCGCGAGGGGCGGCTGAAGAACCTCGTGACGCCGCTGGCGATCCAGGCGATCGAGGCGGCGGTCTACAAACAGGACAGCTGGTATGACGGGGAACCGTGCATCGTGCTCGACTACTCGAAGACGTCATTTGTCGCGCACAAGATTCGTGACGAGATCCGGGAGATAGCCCCGGGCGTCTTCCTCGGCCTCGTCTTCTGGGGACGTCGCCACGTTCTCGATTTCGCCCTGGACTTCCGGCACCGGCGGTAGCAGGCGCGCAGCCGCCGGTGCCGGCGCCACGAGGGTGCCGCACCAGTGCGAGCGGCATGCGGACCAGGAGGAGGAGTTATGCAGACTGTGCTGACGGAGCAGGCCAGCCGGCGCGCGGGGACCGTGGGCCGCCCGCGCGGCCTGTTCAGCAGGCCGCAGGGCCTGTTCACCTTCCTGGTTCTCCGGCCGGCAAGCGACCTGTTCCTCTGGCTCTGGCGGCTGGAACGGCGGATCGAGTTCCTCTACCGGCCCCAGTTCGACAGGTGGTGCAGACCGCCGCTGTTCTCCGCCGCGCAGGCGCTGCAAAACGCGCTGCGCAAGGACGAGCACCTCCGGCTGGCCGAAGAACGGCTGCTCCCCGGCGAGGAGGAACTCACCCGCGAGATCATCGCTGAGCTCACCAAGTTCACCAGGGAGAACTGGCTGCCCGGTGGCGCACAGCGGTTCGGCAACACCAAGACCTTCGGCGTGCTCCGAGGTGAGCTCACGGTCCTGCCCGATCTTCCAGACAACCTCCGGCATGGCCTGTTCGGTGAGCCACGGACCTACCCCGCCTGGGTCCGCTTCTCCGGGCCCGGCCCCTACGCGCCCCCAGACATCGAGGATCTCGGCCAGTGCTCGGTCGCGATCAAGGTGATGGGCGTGCCGGGGCCCAAGCTCATGGAGGACGAACGGTTCACCCAGGACCTGATCCTGGTCAGCCCGGCCAGCTTCGTCACCCCCAACGTTCTCGAGAACGCGAAGCTGCAGCAATGGGTGCGCGCGAAGGCACCATTGGCCTACGCGATCAATCCGTTCGACTCGCACCTGCTGCACCTGTTCATGCAGTTGCTCTACTCCCCCATGCACGCAAATCCGCTCGAGGTTCAGTACTACAGCAATGTCCCGTTCCTGCTCGGTGCGGACCAGGCGGTGCAGTACTCGCTGAAGCCCTGCTCCCCCGGCCGGACGAAGATCCCGCGCCGCCCCAGGGAGAACTACCTGCGGGACGCCATGATCAGAACGCTGGACGCGAGGGAATGGACTTTCGACTTCATGCTGCAGGTACAGACGGACCCATTCCGGATGCCGATCGAGGACGCCACGGTCAAGTGGCCGGAGAGCATGTCCCCCTATATCCCCGTGGCCCGGTTGCAGCTTCCGGCGCAGCGTTTCGACTCCGATGAGCAGCTCGCGTTCGCGGATGTGCTGCGTTATAACCCGTGGCACTGCCTGGCCGAGCACAAGCCGCTGGGAAACTCCAACCGCGCGCGGCGGCAGATGTACTGGGAGCTGGCCCGGTTGCGCCAGGCCATGAACCAGGTAGAGCACAGAGAACCGACCGGCGAAGAGCGATTCCCCGCCTGATTCTTAACAGGCTGGCCTTCTCCGCCCAGAGCGTGTATCAGGAGCACTCAATGACTGCTCTATCCAGTTGACGGGGATGGAACGGAGTTGTTATGAACATGCCGACATCAGCGCAAGCGTCCGCACCGGTCACGGAAAGACCGCCCGCACGCGTGGAGGAATCTGCGCAACGGGACGGCAACGGGCACGCTGTCATCCACCGATCGCTGAGCGCGCTGCTCGGGGTCACGCCTTCGGCCCCGCTGCCGACCACACCGCAATCGGCCGATGACTGGGCGATCTGCTGCTCCGGTGGCGGCATCCGGTCGGCCACCTACTGTCTGGGCGGCTTGCAGACCCTCGACGAGGGCGACCTGCTCAGCAAGGCGAAGTGGATCGTCGGTGTCTCTGGCGGCAGCTACATCGCCGCGTCACGCGCACTCGTGGCGCGCGGACTAGGCCAGGCCAAGGACATATCCCCTGCCTATGCCCGCGGCACCGCCGAAGAGGACAACCTGCGCAACAACACCCACTACATCGCGCCCGACGCGAAGACCGTGCTTGTCGCGGTCCTGTCACTGCTGTTCGGCGCGGCAGTGACCGCCGTCCTCGTCCTCGCACCGCTGTACGCTCTCGCCCATGCCTGGGGCTGGCTGCTGCACGCGCAGGGCGTGCTGACCTGGTCCGGCGGAAAGGCGACGGCATCGCTTACCGCGTGGACCTGGTGGCTCGCCCCCGCCATCGCGGCAGCGATCACGCTGGCGCTGTTCGGTTATTGGTGGTTCACCCTGGTATCGTGCAGCCCCGGCCGCGGTACGCGCCGCGCGCGCCTGGTCGGCTGGTCCGCGACCATTACCACCGGCATCGCGGCGCTGATGCTCGCTGCGCCGCTGGTCATCGACTGGCTGTATCACAGCACCGGTCCGCTCGGCACAGTGGTGCACTTCTTCGGGTTTGGCGGATCGGGGCACTGGTCGCTAGCGACATTCAGTGGCCTGGTCGCGGCCGTGGTGGCGCTAGCACGGTCCTGCCAGAAACAGCTGGCCAAGCTGAGCCAGCCTGCCGCCACCGCCAATTCACCCAAGGGCTTTACCGGGCTAGCCACCTGGGCCCGCGGCAAGCTGACGCCCTGGATCACGAGCATCGTGATCGTCGGCGCGGGTGCGTTCATCACCGTGCTTTGGATCGGCACCGCAGCTCGGGTCGGGTACTCACCCAGCCACCTCGTGCCCGTTCTTGCCGCCGTCGCCATCGTGGTCGCGACACGTGTGCTGGCGGACATCAACCGCACCTCGCTGCACGACTTCTACAGGTGGCGGCTTGCCGACGCTTACGCCGTCACCCGGGAAGCAGTGCAGGCCAAGAACGCGGACGTCCGCCGGCGGCTGTTCGCCGAGGCCGCCCGCACCCGCCTCTCCGAGCTGAGCGGTCAGGACGGACCGCAACTGGTGATCGCGTGCACCGCTAACATCAACGCCGACCGTGAGGTCCCGCCCAGCCGTGGTGGATTCTGCCTGGCCTTCGACCCGGACAAGGTGACGCTGCGTGGCGACCCGAGCAGCGACGAGCCGGACGTCAAGGTCGACACGACCGACTATGAGCACCTCCTCGGGCATACCCGGCTGACGCTCTTCGACGTGGTCGCGATCAGCGGCGCTGCCTTCTCGCCTCTGATGGGCTCGGCGACCCGCCACGCGTACCGGATTCTGCTTACCCTTACCAACCTTCGCCTTGGTGTCTGGATGCCGCACCCCACCGTGGTGAGCCGGGCCCGGGCATATCTCAAGGCGGAGCGGGGGAATGACGAGGACCGTGCGAGGGCGCGGCAGGAGCGCGCTAACGACAGCTGGTGGACTCGGCGAACCTGGCTGCTGCTGCTCTGGTATGTGTCGCGGCACCCGTTCTGGCACCGCAACCCGGAGAAGCAGGAGAGGCGGGAGGCCTGGCTGTGGGCACACGTGCTCAAGCTCCGGGAAGACAGCACGAAGATCGAGCGGCGCCTGCCACGAGTCCGTGCCCGGCTGCAGGCGGCGGTGTGCTGGCGGGTGATGCAGCCGACGCTTGGCCTGCTATGGGCGGAGGCGGCCGGGCACACCAGTTACCGCGCTACCTGGGTCAACGTGACCGACGGCGGTCACTACGACAACCTCGGCCTGGTGGAGGCGCTGCGCCGCGACGCGAAGAACATCGTCGTGCTCGACGCCAGTGGTGACTCACCGCACACATGGTTCACGCTGGGCGGTGCCATGGAGCTTGCCTGGGCGGACGCTGAGGTGGACATCGTCCTCGACCCCAGCGAGATGGCTGACAACGGGCATGGCGTGGATCCCTCATTGCGCCCAGGCCAGGTGCTGCGGCCCTGGGCGCGCGGCACGTTCACCCGGCCACCTCGCCTGGTTGGCCACGGGCACCCGCCCCCAAACGGCCGCGAGACTGGGAACGAGCGGCAGCCCACGGCCAGCTACCAGGCCACGGCCCGCCATCCGCTCGCGAGCGGGAACCTCTGGGTCTGCAAGCTGGGCTGGTGGGATGGTGCCCCTTGGGACATCCGCGCCTACGCCGCAGGTCATTCAACCTATCCCTGTGACCCCACGATGCAGCAGCTCTACAACGGTGCCGAGTTCGACGCCTACCATGAGCTCGGCGCCTGCTCGGTCGTTGCCGCGGCTATCGAGGGGCAGCTTCCGCTGCGCTGACGGCGGCTCACACTCATATCGGCATGGCCACCGGCCATGCCGATATCAGCTTTTCTGCCACCAGGCACGTATCAGGGCCGCCATGCCGTGCTCTCTATCTGTACCAGGCGACGACTTGCAGTTGGCAGCGGCTGACAACGCTGATGACGTTGGTCCGCCGCCAGGAGAGTGCTAACTGATGTTGGGCGCAGCTGAACTGCGACTCGACGCACAACAACAAGCATTTGATGGATCAACTTCACAAGGGAGTGGCAACAATGGATCTCGATCTGACCTATGACAGGCTCGGCAACCGCCTTCGCGCCATCGGGGATGTTCAGGTCACGTATGGCCGAATGGGCAACCGTCCGCGCACCCTCGGGCAGTGGACCCTCGAATACCACAATCTCGGCAACCGGCTGCGTGCCATCGGAGGCGTTCCGATCACGTACCACCGAATGGGCAATCTGCCGCGCACCCTCGGGCAGTGGACCCTCGAATACGGCAGGTTCGGGACACTCCAGCGCATCGGTCCCTATCAGGTTGGCGCTGACTGGCTCGGCAACCGCTTGCGGACAATCGGGCCACTCACTGTCTTCTACGACCAGATGGGCAACCGCCCGATCCGGGTGCATCTACCCGATGAATACAGACCGCAATGGAATGGCCTTCTCCTTGCCCTCTTCCTAATGCTTTATCAGGACATGAATGCCTACCAGCAGGCCGGCATGCGGGGGGCAGCGGCGATGTGAGTCCACGCAGCGCCCAGTGGCTACCGCCAGATTGTCATGAGTTGTCACAAACCCCATGATCAAAGGGTGGCCGACCCACGCCCAGCACTCCCGCGCCGCAAGATCACGAAGTCCGGCTGGAGTAGTAGGCGCTCTTCTCTTGCAAGAGTGCCCGGATGCGAGTAGTGATTGTGACGAGCCAAGCCGCAGAGCGGGGGCCGTAGTGCTTGCTTGTGAAGGACCGCCTCGCATCGGCAGCTGCAGAAACTCTCACGATCAGTGAAGCCAGTAGTCCGGAATCATCGGCGAATTGAAATACACCCGCGCAGAACTGGTCACATTGCGCGGATAGCAACGTGAATACCTATCAGAACAGTAGGCATTCATACTCGGCGATCCGGCGCCAGGAGCCATCTCTCTCCTCGTCACGGTCTATTGTCCGCGCCGCCCAGTAGCTGGCAAGCCGTATTCAACGATCGGTAATCGGTCGGCCGGGGGGGGGCTCAATCAGGACGGGCCTGTAGCCCGGATCGTGCATTACTTCCGTGGGTGGCGGCCGCGTCGGCGTGGTGGAGGTTGATACGAATAGGGCATGGGTGCCTGGCTGCTGCTCGTTCATAGCCCGCTGGTGGGGCGCGCCGGCGCCAGAGCACTACTAGGTGCAGGGAATTTCGGTGACAGTGTAGGTCTGTGTGGCATGCAGGGGGGCTGGTGAGGAGGAGTCTGTGGCGGTGACGGTGAAGGTGTATTTTCCTGGCATGGTCGGGGTTCCCTCGAGGATTCCCGTGCTGCCGCTAAACACCATCTTGGGCGGCAGCGGGCCCTTGGTCACCTGGTAGGTATAGGGGGCCGTCCCGCCAACGGCCGTGATCGTCTCCTTGTAGAAGACCGCGCCGCATTTGCCGATAATGCCGGTGATGGCATCTGGCAGCGTCGCCGGGGTCAAGGCGAGGTTGATCTGCTGCGTGTATGCCTTTGATGCGGTGCTGGCACTGGCCGCGGTGCCGGCGGTGATGGTGAACGGGTAGCTGCCCGCGGCCGTCGGGGTCCCGCCGATGACCCCGGTCTGAGAGTCCAGCGACA
>Ga0070698_100006730_pt1 | contig 12461 bp, 8 predicted proteins | sample KBSK1502metaG_FD_65477 | JGI IMG/M metagenome (GOLD analysis project Ga0070698, IMG submission 65477) | Corn, switchgrass and miscanthus rhizosphere microbial communities from Kellogg Biological Station, Michigan, USA - KBS K1-50-2 metaG | ecosystem: Host-associated > Plants > Roots >...
CACCCACATCCCCGGCCTCAAGGTCGTCATTCCTTCGTCCCCCTACGAGGCCAAGGGGCTCCTTATCCGGGCAATTCGCGACGACGATCCGGTGATCTTCTGCGAGCACAAGATGCTGTACGACACCACCGGCGAGGTGCCCGCGGAGAGCTACGCGCTGCCGTTCGGCGAGGCCAACGTGGTCCGCGAGGGCGGCGATGTCACGATCGTCACCCTGGGCCGGATGGTGCACACCTCGCTCGAGGCGGCCGGGCAGCTCGCCGGCGACGGGGTGCAGTGCGAGGTCATCGACCTGCGCACCACCAGCCCGCTGGACGAGGACACCGTGCTGGAGAGCGTCGAGGGCACCGGCCGTCTGGTCGTGGTCGACGAGGCGCATCCGCGGTGCTCGATCGCCACCGACATCTCGGCGCTCGCCGCGCGGAAGGCCTTCGGCGCGCTGCGGGCCCCGATCGAGATGGTGACGGCGCCGCACACGCCGGTGCCGTTCTCCAGTGCGCTCGAGGACCTCTACATCCCGGACGCGCAGCGCGTCGTGAACGCCGTCAAGACGGTGACCGGGTGGACCCGGTGACCGATGAGCGGATCGTCCCCGTGACGATGCCGAAGTGGGGCCTGTCGATGCAGCTCGGCAAGATCACCGCCTGGGTCGTCGCGGAGGGAGATGAGGTCAAGGCCGGCGACGACCTCGCCGACATCGAGACGGACAAGATCGCGGGCACCCTGGAGGCGGCCCACGCCGGCCCGCTGCGGCGCATCATCGCCCGGGTCGGCGAGGACGTGCCGGTGGGCGGCACGATCGCGCTGATCGCCCCGGCCGAGGTGAGCGACGAGGACCTCGACGCCGCCGTCCAGGCGGCGCGCGCGGTGATCGACGCGGGCGTGCCCGACGACGCCGCCGGGGCCCCCGAGCTGCAGACGGCCGACGTCGGCGGCCGGAAGATCAGCTACGCCGGGGCGGGACAGGAGGGCGAGGTCGTCCTGCTCGTCCACGGGTACGGCGGCGACCGGAACTCCTGGCTGTTCGTGCAGGAGCCGCTGGCCGCGCGGCACCGGGTGTACGCGCTCGACCTGCCCGGGCACGGCACCTCGGCCAAGGACGTCGGCGACGGCCCGGCCGGCCCGGCGGGCCCCGCCGGCCCGGTCGCCGTCCTGGCCGGCGCCGTGACCGGCGTACTCGACGCTCTTGGCGCCGAACGGGCCCATCTGGTCGGCCACTCCATGGGCGGCGCCGTCGCGCTCGCGGTCGCGGCCCGGGACCCGGGGCGGATCGCCTCGCTCACCCTGATCGCGCCGTCCGGGTTCGGGCCGCAGATCAACGCCGGCTACCTGCGCGGGTTCGCCGACGCGCAAACCAGGCGCGAGCTCAAGCCGCTGGTCGGCCAGCTCTTCGCCGACGAGGGCCTGGTGACCCGCCAGCTGGTCGACGACCTGCTCGCCTACAAGCGCCTGGACGGAGTGGACGAGGCGCTGCACGCCCTGGCGGACACGCTGCTGGACGGCGGCGCGCAGCGCGGGGACCCGGCCGCGGCCGCTGCGCAGGCCGCGGCGATCGGCGTCGCGGTGCCGGTCACGGTGGTCTGGGGCCGCGAAGACCGGATCATCCCCGCGGCGCAGGCCGAGGCGGTTCCCGGCGCGGTCCGCTACCTGATCGACGGCGCCGGGCACATGCCGCACATGGAGCGCCCCGCGGAGGTGCAGGCCGCGATCGAGGAGACCATCGCCAGGAGCAACTAAGATCACCGTGGCTAGGGAGGCGCCGTGGTGAACGTGGTCATTACCGGCGGGGCCGGCTTCCTGGGCTCGCGGCTGGCCCGGGAGCTGCTGGCGGCGGGGTCGCTGCCGGTGGCGGGCGGCGAGGAACGCCCGCTGTCCCGGGTGACGCTCATCGACCAGGCGCCGGTTCCGCCGGACCTGGCCGCCGACGAGCGGGTCGCGGTGATCCGAGGCGACCTCGCCGAGCTGCTGGATCCCGCCGCCGGGCCGGGCCCGCTGGCAATCGGGGGCGGGGCCGAGGTGATCTTCCACCTGGCCGCGGCGGTCAGCGGCGAGTGCGAGGCGGACTTCGACCTGGGCATCCGCGCGAACCTGCGGGCCACCGAGGCGCTGCTGGCGTCCGGCCGCGCGCTCGGGACGAGCCCGGTCGCCGTGTTCTCCAGCTCGCTCGCCGTCTTCGGCGCGTCCGGCGAGCACCCGCTCCCAGAGGTCGTCGACGACCAGACCCTGACCAACCCGCAGACCAGTTACGGTGCGCAGAAGGTCATCGGCGAGCAGTTGCTGGCCGACTACACCAGGAAGGGGTTCCTGCGCGGCCGGGCCCTGCGCCTGGTGACCATCAGCGTGCGGCCGGGACGGCCCAACGCCGCGGCGTCGGGCTTCATGTCGGGCATCATCCGCGAGCCGCTGGCCGGCCAGCGCGCGACCTGCCCGGTCGACCCGGCCACCGAGGTCGCGCTCGCCTCGCCGGCCAAGGCCATCGCCGGGCTGCGCCGCGCCGCCACGGCCAGCGACCAGGCGTGGGGCGGCCGCAGCGCGGTCAACCTGCCCGCGCTCACCGTGACCGTCGCGGACATGGCCGCCGCGCTGGCCAGGATCGCCGGGCCGCAGGTCAGCGCGCTGATCGACTGGATCCCCGATCCGGTGGTGGCCCGGATGGTCGCGAGCTGGCCGGCCCGGGTCCGCGCTGACCGGGCGGCCCGGCTAGGCCTCACCCCGGACCCGGACTTCGACTCGATCATCAGGATGCATCTCGCCGAGTCCCGCCCCGGGGCTGATGCCGGCCGCGGGATCAGACCGTGATCGCGGCGCCCCGGCCGTCCTGCGCGGGGACGGTCTCGTCGTCGAACCACACCCCGCCCTCGGCCAGGTAGCGGAAATGCAGCGTGGTGCCGGCCTGGACGGTCACCGCCGCGCTCCGGGTGCTGTTCGCGCGCTTCCGCAGCGGATGGGTGAACGGGTTCCAGTCGTTGAAGTTACCCACGACGGAGACGGCCCCGCCGGGCTCGTCGACGGGCAGTGTGAAGGTGACGCGGACCGTGCCGTCACGTCCCTGCTTGGTTGTCTTAATCAAGTTCTCTCTCCACTCAGGCGATCTGCCAACCTGATCGAGTAAATTATCTCGAACTTGCGTGCGTAGTCACTGACGTTGCGACATTGCAGCGCGGCGTGTCGTGGTATCTTGCCCAGTTTCGCAGGACATCCGCGCCCGGACGCGGGCATCAGCCGATTATCGCAGAAAATGAGCACCGGCTCTACCACGGATCATGATGTACGGCTGCCCGTCCACGCGCACGTTTCCGCGCAAACTACGCGCGCACCCCGATCACTTGATATTAAACAATTGGGCCGAACGGGCCGGGTTTCCCGCCGCCCAGTCTGGACGTGCCCCGGCTCGTGAACCGCTCATCGAGTCCCGGAGGAATTAACGGTAGGAGTGCTCCTCGTCAGGAAAAGTCCCGCTGGTGACGTCCTCGGCGAAGGCGGAGGCGGCCTCGCTGAGGACGGCGGTCAGGTCGGCGTACTTCTTGACGAACTTGGCGGTGCGGGGGGACAGGCCGGCCATGTCCTGCCAGACCAGCACCTGGGCGTCGCAGGACGGGCCTGCGCCGATGCCGATGGTGGGGATGATCAGGGCCTCGGTCACCCGGGCGGCCAGGGATGCGGGCACGCACTCCAGGACCACCGCGAACGCGCCGGCCGCCTGGAGGACCTTGGCGTCGTGCAGCAGGTGCTCGCCGTCCTCGCCGCGTCCCTGCACCCGGTAGCCGCCGAAGACGTTCACCGACTGCGGGGTCAGGCCGAGGTGAGCCATCACCGGGATGCCGGCCGCGACCAGCTCCTCGACCTGGTGGGCGACCCGCTGACCGCCTTCGAGCTTGACCGCCTGCGCGCCGGTTTCCTTCAGGAAACGGGTCGCGGCGGCCAGCGCCGCGCCCGGTGAGCCCTGGTAGGAGCCGAACGGCAGGTCGGCCACGATCAGCGCCCGGCTCGTGCCGCGCACCACGGCGGCGGTCAGCGGGATCAGGTCGTCCACGGTGACCGGGATCGTGGTCTCGTGCCCGTAGACCACCATCGAGGCCGAGTCGCCGACCAGCAGCACCGGGATCCCGGCCCGGTCGAAGATCGCCGCGGTGAGCGCGTCGTAGGCGGTGAGCATGGGCCACTTCTCGCCGCGGGCCTTCGCGGCGGCGATGTCCCGGACGGTCACCCGGCGCCCGGTGTTTGCTCCGCCGTACAGCGGTTCTGGTGTGGTCCGCGGTCCTGTCGCGGCCATGGTTACAGCAGTGTGCTGTGACATTTTGTCGACCTCCGTGTCTCGTGTCGCCCCAGCGGCGTACCCGGACACACAAATAATGGCATGTCATGTGGCTTCAGTGGTAGAGCCGGACGGTTCTGGAAGACTGGGGCGATGGTCGATTTCGCGGATGTGGACACCCTGGCGGCGTGCTATCACCGGCGTGGCGGGCAGCCCGGCCTGGCGTACGGGATCGTGATCGGTGGCGAGCTGGTGCACGCGGCCGGGCTCGGCGAGCGGCACCTTGGCGGACCGCCGCCAGACGACGGTACGGTCTTCCGGATCGCCTCGATGACCAAGAGCTTCACCGCGTCGGCGATCCTCGTGCTGCGCGACGACGGCGCACTGCAGCTCGACAACCTGGCCGAGGCCTACGTTCCCGAAATGCGTGACTGGCCGCCGGTGAGCCCGGACTCGGCGCGCATATCGGTCAGGCACCTGCTGACGATGACCGCGGGCTTCCCGACCGACGACCCATGGGGCGACCGGCAGCAGGGGCTGCCGCTGGAGGAGTTCGCGACCTTGCTGGCGAAGGGCGTGCGGTTCACCTGGGCGCCGGGCACCCGGTTCGAGTACTCCAACCTCGGTTACGCGATCCTGGGCCGGGTCATCACCGCCGTCACCGGCATGGCGTATACGGACTACATCCGCCATCGCCTGCTGCACCCGCTGGGCATGACGCGTACCGGCTACGAGGCAGAGGAGTTCGAAGTTCCCGGCCAGCAGACCTCGGGGTCCGCGGGCGTCGCGCGCGGTTACCGGCGCACGTCCAGTGGCTGGGCGGAGATGGGGTTCGACCCGGCCGGCGCGTTCGCCCCGATGGGCGGGATCTTCAGCTGCGTGCGCGACCTAACCCCGTGGGTCGCCGGCTTCGCCGCCGCGTTCCCGCCCGGGGACGCCGGGGCCGCAGATGCGCACCCGGTGCGGCGCGCCACCCGGCGGGAGATGCAGCTGCCACAGGTCCTGACCGGATGGGCCGTCGCACCCGGCTTTCCCGGAGACGGGTCGTCCTCGCCTCCCGCCACCTACGGCTTCGGGCTGTTCGTCGACGAGCGCCCCACCCTGGGCCGCATCGTCAGCCACAGCGGCGGCTACCCCGGGTTCGGCAGCAACATGTGCTGGCACCCGGCGACGGGGACCGGCGTGATCGCGCTCGGCAACAGTAGCTACGCGGCGATGGCGCCGCTGGCCGCCAGACTGCTCGAGGGCGTCGTGCGACAAGGCGAACCGGCCGCCCCCGGGTACGGCGTGGCGCTCGCCCCGCGGGAGCCCCAAGGAACCCGAGGACCCGCGCCCTGGCCGGAGACGCTGGCCGCGCGGGCCGCCGTCAGCCGGCTGCTGGCGTCGTGGGACGACGCCGAGGCGCAGCGGCTGTTCTCGCCCAACGTGGCGCTGGATGCCCCGTTCCCGGAGCGGCAGCGCAAGATCGCCCTGATCCGCGAGCGCATCGGGGATTTCGGTGACGATCCGGCGCGGCGGCCCGAGTTCGACACGCCCGCCCACTGCCGCTGGTGGCTGGCGGGGGAGCGCGGCGTGGTCCAGGTGCAGATCCAGCTCAACCCGGAACGTCCGCCCCGGGTACAGTCGCTCACGCTGGCCGTGCCGCCCGCCGCGGACTCGGCGCTGAGCGTCACGCTGGACGCCGTGGTCGACTGGCTGAACGGCGCCGACCGCGACTGGCCGCCATCCATCCCGGTCGCCGACGGAGTCGACACCGGTATGCTGGCCCGCCGCCTGCGGATGGCCGCCGTCTGGGCCGGCCCCGGCCGTGTCGGCGCCTGCAAGGCCGGCGACGGCATCGCCTCGGTCGCGGTCGAGCTGGCGGGCAAGCACGTCGCCATCACCTTGGCCCTGGTCATCGACCCGGCCACCCGCCTGCTCCGCCTGGCCGACGTCACCCTCTAACCCGCGTCCGCGCCCGGGCACGCGCCCCATCGCAGTCGGTGGCACCCTGGGTACGTTCTGGCGTACCCAATGGGCCCCCGACTCCGGGAAAAAGCACGCACCCGGCCCGTTCGGCCCAATCTGAAGCAGAACCGCCGCAGGACTCGCAGGGAGCTACGGACTCAATGTGACGTAGGTCACATCACGCTCCGGGAAATAGATTCCGATACGAGACCGTTCCGTATCGATGGATGCGGGACCCCGAACCCCTGGTCGCGGAAACACACCGCCAGGCCGGTACCTTCCCGGTTCCGCGCGCAAGACTTCAAGTGATCCGGAAGGGACACATGGATACGCAGGCGATTTACCGCCGCCGCTGGGTCATTCTCAGCGTGCTGATCGTCGGGCTGCTCGCCATCGTCATCGACAACACCGTCCTCAACGTGGCCCTGAAGACTATCGCCCAGCCTCGCGGGGGCCTGGGCGCGAGTCAGAGTCAGCTCGAATGGGCCATCAACTCCTACACGCTGGTCTTCGCCGGCCTGCTCTTCACGTTCGGCGTCATCGGCGACAAGATCGGCCGCAAGCGCATGCTCATGATCGGGCTCGCGCTATTCGGCCTCGCGTCGCTGCTCTCGGCCTACTCACGGTCGCCCGACCAGCTGATCTTCGCGCGGGCCGCGATGGGCCTGGGCGGCGCGGCGGTCATGCCGCAGACGCTGTCCATCATCTCCAACGTCTTCGAGCCCGCCGAACGCCCCCGGGCGATCGGGCTGTGGGCCACGGCGGTCGGCATCGGCATCGCCACCGGCCCGGTGCTCGGCGGCCTGCTGCTCAACCACTTCTGGTGGGGTTCGGTCTTCCTGATCAACGTGCCGGTGACCGCCGTCGGCATCCTCGCCGTCGCTATCTTGGTGCCGGAATCGCGCAACCGCGAGGCCGGCGGGATCGACTACGTGGGCGTGCTGCTGTCCATCGCGGGCCTGATCCTGCTGGTGTACGGCATCGTCCAGGGCGGCGACAGCGCCTCCTGGCTGCACCTGGGCGTGCTCGGCCCGATCGTGGGCGGCCTGGCCATCCTGGCCGTCTTCGCCTGGTACGAAGCCCGGATCCAGCACCCGTCGCTTGACGTGCGGCTGTTCCGCGACCGGCGGCTCTCTGCCTCGATCGGGGCGCTCGGCCTGGTGTTCTTCGGCATGGGCGGCGTCTTCTTCTTCACCAGCTTCTACCTGCAGAACGTCCGCGGCTACACCCCGCTGGCGGCCGGGCTGCTGACCGTGCCGTTCGCCGCCGGGCAGCTGCTGATGTCGCCGCGCAGCGCCCGCCTGGTCCAGCGCTACGGCGCCAAGGCGGTCGGCGCGACGGGCATGTTCGTCATGGCCGGCGCCATCACGGGCTACGCCACCCTGGGCACGGCCTCGCCGATCTGGCTGCTCGGAGTGCTGTTCGGCATCCAGGGCGCGGCGATCGGCGTCAGCATGCCGGCCGCCACCTCCGCGGTGATGGACGTGCTGCCGCGCGAGCGGGCCGGCGCGGGCGCGGCGCTGACCAACACCGCCCGCCAGGTCGCCGTCGCACTCAGCGTCGCCATCCTCGGCTCGATCCTGGCGGAGTTCTACCGGAACACGCTCGGCCCGTCGCTGACCGGCCTGCCCGCCGCGGCCCGGGGCGCAGCGTCGTCCTCGATCACCGCCACCCAGGCGGTGGCGCAGCAGCTCGGCCCGGCCGGACGGTCGCTGCTGGCCCCCGCGAACAACGCGTTCGTGCACTCCATGCACTACACCACGCTGGTCGCGGCGCTGCTCGCGCTGGCGGGCGGGTTCGTGGTGCTACGCTGGATGCCCGGCAAGCCGCGGCCGGCCGTACGGGCCAGCGAGGGTGCCTACGACGCCGAGCTGGCCATAATGCAACAGAACATGGTCAAGACCGCGGAACGAGAGGGATGATCACCCCATGCCGCCCGTGATCGTGGACCAGGGGCCCCGCGCCGACGCGGACACCGGGCCCGACCAGCGCCGGCCCGGTCGTCCGCGCAGCGAGCAGGCCGAACAGGCCATCATCGAGGCCACCCTCGACCTGTTCGCCGAGCAGGGGTTCGAGGGGGTCTGCGTCGAGGGCGTGGCCGCCCGCGCCGGAGTCGGCAAGGCGACCATCTACCGCCGCTGGCCGAACAAGGAGGAGCTGCTGCTCGCCGCTCTCGGCTCTATGAAGTCCCCGTTCCCCGAGCCCAAGGGCGTTTCCGTCCGCGACGACCTGGTTGCGATGTTCACCGTGATGTGCGAGGACAGGGCCGACCCGCGCAAGGCGCGGCGGTACGCGCTGCTGCTCGGCGAGGGCCAGAAGTACCCGCGGCTGATGGCGCGGTACAAGGAGACGGTGGTCGAGCCGCGGCACGACGCCCTCCGCGCGGTCATCCGCCGCGGCATCGCCACCGGCGAGCTGCGGGCCGACACCGACGCCGAGATCGCGCGGATGGCGCTGACCGGCATCGTCATGGCCAAGGAGAAGTCCGCGGACGGGGGCCTGGACGGCGATTTCGCCGCCCACGTCGTGGACGAACTGCTGCTCGGCCTGGCCGCGCGCTAACCGGCGCCCCCCGAATCGCCGACCCTCGGGGCGACCTCACGGGCCAGGAACCTGACGAAACGCTCCGGGGGTTGCGTGGGCGGGAAGATGGCAGCCAGCGTGGGCACTAAGCCTCCTCGGCGAGAGCGAGATCGGGATCGGCGATGGACACGATATCGGCTGCGCTGGGCCCTGCCCAGCTGCGCCAGGCGCCGCCCTCGCCGACGGCAACACATTCGACCTCATCGACACCCACCGCCCGTGAGTCGATTTCATGATCGCGAAGACTTTAGTACTCTATGCGGTACAAAACCCTTCGTGATCATGAAGGACCCGGCCGCGGCTAAGGACCCAGCGCCTCACGCCAGCGGTTGGTGATCGGCAGGCGCCGGTCGCGGCCGAAGTTCTTCTGGCTGATCTTCGGGCCCGGCGGATACTGCCGCCGCTTGTACTCGGCCGCGTCGACCAGCCGGACCACCCGCTCGACGAGCTCCGGGTCATTCCCGGCCGCGACCAGCTCGGCGGTCCCCATGTCCTTCTCGACGTAATCGTCGAGGATCGCGTCCAGCACCTCGTACGGCGGCAGCGAGTCGGTGTCCATCTGCCCGGGCGCCAACTCCGCGCTCGGCGGCTTGGTGATCGAGTTCTCCGGGATCGGGGGAGTGGCGCCCCGGCGCGCGGCCTCCACGTTGCGCCACCGGGACAGCTCCCAGACCAGCGTCTTGGGCACGTCCTTGATCGGCCCGAACCCGCCCGCCGAATCCCCGTACAGCGTGGAGTAGCCGGTCGCGAGCTCGCTCTTGTTACCGGTGGTGAGCACGAGGTGCCCGCTCGCGTTGGACAGTCCCATCAGGACGACCCCGCGCACCCGGGCCTGCAGGTTCTCCGCGGGCAGCCCGGTTTCCGGGAATCCGGCCGGGATGAGCTCCTTGGTGAACGCGTCGACGATCGAGGCGATCGGGATCGTCAGCGCGTGCAGGCCCTGCCGCGTGACCAGGTCCTCCGCGTCGGTGACCGAATGCTCCGAGGAGTACCGGCTGGGCATCAGCACCACGTGCACGCGCCCCGGGCCGATCGCGTCGGCGGCGATCGTCGCGGTCAGCGCCGAGTCGATCCCGCCGGACAGCGCCAGGATCACCGAACGGAACCCGTTCTTGCGCACGTAGTCCCTGGTTCCGGTCACCAGCGCGGCGTACACCTCGGCCGGATCCGACAGCCGCGGCCAGAACATCCCGGCGCCCTCCGGCCGCTCGACCTCGGGGACCCCCGCTGCCTCCGCCGCCTCTTCGATCGCGGGGGCCCCGGCCGACGCTGACGCAGACGGCGGCAGCGTCACCCGCTTGATCGTGATCACCGTGCCGTCGCCCGCGTCCACGGGCTGGTCCGCGGGCGCCGGACCGGGCCCCGCCTCCGGCAGGTCCAGGTCGGCGACGACGAGCGCCTCCTCGAACTGCGGCCCGCGGGCGAGCAGCGTGCCGTCCGCCGCCACCAGGATCGAGTCGCCGTCGAAGACCAGCTCGTCCTGCCCGCCGATCATGTTCGCGTAGGCCAGCGCGGCCCCGGCCTCGCGCGCCCGCCGCACGCACAGGTCCAGCCGCACGTCATCCTTGCCCCGCTCGTAGGGCGACGCGTTCGGCACCACCAGCAAGCTCGCTCCCGCGCGCCGGCAGACCGCCACCGGCCCGCCGTCCTGCCACAGGTCCTCGCAGATCGCGATGGCGATGTCGACGCTCTCGCCGCCGGCTACAGGCAGCCGGAACACGGGCAGCGTGTCCCCGGGCACGAAGTAGCGGAACTCGTCGAACACCCCGTAGTTCGGCAGGTGGTGCTTGGCCGAGGTGATGACAACGCGGCCGCCGTGCAACAGCGCCGCCGCGTCCAGCGGCGCGCCCGCCGGCAGCCCGGTCCGCGGCGCCAGGTCGGTCCGCCGGTCCAGGTACCCGGTCACGACCGCGATCCCGCCGAGCCCCTCGGCCTCCAGGCGCGCCGCCACGGCGTGCAGCGTCCTGATCGACGCCTCCACGAACGACGCCCGCAGCGCGAGATCCTCCACCGGGTACCCGGTGAGCATCATCTCGGGGAACACCACGACCCCGACCCCGCGCGCGGCCGCCCGGCGGGTCCACTCGACGATCAGCTCCGCGTTTCCGTCCAGGTCACCCACGGTCGCATTGACCTGGGCCAGCGCGATCCTCAGCGTTGTCACGCCTCCAGCCTAGGCCGTAGCTCCCTGACCCGCCGTCCCCGGTGCTCTTTCCTTCTTTGGCCCGAACGAGCCCGGTTTCCCGCACCGGCCCCGCCGCCTGCCTCATCGACGATGTTGATCAATATGGTCGGCTCCAGATGCGTATCAACCGTGGCAACTTTAACCGCGTGGAAACACCGGCCGGGCACACTCACAGATACGCGCCCGCGCCAGCCCAAGCCGCGGCCGCCGGAGGCTGGTCTAGCGATGGGGAACGTCTAAGGTGATTACCGTGGACAGGCAGGAAGAATTCGTGCTGCGCACGCTCGAAGAGCGTGACATCCGGTTTGTGCGGTTGTGGTTCACCGACGTCCTCGGCACGCTGAAGTCCGTCGCCGTCGCGCCCGCCGAACTCGAGGGCGCGTTCGCCGACGGGATCGGCTTCGACGGCTCCGCCATCGAGGGGTTCGCGCGGGTCTACGAGGCGGACATGATCGCCCGGCCGGACCCGTCGACGTTCCAGTTGCTGCCGTGGCGCGGTGAATACCCGGGGGTGGCCCGGATGTTCTGCGACATCTTGCTGCCCGACGGGTCGCCGTCGTACGCGGACCCGCGCTGGGTGCTCAAGCGCAACCTCAGCCGCGCCTCCGAACTCGGCTTCACCTTCTACGCGCACCCGGAGATCGAGTTTTTCCTGCTCAGGGAGCGGCCTGAGCCAGGGGCCAGGCCGCAGCCGATCGATACCGGCGGCTACTACGATCACACGCCGCACAGCATCGCTCATGACTTCCGCCGGACGGCCATCACCATGCTCGAATCCATGGGCATCTCGGTGGAGTACAGCCACCACGAGGGCGCCCCCGGGCAGCAGGAGATCGACCTGCGCTACGCCGACGCGCTGACCACGGCCGACAACGTCATGTCGTTCCGGCTGGTGATGAAGGAGGTGGCGATCGAGCAGGGCGTCTACGCGACGTTCATGCCGAAGCCGTTCACCGACCACCCCGGCTCGGGCATGCACACGCACGTGTCGCTGTTCGAGGGGGACAAGAACGCGTTCTACGAGGCCGGCGCCGAGTTCCAGCTGTCCAAGACGGCCCGGGCGTTCATCGCCGGGCTGCTCCAGCACGCGCCGGAGATCACCGCCGTGTGCAACCAGTGGGTGAACTCCTACAAGCGGCTGTGGGGCGCGGCCGAGCGGACGGCGGGCGCCGGCGGCGAGGCCCCCGCCTACGTGTGCTGGGGGCACAACAACCGTTCGGCCCTGGTCCGGGTGCCGATGTACAAGCCGCAGAAGGGCAACTCCACCCGGGTGGAGTTCCGTTCGGTAGACGCCGCCTGCAACCCGTACCTGGCGTTCGCGGTGATCCTGGCCGCCGGGCTCAAGGGCATCGAGGGCGACTACGAACTGCCGCCCGGCGCGGAGGACGACGTGTGGGCGCTGACCTCCGCCGAGCGCCGCGCGCTCGGCATCCGGCCGCTGCCCCAGGACCTGGACCAGGCCATCAAGGTCATGCAGGACAGCGAGCTGGT
>Ga0070698_100006731_pt1 | contig 12461 bp, 10 predicted proteins | sample KBSK1502metaG_FD_65477 | JGI IMG/M metagenome (GOLD analysis project Ga0070698, IMG submission 65477) | Corn, switchgrass and miscanthus rhizosphere microbial communities from Kellogg Biological Station, Michigan, USA - KBS K1-50-2 metaG | ecosystem: Host-associated > Plants > Roots >...
TATAAAGTAGAAGCGGATCCTAAAATGCCTTTGCTTTGGGTGATCCGTGAACTCGCAGGTTTGCATGGAACTAAATACGGTTGCGGTATGGCGCAATGCGGCGCATGTACTGTACACTTAAATGGTAATCCTATTCGTTCGTGTACCTTACCTGTTTCTGCTGCAGCAAAACAAACTATTACCACTATTGAAGGTCTTTCTGAGGATAACACACATGCTGTACAAAAAGCATGGCTGGCAGAACAAGTACCTCAGTGCGGTTATTGTCAAAGCGGACAAATAATGGCGGCAGCCGCGTTATTGAAACGCAATCCTAATCCTACTGACCAGGATATTGACACTGCGATGGTCGGACATATTTGTCGCTGCGGAACTTACCCACGTATCCGTAAAGCGATAAAAACCGCCGCACAAATTATGGCCAAAGCTTCTACAAACTAGAATTATAAACGACCCGAAGTCCCGACCCCCATCGGGATTGGAGGGGCTTAAAAACTGAATTGACATGCAAACCACAGATAAAAATTTATCACGCAGAAATTTTATCCGCATCAGCGGAATGACCGGTGCTGCATTAACTATCGGTTATGCAATGCCGGCATTTGCAAATGAAGCAGCAGAAATTTTTACTGCACAAAAAGCCATTGAACAAGGTATTGAACTTACTGCATGGATCTCGATCGATAAAAGCGGTAAAGTAACGCTACTGAATCATCGTTCTGAAATGGGACAAGGTTCTTTCCAGGCAGTACCGCAAATGATCGCTGAAGAATTAGAAGTATCACTCGATAATGTAACTATTGGATTTGCTCCGGGAAGCCAAACTAAATATGGAAGTCAGCTTACAGGAGGAAGTTCTACTGTTCGTGGTGCTTATAAAACTTTACTTCGCACCGGTGCCACAGCAAGAGAAATGCTGATCGAAGCTGCTGCAAAAAAATGGAATGTAAATAAGACTGACTGTTATGCTGAAAATGGTTTTGTGATACATAAACCAACCGGTAAAAAATTTGGTTACGGCGAATTGGTGGAAGATGCTTCAAAACTTACTCCTCCAAAAGATGTAAAGCTTAAAAGACGTGAAGAATATAAGATCGTCGGTAAACCATTAGCAAGACAGGATAATCCAGCCAAAATAAATGGTAAAGCAGAGTTTGGTTTGGATGTAAAAATTCCGGGAATGCTCTATGCTGTTATTGAACGCAGCCCACGATTCAAAGGGAAAGTGAAAAGTTTTGATGATACTGCTACAAAGAAAATTCCGGGAGTAAAGAAAGTGGTAAAAACATCTGCTCCTGTTTTTGCATTTGAAAGAGAAGGTGTAGCGGTTATTGCTGATTCTCTTTGGGCCGCTATAGAAGGACGCAAAGCATTAAAAGTTGAGTGGGATGATTCAGGTTTTGAACATTTAAGCACAGAGCAATTATTTGCTCGTATGAAAGAAGATTTGAAGAAACCAGTTTTATCACAACGTACCGGTGGCAATGCTGATGCAGCTTTTCAAAAAGCTGAAAAGAAAGTTGAAGCCATTTACGAAACTCCTTACGAGTCGCATAGTTGTATGGAGCCTTTGAATTGTACAGCACATGTACAAGGTGATAAAGTTGAAATATGGGGACCGATACAAGCACCCGATTGGATACAACAGGATGTCAGCGGCAGATTGAAAATAAAACCAGAGAATGTTATAGTGAATATGACTTTTCTTGGTGGTGGCTTTGGAAGAAAAGCTTTTATGGATTATACATATGAACCGGTATTGCTTTCAAAAGAAATGAATGCCCCGGTGCAGGTTGTTTGGACAAGAGAAGATGATACAACCCAAGGACCTTTTCGCCCGGGTGCAGTGTATGAATGTAAAGGGAGTGTTAGCGGTGGCGGAAGAATAAATTCTTTCGCAGCAAAAATGGCGGCGCAGAATATGAACTGGCAATGGTCGCCGAGTCCTGATAAAACAATTTTTAATGATAGCACTACGGAAGGTTTTCTTGAAACCTATTTCGAAAGTTTCCCTAATTACAGCTTTGGTGATATACCAACTGAATCTCCTATCCCGGTTATGTGGTGGCGTTCGGTTTATTCATCAACCAATGGTTTTGCTTATGAAAGTTTCATGGATGAACTGGCGCATTTGGCCGGCAAAGATCCATTGGAATTTCGCATGAATCATTTTGCTAATGAAAGATACCGTTGGGTAGCTGAAAAATTGCGTGATATAAGCGGGTGGGGGAAACGGGGCATAAATGAAGGATATGGCGTAGCAATTACAGAATGTTTTAAGAGCATTGTTGGCGAAGTAGTCAAGGTTTCTAAAAAAGCAGATGGCAAATTAAAAATTGATAAGGTGTTTGCAGTAATGGATTGTGGATGGTATGTAAATCCTGATATTATTCGTGCACAGGTGGAAGGAAGTATTGTGATGGCTTATGGGGCTGCTACTATTCATGAAACACATTTCATGGATGGCAAAGCAGTGGAAACAAATTTTCATCAATATAAAATGCCGCGTATAAATGACATTCCTGAAATAGAAGTTCATATAATGGATAATGATGAGAAACCGGGAGGTGTTGGTGAACCAGGTTTGCCTCCATTTGCACCTGCGCTGTGTAATGCGATCTTTGATCTTACAGGAAAAAGAATAAGGAAGCTTCCTTTTAATATTGACGAAGTCTAACAAAAAGGGACAAGGCACAAGGTTCAAGACTGATGCACTAAACTTGTGCCTTGTACCTCGTGCCTTGCATCTTGATCCTTACTTTCTCTCTGCTTTTACTTGTGCAGGAGTTACGGTCGGATACTTATTTCCCCAGCTATTCCTTACATAATTTAATACATCGGCAATTTGTTTGTCATCGAGATAATTCAAAGGATTCATAATTGCATTATATTTTTTTCCGTTGACGACCACTTCGCCGGTTTGTCCATTAAGAATGATACCGATATTTTTCTTTGTGTCTTTTAGATAAACTGTTTTTGCTAAAGGAGGATTTACACCTTCCATACCTTGCCCATTTTCCATGTGGCAGTTCTGGCAATAAAGAGTATAAACTTCTTTTCCCCGCTTCATACTTTCCTGCAGGTTTTTATCCTGGGTAGTAAAAAATATAAAAGTGGCAGGTATAAAAAATGCTGTAAGTAAAAATGTTCTTCTCATCATTAAAAATTTTAAACAAAGTGGAAGATCAAAAATACAAACATAGAATCTAAATCCTTCTTAAAGGTTGCTTATTAAAAAAAGAAAAAGCTGCATATGTTTATACAGCTTTTCCGCTCATAGGATTCGGGTATTTATATATTTCAAAAATTGACTGGTTAATTATCCTCTTCTTCTTTTACAAGACCGCCATTTCGATCAAACTCCGCTTTCATCTTTTTACCATTGATCACGAACTTAGCTTTAAATGTTTGGATAGTATCTTCATGTGCATCCTCCCATTTTACCTCTGTTGCTGTGGAATATTTTGCACTAAATGCTGACTGAACGGATGCAGGAACATCATTAGTTGATATGGTTTCATCCTTTTTTTCTGTTTTATTATTACACGATTGTACTAAGAGTAATGAGACACTAAAGCCTATCAAAAAAACTATTTTTTTCATAATACCCGTTTAGTGCTGACGTTGCAAAAGTGATGCCGGGTAAAGTAAGGTTGCAACAATAATATGATTGATGGCATTAAAAGCCGCCCGTATTCTAATCCCCAGCCCTTAGATTATGATCTTAAGATTTTTTCAATTGACATCAGCTCCTTGTCTTCAAAGGAAAGATTTTGTAATGACCCAAGACTGTTTTCCAATTGTGCCGCAGAACTTGCGCCAACCAATACTGATGTTACTCTTTTATCTTTTAATAACCATGCTATGGCCATTTGTGCCAGTGACTGGTCCCGTTTCTTCGCAACTTCATTCAATTGTTTTATTTTATTTATTGTTTCCGGGGAAATATCATTTTGCTGAATAGCGCCATTACTTAATCCTCTTCCTACTCTTGATGTGGCAGGAATTCCTTGTAAATATTTGTCAGTTAATAATCCTTGTGCTAATGGTGAAAATGCAATGCAGCCCACGCCTTCTTCGCCCAATACATCCATCAGGCTTTTTTTCATCTCTTTATTTGTTTCCTCCACCCAACGAACAAACATGGAGTACTTAGGTTGATGTATCAAACAAGGGGTTCCAGGTTTTTTAAGAACATCAATTGCTTTCTTAGTTTGCATTGCATCATAACTGCTTATGCCTGCATATAATGCTTTGCCACTTTTTACAATATGATCTAATGCCATCATTGTTTCTTCCAATGGTGTATCAGGATCGGGACGGTGCGAATAAAAAATATCAACATAATCAACGCCGAGTCGTTGCAAACTTTGATCAAGACTTGCGATCAGATATTTTCGTGAACCCCACTCGCCATAAGGGCCAGGCCACATATAATAACCTGCCTTCGAAGAAATGATGATCTCATCACGATAAGCAGACAGATCACTCTTTAATATTTTTCCAAAATTGCGTTCAGCTTCGCCAGCCGGTGGGCCATAATTATTTGCAAGATCAAAATGTGTGATGCCATTGTCAAATGCATAAAAAATTGTTTTCTGCATATTGTTATAATCATCCACATTACCGAAGTTGTGCCAAAGACCCAATGAAATTGCAGGAAGCAATAAACCGCTATGGCCACAGCGATTATATTTCATTAAATCATATCTTGAGGAAGCTGCTGTATACATCGTTTACTTTTTATAGTACTTGCATTTACTGTTATCTGACTTTATATAATAAGCTTTGTAATTTTTTGCTTTGGGATCAGTACATCCAACAAGGTCGAGTATTTCTATTCTTCGAAAATCTACAGGCTGACTTTCAGCCTGCAATGCAATATGACCTTCTCCTAAAGGAGTATTTGCCTTGTTTATCCAAAATAATGAGTCTGTAATATTCGCCCAGGTCCAATTATTTGTTTTGCTGACAAAACCTTCACCGATCATAGGTTTAGTATAAGTAAGAACCGTATCGCCATTAATGATATGACGTACCAATGAATCGCCATATACTTCAGCTTCTGCATTTATCCATTCATTCTTTAAATAGGTTTTACTAGTAGAATTCTTAATGTGTGCTAAGTAAGGTTTTCCATCATAAATAATAAAAGTGCCCGGAGTACAAACATTGCCGGTTGGAACAGTATCTTGTCCATTGCCACAAAGAAATTGAAACTCCAATGACACCGGGAAATCCTGGTTAAGATTTATGCTTTGTGCTGATTGCGAATGAAGCATAACACCACTGTTTCTGTCTGCCCATTCCGGTGCATCAGCCAGATGATCACCAACAAAACGATACTGAAGTTTTAATTTATAGTATGAATATGGCTTTTGTGTATAAAGATGACCGAACTGGTTATTGAATTTGTCATAGTTACTATAAACAACACGGATCATACTATCTTCAATGCGAAAAGTGTTTTTATAATTTTCGTTGAGAGGATGGCCTTTTATCTTAATATCCCAACCTGTAAGATCCTTACCATTGAATAATAATTGCCAATCTTCCTGGCTTACTTCTTTATTTTCATTGCTGTTTGTGCATGACTGACAAAACAAGATTGATAAAAGCAAGTAAAAAATCTTACTGATGTTTTTCTTCATTTCACTCTTTTTCAAGCTGAAGATATAATAAATCAATTTCCGCTTAAATACTTTTTACTGATCTCATCATACATCTTCATAAAATCATTTGCCTTGCCATCAGTGTCAAAAATTTTTTCCCAGGTACTCAACGGTTCCCAAATGCAACTGCCTTTTCCCCGGCCATTCGGCAATTCAAATGCAAGCTTGTTCACCTCCTGTTTCTTTGCCGAATATTCTACAACGATAATATCCTTGTCATATCTTCTTAAAAGATCGTTCATATTATCACGCAGATCATCTAATGTGCCATGCCATTTTGGATAATACGAAAGCCCTATCACATCAAAATGTATTTTTCTTTTTAGCATTTGATCATAGAAAAATACTGTTTCATCGTTTTGCCCACCCAATGCAACATGAAGCATGATAACTATAGCCGGATCCACTGCTTTAACTGCTGCAATACCTGCAGCGATCAGTTGCGACATACTATCGACATTACTTACATTCCCTTCAGGCCATACTATTCCATGATTTATTTCATTACCAACCTGTACCATATCAGGAGTTGTGCCCTGGTCCTTTAATTCCTGTATCACTTTCCTGGTATAGTCATATAAAGCCTTTTTCAATTCTTGAAAAGATAAATTGCGCCATGCTGCAGGCTTGTATTGTTTACCCGGGTCAGCCCAGTAATCACTATAATGGAAATCAAGCAAGAATTTCATGCCTGCAGCTTTTATCCTTTTCGCCATTTTCTTAGTATTCTCCAGATCGCAAAATCCTTTTTTTGGAGAATAACCACTATCCCTTGCCGGGTCATTAAAAATTCTTAACCGTATATAATTAAAACCATGGTCTTTCATTATCTCAATCGCATCTTTCTGCATACCATTATCAGTAAACTTCATCCCACGGTCTTCCAATTGTGGTAAAAAAGAAATATCAGCACCAAGCATATTTGTAGCTTCTCTTGGTTTTGCTGCTTCACCTTTTAATCCGATAGCCATCGGATCATAAGTTTTATCAATGTTTATAGTTGAGACACTTGCAGGAGAAACAGTAACAATATCTGTTGAACCTGTCCATAAACCTGCAGCCTGTGCTTCAAAATGAATAGTGCCTGGATCTTTTGTTGACTGAACAAGCACCTGGCATTTTCCATTAAATAAACTTCTTTGCCATGCACCATCAACACATTTATCTGGTTCATGACTGCTTGGATCACCATTACCAACGCCAATAATTTTTCCGGGACCTTTAATTACAAATTTGATCATGTTATCAGCATCGGGAACTTCACGACCTTGTTGATCAACAACACTAAGATTTACTACACAAACATCTTTATTGTCTGCAAGCATCGTTGTTTTATATGGTGTCATCACAACTTCTGTGGCAACACCTGTTGTCTCTACTTTTGTTGTCAGCTTCTTTCCTTTTTTATAGGCCACTGCTTCTAAAGTTCCGGGCTGGTAATTTACCGTCCATTGCAAATGGCTGTTGCGGGGCATATCTTTTTTGCCTAAGCTTTTTCCGTTCAAAAACAATTCAACATTATCTGCATTTGTATTTACCCAAACATCGATAGGTTGATTTCTTTTATCTCTCCAGTTCCAATGCGGTGATATATGCAAGACATCCTTAGCAGTCCACCAGCTTTGGTAGTAGTAATAAATATTTTTTGGAAAACCACACATATCCATAATTCCAAAATGCGAATTGATATTTGGCCATCTGTATGGAGTAGGTTCACCACGATAATCAAATCCTGTCCAAACAAATCCTCCCATCCAATAAGGATTTTCAGCAGCAAGCTTCCACCATGTTTCCGCAGTACTGGCCCACCAGGGAAAAGTAATATCCTGGTCGGGAACATAAGCTCTTATGCTATCTTTTTCATAAATACCTCTTGTGGTAACAGTGCTTCCCATTTCAGTTCCTACAATTGGTTGGGTTGGATGATCACGATGATAATCTGTTACCCCATACTGGCGATAATTAAATCCCCGAACCGGGATCACTTCATTAACTCCATTAAAAATATTGGCAACGTCAGCAGCGTAAGTACAGGTACGACTCGGATCCAGTTCTTTTTGTTTTGCAATGAATGTTTGTGCAATGCGTTTTCCAAAACTTGTTGTGTGTATCCAGCCTTCTTCATTACCAATTGACCAAAGAAATATAGAAGGATGATTACGGTCACGTAAGATCATTCTCTCAAACTGGTTGATGAATTCAGAACTGCTGTTCAATAAACGGGTTTCATCCATTACCAGCATACCTAAACTATCACAAGCTTCTAATAATTCCGGTGTTGGGGGATTATGACTGGTTCGATAAGCATTCACACCCATATTTTTCAAAAGTCTTATCCTGTAATACTGTAAATAATCCGGCAATGCACTTCCAACACCTGCATGATCCTGGTGATTGTTGACGCCGTAAATTTTTACATGTTTTCCATTCAGGAAAAAACCTTCATTACCATCAAATCGTAATGTTCTTATACCAAATCTATCTTTTGCAACATCAATGATCTTATTTCCTGATCTTACAACCGATACTACTCTGTATAAATACGGATCTTCCAGTGACCATAATCTTGGATCAGTTAATGAAATCTTTTGTTTAATAATCCCTTTTCCATTTATCGATAAGGAAAGTGGTTGTTCTTTTGTTTGTGCTAATTGTTTCCCATCACGATCTGTGATGTAAGAATAAACGGTACAGTTTGCGGCGAAAAAATTTTGATTCTCTATTGTTGTTTCAATATTAACAGTTGCCTGCCCGACTACGACATTCAGGCGGGCATTTTTATTTTGTATATCCGCATAAACAAATATACCTCCATCAGGAATATGCAGGTTATCATATTGATTTAGCCAGACATGACGATAAATACCGGCGCCTTCATAAAACCAACCTTCATATTGCGTGGCATCAACTCTTACCACTAATATATTATCCCGGTCAAATCTTATAAAATCTGTAACATCATAAGAAGAGCCGATATACCCGCTTAAATTATTACCGACAAAAAAACCATTAAGCCAGATGTTGGCATTTCTGAATATTCCGTCAAACTGAATTTGAAAACGGGTTCCTGAGTCTGCACTTGAGATCGTGAAATGTTTACGATACCAGCCAATGCTTGTTTCAGGAAACAGACCGCCGACAGGTTTATATCCATGAGATTCGACATCACGGTTATCAACGTTTACAAATGGCAATTCAACTGCCCAGTCATGAGGAATATCTAATGTGCGCCATGCACTATCTTTAAAGCGTGGATCGATCGCAGTTCCATAGGCGCCACCTGATTTGGAAAAAATAGTTGCAATGCTGTAATTAAAATCTTTTTCAGGATTAGCGGCATGACCAAATTTAAACTTCCAGTTATCATCAAGACTTATTTTTTTCCTTATAGATGTTTGTGCCTCGCAAAACAGAGAGCTTAAAAAAAGAAAGACAGTAAGCAGATACCGTGATCGCATGATTGTTGGTTTTGTAGATCAAAAAGATCAGAGGGACGGTTTGATCATTGCTTGCAGCAACTAATATTATTGTGTGTAAGCGTCTAAGAAACTGCTCAAAAAATGAAAAATAAGAACACGGATGACACGGATTTCAAAGATCCACACGGATTTTATCTGTGATAATCCGTCTAATCAGTGTCATCCGTGTTCCATTCTATGAAATTTAAGCAGCTTCTAAGATATCAATTCCGATTATTTGAGGTTTCTCATGGACGAATTACGAAAAATAGGAATAGGATCAAGGATCACGTTTTTATCAATTGCCACATTTGTTTGACCGTCATTCATTAATTGCATAAGCAACAAAAAGCTTTCTTTTCCCATCTGTACGGTCTGCTGATCGATCGTTGATAAAGTAGGTGTAATGTGTTCACCGAATTTCTCATTAGCAAAACCTATCACTCCAAAATCATTTGGAATACTTATGTTATTATCTTTTAATTCTTTTATAGCACCTAATGCAGTAAAATCTTCTACAGCAAATAAGGCATCGGGAGGGTTTGATAATTTCAGGAAATGCTGGATTCCACTCCTGCCTGCTTCAACAGATACATCGCCCTGGAAAATTAATTCACCATCAACATTAATATTATTCTCTTTTAGTGCACCAATATACCCCTGCAAACGATCATTGAAAATTTTTAAATGTGAAGGCCCTGAAATATGAGCAATTCTTTTATAACCTTGTTCGATCAAATGTTGTGTAGCAATAAAAGCTCCTTTATAATCATCTATCAACACTGAATTAATTCCAAGATTAATATTTGCCCTGTCAAAAAACACAATAGGTATATTGGATTTTTTAGCGGCAATAAAATGTGAGTACTCTTTTGTGTCTTTAGCAATTGATACCATGATACCATCTACTCTGGCTGATAAAAATGTTTCAATGCCTTTTGCTTCATGTTCGCTTGATTCGTTTGATTGATATATGAGGATATTATAGCCGCTTTTATTAGCAATGCTTTCTATTCCATGCACAACAGAACCAAAAAAATTAATTTCTGCACTGGGGATTATCACACCGATTATACCACTTTGACCCAGGCGAAGTGAAGAGGCGATCTTATTTCTTTTGTATTGTAACCGTTCAGCAGCCTCCCTGACAATTTCTTTTCTTTTTACACTGATAGATGGATGATCATTTAATGCACGGGAGACGGTTGCGGGAGTAGTATTCAGTTCATTGGCGATGTCGGCTATCGTTATCTTTAAGCTCATAAGCAATTATTTACGCAACTGTGTAATCGTTTACGTAAATCAAATTTAATTAGTCTTACCAACTAAAAAAAATTCTTTGAATTCTTTAAAGGTGATGATAAAATGAGCATTGTAAAACGAGCGGCGAGTTTGAGTTCTGCTTTTGTTATATGGTTTGTTTCAAAAAATCTGTTGTAACTATTGTCGCAAACTCATTATTCAAACTTGCCAGTGCAGTTGCATGGATAAATTCTGCAGGAAAATTTTGTCCTTCCAAACCTTTTTTATTGAATGTAGCTGTTGCATCAGAAACAAGAAAAGTGTCAAATCCCAAATTGCCGGCCATTCTTGTGGTTGTTGATATGCAATGGTCGGTGGTTAAACCAACTATAACAAGTTTGGTGATCTTTAAATTGTCAAGTTGTTCTTTCAGATCTGTCCCAATAAAAGCACTATTCACATTCTTTTTAATTATTGATTCGCTACTTATTGGTTTAACCAGGTCTTTGAAGTCATTTCCTTCATTTGATTCATTTAACAAAGAATCCGGATTGGATGAACAATGTTTAATGTGAAAAACCGGAAGGCGATGCTTTCTCCAAAGTCTTAAAAGTTTAGCCGCATTTTCTTCAGCATCGGGATTGTTTCTTTGCCCGCCCCAATATTCAATATTGTCAAATCCTTTTTGAATATCGATAAGTAGTAATGCAGGCCTGTCTGTTTTTGAAATACTCATATTAAAGCAATTGTTCAAAATATCCACCAATCCCATTTTCTTTATCTACAAACTGCAGTTCCAGGATCCAGTGCCGTTGATTACCATCTGCATCAGGCAGGAACATATCATTATGATTTTCGGGGTGAACATCCAGTTCCAGGCTTTGGGGGTCCGCCGGTTGTTCATGAGGATATTTCCCGACTATATGCCCTGCAATTTCTCCTCCAAATTCCCAACCATATTCTTTTGTTTTTTCAACAACATATTGAAATAGTTGCGATGCTTTTAAAGTTGTTTGTTGTTGAACCCATTCTTTTATTTCATACCAGGCTTCTTCAACATCTTTTTTCAGCTTTAGCTTTTGGGCATCATTTCCCAGTACATAAGTTCTGCCAATATCTGCTTCGTAGTCTTCTACTATTGGGCCCATATCAATAAACAAGATATCGTCTTTCTCTATTATACGGTTGGGTGGATTATCAGGATAAATTGCCAAAGTATTTTTTCCGCTTCTCACAATTTTCTTATGCCAATGTTTTTCTATTCCAAATTTTTTTAAGGCCAGGTCACAAACTTCCGAATTCAGTTGCTCCTCTGTTTTTCCGGCAATGATTAAATTGTTTTCTTCAATTGCTTTGAAGAATTGAATAGAGATATTTTGTGCGTTTACCAGTTTTTCTCTTGTCATATGGTCTCATTTATCACAAAATAAAAGAGAGCATACGGATTGAAAGTTAATCTACATTAACCCGACCCAGTTTTTTCTTTAAAGTACTTAAGAATTGTGGGGTAACACCCAGGTAAGAGGCGATGTCTTTTTGAGAGAACCGCTTTTCGGCGTATGGTTTCTTTTTTAGAAACAGAAGATATCGTTCTTCAGCTGAGGCAGATAAAGCCTGGTTTATTTGTTCTCTTTGAGCAATGAATGCATTTTGAAAAAGTATCCTGAAGAACCGCTCGAACTTTGGAATTTTTTTATACAGCAGTTCCAGGTCAGTTTTACCTATTTGTAAAATGTCTGTGTCTTCTATTGCTTTAATATTCGATCTGGATGCAGTTTGAGTTAAAAAGCTGTACAGATCATCTGCCCACCATTCTTCAATGGAGAAATCTATGATATGCTCAAATCCATTTTCATCCAGGTAATATGTTTTTAAACAACCTTTGATTACAAAAGATTCATGTCTGCATACATCCCCCTCGCGAAGCAAAAATTCTCCGTTCGCTAAAAATTTTGATCTTAACAATGAAGTGAAAAATTCTACTTCTTCTGCAGTTAAGGAAATATGTCTTGAAATGCTGGAGATCAAAAGGTCAAAGCTCATATTACAATAAGTCCGAAGTTCTCTAATTATTTACAAAAACTTCTAA
>Ga0070698_100006732_pt1 | contig 12461 bp, 14 predicted proteins | sample KBSK1502metaG_FD_65477 | JGI IMG/M metagenome (GOLD analysis project Ga0070698, IMG submission 65477) | Corn, switchgrass and miscanthus rhizosphere microbial communities from Kellogg Biological Station, Michigan, USA - KBS K1-50-2 metaG | ecosystem: Host-associated > Plants > Roots >...
CGCGCAAATGAGCCGGCTTGGGGCGGACGTGACTCTTTGGCTGGAGTCTTTCTCGGTATGCCGCGTGTAACTGAGCCGGTCTGGACGCGCCTGAGTGTGATGGGACAGCCGCTGCTCTATGCACGCCGCGGCGATCGGCTGGTTCTGCTGACCCGAGCTCTGAATGGAAATGTGCGAACCCAACTCATAGACAAGCTCCACGAGCTGATTGGCGCGTTGCTTTCGCAATAGAGGGACGAAGCGGCATGAAAACAACTAGACGTGTGAGTAGTAACGCGCCGACGCCGGGACACAGGGGCCCTCGCAATGTGAAGCAGCTGCTCGCTGAGTACAACCATCTGGGCGTGCCTCATTTCCAACGAGGACTCGTTTGGGATACGGATTCGGTCGCGCTGCTGCTTGAGTCCATCTATTACGGCACGCCGTGTGGATCGATCATTTTGTGGAAGCCATCAAATATCGCGGCTCACGGAATACCGCTTGGTCACACAGCGCCACGATTCCTGATTATTGATGGTCAGCAGAGGATTCGAAGCCTGCATGCTGTGTTCGCGGGTAACGATTCCGCAAGCGCTACTGCCCTCGGCGACCTGGGCGACGAAGGCGATGACGGTGTCGAGGCTTCCGACGAGGGTGCTGATGAACAAGAACAGGGCATTTGGTGCCTCAACCTGGGCCGGCTGCCCGAGACCAAAGACCACTTCAGAGGCGCCAAACACCGGCTATTTCGGCGGGCGGTCGATCCGCGGAGGCCATCGCCAACGAGTGGCAGCGAGGCGGCTGCTGAGGATCCCGAGCTCCAGGCTCTGGTCCCCCTGAGGTGGTTCCTGAATCTGTTGGACACGCAGACCGAGGCTGAGATTCGCCGGCGCATTGAGGGTACTGACCGTGCGGTTGAAAAAGCGGTTACTGCTGTTCTCGAGAACGGTACGGTTCTGAAACATCTCCGAGAGATGATGACCAGACCTCTATTCGATCTAACGTTCCTTGAACCCGATCGTTCCAGCTCAGAACTGCGAGATGTGGTGGGCGTCTATGTTCGAATCAACAGCGCCGGCCAGCGAGTCGAGGCCGAAGAGAGGGCCTTCGCCAATGTTGTCGGCGAATACCAGGGTGCGAGCACAGCGCTCAAGACCTTCTTTGACAGCACCCACGGTTCGGAACCAACACGTGATTCAAAGGCGCTTTCTCGGGACGATCTTCTGCGCCGACAGAAGGAGAACCGATTCGGGTTCAAGTTGTTCATGAGGACGTTCGTCATCGTGTTGGCGTACCACTCCGACCGGAAGATTGGATCCTCTGGCTTTTCGTTCGAAATGGCAAACGCCGAGTCGCTCGCGAAGGCCGGAGGCCAACTCTCGTCGTTGCTCGACGATACAGGCTCCATTCTGAAAGGTCTGGCCGCGATCCTTCGCAACCCGCCACTGTTCTGTGACGATTTCAGAATGTTGTCAGAGACCGCCAGCCTCTGGCCACTCGTTCATCTGTTGGCCCGGTTTCCCGCCCTGATGCCGAACCACAGTGACCTGCTCGCGCCGATCGCACTGCGCCTCCTTCTTGCGGACCTTTCAAAACCTGAGCTATTGAAACTATCTGATCGGGTCGTGCGCGCCACGACGTCAACTGCGGCGCTCGCACTCTTCAGCAGCACCTCCTCCCTCAGCTCAAGGTCGATAAGGAAGGCAATCAACAGGGGCGTTGGTCGGCGCTCACTCACGAATCGGTACACGCTGATGCTCTACTGGCTTCTCCGGTCTCGAGGCGCCAGAGATTTCCTCTATGCGCCAAACCTTCCGGACGGGGGCGCCGCAATCAGAAGCCGATATGGAATCGAGCACGAGGCCGAACTGGCCGAGAGGGTGCAACCGCAGAAGCAGCACATCGTCCCGTACGCCCGTCTCAAGGACATGTTCCAGCTGGCTGGCGCTCGACCGGGGCGCCACGAGGTTCACGACATCGGAAACCTGACCTACATATCTGCGGCCTTAAATGACTTGACCGGTTTGAGCTCGCGCCCCCTTCAGTTGCAGGACGAACCTCTAGAGAATCGAGAGGCTCACATGTTGAAGAAGGCCTTTCTTCCCGCGTACAGGAGGGCCTGTGATGGTGACCTGAAAACGGCCAAGGTCAGCTACGCAGCGTTCTGCTCCTCGCGCCGAAGACTCATAGTCGAGGAGCTTATTCAGTGGGAGCAGGCTGCGAGTGCTGCAGGTGGAGCTCCAGCACCGGACCTGACTCCCCTTACGAGGCGAATCAAACAGCGCCCTGATGATGTGACTCGCAATCTTGGCTACTCGCCAGGAGTCGCCGCACTCCTAGGCGAGCTTTCAACCCAACACTCCCTCGAGAGAGGTCGGTCGAAGGATGCTCGCTGGTCCATCATCCGGAAACTTAAGGCGGGGCCGCGCAACTACCGGCAAGTGTGGCGCATCGAATTGTGGGCCGGCGGCCAAATGATGCGGCTGAAGCTCGATGACGACCAGCTCGTGACTGGGTTCAAAAATAGGTTCCCAACCATCCCGCTTCACAGCCGCAAAGGCAACAATCCAACACAGGCTCAGACGGTCGCAGCTGGCGCAAAGAAGAAGCGGAAATGCGACCTTACTCGCGATGATGAAATGGTCAAGGTGCTTCGGTGGATCTCGGACCAAACCTAAGACCGACTGCGGTGGTCTAGGCCGCCTTGCCTGATCGTCCACCTGAGCCCGGAGTGTCAACGCCCGCAATGGACCGCGCCTTCGTCACCCGCTGGAGCCAGCGCTATCTAAATGATGACCCCACTGCAGCGGCCAAAGAGGACAAGCTGCTGACCCAGGTTGGCAGTGCGGTGAGGCAACGCGGATGGTACTCGAAACCAGAGCTGATCCAGGTTGGCGAGTGGAAAGCCCGAGGCCGTATTCGGGGTCGTCTGGCGCTGAACTCGGACGCTGACGTGAAGGAAATCACCAGGACTGCCCTGGCAGCACCTGAAGACAGTCAGCATCGCATCCTTGCCAGGCTTCATGGCGTTGCCGATCCGATGGCGAGCGCGCTGCTCATGGTGTGGAATCCCGAGAGCCACACCGTCTTGGACTTCCGCGCATTTGCGGCACTTGAGAGACTCCAGCGCCGGGGACTTCTCAAGGAGGAGGTACCAGAGCGCGAGGGTTCGTATCCTCCATACCCGGAGTATTTGCAATGCTGCCGCGCCATTGCACTCCGACTTGGTGTCAGTCTCCGTGACCTCGATCGCGCTCTATGGAAATGGAACGAGATGAAGATGCCGTAAAGGTCGCTCGCCAATTACCGAAGCGGGGCCCGTTGATGGCACGGCTTGCCCAATGTAGAACCGGCAAAGAAGTGAAACGATGCGCTCGTGTATAGCCTGTATGTGATTGAGATTTCGGATGAGCGAGGCCCCCGACTAAATCCGAAATACCCGAACGTGTACGTCGGTCAGACCGCTCTGACTCCAGAGGCACGATTTGCCCAACACCGAGCTGGCCACAAGGCTTCCCGCCATCTCTGGAAGGGAGGTAAGGGGAGGGGTCAGTGGCTGGGCCTCTGGTTGAAACGACGGCTATATGCAAGATACAACCCGATCGAAACTCGCGCCGAAGCCGAGCGACTGGAGCTCTGGTTGGCTCAACACCTTCGAGACAAGGGCTACACAGTCTTTTTCGGGTGACGATGCGCAGGCGCCCGTCAGCGGCTCTCTCACGGCATCCGCTAGAGGGTGCCTCAGGACCTTGGTGAGGCGAGGATCAAAGCCTGCCTAATTTCGGATAGGCTCATGATCGTGCGACCTAACGTTGCCGCTCCACTTACCCTGAGCCTCTATGTGCCGCATCCGGAATCCAGGCTCTGCGGTGCGTTGGCTCGTGGCTCAGCAATAGTCGGCCTGCCACTGGTCACCGGCCAGATCCGTATCTACTACGAGGGCAATGTAATCGGTGCGGAGAACCTCCAACGCTATCGCGACAAAGCTGCCCAGGCCGCCGGACGAATGCTCCACAGCTATCCGGCAGGCTATCCGACGCGGGCGCGAGAAGATGTTGATCCGCGTGAGCTCGTGGAGGTCGGAGCGATCGACGCCAAGACGTACCGGATCGACATCTCGGCCAGGCCAACTGACCTGAGCTGGTGGATCGACGCCGATGACCTGGTTGACCTGGGCCTGATTCAGAAGGCGGGTTAGCTCGGCCGGTTGACGCCAGTAGCAAAGGGTGGCGTGGTCACCCGTTATGGTCGATGATCCAGTTCACGTAGAACAGAAAATACTGTGGAGCGCTGATCTTGTAGAAGTTCGGACTCTCCCTGCCCTCTTGGAAGACTGAAAGGGCGTCGTCGTATAGCTCCACGTGCACGAGCTTGGGCAGCTGAGTAACGACCGATTTGAGTTTTCCAATGAAGGCAATTCGCATATTGGTTAGCACGAGAGTGCCCCGGTCTATGTCGGTGATGGAGCTGCTCTGAACCGGGTGACCGCTGAAGGATCCCACTCGATAGCGGATGCCCGTATGACCGATGGGAAAGCTGAATCCCTGGCTGCCCCCCGCATATCTAGTGCGGGTCGTCTGCCGAGCAAGAACCGCCGGCACCGAGACGTACGCCTCCTCCTTTGGCTTTAGGGCAAGTGGGCTCGCAACTGGCGCTGGGCCATGTGCTTGGAGCCAGGCGGCGGTGTAAAGGGAGTCGAAACCCATCACCTTCATGGCGGCCTGTCGCCGCTGGATCTCATCGGCCAGAGCCTTACCTGCATCGATCTTGGCATGCTGCTCATCGATGAGCGACTTAGCCTTGGCCAGTTGTAGCTTGGCATCCGCACGCAGGGCATCTGCTTCCGGGATCGTCTCCACCGGCACCTGCTCGACGAATGTGGCCAGCACTGCATGAAACTGGTCGAGCACCTTGACCCGCTGAGCCTCGAGTTCGTGCTCATGGTGTGAATCGGTTAGCGACTGGAAGAAGCCGCCCAGACCGGTATGGGGCCTGCTGGTCAGTTCCTGGATCTGCTGGTTGAGTTGTGAGACATCCGCCTGCAGCTGCGTGGCCGCGGTGAGCTGATTCGCGACGGCGCTGGTGTCCCACTCGCTCTTGTGGCTCATCAGCAACTCGCCGGCCTGCTCCAGCTTCAGCCTGGCATTTGCGATCACTGCGTCTGAGCTCTGAAGTATCTGCTTCGCCTCTGAGTCCAGTTGGTTCAGCTGAGCGGCCAGGGAGTCGAGTGGTTCCAGGGTTACCGAACCGCTGGCAAGATCAATCCGCGGACCTTGACCAGAGGCACCTTCGACCACAATGAGCGAGTATCGGGCTCGGTTGTTCGGCCCGTCAATCTGCGGGCCCCTTTGAAAGCGGTATTCCCATCTCCCGGTCCTCGGCCACATACACGGTTGGCAAGGGACTGCCCGGTATCGACAGCACGCCGGCTGTGGTCGAGGCGATTGCTGCGGCTATTTAAGGCACGCGGGCCGACATTCGGAAGTATGGCCGATGAAGTGCAGTCCCAAGGCTGCTAATCCTCGTAAAGCCGCCTGTTACTGGAGCCCTCGAAACCTATGACCATGCAATTTCGCAAGCGAGGTACTCGCGAATCACCAATCGCACCAGCGTGCCACCCGCGACTGACGCTAAATATCGGTAGAGGCCGGTTTGAACATTGATCCAAGCACTGGCACCAGGCTGATCGTCGACAATGCGCTGCATCGCCCGACTGCCGACTTCTGGCCATATGTCCGATACGGGAAGCTCTTCGAATATGCGACGCGCGTCTGAGGTGAGGGTTTGGAGCGTTGCAAATTGGACGCGATCAGGTTCCTCCCACCTTGGCTCGTTCAACTCGAAGAGTGCATGGCCACGAGCCAACTTCACTATTACCCTGCTGACCCGGTCGTGCTCGACCGCAAACGCCTGCTCGCCGACCATGCTCTTTCGGATCCGCTCTCGCAACGACGGCTTCTCCTGCAGCTTCCGGCGAATTCGGGGACGTAGTCGGGGTCCATCGATCGACGCGACAGCGGCACATTCGACTAGGCAGGCGACGTACTCCTCATCTAAAGAAGCGCCCTGGTTGCAGGAGGCGCAAGTCCTCACCACAGGCAGTTGAGCTGGATACGGAGGCTCAAGGAAGACGCGAGAGGGAGCATGATCGCGCGTCTCAGTTCGACCACCGCACAAAGCACACCAGAAGGTCTGGCGCTCGTCGCCGTAATTGAGGAGGTGGCCGGCAGGTAGAAATCGGTGATCGTCAGTCACATGCCGAAGCCTACAACTGAGTGACTCTGGATCCTGCACGAGGCCGGGTGGCGGTTCTTTGGTATCGTTTCCGGAGCATCAAGAGCGGTCGGTGTGCGCCGGCCCGGCAACCTGGCCAGGACAGCCAAGGTGCCTCCCGATCTTCGGGGATGCGGTTCCTTCAAAGGAGGAGCAACCTAAGTGTCCCCTTATCGAACAGTCAACTACCTGGCCTACCGTGTCTCGGTTTCCACCTCGGCAGCCCGCATCTATTCACGCGAAGCCGGAACCCTGGCCGCGGGGGTTTTCCGGCTTGAGATTCGGGGAGGTCCGGACCACTGTGACCCCCTGGTCCCCGAGATCCAGACGCAAGCAGCTCGCGCCGAAGCTGCCGCAAACAGAGCTGAGGCCGCCCTAGATCGTTGTTGGGCGATCGCTCGCAAGGACCCTCGAGGTCCGGTCATCCGCGTCTCGGATGGGAGCCATCAGTTGTTTGCGGAGGATGGCGGCACGCGGGCCATAGTCGCCGAGAACTTCAAGCAAGCGCAAGACGGGCGGGCCGAGGCGCACCTTGCATTAGACATAGTGAAAGCCCTTTGCAACGTGATCACGGGACTCGGCCAAGCGACGCAGCACGGCCTCGATTGAACTGGCAGTAGGTCTAGAGCAAACCGGTTGCCCCCCAAAGCGCACCAGCTTGGGGGGCAACTTTGGGGGGCAGCCTCCAGGGCTCATTGCTCGCGAGATACTTGTGGCATGACCGGATTCCGCCGCTATCGGCTGCCCGACGGCGTCGAGGTGGAAAGCCAGCAGGGTTCCTCCGTGACGTTTCGGGTGACGATGCCGGCCGACGATGCTGGCTACATCGGCAGACAGTGTCCAGAATGCCACCAGCTGTTCCGCATGCACGTCGGCGACTACACGAAGCTCCCAGATGATCAGCGCCTCACCTGTCCGTACTGCATGTTCAGCGCCGACCACAGCGAGTTCGTCACTTCCCAGCAGTTGGAGCGGGCGCTTGCTGGGGCGGGAGAGGGGGCTCTGCAAGCGGCCGCCGACACGCTCGATGAGGCTCTTGACGCCATGGTGCGGGGCATCAACCGGTCGTCATCGAGAGGCGGCATGTTCAGCATCTCGGCCTCGCGTGGTCCCAGCCAACCGCATATGCCATCGCCGCTGCCGGTGATCACCGAGCCAGCTCCGATCAGAGAGCGGCAGTGTCAGCGGTGTGGCAACCGATACGCCGTATTCGGCCAGCACATCGCGTGCCCGGCGTGCGGATCGCTGCCACCAAAGGTCGTCGCGGAGGATGCGCTCGCAGCACAGACAGCAATTCTCGACATGCTGGGTCAACTTCCGACCGACGCTTTCGACCAACTTCGCGAGCTTGGCTCGGTTGAGCAGACAGCGTCTTTGACGCTCGGTGCGGTCGTGTCATCCCTTGAGGTGTACCTGAGGGACGCCTTCACTAACAGGGTCACCGGCGCTGACCAGTTGCTGATGGCCGAAAAGGGAAACGTCTTCCAGCGTCTTGACGATGTTGCTCGTCTTTACAAGAAACACCTCCGGATCGACTTGCCGACACTTCTGGGCGCCGACTGGGAACGACTGCGAGTGCTCTATGGAATCCGCCACCTGCTAACCCACAACAATGGGGTGGTGGACCACAAGCACTTGAAGCGATTCCCGCGCTTTCCTACGGCGCTCGGGCAGCGAGTGACGGTATCTGTCGCCGATGCCCGGGACGCAATCCGCTGCGGACGGCTGCTACTCAACGCGATTTGACCCCACGGCGCCGAAGCTAGGCGCGCGTCCCGACTTTGGGGGCAGTTAGGGGGCAAACCACAGCCCCTCAATACGGAATCCGGCATACGCCCCAAGTTCAAATCCCGGGCCCCGCACCAAATTTCAGATACGAATCAGACTCCCGATCCGCCGCTTAAGTGACAACGCCGCTGTAATTGTGTAGATCGCATCTAGTACGCCACTGCCAATCGGCATGCGTTGCACCCGTTCTGTCCCTAAGCTTCAGTACCTGAGACATTCCGGGGTGAGGGACAGTACGCCGACAATGAGCGCGATCGCACACAGGTACTTCCGGGATCGGTTCATAGTCGACGTCCCGTCGATTTACCGAGGCCCGGCGGCCTATGGGCAGCTCTGCGACCTCTGGGCGCTTGTTCAGGGCGTCGAGGCGGAGATAACTTTTAGCCTGCGAAACTGCTTGTTCCTATCGCAAACAGCAGTGGCCTTCCTTGGAGGGCTCATTCGATGGATCGAGTCTAGCGGCGGAGTCGCCGGTCTCAACTGGCAAAGCGTGTCGCACAGGATTTTGACCAACCTTCGTCAAAATGGCTTCGCTGCTACCTTCACGAACGAGTACGGACCGTGGCAGGGAAACTCCGTCCCCTATCGCGAGGACCGCGTCGATGTTGAAGCCAACCTGATCGGATACCTGAAGAACTCCTGGTTGATGGAGGACTGGGTCCATTTCACGCCTGACCTTCGTAATGAGGTTGCTGGCAAGGTCTGGGAGATCTACGCAAACGCGTTCGAGCACGCCGGTTCGCCAGTAGGCGTCTTTACATGCGGCCAGCATTTTCCGAAGGCCAGGAAACTCGACCTTTCGGTCATCGACTTCGGCGTCGGCATACCAGCCAACGTCCGCGAATACCTGATAAACGACGAGCTTCCCGCTGAGCAGGCAATGGAATGGGCTGCTCAGCGAGGAAACACGACAAATCCTCGCGGGCTTGGTCGGGGTCTGGGTCTCGACGTCTTACGCGAACTCATCGACATCAACAAAGGATCGTTGGAGATCTACAGTCATGATGGCTTTCTCGGTGTCGGAACCGACGGAACATCAGCTCAGTCGGGCGGACCATACTTCGGAAGTATTGATGGCGACCCGTTCCCTGGCACTATCGTTGTGCTCACCCTTCGCTGTGATGATCTGATGTACACACTGGCTTCCGATCAGCCCGAGGCTCCACTCTTCTGACCAAGGAGACCTCGTGCGCATAGAGATCAGGGACGTTGCTGGAGAGAACTGTGTGACTCTGGCTGAGGGGCAGAAGCTCTACGAGTTGATCCACCCGGAGCTCGAAAAGGCGCTTCCCGTCGAGCTTGACTTCAACGGTTGTCAAGTTTTCGCCTCACCTTTTTTCAATGCCGCGATCGGACAACTCCTAAGGGATCAGCCGCCGGACCGCCTAAATAGCCTTCTGAGGTTCCAGCATCTCAGCCCGGGTGGCCATCGGCTGCTGAGTCGCGTGATTGACAATTCAAAGCAGTACTACTCAAACGAGGCGCTGCGCTCCGCGACCGATCAAGCCATATTGGGGGAATCGGATGAGGCAGAGGTCTGACCCTGTACAAGGTAGAAGCGGAGGTCGTAGACCTTGACGGTGATGCGCCCAGACCCACAGACCGGTTCTTCGTCGACACGAATGTGTGGTTTTGGCTGGTTTATACCAAGGCTAGTCAACGGAGCCAGTCGCTTCACTACCAGGTAACCGCCTACCCCGGCTACATGGATCTTGCGCGTGAGGCTGGGTCCGAGCTAATGCACTCAGGCATCACGCTTGCGGAGCTCGCCGACCAGATTGAGCAAACGGAGCTTGAAATCTGGAATGCGGTTAACCAAAAGGAAATGAAACTGAAGCCTTTTCGGCACGGACTGCCCGTCACACGCTCGAACGTGGTTGCCGAAATCGTGGTGGCTTGGGATCAAGTGGCAGCTTGGTCAAAGTCACTTCCGTGCTTGGTAGATGAAGCGGTAACGAGGGCATCGTTGGGGCGGATCGAACTGTTCTGTCTCGATGGTCACGACGCTCTTCTCGTCGAAACGATCCGGCAGGCCGGCATAAGGCAGATCATCACGGATGATGGCGATTTCGTTACTGTCCCCCATATTCAAGTTTTCACGGCAAACCGAGGTGCATTGAGGGCGGCAGCGGCTCAGGGCAAGCTAATGAAACGGAAGTGAGCCCAGCAGCGCGGGCTTGGGTGTGTCGGGGATCCCTGGGGAGTGGCTTAAGGCGATGCGCGGCCGCAGAGTCGTGACTGAAGTACTTTCTCGCTTCGTTGAAGGACGGTCGACCTCATTCGGATGACCGGCGACCTGAACCGAATTAGACGCCACCTTAAAGCCGCCCTGGCCGCCCTGGACGTAGACGACGAGCTCGACCGGCTTATCAACCCTCGCCATACCGATCATGATCGGCATGCGTACCTACCTAAAAGAGTTGCGGACGCCGTCGCCCGTGCAAGGTCTGAACTGAAAGGTGCACTTCAAGCTCTTGACGACGAAGGCAAGTCGTGACGCCAACCGCGCCACGCCGAACATAGAGGCACACCCTTTGAGCGCGATCTACTGAGTCATGAGTGGAATCGATTGGCCTCCTCGTACTGGCTGCTTGGGCGCAGCAGTTCATCTATTCGGTCGGCCGCTTGCCGCTTAAGCGCATTCGGCACATGCGTGTACGTTTCCATCGTCACTGCGATTTCGGAATGGCCAAGAATCTCCATAACGACCCTAGGAGAGATGGCCTGGACAAGATGCAGGGTTGCACAGGAGTGTCGGAGGTCATGGAAGCGGCGTCGCTTCAAGCCTGCAGCCGCGAGCGCCTTGTGGAAGGACACAACGACGTCGGAAGAATGCAAGGGAGTGCCCCTGCTAGTCGTGAACACAAGAGGGGATTCCGTCCAACGTGCGCCGGCAGTCTCTCGCTCCTGCTCTTGAGACCTCCGACGGTGCTTCAGGGCTTCAATGACGATTCTCGGAAGTGCGAGGGTGCGGCGGCTCGATTTTGTCTTTGGTTCGGCCAGCTGCCATTGGCCAGACACCCGCATGAGTTGATAACGGATTGTCAGTACACCCGCGTCGAGATCGATATCCGTCCATCGCAATCCGAGGGCCTCGCTCTGGCGCAACCCCAGCGCTAGGCCTAGCGTGAATAGTGCTCCGAGTCTATGGCCGGAGACGCTTCGAAGAAATTGGCGTGCCTCACCTTCGTTGAACGGACTGGTCTCGAACCGTTGGACTCGTGGCGGACTTACGAGCGTTGCGATGTTTCGCGAGATCAGGTTCCATCGTATGGCCTGATTTAGGGCGTTGCTCAACACTTGGCGGATGTATCGGACGGTTTTAGGCGAGAGCCCGTCCAGCAGCTTTGAGTTCATAAGCTTCTGCAGATGATCGGGTCGAAGTTGATCGAGCCGGATGTGACCGAGATCTGGATCTAGATGTTTCCTGACGTTCAGCGCGTAGCTCGCGTAGGTGAGCGGTCGCACCCGAGGTCGAACAGACTCGATAAGCCACTGATCGAGAAATACGGAAAGCTTCGGCAGCCGCACTGGTGCAGAGGCAGATCTCCGAATTTCGGCCTTTAGTCTTGCCAGCTTGTTCTCTGCTGCTTTGCGAGACCTGGCGTAGACAACGCGATTAGTCGCTCCGTCCCTGATGGCTCCGCACCACAAACCATCAGCAGATCGCTGATAGACGCTTCCAGTCCCATAGCGCCTCTTTCGAGAGTTCCTAGTCGACGTCGATAGCCAAACACTCGGCGGATCAATTTGAGCTGTCCCTTCCGAAGCTATGGCCCCTGCGTTGTGCCCCGCGATGAACGGAAGCAATGCGCTCGCAGGAATCCGCGCCTGTTCACCGACGAGCGCTACAGGCAGTTCGCCTCTTGATACAAGGTCTGATACCTGCTTCTGTCTGAGACCCAGAATTTGGGCGACTTCAGAGAAGCGCAAGCGCAATGGGACTCCGTTAGACATTTAGTACCTCCATACCTTCCGACGCTGACAGCATCCCCGCGATCGTCGACGACTACGGCGACCGGGACCACCACCGGCGCACCGACATGACCTGGAAGGACGGCGGGCTAACCGTCGTGGAGGTGCACGATCAGAAGCGAGTCACCGGCGCGACAGGGCGGCGAGGCCGACCGCGGCGTAGAGCGTGAGCGCGCCTGTGAGCCGGCGGGAGATCACAAACGTGTCACGCATTCGCGGAACCAGGAGGATACGGGAGGACACGCGAGGACACGATGGCGGGCGGAATTGAATACAGGAGGACACTGAGGGAACCGGCGGGACACGGCAGGACACCACATACGTAGGGTTCGGGACCGTGAGGCCCCGGGTTCAAATCCCGGGCCCCCGACCAAAATCAAATTCAAATTCAGTGATCTCGCGTGCTCTGTCGAGCCGCCGGATCACGGCCGGATCACGGATGTCGG
>Ga0070698_100006734_pt1 | contig 12459 bp, 12 predicted proteins | sample KBSK1502metaG_FD_65477 | JGI IMG/M metagenome (GOLD analysis project Ga0070698, IMG submission 65477) | Corn, switchgrass and miscanthus rhizosphere microbial communities from Kellogg Biological Station, Michigan, USA - KBS K1-50-2 metaG | ecosystem: Host-associated > Plants > Roots >...
CGCCGACCAGTTGAACGTGTTGCCGACGATCTGCGTGCCCGGCGAGCCCGGAACGCCACCGAGGTAGTCGCACTTGATCATCTTGTCGCCGCGGCCTTCGGGATCGGGCGTGACGCAGACGTTGTCGAAGCGCGGGTCCGTGTTCGTCTGGTCGGTCAGCTGCACCCAGCGATGAACGTAGACAACCTCGGGACCGACGAAGTTGTAGATGAAGGCGCCGCCGGAGTAGAGGCGCGCTGCGTCCTTGAGGTTGTTCTCGGCGTCGATACCAGCCTTGATCTCGTGGCTGCCACCAGCCTTGAGCCGCTGCGTCACCGACAGCTTCGCGCTGCGGCGCTGCTCGATATCGCGCTCGATGTTGCCCGGACCGCCGACGACGTACGCGGCAAGGTTACCGGACGGATCCGAATCCATCGGGCAGTTCGTGATGAACGGATACGGGTCGGTGCCACCGGGCGTCGGAACATCCTTACAGCCATTGTTCGTCGTGCCGGTTTCGCCAAAGCCCGGCCCCCAGTGACCGAGGTCGCCGTACGCCAGCAGCTGGTACGGCTGATTCTGGAGCGTCGGATCGATCGCGTTCGTGTTGAACTCTTCGCGGTGCCAGCCGAGAACGGCCTCGACCTCGGTCTTGTTGTCGTTGAACTTCGACGTCCACTTGCCGGAGACGTCGGTCACGAGCGCGTTGTACTTGTAGCCCTGCCCCGCTGGGCCAAAGATGCGAGGCACGCGGCCCTGGCCGGGCTGCGCCTGCACGGCGAGCTGGCCTTGGTGCTCCGGCGTCGCCGCGTAGTTGATCTTCGCGAGGCCGTTATAGACCGTCGACTGCGAGGATCGAATTTCCGTGTCGAGATCGTCGGTGAGGAAGAAGCCGGTGGCCGGATCGATATCCGGCTGCGTGTCGGCGAGCGACGTCATGCATGGCGACAGCTGGCCGTTCGCCATCACTTCGCGGCAGTCGGTCTGGCGCTTGGTGGTGCGCGTCACGTCGTACTGGCTAAACGCGGGCGCGAACCCGACGAAGAACCACAGCTTGTCTTTGATGATCGGGCCGCCGAGCTCGAAGCCAAAGTCCGCGTCGTACGCGATGTCGCGCGTTGCGTCGATCGAGGTCGAGTTCGCCGGGGTGCGCTCGACATCCGCCGTCAAGAAGCCCGGCTGGTAGTAACCAAACACCGAGCCCTTGAAGTCGTTCGAGCCGCTCTTGGTGACGACGTTGACAACGCCACCGGTCGCGCGACCGTACTCTGCGTTGTAGCCACCGGTGATGACCTCGATCTCTTCGATGAAGTCGTTGATGACCGGCGAACCGACGGTGCCGTAGGTGAGGCCCGTCGTGTTGACGCCATCGACAAAGTACTGGTTCTCGAGCGACGAGCTACCAGAGAACGAGACGCCAACGCCGTCGTTCTGCGAACCGGCCGCGGCACCGAGTGCCGACTCGAACGTGCGGCCCGGCACCGGGATGTTCTTGATGTAGTTCTTGTCGATCGTGATGCCCTGCGTGGTCGACGTCGGATCGATCGTCGGCGCGGTATCGTTGACGATGATCTTCTCGCCGCCGACCTTCGCCGTATCGATCTTCTGGAACACCGGCGTCGTCTTGTCGACGCCGACGCGGATACCGCTGCGCTCCAGCGTCGAATCACCGTAATAGAACGTCACGAGGTATTCGCCCGGCGGCAGCTGACCGACCTGGTAGCTGCCGTTCTCGTCGGTGATCGCCGTCTGCGTTTGCGACAGCGCCGCCGACGTCACGATCACGGTCACGCCAGGGAGCTTCTGACTCTTTTCGTCGGTCACCGTGCCTTGAATGGCGCCGGTCGTCGACGACTGAGCGTGGGCGAGTGAGGGGAACAGCGCATAGTGAGCAGCGAACAAGCTCGTCGAGCCCAGAGTCGCCGCGATGAGTAGATTGCGAGACTTCATGGATTCCTCACATGCCCGTCGTGAAGGACAACGTAATCGTTTGAGGCAACGGTTGCCCGTAGTAGTCGGTCAGAGATGTGGTGAACGTGATCGTGTACATCGTGTTCGCCGACAGGCCGGTCGTCGGCGGCATGATGCGGAGCGTGTCGGGCGTCGGCGCGGTCACCGTGGTGCCGTTTGGCAGCGCCGGCGAGAACGTGATCGAGCCAGTCGCCAGTGCCGTCGCGAGATCGATGTTCGCGGGATCGACCGGCGCCGAGAACCGCAACACGATCGCGTTCGTTCGCGAGATGTTCGTCGCGCCGTTCGTGATCGGCGTCGCCGAGACGCTGAGCGGCTCGACGTGGAACTTGAACGCGCTGACGTCGCCGGGGCTGCACGTCGACTCGACGTTGCCACCCGGAGGTGCGCACACCTTCTCGCCTTGCTTGTCGACAACGGTTGGCGAGAACACCAAACCGCAGTCCGTGTTCGTCGGCAGGAAGTTCCACGGCACGCTCGATCCGGCGGGAGCCAGCGGATGAACGCCGGGCTTGAGCACGATCGCGGGGCCGAGCGCATCGTAGCCGGCGAGCGCCGGGACGTTCTGATCGCCCGACGGGTTCCAGTAGCTGCCGTCGATATCCGTCGGCACCATGATGCTGCCGCACTTGATCTGCACTGCATCCGAGATGAAGTGCGTATCGTCGGCCGAGCCATCCTGGTTGACATCGAGCACGCCAGCCGGCGTGCCCTCGGCGATCAAGCCGCCGTCGCAACCGCCGGGCACGTGGCAGATACACACCGACAGCGGATTGCTGCCGGGACATGTCTTCTGCAGCACGTCCTTCGCCGTCGAGCAGCGCGCGATATCATCGGGCGTCGCGCCAACCGGCACGGCCGAGTACGCATCGTTATCGACGACGGTGCGGCACTGAATCTCCTCGAGGTAATTACCCACGAGGAGCTCGTCGATGATCACGCGAAGGCCGTTGTTCACGGACTTCGCGCTTGTCACGTCGTGCGCTTGATCCGCCGTCGCACCATCGTGCGTGCCGAATCCAAACACGATGCGATCGGCAACGTTGCCAGTCGCTGTCATGTATTTTTCGCTCAACCGCACCTGCTCGACCATCGGGGGTCCTTCAGGATTTAGGTTTGTGGTGCTCGAGTAATCCGTACACGCGCTCGCGACGAGCGTTGCGGCACAGGCGATTCCAAAACGACTCGCGATCATAAGCTCACTGCTCCCCTTCAATGCGGGTGCGTACATCTCCGGACCGTCGGAAAAAGTCGCCCGCTTGTACTGAACGTGAAGGATGGGTGTCAAGGCAGTTCAGGCCTTGTATCACCGCCGGATCAGGCGCTGAACCGGACTTCCGATCACCGGGCGTGACAGCGAGTGAGGCTTCGTCGAGGCCGCATCGCAATTGGTGTCGCACCCCCACTAGTCCCTTACCTTCAGCGCCACTTGTGCAGTCGGCGCCACGTTCTTTACCGTGTCGACGGTACCGACGACCTGGTCCCAGAGCACCGCGTCGTCGAACTCGACGAAGACGACGTGCGTCTTATCACTCAGGTGTTTACGCAGCCCGACGGGCAGCTCGCCCGGCGCGAGCTGGACCTGGAGATCTTCGTCGGTGATGACGACGCTGAGGTCCGCCTTGACCGACACCACGATCGTCGGCATCGGCACGCCCGGCTCGTTTGGCGGCACCTGGAGCTCCTCGAGCGCGAGCGTCTTTGGGATGACGATCAAGAAGATAACGAGGAGCACAAGCAGCACGTCGATGAGCGGCGTGACGTTGATCTCCGATCGACCGCTCTGCGCAAACGCCATGTGCGATCGCTATCACCGACCGCGCGATGGATACATCGCGCAGCGATGAAGCCACGTGTCAGCGTGCGACTCGACTCGCAGTCGCTGTCGCAGTTACTGCTTCTGCTCTTCTTCTTTGACTTTGAGCGCGACCTTGATGTCGTCGTGGTTCACGTCGGCAGCGAGGCTGCGCACCGTGTCCATCGTCGAGATCACTTGCGCCCACGGCACTGCGTCGTCGAAGTCGACGAACACGACCTTATCGGCCGCGGTCAATGCTTCGAGCTTGGGACGCAGCGTCTTCGCGAGATCGACCGCCTGGATCGGCGTGTCGACGTTGCCATCGTTGAACACGACGGACAGATCGGCCTTGACCTTGATCGTCAGCTGGCTGGCGTTCGGGTCGGGCATCTCGGTCTCTTGATTGATTTTGCGCGGAACCTCGAGCGTCTCCATCTTCATCATGATCGGCATGACGACGAGGAAGATGATGAGCAGCACGAGGAGCACGTCGATGAGCGGCGTGACGTTGATTTCACTCTGAACGCTACCGCCCTTGTCGCCTACGTTCATTCCCATGGCTACTGACCTCCCCCTTCCTCGCTGTCCTTCGCGATCGCGAGATCGATCTGCTGAACCAGCAGCTCGCGATTGAGATAGGTGAGGACCGGGTAGACCTTGCCGTAGTCGACCTTGTTATCGGCCTTGATGTAGATGCGGCCGACGCCGTCGGGATTCTTCGGCGCCGCCCACGCAGCTTTGATCTGGCTTGCCATCTCCTTGAGCGTCGACTCGTTCACGGGGCCGATCTTGTTCTTCTCGACCCAGATGTTGCCCTCGAGGTCGACGGTGACCACCGGCTGCATCTTGTCCTTCTCTTGCGAGTAGTTTGCCGCCTTCGGCAGGTTCACGTCGTGGCCGCGCCCCATGATGAGCGTCATCAGCATGAAGATGATGAGCAGCACCAGCATGACGTCGACGAGCGGCGTCACGTTGATGTCGTTGCGGACGTGGTCGACTTTGACTTTCTTCTTGTCCGACAGACGCCAGCGACGGTGGCCATGCCCCTTCACGAGCTAGCTCCGGCCCTCGCGCAGCACGTAGTCGATGAACTCGCTCGACACATCGTTCATGTCGATCACGAACTGCTCCACGCGCGCGGTGAAGAAGTTGAACGACATGGCGGCGATGATCGCGACGGCCAGACCGAGCGCGGTCGAGACGAGCGCTTCGGAGATCTTCGGGCCGATCTCGTTGATCGTCACGCTGCCGCCTTTGAGCAGCTGGAACGTGCCGAGAATGCCGACGACGGTGCCGAGCAGTCCGATGAACGGCGTCGCCGATGCCGTCGTACCGAGGTACGCGAGGCCGCGGCGCAGGTTCGAGGTCTCGCGCTCCTTCACGCGCTCGAGCGCGCGATTGACGGAATCGACGAGGTCGAAGTCACCGACGTCTTGCGGCCCTTGCAGCCGCAACGCCTCGCGACCTTGCAACAGCGCCTGCAGGCCCGACTCCATCACTTTCGCGACGGGGCTGCGGTTCATCTGACGAGCCGTGTTGAACGCCTCGTTCACCTTGTGCTGTTGCAGGTACTGACCCAGTGCTTGCACGTAGCGAATGCTCTGGTCGCTCGCCGCGCGAAACGTCAGAAGACGTTCCGTGATCACGTAGAACATGAACACGGACATCAGGATCATGATCACCGTGATGATCTTCACCACGATGCTCATCTGGTTCCAGAGCTCTACAAGGTCGAGTCCCATAGCACTTTCCTCTTCTGCTTCACTTCTGTGAATAGATGAACGTAACAGCGGTGCACACGGGCACGGCCTTACCGTTGACCATGTACGGCTTGTAGCGCCATTCGCCCCGCATCTTCGACGTGATCTTGCTGTCGTACGCCGGGAAGCCGGTGGACTTCAGCATCGTGACGTTGTTGATGGCGCCCTCGGCGGTCAAACACAATTTGAACGAACCGATAATCTTGTCTTTGCCCGAGCGTTGGATCTCGGTCTTCGTCACGTCGTCGGGGCTGATCTGCTTTTCGCCAGCGATGCGCGAGCCTTCGAGTAGTGTCGGCGGCACGTTCTGCGGCGGAGCTGGCGGCGGAGGCGGCGGCGGTGGAGGCGGTGGCGCACCGACGACACCACCGACGACGCCTCCCGCGACACCACCCTCTTCACCACCTTCGACGCCGTTCGGATCGCCGCTCTCTTTCACGGCGACCTGATTCTGCTTCTCGATCTTCACCGGCTGGACGATGTCTTTGACCTTGATCTTCTTCGGCTGGATGATGACTTCTTGTGGCTTCGCGCCACCGGGCGGCGGAGGCGGCGGTGGCGGCGGTGGCGGCGCGACCGCGAGGTCGATCGCCGTCTTGGGCTTCTCGAGTTGTTCGATGTCCCAGATCGTCTTGATCCACATCGTCAAGAAGATCAAAAAGTGGACGGCCAGCGCGCCGATCAACACGGGCGCGGCCCATGGCGGCAGCTTGCGGTGCTTGGAGGCTTCGTAATTCGCGAACATCGGCAGCTACTCTCCTTCTGGGCGAATCAGCCGCCGGCCTTGACCGGCCCTCGTGCGGTACGTGAACCGGGAGGGGTTGGGGGTGGTGGGGTCCCGCCTTTTGCGGGGGCCGTGGGTAGACCTAGACCTTGAGCCTTTTTCGCCTCCTCATTAAGAACGCGCGCGACGCCCTGAAGATCTTGGGCAGTTGCGCGATCGAGGGAGGCGGCCCAGGAAGCACCCTGAGCAACGGCTCGGAAGTTGAAGATCGAGGCCATCAGCCCGAATGGCTTGGGGTTCTTGGGCTGCAGCGCGGCGGCTTTCTGGAGCGCGCCGATGCCTTTATCTGCCAGCTCGACGCTCTCGGGCGTCGTCAGCGTCTTGGAGTTGAGCTTGGACCAGGCGACGTTGCCGATGAACATGTACGCGGCGATCTTCGCGCTCTGGTCCTTCGAGACCTCGGCGACCTTGAGGTACCACTGGACCGACTTTCGCCAGTCGTTCGCCTTGAGGTTGATGCCGGCGAGGCTGCCCATGACGTTCGGATCGTTCGGACTCGCCTTGAGCAAGTCTTCCCAGTAGTCGATCGCCTTTTTGTATTGCGACGAGTCGATCCACACCTGCGTCATCAGTGCGCGCGTGTCGCTGTCTTTGGGGTGCGCCTTCATCCACACGCTGTAATGATCGGCGGCCATCGCGGCGAGCGAGCCGTTCTCGACGGCGCAAAGGCCGATCTGCTGGCACTTGAAGCTTGATGCGCAGACGTTCTTCGCATCGCAGGGATCAAAGCGTTTGTCGCCCGGCTTGATGCACACCTGCTTGGTGACGATCTTCGCGCCGGGCACCTGCTGGCACGCAAACGAGCCTTGGACGTCGATCAGGACCTGATCCGTTGGCTCCGCGCCGACCTTGAAGATCTTCGAGTAGGCGAGCGCGAGGTTGTAGTGGATCGTCGGGTCGTTGACTTCTTTCAGGGCTTTCTCGTATTGCGCGACCGCATCGACGAATTTGGTCTCGCGGAACAGACGATTACCCTGCCGGTTACGATTGCGACCATCGAGCTGTTCACAGCCAAGCGCTGCGACGACAAGCACGAGCACCAGGAGTGCGCGGTCGGTGGTCCGACTCATGAGGCGCGCGACTATACATATCCGAGTTGTGTGCAGCAACGGTCTAGCGCCGGGTCTACTACGGCACGTGGCCGTCGAAAAGTGACAGTGGCTTACGAGCTGCTCGTCCGTCTTCGCAGTCGCGTCACGGAATCGCGAACGAAATGTTGATCGAGTAATTTTCGACATCCGCCTCACCAGACGCAGTGTCGGAAAGCCCGACCGATTTCTGCTCGATGCACTGTTTGAGCCCCGGTGCGGCATCGTCGGCAATGTTGCGGAGCTGCATCGTCGATTGTGTGACGGTCAGCTTCTTATCCTTGATCGTCACGACGACCTGACCCTCTAGACGCGGCTTGTCACCACGCGCCTCACGCGGCAGCGACGCCACACAGTCCTTCATTACAGACTGGAGCCGGGTCGAGACGATCTGCGTGGTCGCCGGCTTGATCTGAAGACCGCCGGGGACGTGGACGTTCGGCGGGACATCGAGCGGCTTGTGCTCGCCCGAGCGGTGATCGCGAACCTTCGTGCCGCCGACCGTGTATTCCTTGACGTTCTCTTTGTCGGGGATCGGCGCTTCGGGTGCGGGGCCGACGGTCGTCGTCGTGCCGCCGTGCGGAGAGACGGGAGGAGGCGTTCTGTCGGCGACGGTTGGCGAGACCGGTGGCGGCGTCGTGGCGGTCGCCGGCGTGTCGTCGGTCTTGACGAGCCACAACCACAATCCGACGAGAAGCCCCAGCACAACCATGCTGAGACCGCCGATCACGACCACGGTGCGGGACATATCTACCGTCCTAGCATGACACGGCGGCTAGCTCGCCGGCCGCAACACTTCGACATCGCCGGAGCGCACGCGATGAACGCGGCCTTCGTTGTCGCATAGTAAGAGCGCGCCGTCCTCGTCGAGACCGGCGAGGAGACCCGTCACGCCGTTGCCATCTACTGTGGCCCGCGCCGCAAGGCCGATCGCCATGCGCTCGTGCCACGCGGGGATCACCGCGGCGAGACCACCGGCGGCGTAGCGATCGATCCAGCGTTCGACGCGCGCGAGCAGGCATGTAATGAAGGCGTCGCGATCGATCGTCGTGCCGGCCGCCTCCGCGAGTGTGATCGCGCCGAGCGCAGGCGGCAGCACGCCATCGATGTTGATGCCGATGCCGACGATCACCGATTCGAGGCGATTGCTCTGGCTCTGTGCCTCGACGAGCACGCCCGCTAGCTTCTTGCCATCGACCAGCAGATCGTTCGGCCACTTGAGCACGGCTGGTGCGCCGAACGTTCGCGCGGCATCGCACGCGCCGACGCCGATCGCGAGTGTCATCGGTGGTACGTCGGCGATCGCGAGCGGCGGCCGGAGCACGGCGGAGAGATAGAGGCCGCCCGGTGGCGATTCCCACGCGCGACCATCGCGGCCGCGGCCTCGCGATTGGTCGAGCGCGATCACGATCGTGCCGTGTTTGGCGCCAGCGCGCGCGAGCCGTGCTGCCTCGTCGTTCGTCGACGCGCACGTATCGAGCACGATGCGTTGGCAGCCGAGCCAGCTCACGCGCGCACATCCAGGCCGATGTCGACGGCGGGTGCGGAGTGTGTGAGCGCGCCAACCGAGATCAGATCCGCGCCGGCGCGCGCGTAGTCGGCGATCGTCGCGAGCGTGATGCCGCCGGAGACCTCGACGAGCACGCCGCGGCCATGTGCACGCGCCGCCGCGACCTCGACCTGCGAGGGCGTCATGTTATCGAGCAGCACGATCTCGGCGCCGGCGGCGAGCGCTTCATCGAGCTCGCCGAGGTTCGTGACTTCGACTTCGATGCGCAGCGGATGGGGCGCACGCGCCTTTGCGGCTTCAACCGCGGCGCGCACCGAGCCGCACGCCGCGATGTGGTTATCCTTGATCAAGATGCCCGAGCCGAGATCGAAGCGGTGGTTCGCGCAGCCGCCGGCGAGCACCGCCGCTTTCTCGAGCACGCGAAAGCCCGGCGTGGTCTTGCGCGTGTCGACGACGCGCGCCTTCGTTCCCGCGACCGCGTCGGCGTAGCGCTTCGCGAGCGTCGCGACGCCGGACAGCCGCTGCGCGAAGTTGAGCGCGGTGCGCTCGGCGGAGAGCACGGTATGCGCTGGGCCGCGCACGGTGATCAGCAGCGCGCCGCGCTCGACCCGCGTGCCATCGGGCGTGTGGATCTCGAGCTCGATGCGCGGATCGACGAGCGCGAACACCGCCGCGGCGACATCGATGCCGAACGCGACGATCGGCTCGCGCGCGTTCATATCGGCGGTGACCGTGCGGCTGTCGTTGCCGAGCGTCACGGACGACGTCACATCGCCGCGCCCGAGATCTTCGTCGAGCGCGAGCTCGATCAGGCGGCGCACCGCCGGGATCGTCGCTAGGCCACGTAGCTCTGCCATCGACGAAATCACCTTACTCGATCGCTACGACAGTCGATCACGTTATTTCGTGGTCTTGAGCGTCTCAAAAATCGAGCGAATCGTTTTCTGATTCAGCGCGAGCTTGTCGTGGTCGACAACCGCCATCAGGATCACGCCCTTCTTCGTGGGCGTCGGTCCGGCGACGACGACGAGGATGTCGAGCTGGGTCTGGCGGCTCGACATGCCGACGCCCTCGACCCACGTGCCGGGCACCTTGTGGATCTTGACCGCCTTCATCTTGTCGACCCAGCGCAGGCCCTGCACCGACGAGTACAGCTCGCGCTCGAGCTTGCCGAGCGCGGCTTTGAGATCCGGCGAATCGACGACCCACAGCGCGAACGCGATCTGGTTGTTCGGCGATGCGGCGCGGATCAGATCGTCGGTGGCCTTCACCTGCCACTTCTTCGGGATATCGATCGTGACTTTGCCGGCGTTGCTCGAATACGCGTCGGCATGCGCGACGCCTGCGAACAGCGCCAGCGCGACGAAGACGGTCCGCATCATCTGCGCAACGTAGCAGGTCAGCTCCAATGCATCATCTCCCAACCGCGGCGGCGCGCGTGGCGGCGCAGCCGGGCGTCAGGGTTGACCGCGATCGCGGTGCCTACGCGCTCCATCAGCGGCAGGTCGTTGAAGCTGTCGGAGTAGAAATAGCTCGCAGCGAGGTCGACGCCGTGGCGCTCGGCCCAGCGCTCGGCGAGCGCGACCTTGTGTGGGCCAAAGCACAGCGCGCGCGGCTTGCCCGTGAACACGCCGCGGTCGACCTCGAGCTCGCTCGACAGCACGTGCTCGATGCCGATGCCCTGCGCGACCGGGCGGGCCGCGTAGATCGTCGAGCCCGTCGCGAGCACGACCACGTGGCCCGCGCTGCGGTGATGCTCGACGGCAACGCGCGCGGCGGGCGCGACGTACGGCGCGATGTGCTGGCGGTACCAGACATCGCATTTCGCGATCATCTCGGCTTCCGAATCGCCGCGGAGGTCGAGGCACAGCTTCGTGAACACGCTCTCCATGTCGAGCACGGCGAGCTTGTAGAGCGTTGACCAGTACGCGACCTTCGCGAGCATCGTCGGTGCGAGCTCGCCGCGGCGATACAGAAAGCGCGTCCAGCTGATCCCGGTGTCGACCGTGAGCAGCGTGTTGTCCATATCGAAGAAGGCAGCTCGCACCTACCAACTCCGTGTCGGGACGTCGAGGTCGTCGCGCGTGGCGATGCAGGCGGCGAATGCGTCACAGCCGCAGCGATTCGCGCCGAGGTCGAGCAGCTCGCTATAGGCGGCGTTGAGGTCGTACGAATTGCACGCGAGCACGTTCGCACCCAGTGTGACCGATCCGCCAAAGCTGGCCAGTCCTGCGCGAACGTTGTCATCGCTTCGCGTGCGCGTGATCGTCGCGGTCGCGACGATGCCATCGTCGAGCACGAGGATGCCGTCGCCGACGACGCCGTTCGAGCCAAGCAGCGTCTTGCGCACGAGCACGCGATCGATCGTCGCATCTGCGCCGGTCACCGAGATGCCGGCCTCCTGGTTATCCTCGATCAGCGACTGTCGTACGATCGCCTGTGTGCGGAGCGCCGCGTTGCATGCGGCGTCGGCGGGGCAGCCGCTGATCGCGATGCCGTGACCCGCTTTGCGCTCGAGCGCGCGCTGGCGGGTGCCGCGCACGACGAGTGCGTCGAGCGTCGCTTGCGAGCCGACGCCGACGCGCACGCCGGCATCGTGGTTCGCTTCGAGGACGGATCGCGTGACGGTCGCCGTCGAGCCGTTCGTGATCGCGATGCCGCTGCCGTAGCCGTCGAAGCGCGGCTCGGTGCCGCGCACGACGACGGCGTCGATCACGGCGTCGCTCGCGGTGAGCGAGATGCCGGCGTCGGTGTTGTCTTCGATCACCGAGGATTTGATCTGCAGGAAGGCGCGGCGCCCGAATGTGCCGCCGTTGTTCGCGACGATGCCTTCGCCGCGCACGACAACGTCGGCGAGGTCGAGGCGCTCGCCCTGCTGCTGGATGCCGCGCTCGAACAGCGACGCGCGCACCGTGACGTCCGCTTGCGCGCCGAAATAGGAGTTGCGCAGAACGAGACCTGCCGACAGCGTGTCGCGAAACCACACGTGGTCGATCACGATCTGGCTCGCGCCATCGACGACGATGCCCGTGCCGAGGTTCGTGGCGCCACCGAGCGAGAAGCCGTGCAGCTCGGTCTCGCTCGCCTGCGGGTAGAGCGTGAGCGTCGTCCCGTTCTCGTTCGGAAACACGAATGTGTTCGCGAGCACGACGCGCTCGGCGCAGACGCCCCACACGCGCACCGGTCTGTAGAGGTAGAACGTCTCGGCGTACGTGCCGGCCGCGATCGCGATCAGTGCGTGATAGGGCGCGATGTCGAACGCGTACTGCAGGCGCGGATACGGTTTCTCGCGCGTGCCGTCGGCGTCGGTGCCGGTGTACGAGGCGTCGACGTAGATCGTCGTCGCGTCGACGGGGATATCGCCCCACGTGCCGGTGCCGCAGCTGCCGATCGGTCTGCACTCGGTGTCGCCGAGCAGAGCGAGCGTGCCCGCGGGACACCGCGCCGCCGGCAGGATCGGCGCGCAGCCGGCATCGCCATCGTGCGCAAAGCCGAGCGCGCATTGCGTCGCCGGCACGCCCGGTGTTTCGCAGGCGCCTTCGATCGATGGCACGGTGCCGGCGGGACAC
>Ga0070698_100006735_pt1 | contig 12458 bp, 9 predicted proteins | sample KBSK1502metaG_FD_65477 | JGI IMG/M metagenome (GOLD analysis project Ga0070698, IMG submission 65477) | Corn, switchgrass and miscanthus rhizosphere microbial communities from Kellogg Biological Station, Michigan, USA - KBS K1-50-2 metaG | ecosystem: Host-associated > Plants > Roots >...
CGTTTCATAATGCCGTCGTCACGAACGATGCGACGTTCGCGCCGGTGATCACGGATCAGCCGCCTCGCACGGTTTCGCTGTCGGCATCGCTCGAGGATGGCACCTCCGTCGCTGTCGACTACCGCGGCGATGGCGCGTTCTCGTTTCCGGCGACGGGCTGGTACGAGGTCGTCGTCATTGCCGACGGCTTCGGCTGGACATATCAGCACACCGCACCGCATCTCGAGCTCGATCAGGTCTACATCGGTCGCGTCGACCGCGGCCATCCTCCGATGGCGCAGACTGACATCCAGTTCATGTATGCGGGCCCGGGCGAAGGGACGGCCGACGTGGCGTCGACGGGACTCTGGACTGAAACCGGTGTCGGCGGCAGCACGCGCAATTTGTCATTCGATTGGCGCAAAGCGGTTTCGCAGTTCGGTCCGCTCGGTCTTCTCGATGCTGCGCAAAACGATCGCCTGTACTACGTCGAAATCACGGCAGGGCCGACCTACAGCTCGATCACCTCTTATGCGGCGAGCTCGGTCACGCTGCGCGAAGGCATGGTCACGATGGTGACCGGCGACTTCATGGCGAACGTCGCGCCTGATCGGTGCGTGCACGTTACAAACGCCGCCGCCGACGACCTCGCCGCGCTAAAGACGGCATTCCCGTCGATCAGCAACCCCACTGGCGGATGGCTGATCGAAAGCGTGCCGGCACGCGCCCGGACCATCGACGGCCAGCATTCGCTCGCATACAAATACGCGAGCCCGCCGGTGAACAGCGATGTCATGGCGAGCTTTCCAAATCCGTATCCTGGAACGGAGCTGCTCGCATTGACGGATGTCTTAGCGGAAGGTTCGGCCGGATTACCGAATGCGGTGTCGAATGCGGTGCTGCCGTTCGCGCTCCTCGCGTACAGCGAAACGAATCCAAGCGACGCGAGTTGCAACGAGCGGGCGATGCTGAGCGCGAGTGTCGGGCTGTACGGCAAGCTGCAAGTCCAGGGCACCGACGTCACGAAGGACAACCAAGCGCTCAGCCTCGACGCATCGCCTCGCATCGAGCTCAAGTGGGCGCGCGTCGGCGACGGACCTGCGCACTTTTTCGCGGTGCTGCTCTACGAGCTATCGGATGACGGCGCCGGCGCGACGGTGAAGACCGGCATTGCGGTCGTCGTCACCACGGATCGCCGCGCGCTATTTCAGCGCTACCTCTTCCAGAACGGCCACACGTACATCTTGGAAATCCAGGCACACGTGTCGCGGCCCGACGCGGCGGCCGGCGACTTCGTGAAGCTGCAGTATCCCGTCGGCGTGGCGCAGACGTGGACGCATTCGTTCACGGTCAATTAGAGCGTGAAGATCGCGGCGCCCCACGTAAAGCCAGCGCCGAACACCGACGTCAGAATGCGATCGCCGCGCCGCACTTTGCCCTGCTGGCGCCAGTAGTCGATCGTGAGCGGCACCGTCGCAGCCGTCGTGTTGCCGTAGAACTCGATCGTGTTGAGCACTTTCTCGGGCGGAATCTTTGCGACCTCGACGACCTTCTCGTTGATGCGCAGGTTCGCTTGGTGCGGAACGAACCACTGGATGTCATCCCAGCTCATGCCCGTCTTCGCGAGCGCCGTATTCGTCGACATCACCATGCCGCGCACGGCGTTCAAGAACACGCGCTTGCCATCCATGTGCGGATACTTCGCTTGGTTCTCCTCGCGATTCTTCGTGTCGTAGTCGATGTACGGCGCGCGCGCGATCTCGAAGAGCGTCAGGCGCAGATCCATCGCGCCGGTGCCATCCGCGTGCGCTGCCGTATAGATGATGCCGGCGCGCGGATCATCCGTCTCCATCGGGCCAAGCACGAACGCGCCCGCGCCATCGCCGAACAGCACCGTCACGTCGCGGCCGCGCGTCGAGTAGTCGAGCGAGTGACTGTGCAGCTCCGAACCGATCAAGAGGATGCGTTTGTACATGCCGGTGCGAACGAACGCGTCGGCCATCTGGAGCCCGTACACCATCGCCGAGCACTGCTGGCGAATGTCGTAGCAAGCGCAGCCCGTGCGATCGATGCCGAGCTTCTTTTGCACGAACACGGCGGTGCCCGGAAACATGAAGTCGGGCGACAGCGTGCCGAGGATGATGCAATCGATGTCGCTCGGCTCGATGTTCGCATCCGCGATCGCGCGCTTCGCTGCGAATGTTGCGAGGTCGCTCGTCCAAACCGAGCCATCGTTTGGAACGTACCTGCGCTCCTTGATGCCGGTGCGCTGCTGGATCCAAGCATCGTTGGTCTCGGTCTGCTGCGTCGGTTGCCGAACGTGCTTATCATCGAGGAATGGAATCTCCTCGTTGGTCACGACTCGATCGGGCACGTAGCTACCCAGCCCGAGAATCCGCGTACGAATCATAGAAAAGGGAATAGCACACAATTGTGCAATATTTCCGTCATGCGCGCGATCGTCGCGGTCGTCGTCACGATCATGACGATCACGGCGGAAGCAGGTGGAAAAAAGGATCCACGCACGCTTCCGGGTTGGCAGATCTACGATCGTTTCTGCTTGCCATGCCACGGCGCTGCCGGTGACGGCAAAGGCCCAGCAGCGCCGTATACGTGGGGACAGCCGCGCGCGTTTGCGAAAGGTACGTACGAGTGGCGATCGACGCCCGTTGGGCAACCACCAACCGACGATGATCTTCGTACGGCAATTCGCTACGGCGCGCCCGGTACATCGATGCCCGGATTCGTGCAGGTGTTCGATGAGAAACAAATCGAGCGGCTGATCGATGTGCTCAAGGCGTTCAACCCGGGGGCGTTCGCAACGGCAGCGAAGCCGATCCTGATTGGTCCACCGCGCACCGTTGATGCCGCACGCGGCGCGACGCTGTGGACGCAACACGGTTGCGACAAGTGCCACGGTGCGCGCGGCCGCGGTGATGGCGCGAAGAACGAACCGCCGTACGATCTGACGACGCAGCTGTTGCGACGACCGCGCGAGAGCGACGACGTCGATGAGCGTCGACGTGCAGTCGTGATGAGCATCGCGACCGGATTGGCCGGCACGCCAATGCCCGGCTACCAAGGGCCGGTCACCGACGCCGATCTATGGGCGCTTGCCGATCATGTGCTCGCACTCGGCGCGGGCGCGAAGCCGCGCGATAGCGCCGCACTGGACGAACAATCGATCATCGAGGATCGCAAGGAGCGCCTCGCGACGGGCGCGTGGCCCGGCAACGATCCGGACGAGGCGCGCGTGTTTGGCGTGCCGATTCGTCCGCAAGGTGCGCCGCTGCCGCAACTCGCGCCGGCAGAGGCGTCGCTGTCGGCGCGGCAATGCGCGCGATGTCACGCGAAGCAAGCGCGCGAGTGGCAACCATCGGTGCACGCGGCGGCAAGCACGTGGGGACTTTCTGCGCGCGAAGCGGATCACGCCGGCGATGGCGCGTGCAATCGCTGTCACACGCCGCTCGCCGAGCAGCAGGTTGGCGATCCGCTGCGCGACGAAGGCGTGACGTGCGCCGCGTGTCACGTGCGCGATTGGGTGCGGCGTGGCCCGCCGCGGCGCGCTGCAGCAGTTCCCGGCTATCCGCTCGTCGAGCTCGCGCTCTACGAACGATCCGATTTCTGCATGTCATGTCATCAATTGCCGCCGCGCACCGCCGTCAACGGCAAGCCGCTGCTCAACACGTACAAGGAATGGCTCGAAGGGCCGTACATGCGACGCGGCATTCAATGCCAGACGTGCCACATGCCGGATCGTGAGCACACGTGGCGCGGGATCCACGATCGCGAAGCGTTCCGACAGGGCATTCGGCTCGACGCGCACGTGACGCGCGTCGGTGAGAGTGTCGCGGTGATCGCGAAGCTCGCGAACATCGGCGCCGGCCACTACTTGCCGACGACGCCGACGCCCGCGGTGTGGTTACGCATCGAGCTGCTCGATCGCGCAGGCCGAATCATCGCAGGCGCGCGTGACGATCTGCGTATCGGTCGCGACATCGAGTTCACGACGGCGTGGCATGAGAAGCGCGACACGCGGATCGCGCCGGGAGAGTCCGTCACGATGTCGCGCGCGTGGAGGAAGGGCCGCGTTGCCGAAGCGACTCACGCGCGAATCACGGTCGAGGTGTTCCCGGATGATTATTACGAGCGGCTGTTCGCGGCGCGCCTTGCAAGCAAGCTTCCGCCGGCGACGAAGCGGCTGTACGAAAGCTCGCTCGCGCGAGCGAAAGCCGCGCACTACATCGCCGAACAACGCGATGTCGCGATCGGCGGTGGCAAGTGATTGTTGCGTGCTCGTCGTGCGCCGCGCGCTTTGTCGCGGAGGGTTACCGCGATGCGCACTGCCCGACGTGTGGTGCGCTCGCGCAGCAGCAGGCGGCAGCGCGCAGCTGCCCGCGGTGCGAATTACCGCTGACCGCGCGCGAGCTCGGCGATCTCGTCGTCGACGAGTGCACGAAGTGCAGCGGGCTCTTCGTCGATCATGTGGCGGTCAAGCGGGTGCTCGACGATCGCGACCGCGCAGAATCGTTTCTCGCGGCGTTGCCTCGTCACGCGCACAGCCTGCTCCATCGTGGCCGCATGTACATCCCGTGCCCGTGCTGCGGCAATTTGATGAACCGCAAGCTGTTCGCGACAGGTTCGGGTGTCGTTGTCGATGTCTGCCGTACCGATGGGATGTTCTTCGATGCCGGGGAGCTGCCGGCGATCATCGACTTCGTGATGGCCGGCGGTCTCGAGCGTGCCGCAAAGCGCGATGCCGAGCGCGCGCGTGACAGCGAGCGTTCCGAACGGATCCAGCGCGCGCTCGCCGAAAGGGAGCCGAGGCGCTATGACACGCGCGCGAGCGCGTTCGTCGAGCTTCTGTTCTCGATCTTCGGCTGATAGGCGTGGCCTATCAGAGCAATCGATATTCTGGGGCTATCCGTATCAGCCGGCGAGCCGTAGGTTGATCGCATGTACAAGACACCTAGTCAGCTTCCCGAAACGGCCCGCACGGAGCTCATTCGTACGCTGAACGAGCGACTCGCCGATGGGCTCGATCTGCACAGCGATCTGAAGGTCGCGCACTGGAACGTGCGCGGTCCCCAGTTCCCTGCGCTTCATCCTCTGTTCGAGCAATTCGCGAATTCGCTCGCGACACACAACGACGCGATCGCCGAACGCGCCGTCACGCTCGGTGGTCTCGCCGCCGGTACGGTACGCCACGTCGCGAAGGCATCGCGCCTCTCCGACTATCCGATCGATACGACGCGCGACCTCGACCACGTGCGCCTGCTCGCGGAGCGGATCGACACCTATCTCGCGGGCGTGCGGGAATCGCGCGCGATCGGAGAGAAGCTCGGCGACGCCGACACCGTCGACCTCCTCACCGGCGTGGTGACCGAGTTCGAAAAGCACGCGTGGTTTCTGCGCGCGACGCTAGCGTAGCGTCCAGCTCGTCACCGCCGGTGCCGCGGTAAGATCGATCTCGTAGAAGCCGCCGCCGGAGGATAGCCACGGCGCGTGCGTCGTCGGTACGAGGTCTTTCCACTCGTTGCCGGTCGCGCCGTGAACGATGTGAAGCGCGAGGCGCAGTGCCGTCGGGCACGGCGCGATCGCCGTCCACGGTACCGCGACAGACAACGTGCGCTGATCGGAAGAGACGATCGCGTCGAGTGGTGTGCCGCGCGTGGTCCACCCGTCTGTGGCGACGAAGACGCCGTTATACGCGCCGGTGCCGGCATCGCTCACGCGGCGCAGCGCGATGAGGTGGGTCGCGGCGAACGGAAGCGAGGCAACGAGGCCGCCGTACTCTTTGCCGGCGCTTGGTGTCGCGACCGATGCGGTCCCCGCTTCGATGTACACGTGCAGTGGCTCGTACGGCGCGGTGAACGCGCTCGAGCTGACGGTGATGAACAACTGCGACGGGTTCCATGCGATCGCGGCGATGTCGGTGCCGAGCATGGCGCCCGGCGAGAGTCGCTGCGCGCTCGGATACTCAGCGAGGTCATCCGTGCCGTCGAGGGTTGGCGTCAGGCCCGCCGAGATCGCGCACCCGGCGTCAGCGGGAGCATCCGCGGTGACCTTCGTGCCATCGGCGGCGGCATCCAACGTTTCTGCATCGGGTTCGGGGTCGCTGCGATCTGCGGCGCCGCGAGCGCACCCAAGCGTTGCAAACGGCAACGCGACGACGAGCGCAAACCGCGGCGATCCGCTGAGTTGCGAGGCACGACGTCGCTGCACGCCCGCGGTTGAGCAGCGGTCGTGCCACGTTGTTGCGGCCGCCTGCTATCGTGCTCGCGCGTTGCCGCTGAAGCTCACTCTACTGGCGTTGCTCGCGGCGTGTCCCGCACCCAATGTTGCGGCGCCCGCCGCGCCAGATCCAGCGCCGCGGCTCGTCGTGTTGATCGTGGTCGATCAGTTCCCGGAGTGGAGCTTCGAGCAGCGGCGACCCGAGCTCGTGCACGGATTCGCGCGCCTGCTCGCGGATGGCGAGTGGCACGTCGGGCGTCACCCATCGGCGGCGACGCTGACCGCGTCGGGTCACGCTCTGCTCGGCAGCGGTCAACCGCCGGCGCGTTCGGGCATCGTCGCGAACGAATGGTGGAGTCGCGAGCTCTCGCAGGTCGTAACCGCGACCGAAGATGCCGCCGGTCTGCCGACGTCGCAGTGGTTGCGCGTGTCGGGTCTCGGCGATGTTGTCGACAAAGCCGTCGGCGTGAGCCTCAAGGCGCGCGCCGCGTTGTTGCCACTCGGTCATCGCGGCCTCGCGATCTACTACGATGGCAAGACCGGAACGTGGCGGACGTTCGGGCGCCATGCCGCGCCGCCGTGGCTCGCGACGCACATGCGCGCGCATCCGATCGTGCCTCGTATTCAGACGTGGCAGGCCGACCCGCGCATCGCAAAGCTTGCCGAGGTTGCCGACGATCAGCCGGGCGAAGTCGGCATCAAAGGCCTCGGCGCGACGTTCCCACATGATCCGCACAAGACGAAGAGCGCGACCGAAGCCGTCTTCGCGCTGCCGCTCGGCAACGAAATCGTGTTCGAGACCGCGCTCGCGGCGATCGCAGGCGAGCAGCTCGGCCGCGATCGCAAACCAGACCTCCTCATCCTCAGCTTGTCGACGCACGATTACATCGCGCATGGCTGGGGCCACGAGTCGTGGGAGGCGTGGGACATTGAGCTGCGTCTCGACAAGAGTCTCGACGAGTTTCTCGCCGGGCTCGATCGCGAAGTCGGCGCGGGCAAGTGGGCGCTCGTGCTGACGAGCGACCACGGTGGCACGCCGCTACCCGAAAAGACCGCTGGCGGTCGCTACTCGTTCGAGCAGCTCGCGAAGGCCGCAAACGATGCGGCGTCTGCGGTGCTCGGCCCCGGCGAGTGGATCGCGTACGTGCATTATCCGACCGTCTATTTGTCGAAGGCGGCGCGCGCGCAAGATCCGAAGGAAGTCAGAAACGCGCTCAAGAAGATCGTGCTCGCGCTGCGCGCGTTTCCGGGGCTCGACCGCGTCGACCTCGTCGAATCCGTCGCGGGCAATTGCGAGCGACGCACCGGTGAAGAGCGGGCGCTATGTTTGACGTTCGATCGCGAACGCTCCGGCGAGGTGTACTTCATGCCAGCGCGCGGTTGGGTCTTGCAGGAAGCCGACGAGCCGCTGGCGACCGCGCACGGATCGCTGCACGACTACGATCGATTGGTGCCGGTGATCGTGCTGCCGTTTGGTCGCAAGCGTCACGCAGCGCCGGCTGCGCCGAGCGATGAAATCGATCTCGCGAGTGTTGCACCGATGCTCGCAACGTGGCTCGGTGTCCAGTTGCCGCGATAGCCGCGTCGGCTTGCCGCGATCGGTGCCGCGTCGATCGCCGCCCATTGCTCGCACGCGTCGCTCGCGCGCTACATCTCGTGCGCCGTTGGTCGACGCGGCGCTCGCGCGCTACATCTCGTGCGGCATCGGTCGACGCGGCGCTCGCGCGCTACATCTCGTGCGGCATCGTGCGGCATCGGTCGACGCGGCGCTCGCGCGCTACATCTCGTGCGGCATCGGTCGACGCGGCGCGCGAAAGTACCGCAGCGGCGAATACGGACCGAAGTTCGACACGCGCGACGTATAGAGGTCAGCGTAGTCGTTGACCTGTTCGCCGAATCGCGAATTCTCGTTCCCCTCGCGCAGGCAGCTGCCCCAGTGCGAGTTGTACGCGCGATCGATACGCGACTCGAGCGAATCAACCTCCGCATCCATGAGCCCCGCGCGATCGCGCAGAGAATCGATGCTCGACCGCGCAAGCTTGCGCTCGTCCTCGAGCCTCGCCCTCAGCGCCTGCGACGTCGAGTGATCGTCGAGCAGTCGCTGAATCTTCTTGAGTCGCAACGACTGATAATCGATCTCCGACTCGAGGTTGCGGTGTCGGCGATCCAATAGATCGAGATCGCGAATCTGCGCCTCGAGTCGCTCGCTGACCGAAATCTCGCGCTCGAGCTCCTGCAACACCATCGCGGTGCGCCACATGTGTTGTTTGCGCAGCCGCAAGATGTCGCCGTAGATGTGGTCGCCGATGTACAGCACCTGCTCGCCCTTGATGCCCGTCATCTGCTCGAACGCGACTACATTGCCGCCCTGATACACCTTGTCGCGCGACAGATGTTTGATCTCGCCGTTCGTCGAGACCGGGTCGCCCGTCACCGGATCGATCTGCACGAATGGATGCAGCTCGTTGAAGAAAGCCGGCTTCGCGCCGCCGACGATCACGATGTCGAAGTAGTTGCGCCACGACGGATACGCTTTGCGCTCGCCGTCGAGCAAGTAGCTCATGACAACGCTCGTGTAGTCGTACAGCGAGTTCGTGAGCAGGAAGAGCTTCTTGCCGGAGCTGCGAAACTTGTGCAGCGTCTCGCCGAGCAGCGGATCCTTGACGATGAACGCCTGCAGATCAGCTTTGATGACCGACTTCAGCGTGTCATCGCGATGCGCCTCGTCGATCGCCATCCGAATCTCGCCGAACAACTTGTCGTAATCGACCGTACCCGTCTGTCGATCCGCCCAATCAACGAGCGTCGTGTACATCACCGCCTCGGGCAAACCGAACAGCGTATCGATCCACTCGAAGCGGTCGCTCGACAGGTTGATCTTCTCGTTGCGATATGTCGCCTTGCGCTGGTCGTGGTCGAGCTCGCGAAAGCCGTGATAGCAGCGCCCGACGTGCGCGTGCCGATCCATCTTGAAGACGTTGCCGAGCTGACGATCGACCATCAGCCCGCGAATCGCCCACCGCGGGTCATAAACCAGCTCGCGAATCGCGGGCGGATAACCGTGCTTTTCAATCAGCTTCGTCAGCGTCAACGACATCGACAGCTGCTCGAGCTTCTCCTGGTGATACAGCGCGAGCGTGTAGTCCATGTCGAACCCGATCATCTCGATCGAGTCCATCCGGAGATTGCGGTTACAGAACACGCGATTCTTACGCGCGACGTCGATCTCTGTGGTCGTCTCCCCGAGAAGCGCGGCGATAGTCGGATCCAGGTCGAGGCTGGCGACCATTCCTCATTATTGTAGCGCATGCGATACATTCGGGAGCATGGCTTCGCCGCCCCCCGCATGGAATCGCTCCCCTGACCCCTTCGTCGAGCTCATCTCTGCCGAGGCCATCGCGACCCGCGTCGCAGAGCTTGGCAAACAAATCACCACCGAATACGCCCCGCTGAGCGACAAATCGGAGGTCATTGTCATCGGCGTGCTCAAAGGTTCGGTCATCTTCCTAGCGGACCTGGTGCGCCACATCGCGCTGCCGATTGGTGTCGATTTCATCGGAATCTCCTCGTACGGCGACGAGACCGTCTCGTCGGGTGTCGTCCAAATCACCCAAGACCTCTCGCGACCGATCGCGGGCAAGCACGTCATCGTTGTCGAGGACATTGTCGACACGGGACACACCGTGCACTACCTGCTCGAAAACCTCGCCACGCGTCATCCGGCGAGTCTCAAGCTCGCCGCGCTGCTTCACAAACCCGAGCGGCAAGAGCGACAGGTCAAGATCGATTACCTGGGCTTCACGATCCCCAACCACTTCGTCGTTGGCTACGGCCTCGACGTCGCGCAGCAGTATCGCAACCTGCCTTTCATCGGCTACGTAGCAGGCGCATGAAACCTGAGCAGCTCGCACGGCTCCCGGCGGTGCTGTTCGAGATCGGGAAGCTCATCGGATCGGATCTCGATCCGGGCATCCTGCTCTCACGCATCGCCGAGCTGATCTGCCAGCTGATCAACGCCAAGGCGTGCTCGGTCATGCTCCTCGACGCGAACCGCAAGCGCCTGCTCGCAAAGGCCGCCTACGGTCTTCGCACCGAGCGCATGCACACCCTCTCCTTCGCCGTCGGTGAAGGAGTCGCGGGCTGGGTCGTCGAACGCGGCGTGTCCGCCCTGATCGGTGACGTCACCAAGGACTCGCGCTACGTCATCCTTCCCGCAAACCAAACGCCGATCGTCTCGATGCTTTGCGTCCCACTCCTCTCGCGTGGCGAACGCGTCGGTGTCGTGACCGCGACGGCCGAGCACGCCGACGCGTTCGACGCCAGCGACCTCGAGCTCGTCCGTTTCATCGCGACGACCATCGCGCTCGATATCGAGAACGTACGCCTCCACCGCGTCGCGGTCACGGACCCGCTCACCGGCACATACAATCGCGAGTTCCTGCAGCAGCGCCTACCGTCGGAGATCGAAGCGGCAATCGACCGTGACCGCCCTCTTTCGATCGCCCTGGTCGATGTCGATCATTTCAAAGCGGTCAACGATCAATATGGTCATGGCATCGGCGACGTAGTGCTCGCCGAAGTCGCCCGCCGTCTCCGCAGTGCGATCCGCGGTGGCGACCTCCTCGTGCGCTACGGCGGTGAGGAATTCATCGCGGTCCTGCCCAAGGCCGACGCCGGTCGCGCCTGGGAGGTCGGCGAACGCATGCGCCAGCGTGTCTGCGAGCGCGCATTTGATGTCGGTGATGGCCTCGCGCTCCTGTTGCGCATTTCCGTCGGAATTGCACAGTGGCGAATGGGCGAGGACATGCCCGAGCTGATCGAGCGTGCCGATATTGCGCTCTACGGTGCCAAGCAGCGCGGTCGCAATCGCGTGGAGGTCGCGCCGTGAGGACATCGGGTCGGGGTCGCGCCATGACGGCATCGTGTCGGGGTCGCGGTGGTCGCGCCGTGACCACATCGTGTCGGGGTCGCGCTGTGACCACATCGTGTCGGGGTCGCGCGGTGACGACATCGTTTCGAGCGCCGCGTGACGCGACGCGGTCGCGACAACCGGCCGCGCGGACAGCGCAACGGCCATGCCGCCAGCGTATTCTGAATCTTGAGGCGATGCGATGAGTCCGCCGGACGACGACGACGCGCCCGGTTCCAAGCGCAGCGGCAAACCGCCAGCGAAGGGCCAGGCGGCCAAGGACCAGGCGGCCAAGGACCAGGCGGCCAAGGACCAGGTGGCCAAGGACCAGGCGGCCAAGGACCAGGCGGCCAAGGACCAGGCGGCCAAGGACCAGGCTGCCAAGGACCAGCTCGCCCAGGACTCGCGCGTTCCCGAATATCCCCTGCGCAGCAAACATCGAACGCCAAAGTCGGGTGTCGAATCTCCTCCGCCAGAGGAAGACGACTATCCGTTCACGAGCAAACCGAAGAAGAGTCCCGCGACGGGAGCCCCCGAGTCTCCGTCGACACCTGCGTTGCCAGCAGTACCTGCAGCGCCGGCGATGCCCGCCGTACCTGCGGCACCCTCGCAGCCGACGCCCAGCGCAGCTACGAGCAACGACGCGCCAGACTATCCGTTCACAAGCAAGCATCGTCCGGCCACGCCGTCGAGGCCTGCGCCATCCGAATCCGTCCGCGACGACGAAACCGACTACCCGTTCACAAGCAAACATCCTCGAGCCACCACGGCGCCGGCTTCATCTGGCGACGTGTCGCGTTCGGCCACGGGTGCGCTATCGGGAACCGGTTCCGCATCGGCTTCTGGTTCCTGGGTCACGTCAGATGGGAACTCCACATCGGGCCCGTCCGGCACGCAACCGTCCGGCTCGCAGACGCCCGGCGCGCAACCGTCCGGCGCGCACTCGTCCGGATCACAGACGTCCGGCTCGCAGACGCCCGGCTCGCAGCCGTCCGGCTCGCAGACGCCCGGCTCGCAGCCGTCCGGCGCGCACTCGTCCGGCTCACAGCCGTCCGGCTCTCAGACGTCCGGCTCTCAGACGTCCAGCTCACAGCCGTCCGGCTCGCAGACGTCCGGCTCTCAGACGTCCGGCGCGCACTCGTCCGGCTCACAACCGTCCGGCTCTCAGACGTCCGGCGCGCACTCGTCCGGCTCTCAGACGTCCGGCTCGCACTCGTCCGGCTCACAGACGTCCGGCGCGCACACGTCCAGCTTACAGCCGTCCGGCTCGCAGACGTCCGGCTCGCAGCCGTCCCGCTCGCAGACGTCCGGCTCGCAGACGTCCGGCTCGCAGACG
>Ga0070698_100006736_pt1 | contig 12457 bp, 11 predicted proteins | sample KBSK1502metaG_FD_65477 | JGI IMG/M metagenome (GOLD analysis project Ga0070698, IMG submission 65477) | Corn, switchgrass and miscanthus rhizosphere microbial communities from Kellogg Biological Station, Michigan, USA - KBS K1-50-2 metaG | ecosystem: Host-associated > Plants > Roots >...
CTCTCGTTTTGTTGCTGTCGATCTCGCCTTCAAGAGCAAACTGGTAATTCTGCGCTTGAATAATCGCCGCTACCAGGTCTGCATGTGGAATATAGTTATCGTGGTCTTTATCAGATTGCCAAAACCTAAGGCTTGGACGCTTTAACTCCACAACGTCCGCCCTACCGTCATAGCCTTCCACCAGGAAGTCAGCAATATTGCTGATATCAATCCTCCTGGCATCCAGAATCCGAACACAGTCGGATCCAAGCACCCATGCATTAACTTTGAACCAGGGTTGGAACTCAAGTTCATTAGCGTTTTTATTCAACAGACGTTCGAACTCCTCAACGGCGACTCTTCTCTTAGCTGCTGTGGCGGCATCGGCAATTACGCTGGCCGTTGAAGTTGAAAAGATACTCGTCAACGCTTCCAAGTCTTCGCGGCGCGCATTCTTTTCAAGACCCTTTACAGCAGCGTCGAGGAGGGCGAGTGTCAGGTTGGAACCGCCCTTGTTCACGACTTCGATAAGGACGTCATTCTTGCCATCAAGACCGACTTCGAGAGCCTTCAACAATTGTTGAACTCGCAGGGGTGTTGCTGGCCCAGCTGAGGCCGCAGAGATGTTGCCGTGTGGGCTGAAGGCGCTGAGGAAGAAAAGAGCAGATCTGTCGTAGTCCTCCCTCGCGGACGCACGAAAATCTCTAATATTGACTATTGCAACATACTGCGTGTCGGTAATTAATTCGTCGAAGGCTACGTCCGTATTATCGCTAAGCAACAACAACGGTGTCTTGCCACATATCCTGGCAAACTGTGAGATCGCTTGCGACAAGTCTTGCAGTCCCGAAAAGTTAGGATAATTATGATCAAAAATAGCCACCCAATCGAAATCGAAAACAACCTCGCAATTCGTCTGGAGCGTCCGACGAGTGAATAGCTGATGCGGCCACTGAATCGTAGAATCGTTATAGGGAATTTGCATTCAGCACTAACTCGAGGCTCAAACCACTGTTGATTTCGGGCAAACCAAACTCGACATCAGTTGCGAGATGATCTCGCAGATCCTTCAAAACGGTGGCCGCATCAAGAGTTTTCCCGAGCTTGGCTTCAGATTGGGGCCGTGGCTCTCTCGATTGTCTCGCCCGATAAATCCTGACGCTGCAGGTGTGATTCGCCAGAGCATAAAGGCAGATGCCGCGGCAGTAGAATCGATTGAACTCGTTCTGCGCAAAGAGCGTGTGCGCGTCACGGGGAACAGCTTTGGTCTTTCCCGCGCGCAGCTCGGTGGCGTTGAAGGAACCTTTTATGGCTTCCGCCAGCCAGGCCTCGTCATATTCACTTGCGGCACTCCGAAGAAGTGGTGGATATCCTGCAACACCGTCGTCGGTGAATCGCTTGCTTTTGACGAGTACACCATCCGCTGTGTCCTTATCGGTCTCCGCAAGCATGTGTTGTCGCACTGCGTCAGTTAGGTCTCTGAATTCAAAGTTTCTCGGCATCAAGGTTCTCTCGTCAGTTCTCGATTCAGCCAGGCGATAGCAAAATCCCAGTCGCGCTCAACGGTTGACTGCCCTACATTGAGCACTTCTGCCACCTCTTTAAGAGTCAGGCCGATGAAATGGCGACACTCAACGACTGCTGCCGCGCGCTCATGGTCCTTAGCGAACCTTGTCAGCGCTTCATCAAGCATGAGTAGTTCTTGAGGCCGTTCGTGAGGTATGACCGTAGTATCTACATCGATGTACTCGGAATGCCGCGCTTGCCTGGCGTAATCAACCAGGACCTGGCGCATTCGCTTCGCCACCAGTGCGTAAAAATGTTTCCGGTTCTCATAACTAATGTTCTCTCGAATTAGCTTTATCAATGCTTCATTCACGAGTGCCGTCGTTTGCAAAATGTGTCCGGATCTTTCATTCCGCATGTATGCATGGGCGATCTTCTTCAGTTCGTTGTCGACCAGGGGCATCAGTCTGTCGAGAGCCTGCTTGTCACCCTCGGTGAATGCTTTCAGTAGGTCAGTGATTTCGGGCATCGGGTTCGTCCTGCGGTGGCTTCTTTTACGCAAACCTCCACAAGTAATGGAATGGCGTCTAAACCATTACATGTGCCGGCTGGTTAACTATTGTCAGAGGTATCAACGCTGTATAGAATGCGGTCCGCAACAAAGACTTAGCAGCACCAAGACATCCCTCTTCTTCGCCGTTCGACTTCCCACCCTCGGGAGACAATCTGATGAAGGCACAAGACGGGAACATAATTCAGGAAGTCTTTCATAAGGCGCTGGCGTTACCTGAGTCTCAGCGCAGTGCTTTCGTCGCAAAGGCCTGTACCGGCAATCCAGATCTCGAGCGTGAAGTTAAAGAACTCCTTCGGGCTCACGATTCATGCGCGGGCTTTCTGGGATCTCCGGTTGTCAAACTCGATTTTCTGCCGGAAAACCTTGCCGGAATTACGATTGACGGACGCTATCGCGTTGAGAAGAAGCTTGGTGAAAGCGCTATGAGCCAGGTTTATTTCGCGCGTGCTTTAAGACTGCAAAACCAACCCGTCGTCGTAAAGGTTCTTTCGCGAGTATTGGTTCAGGATGCGGATGCGCGGCGAAGATTTGACCAGGAGGTGGAAGCACTGTTGCGTATTGAGCATCCGAACGTTGTTAGAGTGCTGGACACCGAAGAATTGCCTGATGGCCGGCCGTACATCGTCATGACTTATGTCGACGGCGAGACGCTGCGCTCACAAATACCAAATGAAGGGATGAATCTCGAACGCGCAGCCTCGATGCTGGAGCAGATTGGCCCCGCGCTCGATCACGTGCACGAGCAGAAGATCTTTCATCGTGATCTGAAGCCCGAGAACATCATGATCAGGCGCGGCGCTGACTCAGTCGTACTGATCGACTTTGGCATCGCGAAGGTAAGAGACTCGCTGGTGGCTCCGAGCACAGTTAATGGCGCATCAGCCGGAACGTTGCTGTACATGTCTCCCGAGCAGCTTCGTAACGAGAGAGTGACGGCCGAGAGCGACATTTATTCAATGGCGGTAATCGCCTATGAGATGGTTATCGGCCGGCGACCATTTAATGCCACTACGCCATCCCAACTCGCTGATATGCAGCGCGCCGGCGTGCGTGCAAAAGCTATCAATCTCCTCAGGCCAAATCTTCCGCGCGGCACGGCAGATGTAATAGCTCGCGGTCTGTCATTCAAGCCGAAGCGTCGTCACCAGAGAGCAGGTCAATTCTCTAGTGAGCTAGCATGCGCCTTGAACAAAGAAGCCAAGGGGCCTTGGTCGCCCATATGGTGGCGGCTCGCGATTGCGGGCGCTTTATTGATTCTTCTGAGTGTCGCGGTGCTGTTCGCTTTTTATAAGTACGATGGAGGACCAACTCAGGTTGGCCCGAATCGGTCATTCAAATACTGGCTTACAGTTCAAAAGATGCGTGATGGAAAAGAATACCAGGCTCCATTTCAGTCAAATGGTGAAGATAAATTCGATGGTGGCGACAAGTTCCGACTCAGCGTTCTTAGTCCCGTCCCGGCTTACGTTTACATGATTAATGAAGGCCCACCTGGGACCAAAGACACCAGCTTCAGGATGATCTTCCCCCGATTGGAAACGAACAACGGATCGGGATCGCTTGGTGCGAATCAAACAGTTGAGTCGGACTGGATCACTTTCCGAGGGCCGGAAGGTGATGAAAATTTCTGGATTGTCTGGTCAGTCTCGCCAGTCGCACAACTCGAATCTGCAAAGACTGACGCTTTCAAACATCCCAACGGTGGTTTGACTGGTCAGAACCTGGTGGCGCTCAAAGAATTCTTACGACTGAAGCAACTCGAAGTTAAAGTAACCGTTTACCATTACCAGAACGACACAGCTGTCGCGCGCGGTCGCAGCGATATGCTGGTTACGCTGGCGCAATTCAAGCATCGATAGCTCCTGCCTCCCTCTCCTGCCTGCCTAACCCACCCGAAAAATATTTTTTGCTTCGATGACGAGATTTTGCTCATTTCAGCGCCATGTCAGTTGAGGTGCTTAGACGAAGGCGTTTTCGATCCCCAAGTTGGGATTGGCCCCTTGCAGGAGGACGCAAATGACGGACAAGGTCCGAATACTTCTTTTGTCTGCTAGTCCATGGGGGATGAGCCGGATCCTTGTAGATGCAGAAGCCAGAGAAATCTTCGAGAGGATCCACGAGGGCGTTTACCGCGATCGGTTCGAACTGTACAACCACACCGCCGTAAGACCTGGTGATCTTCAGCACCTGCTGTTGATGCATCAACCACATATCGTTCACTTCAGCGGTCACGGAAGCAAGAACCAGAAAATTATTCTTGGGGGACCACATGGCGGAGCTAAAGCACTCGATCAACAGGGGCTGACAGACGTCTTCGCTCTCTATAACAACCATGTGCGACTCGTTCTGCTGAATGCTTGTCTAACTAAGGCGCAAGCGCGCTCGATCTCTGAAGTAGTCGACTATTCGATCGGAACTGCGAGACCGATTGGAGACAAAGCAAGTGTGGCTTTTGCTGGTGCCTTCTACCGGGCGCTCGGGTTCGGCAAATCCATCAGAGACGCATTCAAATCGGCTACGGCTGAACTTGCGCTGACAAAGATACCGCGATCACGTGGAATCGAGCTGTTCGTTAGAAACGGAATCAACGAGAGAGATCGGTTTCCTCAAATCGATGCCGATCGGAACTCATTCGCGATTAGGAAGATATCGGCCGCAGGCGCGATTCGCTCAAGCGACGACATCACGCCCGATTTAGTGAACTTGTGTCGGGTGACTGCAGCACCTTTGCACTGTGAGTGATAAGGAGACTTGAAATGCCCTTTAATATGCAACAGCAAGAGACGGGAAAGAATATGACAGCGAAGCAAGCACAGAGTTCGTTCCCTAAGTCGGACCAAAAGGCGCCCGGCACCAGAATCGGCGTCTTGATTGACTGGCGAGGAGACTCGATCAAGTCCGGAAAAATCGTAGGCCGCTACGGTTATGCGCTGCGTGACGGTCGGTAACCCCGTATCTTTCTCACCACCGCGGAGAAGGTAGCTCAAACGAGCTACCTTCTCTAAGCTCGTTGAATCTGCAGCAGCATACGTGATAAATACCGTGCGTCGACCCCCAGACCGTGATAAACGGACGCTTGTCGTAAGGCAAGTCTCACGATGTGGTTTCCGCGACCGAACTTAGCTCCCAAATGTTGTCAACCAAAAGCCCCACATACAGGACAGAAGAAAACTTAAGCATTTTGTTGACGTGCGTATCCATCACTATGGTGATCGCACTTGCGTTTGCACCAGAAACCGCGTCCACCGCGAGTGAAACAACTGCGCAGACTATAGAAGCTCAATCTTCAACAACGACGACGCCACCCGATTCGAAGGACAGCGAGGCGAACGGGGCTTTGGACCACGCTAAAGCACTGCGCGCAAATTGGACAAAAGCCTCTCTCCGCCTAGCCATAGAAAACTACGACAAAGCGGCGCTACTCTGGATGTCTATTTCAAACTTTGAAAATGCTTCAAAGGCGATGTTGGAATCCGGCGACGTCCATTTTCTTTTCGGCGAGTATAAGCAAGCCCTCGAACATTATCAGGACGCTGAGGCACTTGCTGATAAGACCGGTGATTGGCTGGTGAAAGCAATCGCGCTGAGTGAGATTGGTCGTTTACAGTCGTACCTTGGGAACAACGAGTTGGCACAAAAGCAGCTAACGAAGGCACTCCACCTTTTCAAACAACATGAGGCAAACCGCACCATCCCCGCTACGAATGCTTACGGTCGCGCACTTAGCAACCTGGCTGAAGTCAGTTACTCAAAAGGTGATTTTCTAAACTCGTCAAATCAATTCGATAGGGCGCTCGAAGTTTTCCAGAATGACCGCATGGGTGAAGCGAGAGTCCATCTCTTCAAGAGTTACATAGCTGGAAGCATGGGCGATCTCGGTACAGCATTCACAGAGGTTTCTCGGGCCTTGGAACTATATCGTGAAATCAATGATAAGAGCGGTGAAGGGCTCGCGCTGACGGCAAAGGGACTGTGGCATTCGTCGAAAAAAAGGCAGGAAAGCCGCGCCATTGAAATCCACAAGGAAGCGCTGGCAATCTTTCAAACCATTGGAGATCAGCATAGCGAAGCCATCGCGCTCAACGCCTTAGGGCAAGCTTATGAGAACCTGAGTGAGCTCTCAATGGCTCGCTATTACCATGAGAGCGCCTTAGCACTTTTTCAAAAAACAGGAGCATTGGATGCGGCGGCAGGCACCACATGCATCATCGCCAACACATACCTAAAGAGTAAGGATTCAGATCGAGCGCTTACATATTACGAACGTTGTTTGACATCGAGCCGCGCTGCGGGAAAGCGCCGCACTGAAGCGTACGCACTTAACGAGATCGCGCTGGTGTACGGCGTTCAGGGTCGTCACGAACTGGCACTAAAGCAGTACCGAGAAATACAGAAGTTTTATAAGAGTATTGGCGATCTCCGTGGCCAAGCGATGGCTTTAAACGCGTTGGGCGATTTCCTTTTTCAGAACCGTGAAAAACAAAAAGCCTTAGACATCTATCGTCAGGCATTTCCCATAAGCAAAACCGTAGCCGACAAAGGAATTCTGTTAGACACGCTTTATAACCTCGCCCGAGTTTACAAAGATCTTGGTTCTTATGAAGTCGCCCTGTCGCTCGTGAAGCAGTCTTTCGAGTTGATCGAGGAGATCCGCGCGAATGTGGCAAGCCCAGATTTCCGGGCGTCCTACTTTTCCGCAGTCAGAAGGCATTACGACTTGTGCATAGAGATTCTGATGCAACTTCATCGTCTCCGGCCGGGAGAAGGTTTTGCCGTCAAAGCTTTTGAAATGAGTGAGCAGGGTCGAGCCCGTTTACTTATCGATCTGCTCGGCGAATCGCGTGCAAACATACGTGCAGGGGCTGCGAAGGAACTTGTCGAGCGTGAGCGCTGGTTAAGAGGCTTACTTGAATTGCAAGGCCAATATCAAATGAATCTTGCGTTGAGCGAAAAAGATTCAACCAAGCTCACCGAGGTGTCAGATCAGATAGCACGACTCAGATCCGACTATCAGACCGTTCAGGCCCAGCTAAGGGAACAGAATCCTCGACTGTTTTCTTTTGAACAGTTTGCGCCGGTGGACCTGGAACGCATTCAGAAGGAGTTGCGAGGCAGCGACACAATGTTATTGGAGTATGCCTTAGGCGATGAACATAGTTATTTATGGGCAGTAACATCCAATTCCATTCAAAGTTACGAACTGCCGGCGCGCAAGGTTATCGAAGATGCCGCGCGCGAGCTTTATACGATAATCACGGCGCGACAGGGAGGTGATGGGCGCGTCCCCAACAGTTATCAGTCCAACGTCGAAGCGGCAGACAACGTTTATTTTGAGAAGGCAGGTGTTCTCAGCCGAATGCTGCTTGGACCATTGGCCGAACAGCTTGAAACCCAAAGACTCGTCATTGTAACCGAAGGAGCCTTGCAGTACATCCCATTCGATGCGTTGCCGGTGCCATCAAAGCAAAACATTGGTCCAATTGGCACGGCAGAAAAGTTGTTATTAACAACGAACGAAATCGTCGTGTTGCCATCTGCTTCGGCACTGATCGCAATCCGGAGTGCGAAAACTGACAAAGGTTCACCGGGGAAGCTCGTCGCCATCATTGCTGATCCGGTTGTTAGCTCGAGCGATGACCGGGTGCAGAGTTCAGCACTGTCCCCTGCGACGGCCAAGGCTGCGGCCGATCAGGATCAGGGCCACTCAGGGCAACAGATGATTGAGAATCTAAACCTCGCTCGTCTTGTACACGCTTCAGAGGAGGCGGATGCTATCTCTTCGGCGGCGCCCAGGGGCACGACGCTCGTGGCCAAAGGCTTTGATGCTACTCGTGAAACTGCGATGAATTCGGAAGTCAGTCGATCTCAGATCGTCCACTTTGCGACTCATGGTTTTCTGAACCCCGAACACGCGGAACTCTCCGGGATTGTTCTCACGATGGTCGATCGTAACGGCGTACAGACGAATGGCCTGCTGCCGTTGCCTGACATCTACAGTATGAATCTTTCTGCTCAGCTGGTTGTTCTGAGCGCCTGCGAGACCGCCTTAGGAAAAGATATAAGAGGAGAAGGACTTGTGGGTCTAACCCACAGTTTCATGTCCGCGGGTGCGAATACGGTTGTCGCGAGTCTTTGGAAAGTAGATGACAAGGCGACTGCTGTTTTAATGGCTGATTTCTATGACTCGATGTTGCAGAAAGGAATGACACCCGCTGCGGCACTCAGATCAGCCAAACTTAAAATGATGCGAGAGACGAGTTGGAAAGCACCTTACTATTGGGCGGGATTTGTTTTGCAAGGTGAGTACTCGAACCGCATTGTCGTTGAGCGTCAATGGTGGCGCAGGCCTGGCTTGGTGCTTTTGTTTTTGTTGATTCTCATCGCAGTTGCTTTGTTAGTTTTTAGAAGCCGCAAGCGGCGTTTTTCCTCCGCACAGTGATCTATGGAATACCACGCATAAATGGCTCGAGATTCGTCAATTTCACTCGAAGATTTCGAGGAGATGCTCGCCTGGCTCGATCCCGATCGTGAGGTGGCCGCAACCCTGTACCTTCAACTCCGTGAGGATCTCGCAAATATACTTAAATGGAAGGGATCTACGGACCCTGAAGGGTTGACTGATGAGGTGTTCGAACGCGTTGCCAGAAAAGTGCACGAAGTTAGACCAACCTACGAAGGCGATCCGCGACTTTATTTTCGTGCCGTGGCAAACAATGTAGCCAAGGAAGATCTCAAGAAGGCAAAAACCCGCGTTCCATTAGAAGGCCAGGACCTGCCGCAGCAGAAAACAACTGAAATCGACGAAGAGACCGTGGCAGTCGAGGAATGTCTCCAGTCGTGTTTAGAAAAACTCAGCACTGAGAACCGAAAGTTGATCGTTGCCTATTACGTAAAAGAAAAGCAGGCTAAGATCGATAATCGCAGTGAACTGGCACGGCAACTCCAGACATCGGTAGAAACCCTGAGAGTCAGGGTCTATAGAATTCGTAAATCTCTCCGCCAGTGTATTGAACGCTGTCTTAAACATAAGGCACAGGAAAAATGAAACGGATTGCGCAAAATTTCATTGTAAGTGAATGCCGATGTCTGGAGTATGGCCCATGAAGGACGAAGCAATGACTGACGCACTGTTGCGTGAGTTTCTCCTGGGCAAACTTAATGACGACGAGTGCGAGCGAATTGAGAATCTGTTTTTGACCGTCTCTCAGACAAAGGAGAGAGTGCTTGCTCTCGAACAGGATCTCATTGACGACTTTCTAGAGAACACTTTAACAGAAGAAGACAGGGAGAGATTCCTTTCGCGTTATGCTCAAACAGACGAACAGCGACGTCAACTCAGAATTACAAAGTCCATAAGAGATTGGGCGATTGCGCAGGGAAGGGCACCTCAAGCGGCCACAGCTATAAGCTCATCCTGGAGTCGATTCTGGACTCGGCTACGGCTAAGACCTTTTTATATTGTTCCGATCGCAGCAGCGATCGTGATTGCGATCGTGCTCGCAATTGTTTGGCTAAACAGCCGGATGGAACAACGGAAGCATTCGGCAGTCGAACAAGAACTGGCCCAGCTTAACTCTCCCGCCAGCTTACGCGAAACTCCTCCGCAAATGATTTCGGTCGAACTGAAGCCCGTTACAGTCAGAAGCATTGAGCCGCAAACGGAATTGAAGCTGCGCGCCGATATTGGCGTTTTCGAACTGCATCTTCCCTGGACCAAGAAGGAACGCTATTCAACGTATCAGGCGGAACTTCACCGGGTAGAAGATGATGAGTCATTCATGATTCGCAATCCTCAAGCCGAGTATGAGGGCGGAAATGTCATTCGCATACGGCTTCCTACACACATCCTTCGTCGCGGACACTATCAGATACACCTAAACGGCGTTGCGAATGACGGCTCTCTAAGTCCAGCCGAGGAATACTCGTTCGCTGTTACTGGCTAGAATGGCATGCTTGAATAGCCCACAGCCTTACGCTTAAACCGTCCTCAGTCTATGGATGTCCTGGAAATTAAGGACTAAACGCTGTACAGGCGTCGTTTGCTAGAGCTGTTCTAGTATCAGCGGTAATGTTTCTCAGCTGTTTTCATACATGGATGGGCGGGTCTGTCGGCGCATCCGAGGCCTGACGCTGCAGCGCTAAAAACCAAAGGAAATTTCTTATGAAGAGATACCTCGCCATTGCATTCATAGTTGCTGCTACTTCGCTGAGCGCCATGGCCCAACGATCGACTACAGCAACAAACATCATAAACCAACCAACCGCCCCTATTAAGATAATTTCCTACAACGCGGTCTACATTGATTCGAGTTCAACCTACGTCTCACGAGGCATTCACCACAACTTGGAATATGAGAATGCATCCGGTCGGACTGTTGTGGCAGTTCAATTCGGATTAGTCTCCTTCGATATATGGAACGAGTTTTTGGATCGAACTGGCGGAGTAACGATGGAAAGCATTGAGCCCGGTTCCAAAGAAAAGGGAAAGTGGGTCGCTACAAGTTATGCGGATTTTTCATTCCACACGGGTGTGGCTTACGTCAGCAAGGTGCGTTTTGACAACGGTGAGATTTGGTCTGCCGATCTTGCTTCCGTCGTGCTTGAACTTCGGAAGATAGAGAAGGACTTTGACGCTGGCCGATTGAAAAAGAAGGATGACGGTGAGAAACCATAAAGCAGCAGATGCCGATCGACAACATAATTAGCGAAATAGAATCAAGCGTTAGCCGCCTTCTCACGCAACCGGTCTTCATCGAATGGGTAGGCGAAAACACGCTCGACGCTGGTGACTATGTACTAATCAATGACTCATTCGTTTACCGAACGACCAGCACAATAAAGTCTCAGAAACACCTCGTCTTAAGAGCTGATCAGAATGGTATTCTCGAATCGCGACCCTTGATCGCGGCCGGTCTTCGATTCAATCTGGACTTTAAACATTTTGGTAAGAGAGTGCCCAAGCCGCCGGTGTTTACGCTTGAAGAAGCGGCTTCTGAAGAAGTCGATAGTCTGGGCAAACTACTTTTCATTCTAATCGGAGAGATTCACGACACGACGGTTTTAGAAGAGACAGTTGGTTACGCCGATTTCGATACGATGTATTGGGATCCAAGTGCAACTGAGTCAGTTGAGATTGCTGACAGGGTTATTAGGGTACGGGACGTTCATGATGAGGCGCGACTGGCTGAAGCGATTACTGGATTATATGAGGATAGGGGTGTTCAAATTCCAGATGGGCTTCTCACTGCCCTCGATATTGCTTTGGACCAGCTTCAAGATCGCGCTGTTGCTTCGCTTGTCTTGCCATCGCAGGGCACCGAATTAGGACGTGGAATGACTGATTCCATTGTTGAGGTTCTCAATGAGCAACGTGAGCAATATGCTTCCGTGCTAGCGAGTAGTACCACTGAAGAGCTGAGCGGGGGAATCAACGAGATCCTAAGAATTGCGTATAACTTTGCGAGCGATGCTACGACCTACCTGAACCTGATCGTTTCAATTTGTGACTTGAAGCCAATTGTCCTGTGGGGAACAATCGCAGAACATATTGCCCTGTCTGAAGCTTTTAAACAGCTACCTTGGAGCCGCTCCCGAACCAAACCCTCGATGAAGAACTATACGTTAACGATTTCTGACGCGAGGAATAGTGCTTTCCATAATCTCTTTCCGTTTAGAAAATCACTGCAGCTGACCCTACCACAGTCTGCGTTGCAAAATGCTGAGCTAAGAATCTTTTCTGAGCACGGAAAGAAGAAGGAGAACAAGCTAAGCTTTCAGGATAAGGAGTTGATCGATCTACTCACTGAATTCACTCGCGCACGAGAACGGCGTGTATCTACTCGATTTTGGCGGCAGAATCTCGCTGTTATGGATGCGACCATCGCTCTCTTTTCTGCCACAAATAGCTTTCTGAAGACGCTTTACGCTTCAGCGGAGGCGACTTAATCTTGGATAGACCACCTGAACAGTACGACGGTCGCAAGATTTACGACGCCAGATCTAAGCCAGAGACACTATGAGATACGCCCAGCGCCATTGAAGTGACGGCGCCGGCAGTCCAGCCTAAGAACACGCGTTCGTCATCACGGTTGAGATCATGCCTAACTCTCCTGTTATCCGCCTCAAAGTGTTCTGTGAAGGTGCGTCGCGCTACAGCAAGTCGCCCTTCAGTCAACGCTGTAATGTTTCATAGGTGATTTCCGTAGTCTATAGATTGTAAGAGGAAGGAGAAGGAACGCGATGTACAACATCGGCGAAAAGCCCGGAAAAGGAAATTATTGCTGCAGCAACTGCGGTTGGCGCGTAACGCTAGATGATGACGATGATCGTTTGCCGCCCTGCGGAAAATGTGGGAGAGGTCGCCAAAATGCGTTCTGGCCTTTTCTCTGAGATTGACTC
>Ga0070698_100006738_pt1 | contig 12455 bp, 11 predicted proteins | sample KBSK1502metaG_FD_65477 | JGI IMG/M metagenome (GOLD analysis project Ga0070698, IMG submission 65477) | Corn, switchgrass and miscanthus rhizosphere microbial communities from Kellogg Biological Station, Michigan, USA - KBS K1-50-2 metaG | ecosystem: Host-associated > Plants > Roots >...
GACAACCACTTCGACGTGGTCTCCGCGTTCATCAAGAGCATGCGGGGCTCCGATCCGGACGCGACGCTCTTCTGGCTCGGCCGGATGATCCATGCGGGTGAGGATCCGCGGTTCATGGTGCGACGCATGGTGATCTTCGCCTCCGAGGACGTCGGGCTCGCCGATCCGCTGGCGCTGCCGGTCGCGGTCGCCGCTGCGCACGCCCTCGAGCACGTCGGTATGCCCGAGGCGAGGTTCAATCTCGCCGAGGCCGCGCTGTACCTGGCGCGGGCACCCAAGTCGAACTCGGTGATCGACGCGTTGGACAAGGCGATGGTCGACGCGGACTCGACCGACCCCGTCCCGGCGCACCTGCGCGACGCGCACTACGCGGGCGCCGCCAAGCTCGGGCACGGCGAAGGCTACGAATATCCTCACGACTTCGACGGGCACCACGTCGAGCAGCAGTACCGGCCCGAGCGGTTCGAAGATGCGGCGTACTACGAGCCCTCCGGTCAGGGCGAGGAGGTCGCGGTCGAGCCGGGCACGGGCACGCCGATCGAGGAGCTCACCGAGGACCCTGCGGACGACTGAAGCGTCTCCGGTGCCGTGAGTATGCTTGGCCGAACGTCCACCCACACGCCACGCACACGCCACGAACACGGGAGGTAATGGATGACGCTCCTGGCTCTCACCGGCGGCGAGACCGCTCTGATCGTCCTGGCCGCGTTCTGGGGCCTACTGGTCCTGTTCCTCTGTCTGGTGCTCCTGAACACGTTCCGGGTGCTCGAGGCGACCCGCCTGACCGTGGACGCGATGCGCGAGGAGACCGTCCCGTTGCTCCGTGAGATCAAGGGATCCGTCGAGAGGACGAACGGGCACCTCGACCGTGTGGGCACGGTCCTCGACTCCGTCGGAGGCATCGTCGGAAGGGTCGAGCGGTTCACCGGCCTGATCGAGCACGCCGCCTCCAGTCCGCTGGTGAAGTTCCTGAGCGTCGGGGCCGGCGTGAAGAAGGCGGCCGAGTCGTTCGGGAAGAAGAAGTCGAAGACACCCCCTCCGGCGACGGCGCCCTGACATGCGCCGGGGCTTCTGGGTCGCGCTCGGGTTGGGCGCCGGCGCGACCGGCGCCGTGCTCACCTCGCGATGGGCCAAGCGCCAAGCGAACAAGGTGAAGCCCGCGACGCTCGCCCGAGAGGCCAAGGGGGGCCTGATGGACCTGTCCAAGCTCGTGGCGGAGTCGATCGAGGAAGGGAAGCGGGCGATGGAGGAGCGCGAACGTGAGCTGCGCGCGGAGATGGACCCACCCGCGCGGGAGTCGGGTCCCGACGAACCGACCGCCGCCTGAGAGCAGCAGAGACCCCTCGGTAGACTCCGCTCGTGGAAGGGGATCGGATCCGCGAGCTGTTCCTGTCGTTCTTCGAGGAACGCGAACACAAACGTGTCCCGAGCTCGTCGCTGATCCCGCCTCCGGAGTCGGGTCTGCTCCTCACGAACGCCGGGATGAACCAGTTCATCCCGATCTTCCTCGGGCAGGCCGAGCCCACCTACCCGCGTGCCGTCACGGCCCAAAAGGTGATGCGCACGAACGACATCGAGAACGTGGGGAGGGACGCCCGGCACCTGACGTTCTTCGAGATGCTCGGCAACTTCTCCTTCGGCGACTACTTCAAGGCCGACGCGATCCGCTGGGCGCACGAGCTGGTCACCGAGGGCTACGGGATCGATCACGACCTCCTGTGGGTCACGGTCTTCGAGAGGGACGAGGCGTCGGTCGAGGCATGGATCGAGCTCGGCGGCCTCGCGCCCGAGCGGATCGTCCGGCGAGGCCTCGTCGACCAGTTCGGTGAGCCCGCGAACTACTGGTGGACCCATGCGGCGGGACCCGCGGGCCCATGCAGCGAGATCTTCGTCGACCGAGGTGCCAAGTACGGACCGGAGGGCGGGCCGGACGTCGACGAGGAGCGGTTCATGGAGATCTGGAACCTCGTGTTCATCCAGGATCGGGTGGACGGCGAGCGCACCGTGATCGAGCCGCTGCCGAGCGAGAACGTCGACACGGGCTCGTCGCTCGAACGCGTGGCCCTCGTGCTCCAAGGCGTCGACAACGCGTTCGAGACCGATCTCCTCCGGCCGATCCTCGAGGTCGCGGAAGCCCTCTCCGGCCGGACGCACGGCCACGATCCCGCCGACGACGTCTCGTTGAAGGTGATCGCCGAGCACGGACGGGCCACGACGTTCCTGATCGCGGACGGCGTTCAGCCGTCCAACCAAGGACGCGGCTACATCTTGCGGCGGATGCTCCGCCGCGTCGTCTCGCACGCGCGACGCCTGGGCATCGAACGCTCGGTGATGGACCCCCTCATCGATGTCGTGGTGGATCGTTTCGGCGAGGCCTATCCGGAGCTGCGTGCGAACGAAGCGCTGATGCGGCAGGTCGCGGGCTCCGAGGAAGAGCGGTTCGCCCGTACGCTCCGGCAGGGGCTGGTGCTCTTCGAAGAGGCGAAGGATCGGGCGGGCGAGGGGCGTATCAGCGGGGAGGACGCGTTCAAGCTCTCCGACACGTTCGGGTTCCCCGTGCAACTGACCGAGGAGCTCGCCGCCGAGGCGGGGCTCGCCGTGGACGGTGACCGGTTCGCCGAGCTCCTCGAGGAGCAGCGGGGCCGCGCTCGCGACGCGGCGAAGAAGGTGCCGATCGGCCTGGACACGGGCGCGGCCCCGCCGTCGACGTTCGTCGGCTACGACCAGCTGGACGCCGACGGCACGATCGTGTCGCTGCTGGATCCTGAGTTCCGAGAGCTGCAGGGCGCCGAGGAGGGCGAGGAGGTTCGGGTGTTCCTCGACCGGACCCCGTTCTACGCCGAGGGCGGGGGACAGGTTGGCGACCGAGGTCTGATCCGCACGCCGTCGGGCCTCATCCGGGTGAACGACACCGTGGCGGCGGGCGACCGTTCGACCGTCCACAGCGGCGTGGTCGAATCGGGCGAGGTCAGGTCGGGCGAGGAGGCACACGCCGTGGTCGACGCCGATCGCCGCGAGGCGACGGCCCGTGCGCACACATCGACGCACGTCGTGCACGCGACGCTCCGGGAGCTGCTCGGTGAGCACGCGCGTCAGGCCGGGTCGCTCGTGGAGCCCGGCCGTCTGCGGTTCGACTTCCCGCACCCCTCGGCGGTGGCGCAGGAGCAGCTGCAGGAGGCAGAGCTGATCGCCAACCGGCGCCTGGCGAGGGACGACGCGCCGAGCATCTTCGAGACCTCGATGGAAGAGGCCAAGCGGTTGGGCGCTGTGATGCTCTTCGGAGAGAAGTACGGCGACACCGTCCGCGTCGTCGAGATCGGCGACTACTCCCGCGAGCTCTGTGGCGGCACGCACGTGCTTCGCACCGGCAACATCGGCGTGATCCGGCTGCTCCACGAAGGGTCGATAGGGGCCGGGATGCGACGTGTCGAGGCTCTGGTCGGTCCCGACGCGCTCCGCGAGATCAACGCCGAACGGACCCTCCTCCACGACCTCGTCGAGGCGATCGGAAGCAACGACCCGCGGTCGGCGATCGATCACGCCCGCAAGGTGATCGAGGAGAACAAGCGTCTTCGGAGCGAGCTGGGGAAGCTGCAGAAGGGCGATCGGGACGCGCTCATCGCCTCACTCGTCGAGGACGCCCAGGACGTGGACGGTCTGGCGCTCGTCGTCTCGGAGGTGCCCGGGGAAGACGCCAGCGGTCTTCGCGAGCTCGCCCAGAAGGTCCGCGACCGTCTCCAGGGGCGACCGGCCGCGGTCGTCCTTGGCGGAGGAGCCGACGGCAAGGCGCAGCTGGTCGCCGCCTCGACGTCCGAAGCGGTGGCGCGGGGGGTCACCGCGCCCGAGCTGCTCCGGGAGGCGGCGAGCGTGATCGGCGGTGGCGCCGGAGGCAAGGATATCCTCGCCATGGCGGGCGGGCGGGACGCCTCCGCGATCTCCGAGGCGCTTGGCGGGATCCCCGCTCGGGCGCGGGAGCTCCTTTCGGCCCGCTGACGTGTCAGGCCCTCCTCACCCAGTCCTCGGTCCCGTTCTCGGGCTCGATCTCGGCGCTGCGCGGATCGGCGTGGCGATCTCGGACCCGGACCGCCGGCTCGCCGTTCCCGTCGGCACGGTCCATGTCGGACAGCCGCCGGGCGAGCTGCTCGCGGTGGCCGCCCTCGTCCGCGAGCGCGGCGCGACGCTGATCGTGCTCGGCCTCCCGCTCTCGCTGGGCGGGGAGCGAGGTGCGCGCGCGGGTCACGCCGACTCGTTCGCCGAGGCGCTCCGCAACGTCGTGGACGTCCCCGTCGAGCTGCACGACGAGCGTCTGTCCACCGTCGAGGCCGAGCGGGCGCTCGCGGCCGCGGGCACCCGCGGCCGCGAGCGACGCCGCGTCGTCGATGCCTCCGCCGCGGCCGTGATCCTCCAGGCCTGGCTCGACGGCCAACAGAGCAACGGCTGAAAGCCGGACGACCGGTATCCTCGCGTCATGTCGGCGGACCCGAGCTTCCGGCGGGCCGAGCGCGGCAGGCGTCCCCGCCGGCTGTCCCTCGTCCTCGCGCTCGTGCTGTTCCTTGGGGTCGTCGGGGTCGGCGCATGGGGAGCCAACTACTACCGGCGGTGCCAGGACCCCGCGGAGGGCCCCCGGCGCCCGGTCACCGTGACCGTCGTCGAGGGGGCGACCGGCGAGGAGGTGATCCAGGACCTTCACTCGCGGGGCGTCATCCCGTGCGGAGGGTTCGTCGGCGGCATCCTCCTCCGTGGAACGGGGAAGGCCGATCGGATCCGCACGGGGTCCTTCGAGCTTTCGACCGGGATGACGCTCGACGCGGCGATCGCCGTGCTCACGGCGAAGCCTCCCAAGGTTCCGACCGTCGAGCTCGTGATCCCCGAGGGGCTTCGCCTCACCCAGATCGCCGAGACGGTCCAGGAAGACCTCAAGATCCCCGCCAAGCGCTTCTTGAAGGAGGTCTTGAGCGGACGGTACGTGCTCCCCCCCTACCTCCCCGAGAAGACGTCGACCCCGGAGGGGTTCCTGTTCCCGAAGAGCTACGAGTTCGTGAAGAAGGGCTTGTCCGCCAAGGTCGTGGCGGGATCGCTCCTCGAGCAGTTCGGCAAGGAGGCGGAGAAGCTGCCGTTCGATCGAGCGAAGGAGCTGGGGGTCACGCCGTATGAGGTCGTGACGATCGCATCGATGATCGAGGAAGAGGCCAGGGTCGACCGGGACCGGAAGTTGATCGCGGGCGTGATCTACAACCGGCTGAAGAAGGGGATGGCGCTGGGGATCGACGCGACGCTCCTGTACGACGACCCGACTCCGGACGGCGAGCTGTCGACGTCCGACCTCGCGTACGACAGTCCCTACAACACGCGGATCAATCCGGGGCTGCCTCCGACGCCGATCGCGAGCCCGGGGGCGGAGTCGCTCCGGGCCGCCCTCGATCCCGCGCATACGAAGTTCCTCTACTACGTCCTCTGCGGCGCCGACGGCCACCACAAGTTCGCGTTGACGAACGCCGAACACGTCCGGAACGTGCATGAGTGCCTCGGCTGAGGTGCGGATCGGCGGCGGCACGCACGTCGTCGGGATCATCGGCTGGCCCGTCTCGCACAGCCTCTCGCCGGTGATCCACAACGCCGCCTTCGCCGCGGCCGGCCTGGACTGGACCTACGTCCCCCTGCCGGTCCCTCCGGAGGGACTGCGGCCGGCCCTCATCGGGTTCGCCCCGTTGGGGTTCACCGGCGCGAACGTGACGATGCCGCACAAGCCGGAGGCGGCCGAACTGATCCAGCGTTGCTCCGAGGACGCCACGCTCCTTCGGGCGGTGAACACCATCGTCCTTCGCGGCGGCGAGCTCGAGGGACACAACACCGACGTCGCCGGGTTCGACCGGTTCCTCCGCCGGGATGCGGGGTTCGATCCCGCCGGCCGGTCGGCGCTCGTCTACGGGGCCGGCGGCGCCGCCCGGGCCTGCGCGCTCGCGCTCGCCCGTGGGGGGCTCGCAGGGCTCACCGTGGCGGCGCGCGATGAAGCCCGGGCGGCGCCCCTCGTCAAGATGGTCGAGGCGCTCGGGGTTCCCGTCGCGTTGGTGCGACCGGGCGACACCGGCGATCTCGTCGCCGACCTCGTGGTCAATGCGACCCCCGTCGGTGGCTCCGATGCGGAGCGCGTGCTGCCGAGCCTCCCGCACCTCGGGCCGGACGTGCTGGTGATCGATCTCCTCTACGACCCGCCTTCGACCGACCTGCAGCGGCGGGCCCGGGAGGCCGGAGCCACCGCGTTCGGTGGGCTCGGCCACCTGCTCGAACAGGCCGCGCTGTCGTTCGAGCTGTGGACGGGGACGCCGGCACCGCTCGAGGTCATGTCGGCCGCCGCCCTCGCCGCCCTGGCCGAGCGGTAGCCACCCCTCGATTCAAGCGTCACCCCGGCGTGGTCGATGCCATCCCGGAGGGATGAACGACTATTCGGCTCTCGCTCAGCGGGTCTCGATGAGCATCACCGGGGTCCGCGGTTGTCTGATGCTGTCCCGGGACGGCATGGTCCTCGGCGCCCATCCCGAGGGTGAGGCGGAGACGCACATCCGCGCATCCTGGATGCGATTCGCCGCCGTCGGCGACCCCGAGCGCTCCTACGTCGAATACCCCGATCAGGTCTGGGCGTTCGTTCGCCGCGGCGGCTACTCGGCGTTCGCGGTCGCTGATGCGGGCGTGCGCCCCGGCGTGCTCGTCGATCTCCTCGAACAGGCACTGATGGTGGGGGAGCAGGACAGGGCACGAGACCGGGAGACGATGCGGCTGCCGGAGGCGGCGGCCGCGCCGTCCGGCAAGCCTCGGATCAGCATGCACAAACAGGAGCGAGCGGCCGCCCCCGCGCCCGTTCCGTCGGAGGTCACGTCGCAACCAGCGTCGGAGGCGACCGCCTCCGACGCAGCCACGGAACACACGCCTCCCTCCTCGGAGGCCGAACCCGCGCCGGCGGATCCCGCAGCCACGGCCGAGCACGAGCGCCCCGAGCCCCAGGAGGAGCCCCCGAGTCGTGAGGAGCCCGGTCGTGCCGACGGACCGGATCGAACAGAGGAACCGGATCGTGCCGAGGGACCGGATCGAGCCGAGAGGAAGGAAGAAGAGTCCGAGGTCGACCGGATCCTGCTCGCCAAAGAGTTCGCAGGCCTCCTTCAGGTCCCCAAGGAGGATGACGAAGCAAGCAGGTAGCTCGCGTTTGCGCGAGCTATGAGCGGCTGACCTAGACCGAATGGACCGGCGATGACGACCGTCAAGCGGAAGTCGAAGCAACTCGGGCAGATCTTGATCGAGCTCGGCCTGATCACGCCCGAACAGCTCGACACTGCCCTCGAAGAGCATCAGAAGACACCGAAGGCGCTCGGCCGTGTCCTGATCGATCTCGGCATGATCAAGGAGGCCGACCTGGTCCGCGCCCTCGCGGAACAGGTCGGCCTCGAGTTCGTCGACCTGACCGATACGCAGATCGACCCGGCTTCCACCGCGCTGCTCCCCGAGGCGCTCGCCCGTCGATACCGGGCGCTGCCCATCGGGGACCGCGACGGGAAGCTGCTGGTCGCGATGTCCGATCCCGCCAACGTCTATGCACTGGACGACATCCGAACGATCACCGGCCGCGATGTGCAGCCGGTGGTCGCCACCTCCGCGGATGTCGAAGCGGCGATCGCGAAGTACGCGGGACTCGACTCCCACGTCGAGCAACTGGCGGCGGAAGCGGCCGAGGGGAGCGAGGGAGAGGAGCATGACCTCGAGGCAGCGCTCGAGGATGCGCCGATCGTCAAGCTCGTCAACGCGATCATGTCCCAGGCGGTTGCGGAACGGGCGTCCGACGTCCACATCGAGCCCGGGGAGCGCGACGTGAGGATCCGGTTCCGGGTCGACGGCGTGCTCCACGAGCCGATGCGCCCGCAGCCCAAGAACCTCCAGGGCGGGCTCATCTCGCGCCTGAAGGTCATGGCGGACCTCAACATCGCCGAGAAGCGCGTTCCGCAGGACGGGCGCATCTCGATGAAGGTGGGCACGAGGCAGCTCGACCTCCGTGTCGCCACCCTGCCGACCGTCCACGGCGAGAAGGTCGTGATCCGCGTGCTCGACAAGAGCAACGCGTTGCTCGCGCTCGAAGAACTCGGGTTCATGCCGGATTCGTACGCGCGGTTCGCGACCGCGTTCTCGAAGCCGTACGGCGCGATCCTCGTGACCGGGCCGACGGGGTCGGGCAAGTCGACCACGATGTACTCGACCCTCAACATCCTCAACGAGGAATCCAAGAACATCATCACGGTCGAGGACCCGGTCGAGTACCGGCTGGCCGGCGCCAACCAGATCCAGGTGAACCCGAAGGCCGGCCTCACCTTCGCCTCGGCCCTGCGGTCGATCCTGCGCGCCGACCCCGACATCGTTCTGATCGGTGAGATCCGCGATAAGGAGACGGCGACCATCGCGATCGAAGCCGCCCTGACCGGACACCTCGTGCTGTCCTCCCTCCACACGAACGACGCACCGTCCGCGATCAGCCGCCTGGTGGAGATGGACGTCGAGACGTTCCTCGTCGCCTCCGCGATCGACGCGGTGGTGGCCCAGCGGCTCGCCCGGATCCTCTGTGAGAAGTGCAAGCAGCCCTACCGCCCCGATGAGACGGAGCTGAGGGCGGCCGGTTTCTCCGAGGAGGTGCTGGCGGACGTCGGGGACGTGTTCCGAGCGCCCGACCTCCGGATCGCCAAGAACGACTGCAAGGCGTGCTCCGGAACCGGCTATCGGGGCCGGATCGGCCTCTACGAAGTGATGCTCCGAAGCGAAGAGATCGAAAGGCTCACGGTGGAGCGCGCATCTGCCGATGCCATCAGGAATGTCGCCATCGAACAGGGGATGCAGACCCTGCGTGAGGACGGTCTGGCCAAGGTTCGAGCAGGCATCACATCGATCGAGGAAATCGCGAGGGTGGTGAAGTGAGATGAGCTCAGTGATCCAAGAGGAAGAAGACGTCCAGATCCCCATTCCCGAGTTGCTCGGCGCCCTCCTGGAGAAGGGAGGCTCCGACCTGCACCTCACGGCGGGTTCTCCGCCGATGGTGCGTGTCCACGGCGAGCTCGAGGTCGCGGGCGAGTACGCGCCTCTCACGCCGCGGGCCTTGCAGGGCATGGTCTACGCGATCTTGCCGCAGAAGCTCCGCGAGCGGTTCGAGCAGGAGCTCGAGCTCGACATGTCCTACTCGCTCCCGGGGCGGTCTCGCTTCCGCGTGAACGTGTTCCAACAGCGCGACGCCGTCGGCGCCGTCTTCCGCGTGATCCCGTTCGAGATCAAGAACGTGGACGACCTCGGGCTTCCGTCCGTCGTCATGGACCTCGCGCGGTTCCAGCGTGGCTTCGTCGTCGTGACCGGCCCGACCGGATCGGGGAAGTCGACGACGCTCGCCGCGATGGTCGACATCGTAAATCGAGAGCGAGCCGGCCACATCATGACGGTCGAGGACCCGATCGAGTTCCTGCATCGGCACAAGAGCTGCGTCGTCAACCAGCGAGAGGTCGGGGCGGACACCCACGGCTTCGCGCAGGCCCTCAAGCACGTGCTGCGGCAGGACCCCGACGTGATCCTTGTCGGCGAGATGCGCGACCTCGAGACGATCGGCACGGCGATCACGGCGGCCGAGACCGGTCACCTGGTCTTCGCGACGCTGCACACCCAGGACGCGCCCCAGACGATCGACCGGATCATCGACGTGTTCCCGCCCCACCAGCAGCAACAGGTGAGGGTCCAGCTGTCGACCACGCTGCAGGGCGTGGTCACGCAGCAGCTCGTGCCCACGGTCGACGGGCACGGACGCGTCGCCGCGGTTGAGGTACTCGTCTGCACCCCGGCCGTGCGCAACCTGATCCGTGAGGGCAAGACCCACCAGATCTACTCATCGATGCAGGCGGGTGGCCGCTACGGGATGCAGACGATGGACATGGCACTCGCCCAGCACATCAAGGCCGGCGCCGTATCGCAGCAGGTCGGCTTCGAGCGTTGCCACGATCCCGAGGAGCTCCAACGGCTGCTCGGTGGCTCGGTCTCGAGCGGCTCCTCGGACGGCTACGACGCGCCCGTCGGCTCCTACGGGAGCTCGTCGGGCGGAATGTTGATGGGAGGCTGAGATGGCAGATACCTTCCAGTACAAGGTTCGTGACCGCGCCGGGAACGTCACCAGCGGGTCGCTGGTCGCGGACAGCGAGGCCCTCGTCCTCGCCCGCTTGCGGGAGCAGGGCTTCACGCCGCTCGACATCACGCGTCAGAAGAGGGGCATCGGGCAGATCGAGTTCGGTGGCAAGAAGGTCAAGCTCAAGCAGGTCGCGATCTTCTCCCGCCAGTTCGCCACGATGGTGAACTCCGGCCTGCCGATCCTCCGAGCGATCGCGATCCTCGCGGATCAGACCGACAACAAGGAGCTCTCGCGGGTGCTCAACGAGTCTCGCCTCGACGTCGAGCAGGGCTCGTCGCTGTCGGGGGCGTTGGGGAAGCACGACCATGTGTTCAACAACCTGTACGTCTCGATGGTGAGGGCGGGCGAGACCGGCGGCTCGCTCGACAGCACCCTGACCGCCTTGGCCGAGATGATCGAGCGTGAGGTCCGGCTCCGCGGCAAGATCAAGTCGGCGATGACCTACCCGGTCGCCGTGGTCGCCCTGGTGATCCTCATCATGTCGGCGATGCTCTTGTTCGTGGTCCCGCAGTTCGAGGCGATCTTCAGCCAGCTCGGCGGGAGTCTCCCCCTTCCTACGAGGGGCCTGCTCTGGATGTCCGAGACGTTCAAGTCCCTCTGGTACGTCGTTCTCGGTGGGGCGTTCGGCGGTCGCTTCCTCTTCCGCCGGTACAAGAAGACGGATAAGGGCCGTGAGGTCGTCGACGGCCTGAAGCTGCGGGCTCCCGTGTTCGGCGCGCTCTTCCACAAGACGGCGTTGTCGCGATTCTCAAGCACGCTGGCGATGCTGATGAAGTCGGGGGTACCGATCCTTCAGGCTCTGGAGATCGTGAGCGACACCGTGAACAACAAGATCGTCGGGAAGGCGATCACCGATGTGCAGCTGTCGGTCCGCGACGGTGAATCGATCGCGAAGCCACTCACCAAATATCCCGTCTTCCCACCGATGGTCGTGCAGATGATCTCGGTCGGGGAGGAAACCGGCCAGGTGGACCTGATGCTCGAGAAGATCGCCGAGTTCTACGATCAGGAGGTTGAGGCGGCCGTCGACTCCCTGACTTCGTTGATCGAGCCGATCCTGATCGCGGTGATCGGCGGGTGCGTGGGGGCTGCGGTCGTCGCCCTGTACATGCCGATGTTCAACATCATCAAGCTGATCCAGTAGAGCTCCGTCATCGCCGGACGGAGACGGCGGCCGGCGGCGTCTTCGGACGCCGCCGGCCCCGTCGTTCTCTCGTCGGTCTCGGCGCCGGCAGATACGCGTCCTCTTTCCTGGGTAGTCCTTCTGACTGATCTATTTCGATGTTCCTGCTTCCGGGGGCTTCAGTTCCCGACTTGAGGGGCCGACATGAAGGGAGAACGCGCATCGCTGTGATGCGCAAGAACAAAGGAAGGGAGGCGAGGCACATGCTCAAGCGTTTGCGTGAGCGTGAGGAGGGTTTCACCCTCATCGAGTTGATGGTGGTCGTTCTGATCATCGGCATCCTGGTCGCCATCGCTCTGCCGACGTTCCTCGGTGCCCGGACCCGGGCGCAGAACCGTGCAGCCCAGTCGGATCTTCGGAACGCCCTCGTGGCAGCGAAGACGTTGTACACGGACGCCAGCACGTACGCGACCGCCGACGCCGCCGCGCTCTTGACCGTCGAGCCTTCGCTCGCGTTCGTGGACGGGGCGCCGACGGGGGTTCAGGTTGGTATCGCTGCAGCTGCAGCCGGTGCCCGCACGGCCACGACATGGGCTGCCGCCCGTCTGTCAGCTTCCGGGGTGTGCTACTACATCTCCGAGAGCGCGACCGCCGGGACGAAGTACGGGCAGACCGCATCTGGTACTGCCTGCGTCACGCCTACGATGGCCCTTGCCAACACCGGGGCTTGGACCTAGGCCGACACGCGAGGAAATCGCACTGCAGAAGGGGCGGCCCCTCGGGGCCGCCCCTTCCGTATCCCCTGCCCCAAAGGCGCTCCCGATGCATGCCGACGCTATCCAGGCAGACCTCTCGATCGGACCGGCGGGTGACGCTACGCACGATGGAGCGATGCCTGGCCGCGGGCGACGGACGAAGGGCGTCACCATCATCGAGACACCATGGTCGCGGTAACGGCCGGCCCGTCGATCTCTCGTCTCTGAGGATGGGTAGTCCTTCTGGTCCATCGCGATGGTTCCTTCCACGAAGAGCTTCAGTTCCCGACTTGTGGGGCCGACACCAGAGGAGAACGCGCATCGCTGTGATGCGCAAGAACAAAGGAAGGGAGGCGAGGCACATGCTCAAGCGTTTGCGTGA
>Ga0070698_100006743_pt1 | contig 12449 bp, 7 predicted proteins | sample KBSK1502metaG_FD_65477 | JGI IMG/M metagenome (GOLD analysis project Ga0070698, IMG submission 65477) | Corn, switchgrass and miscanthus rhizosphere microbial communities from Kellogg Biological Station, Michigan, USA - KBS K1-50-2 metaG | ecosystem: Host-associated > Plants > Roots >...
CGTGCCCTTACTTCTTTTAAGCTTTCTCCGGAATCGGAGCTTCGGCAGTCTGGGCTTCTTCTTCCGCCTGGCTAACTACGGGCGCGACGGCCTGTAATTTTTCGCCCTTGCGCAAATCCATTAATTTCACGCCCATGGTGTTGCGTCCGGTTTCGCGGATTTCTTTGACCCGTGTTCTAACCATCTGGCCTTTGGTCGTGATCAACATAATCTCGTCAGCCTCACGCACAGTGAGGGCGCCGACCACATCTCCAGTCTTGGCGCCAGTTTTCATGGTGATGATGCCTTTGCCGCCGCGCTTTTGCTTGCGGTAATCATCGAACGTGGTGCGTTTGCCGATTCCGTTCTCGCCGGCGACCAGCAACATTGCGTTCGGATCGACAATCGCGATCGAAATCACCCGATCTTTTTTGTCCGGACGAATTCCCCAGACGCCGACAGTGTTTCGGCCCTGATCCCGCAGCTGTTCTTCATGAAAACGCAGACTCATTCCTTCTTTTGTGATCAGGACGAGCTCGTTGTTTCCGTTCGTCAGCTTGGCGTCGATCAAACGATCGCCTTTTTCAATTTGAATGGCGATGATGCCGCCTTTTCGAACGTTCCGATAATCCGAAAGGTTCGATTTCTTGACGATGCCCGATTGGGTCGCGAACACAATGTGGAGGTTTTCGTCCCAGGTCTGATCCACCGCACTCGGGCCAACGCCCGATTTCTTTGATTGAATCCGAATGGTGGCGGCGATTTTCTCGTCCGGCCTGAGTTCGAGAATGTTGGCAATCGATCGGCCCTTGGCTGCGCGGCCCATCTCTGGAATTTCGTACACTTTTTCCACGTAGGCGCGTCCCGACTCCGTGAAAAACATCAGGTAGTCGTGCGTCGTAGCGGTGAAGAGATGCTCGACGAAATCGCCTTCTTCTTCCTCGGTTGCGCCTTCGCGGGTAGACATTCCGATCACGCCTTTGCCGCCGCGCCGCTGCGCCCGGAACGCGCTTACGGCGGTCCGCTTGATGAAGCCGCCGTGGGTGATGCTGATAATGCAGCCTTCGTTGGCGATGAGATCTTCCATGTTAATCTCGCCTTCATCGACCGCGAACTGAGTCAAACGCGGCGAGCCGTGTTTGTCCCGAAGCTCGCGCAGCTCTTTTTTGATGATTGTGAAAACGCGCTGCTCCTTGGCGAGAATATCGCGCAAATCCTGGATCGTCTTGATCAGCTCTTTGTATTCGTTGTCGATCTTGTCGCGCTCGAGGCCGGTCAATTGATACAAACGGAGATCAAGGATCTGGTTGGCCTGGTGTTCGCTGAAGGCGTAACGGCCTTCCGTGAGACGCGCTGGATTGCGAATAAGAATGCCGATTTGCTCGACCTGCTTTTTGGTAAACTCGAACGCGAGTAGTTTGATTCGCGCTTCTTCGCGATTCGCCGATCCGCGAATGATGCGGATAAATTCATCAAGGTTGGCGAGGGCGATGAGATAACCTTCGAGGGTTTCGGCGCGCTCCTCCGCTTTGCGGAGTTCGAAGCGGGTACGGCGGAGTACGACTTCGCGCCGATGTTCGATGTAAGCCGCGTTCGCTTCCTTGAGCGAGAGCAGTTTCGGGCGGCCATGATCAATCGCCAGCATGATGACCGCGAACGAGCTCTCCATCGCGGTGTGCTTGTAAAGATTGTTGATGACGATCTTGGGATTCGCGTCGCGTTTCAGCTCGATGACGACGCGCGTATTTTCGTCGGATTCGTCGCGGACCGCCGTGATCTCGCCCAGAACTTTTTCGTTCACGAGATCGGCGATGCGCTCGACGAGCGTCGCGCGATTCACGTTGTATGGAATCTCGGTGATGACGATCTGTTCTTTCCCGCCCTTGATTTCTTCAATGCCGGCTTTGCCGCGCACTTTCATGCTGCCGCGGCCGGTCTCAAGGTATTGGCGAACACCTGCCGTTCCCAGAATCGCGCAGCCGGTCGGGAAATCCGGTCCCTTCACATGCTTTATCAACTCCTCGAGTTTGATGTCCGGGTCATCGATCTGCGCGCAAATGCCGTCGATTACTTCGACCAAATTGTGCGGGGGAATATTGGTCGCCATTCCAACCGCGATGCCAGTGCCGCCGTTAACGAGAAGATTTGGGAATGCGGCTGGAAAAACAGTTGGTTCGGTGCGCGTCTCGTCGTAGTTCGGGACGAAGTCGACCGTGTCCTTGTCCATGTCGACCATGAGCGCGGCACCGAGATGCGTCATGCGCGCTTCGGTGTAACGCATGGCTGCTGGCGGATCGCCTTCGACCGATCCGAAATTGCCCTGACCGTCCACCAACCGCTCGCGCATTGCCCACGCCTGCGCCATGTGGACGAGGGTGGGGTAGATTACCGCTTCGCCGTGTGGGTGATAGTTGCCGCTCGTATCACCGCAGATTTTCGCGCACTTCCGATGCTGTCGGCCTGGGAAGAGCGACAAATCGTGCATCGCGTAGAGAATTCTGCGCTGCGACGGTTTTAGTCCGTCCCGCGCATCCGGCAGGGCGCGCGAAATAATGACGGACATCGAGTAGTCCAGGAACGATCTCGACACTTCCTCGGCAACGTTGATCGGCTCTACTTTTTCGTTCGCGTTATACACGGGAATTAATGCCGAATGCCGAATGCCGAATGCCGAAAAAATGACGGGATACTGGTCTTAACGACTCTTCTTTCGACATTGGACATTCGTACTTCGTCATCTTAAACGTCCAGATTTCGGACGTTTAATGCGTTGTCCTCGATAAATTGGCGGCGCGGCTCGACCACGTCGCCCATCAAGATCGTAAACATTTTGTCGGCATCGACCGCGTTGTCGTCATTCAAATCGACCTTGAGCAATTTGCGTTTCTCGGGATTCATTGTCGTCTCGAACAATTCCTTCGCATTCATCTCGCCGAGACCCTTGAAGCGTTTGATCTGCACGCCGCGGCGCCCGATTTCCAAGATCTTGTCGAGAATTTCCGGGATCGAGAAAAGGGGATGCGAAACGGCTTTTTCGCCTTCGCCTTCGATCAATTCGAAAATTGGACGGTCGCTCGCCGCGTAGTGGTCGACCTTCAAACCTTTGCGCGCCAGCTCCGCGATAATCTTCTGGATCGCGGCGGATTCATGGAGCTCGACCAGCTTGGCGCGGCGACGAACGCCATTGCTTTTCGCCGTCGGCACGTGGCCATCACCCAGCGGCAACAGCTCCTGTTCCATCTGGATGTCGAACAAATTGAGATCGAGGTTCGCCTCGTGAAATTTCCGGACCGCTTTCTCATCGTGAAAATAGTGGACCGTCTCGTCATTCCCTTCCCGGACTTTTACAAGATACGCCGGCAGCTTGCCGGATTTCGAATTGCGCTCTTCCAGATATGCCTCGAAATCGCCGCCATGACGGCGGACCGCTTCGCTTAGTTTCGCTAATTTTTCGAGGGACTCGAGAATGTCTTTGAGTTGCGCTGCGCTGATTTCTTTGTTGTCCGCAAGGTTCTTCAGCTTCACGTCTTCCGCCCCGAGTGAAATCAAAATTTTATTCAATTGCACATCGTCATCGACGTACTCCTCGCGCTTTTTGCGTTTGATTTGGTAAAGCGGCGGCTGCGCGATATAAATTTTGCCGGCCCGAACGAGATCAGTCATCTGCCGGAAGAAAAACGTGAGCAGCAGCGTGCGAATATGCGATCCATCCACGTCGGCATCGGTCATGATAATGATCCGGCCGTAACGCAACTTTGACATGTCGAACCGGCCTTCATCCTTGCCGTTACCGTCTTCTTTCGGCTTACCGATTCCAGTGCCAATCGCCGTGATCATCGACTGGATCTCGGTGTTCTTGAGAAATTGATCCTCGCGCGCTTTCTCCACGTTAATCAGTTTGCCGCGGATTGGCAGTATCGCCTGGTAACGCCGGTCGCGTCCTTGTTTGGCGGAGCCGCCGGCTGAATCGCCCTCGACAATGTAAAGCTCGGTCAATTCCGGATCGCGTTCAGAGCAATCAGCCAATTTCCCGGGCAAACCACCACCGGTGAGCGCGCCTTTGCGAATGGTCTCGCGCGCTTTGCGCGCAGCTTCTCTTGCTCGCGCGGCAGTCAGAATTTTCTCGAATATGCGCCGCGCGATCGGGGGATTCTTGTCGAAAAAGGTCATCAAACCTTCATAAACCGCGGAATTGACGATGCCGTCGATCTCGGTGTTCACGAGCTTGACCTTGGTCTGCGATTCGAACCGCGGGTTCGGCAATTTAATGCTAAGCACGCAGATCAAACCTTCGCGCACGTCATCGCCGGAAATCGACGGGTCCTTTTCTTTCAGGAGCTGGTTCTGCTTCGCGTATTGATTAACCGCTTTGGTCAGCGCGGTGCGAAATCCGGTCAGATGCGTGCCGCCGTCCGGATTTGGAATCGAATTCGCGAACGGCAAAATCTGGTCGTTGTAACTGTCGTTGTATTGCAAGACAACATCGACAAACACTTCGTCGCGCTGACGCGAAATAACGATCGGCTTCGGATGCAGCACTTGTTTGTTTTCGCCGAGCTGCTTTACGAATTCCTCGATCCCGTGCTTGTAGAGAAATGTTTCCTTTTTTGGCGAATCGCCGCGCTCGTCGGTGAGATTGATTTCGAGCCCAGGATTTAGAAATGCGAGCTCGCGCAACCGCGTTGCCAACCGCTCAAATTTAAATTCCGTCGTGATCGTGAAGATCGTCGGGTCAGGCAGAAACGTGATCAGCGTGCCGGTGACCTTCTTCCCCTTGACCTCGCCGATGACTTCCAGTTTTTTCGTCGTTTTGCCCTGGGCAAAGGCCATGTGGTAGACCTTGCCATCGCGCGAAACTTCCACCTTGAACCATTCCGAAAGCGCGTTGGTGCACTTGGCGCCGACGCCGTGCAGACCGCCGGAATATTTGTAAGCGCCTTGGCCGAATTTTCCGCCAGCGTGCAGGTTGGTCAGGACCAGCTCAACCGCCGGCATTTTCCATTTCGGATGAATGTCGACGGGAATACCGCGGCCATTGTCGCGAACCGAAACACTGCCATCGACGTGCACGTCGACGTCGATCTTGTCGCAATATCCGGCCAGATGTTCGTCGATCGAGTTGTCGAGAACTTCGAACACCATGTGGTGCAGACCGCGCTCATCGGGATCGCCAATGTACATCCCGGGACGTTTCCGGACCGCCTCCAAACCTTCGAGCTTGTCGATCTGGGCGGCGTCGTATTTTTGGAGCTTGTTGACGTTGGAAAGCTCGCGCTGGCGATTTCTTCCGATGGATTTTTCGTCGTCTGGATCGACGGAGACGGCGGCACGAGCTGGCATCGGAAGAAGCTAGCGAAAACGCCTCAAAAAACAACTAATAATCTCGTGCTATCAAGAGACTTATTTCCGCTACCGGTTGGATACTTTGACCGGCCAAAGCCCACGGTATTGTGGTCGGCTCCTTCGGCTTGTTCCCGCCCTTTTTTGCCTCCTTGACCAGTCCGTTTTGTCCTTCGAAAATGTGCGCTCTCGATGCGCCTCCAAACCCTTGCCGAAGCCCGTTGGATTTTTGCGATTTTATTTTTTCTCGCGCTCGCCAGCTGGATTTTTACCGCGTGGTTCTCGCTGCTTTTTCTGGTCCTGATCTTCTACACGCTTTTCTTTTTTCGCGATCCAAATCGCAGCACTCCGGCTGATCCGAATGCGGTCGTCGCGGCGGCTGATGGCGTCGTCAAAGATATTTGCGAAGTTGAAGAGACCGAAGTTGTAAAAGCCAAAATGCTCCGCGTCGGGATATTCTTGTCGATCTTCGACGTGCATACCAATCGCGCGCCGGTTGATGGTCGAATCATTTACCGTCAGCATCACCAAGGGCTTTGTCTCGATGCGCGCAATCCGGATTGCTCGGAAAAAAACGAAGCGATGACTTGGGCATTCGAAAATCCGCGCGCGATCCTCATCGTTAGGCAGCTCACGGGCGCCATTGCCCGAAGGATCGTGGCCTGGGCGGATGTTGGCGACGAACTCAAGAAAGGTGACCGTTTTGGAATGATTCGCTTTGGCTCGCGAACGGAAGTATACTTGCCGCTCGCCGCCAGCGTCCTGGTGAAAGTGGACGAACACGTCGCTGGAGGATCGACAATTATCGCGCGGCTCCCCGATTCATGAACGAACAACCATCCAAAATCTATCTCCTGCCGAATTTAATGACCGCGGGAAATTTGTTCTGTGGATTCACGGCCACGCTCAAAATTTTGGAAGGCGCGCTTTTACAAAGCACGAACGCCGATGCCGCGGCCGATCTTTTTCATGCCGCGATTTGGTTCATTCTCGGCGCGTTCGTTTTCGATTTTCTGGACGGTCGACTGGCTCGCTTGGGCGGGCACGAAAGCGCGTTTGGGCGGGAATTTGATTCGCTCGCGGACATTGTTTCATTCGGATTGGCCCCCGCGTTGATGGTTTATCGCGTCGTTCTCAACGAATTTCCGAACGCATGCTGGATCATTGCCTTTGTTTATCTGGCCTGCGGCGCGCTGCGTCTGGCGCGTTTTAATACCGCATCCGCGAACCACGAAAGAGAGGCCAGCGCGAACGGTAAGAAAAATTTCACCGGCTTCCCGATTCCTGCGGCTGCGGGATTAATTGCGTCGATCACATTATTTTTACTTTGGCTCGCGGAAGGCGAACATCATCTCGGCAAATGGAAGTTCGTTCTGCCGCCGTTGCTGCTCTTTCTTTCCTTTATGATGTTCAGCCGGTTTGAATATCCGAGCTTCAAGGCAATCAACTGGAAAACGCAGAAATCGATCCCCCGTTTTCTCGTGATCAGCGTTCTTCTCATTCTCACGGCCATGTTCTACCAATGGATGCCGGCCGTGCTCTTTCTTTCTTATTTGCTTTACGGCTTTCTGCGGCCTTGGCTCTCACGCGAATGGCGCCGCGAGATCGAAGAAGAAATTGGCGAAGAAGGCTCCGAAGATCCGACCGAGCAGATTTCGCAGTTGTAGCTGCCGATCCGAGCCGGAACTGGCGTTGTCACTAGCGGCAGATTTTTTTTAGGGTAACCGCTCACCCGTTTGTGTCTCGACGAGCCCGAAGTGAAATCTTACCATCGTAAAGCCTCGAACCGGCGCAGACATGCCCGTTAAGTCCGAATCACACCTCGCGATCGCGCACGTCTTGTTCATCGACGTGGTCGGTTACTCGAAACTGTTGGTTAACGAGCAACGGGAAGTCGTCGATCAACTCACGCGCGTAGTTCGGAAAACGCCGCAGTTCCGCAAGAGCGAAGCAGCCGGGAAATTGATTCGAATTCCAGTCGGCGATGGAATGGCGCTGGTGTTTTTCCAAACTCCGGAAGAGCCCGTGCAATGCGCGATGGAAATTGCGCGCGCGTTAAGAAATCATCCAAACATTCGGGTGCGGATGGGAATCCACAGCGGCCCGGTGGATCAAGTCAAAGACGTGAACAACCAGCTCAACGTTGCCGGCACCGGTATTAATGTCGCGCAGCGCCTGATGGATTGCGGCGACGCGGGACACATTCTCTTATCGAAACGGGTCGCAGACGATCTGGCGCAAGATCGACATTGGCATCCTCTGTTGCACAACCTTGGTGAGGTTGAACTGAAACACGGTGACAAAATCGGGATCGTCAATCTGCACAACGAAGAAATCGGCAATCCGCGAGCACCCGAAGGATTAAAACAGAGGCGAGCTGCACCGACCGCTGCGCGTCAGATTAGAAACGTTTTTCACGGCAAACCGGTGCTAACCGCTGCCGGGGTTCTGATGGTTACCGTGCTTGTGCTCGGTCTTTGGAAGTTTCGGGAGTTTCAAACAAGCAAATCGATGGCTAGTGCGACTGGAGCGCCCGACAAAAGCATCGCAGTGCTGCCGTTCGAAAATCTAAGTGAAGAGAAAGCAAACGCCTTTTTCGCCGATGGCGTGCAGGACGAAATTCTGACCGACCTGTCCAGGATCGCCGATCTCAAAATAATCAGCCGCACTTCCGTGATGCATTACAAGAGCGGAGTTGCGCGCAATCTGCGCGAGATCGGCCAGCAACTCGGTGTCGCAAATGTGGTGGAAGGAAGTGTTCAACGCTCAGGCAATCGCGTGCGGGTCAACGCGCAGTTGGTAGATGCCCGCACCGACCGACACCTGTGGGCGCAGACCTATGACCGCAATCTAGCGGACGTGTTCGCGATTCAAAGCGAGATCGCAAAGACAATTGCCGACCAGTTGCAGGCCAAGCTTTCGCCAGCTGAAAAGAACGCCATCGAACGCCCTCCGACGAGCGACATCGCGGCCTTCGATCTCTACACCCGCGCCAAAAATATTATTCTGAGGTTCGGCCGCTCTGCTAGTGACGAGAGAGCGATGCACATACAGGCGGTTGATCTGCTGAACCAGGCTATTGTGCGTGATCCATCGTTTTTCGATGCATATTGCCAACTCGCCTGGGCTCATGACGGGACATACTTTCTTGGCTTCGATCATACATCCGCGCGCCTGGCGCTGGCTGATGCGGCCGTTCAAGCAGCGTCTCGACTCCGCCCGGATGCCGGTGAAACGCACATCGCGCGGGGGCAGAATCTTTATCAAGGATACCGCGATTACGACGGCGCTTTGGCCGAACTGGAACTTGCTCGGCAGACCTTGCCCAATGATTGGCGAGTATTTTTTCAGAGCGGTTTGATCGAGCGGCGTCAGGGCCGCTGGGAAGAGGCAATCCGAGACCTTGAGCGCGCGATCGAGCTCGACCCGCGTAACTCTTTCACGCTGGGGCAAACTGCGGCGAGTTATCAAACGCTCCGGCGCTATGCTGAAGAAAAAGCGACGTGCGATCGCATATTAGCCTTCGAGCCCAATGACGCTGCTATCAGAGCAGAGCGCGCGTTGGTGGAATTGAATTCCAAAGCCGATACCCAGCCGCTGCATCAAATGGTCGAGTCAATTCGCACCACAAATCCCAGTGCGGTACCGAGTATCGCTAATTTATGGCTGTTTTGCGCGCTCGCCGAGCGCGACGCCGCTGCTTCAAAAAATGCCTTAATCGCGTTAGGCGAGAACCCAGTCAACTTAGGTTTAACGGATAATGTTCTTTTGAACCGCGCATTTGTAGAAGGTGTTATCGCGCGGATGACCAAAGACGATGACAAAGCACAGTTGGCCTTTACCACTGCACGCACAGAGCAGGAGAAAAGCGTGCAGGCTGAACCAAACTATGCTCAGCCATTGTGCGCGCTTGCGCTGATCGATGCCGGTCTCAGGCGGAAAGACGAAGCATTGCGTGAAGGCCGGCGCGCAGTTGAACTTCTTCCGCCCGAAAAAGATGCACTCGATGGTTCGGCCACCATCAAGTATTTGGCGATGATTGCTGCGTGGGTTGGCGACAAAGATCTCGCCTGCGAACAGCTCGGCACTGCCATCCGCATCCCGAGCGGCCTCAGCTACGGTCAATTGAAACTGCTGCCGTTTTGGGACCCGCTTCGTGGCGACTCGCGCTTTGAGAAGTTAATCGAAGAGGCGAAGAAACCGGTCGCGTTGAAATAAATTTTTCTAGGGCAAGCGCTCCGCTTGCCAATCAATGAACGGCAGGCGATGCGTCGGCCTACAATTTCGGCTTGTTCAATCTCGCTAAAATTTCCGGATCGCGGAGGTCCGCCCACTCGCCGGTGAGCTCGAGCGCTTGAACTTTTTTTCCGGATTTGGCAAGTTCCCTGATTGCGTCGGTTAATTCGTACTCTCCCCGTGGCGACGGTTTCAATTTCGCGGTGAATTCAAAAATGCTCGGTCGAAATGCGTAAAGACCGGCGTTGTACCACGGGCTCGGGGCTTCGCCCGGTTTTGATTTCTCGAGAAGATCGACCAGCTCCATTCGCTCGTTCAGAAAAACCGCGCCGCCTTTGCTCACGTCCTCGCCGCGCGTCACGCTGATGATCGCGTCAACATCGTCTGGAAGATCGACAACCCGTTTGTAATTTGCCGGATCGACCAAAATGTCGCCGTAACCGAGAACAAACGCCGAATCGCCGACGAAATCTCGTGAAAGATCAACAACGCGGCCGGTTCCATCCTGCGTCACCTGCGTCGCATATTGGATGCCGATATTGTAACGCGAGCCGTCGCCGAAGAAACTCTGCACGGCGTCGGCGCGATAACCGACGATAATCAGAAAGCGGCCCACCCCGGAGTTGCGCAAACCTTCAACGATACGCTGCAGAACCGGTTTGCCGCGCACTTCGATCATCGGCTTGGGCAAAACCGCGGTCATTTCGCGCATGCGCGTGCCGCGCCCGGCTGCAAGCAGGACTGCTTTGTCGATTTTCATGGTGGATCGGCTTCTCCGAAGACGATGTTAATTCTACGCGGCTTCGCCGCCACTGTTTAGCATCGCGTTGGGACAACGCGATCCGCCATTGAAACTGCGGCAATGCTCGATCACAGTTCGGCCAATGGCTGCTCTGCAATTCCTCAGCAAGTATCGCGAGACCGGCTTGCTTTTGTTTCGCGCGAGTCTCGGTTTGATATTCATCATTCTAATCGCGCCGATTTTGTGGAGCGGGCAGGGGAGCTGGGAGCATTTCGGTTCGGCGATGCGCTATCTCGATTTTCATTCGCATTACAAATTTTGGGGATTCGTCGGTGCGATCGTCGGCTGTGCCGGAGGTGTCCTGATGATTCTCGGTTTATTTTTTCGAATCGGCGTGCTGTTTGCACTCGTGGTCACGCTTGTTCACCTGGTCGCTGTCTGGCACAGCCGCGGCGAATTTCTGGTTCGCTTGCCGGCGTTCGAGATGTCGATCTTGTTGGTAAGCCTCCTTTTCATCGGCCCCGGCAAATACAGCGTCGACAAAAACTAGGACGACTTCGTTTCTTTTGGCGGCTCGGTTTTCGGCGGCGTGATGATCAGCGCCGGCAAATTCGCCTGTTTGATCATATCGCTGACTTTCGCCACATCCTGGGATTTGATCTGTGTCCATTTCGCCAATTGATCATCCAACTGTTTGCTCAGCGTTTGAAACACCTCGAGCTGCGATTTGGTCGGCTCAGTCGAATCGCCAGCGTCAATGCCATGGCTGAACCAATCGAAGCGCTCGTTTAACATGCTCGGGAACGCGAGATTTCCTTCAGAGCCTTTCATGTTCACTTGAATCAGCTCTTTCTCGACGTCGGACATCTTGTGATCGAGATCGTCCGCAGCTGCGAGCGCAGATTTGAGCTTTTCATCGTCGCCAAAGCGAAAATGGAGAGTCTTGATCTGCGCTTTGAGATCGCGAATCTCATTGATCGCCTGATGCAGTTGCGAAATGCGATCGGTCACCTGCGTCGACAACGCGAATTGCTTTTGCAGAGCCGGCTCAGAACCTTTGTTGCGCGGATCGATCACTAATTTCAGAGGCGCGTTCTGTGATTTGCCCGCGACCGTTAGCTTCACCTGGTAATCGCCGGGCAAGGCGAGCGGACCTTTCGGACCCGTTCCGCCATAGAACGCGCCCGGCGTTTGGATCGGATCATTGTAACGCAAATCCCACGCGAACCGGTTCATTCCTTCGTTCGCGGGAATTGTTTTGACGCGCGCGACCCGATCCGGCCATTCCGGTGGCTGTTCGCCTTCTTTTTTCTCTTTGCTCGATAGATGGCGGACAACTTTTCCCTGCGCATCGAGAATATCGAGCGTCACTTCGTCTTTCGGCGCGGTCTTGAAATAATAATCGATCATCGCGCCTGCAGGCGGGTTGTCGCCAACAGGTTGGCGCCGGTCGAACTCCTCCGGATAATGCAAACGCAGCGCGGTTTCCGGTTGGTAAAGAATGAAATCCGTGTTGGCCGATTGCGCGCTCAACTGCCGCAACGGCGTGAGATTGTCCAACACCCAAAACGAGCGGCCGTGCGTCGCTGCGACCAGATCGTCGTCTTTGACGACCAGATCGTGAATCGGCGATCGCGGCAGATTTAACTGCAACGGTTGCCAGTGCCCTCCGGCGTCAAACGAAACGTAAGCACCAAGCTCGCTGCCGGCGTAAAGCAGTCCGCTCTTTTTCGGATCCTCGCGTACCGCATGTACGAAAGCGCCGTCCGGAATTCCATTAACGATCGACGTCCACGTTTTGCCGAGATCGGTCGTCTTGAAGATGTAAGGTTTGAAGTCGTCCAGCTTATGTCGATCGATCGCAGCGTATGCGGTTTTGCCGTCATGTGGTGACGCTTCAATCAAATCCACTGTGCTCCATTCCGGCATCTTCGGGCTGACGTTGTTCCAGTGCGCGCCGTCGTCGGTTGTGACATGAATAAGTCCGTCATCGCTTCCGGCCCACAATGTGGCTTTGTCCACTGGCGATTCGGTCAACGCAAAAATCGTATCGTAATATTCGACTGACGTGATGTCGTTGGTCAGTGGGCCGCCGCTCGGTTGCTGCTTCGTCTTATCGTTGCGCGTCAGATCTTCACTGATCTTTGTCCAG
>Ga0070698_100006744_pt1 | contig 12448 bp, 7 predicted proteins | sample KBSK1502metaG_FD_65477 | JGI IMG/M metagenome (GOLD analysis project Ga0070698, IMG submission 65477) | Corn, switchgrass and miscanthus rhizosphere microbial communities from Kellogg Biological Station, Michigan, USA - KBS K1-50-2 metaG | ecosystem: Host-associated > Plants > Roots >...
GCCTCGGGGGTCGGTGCGCTGGTCGCGGTCGGCGCCCCCTCGAGCCTGGCCGTACGCCTGGCCCGCGAGGCCGGTCTGGCGCTGGTCGGCTTCACCTCCCCGTCCCGTTGCGTGGTGTACGCCGACCCGGCCTGAGGCGGGTGTGACGGCGTGGGTCCGGAGTTGTGTCGGCGGATTCTCCTAAGTTCAAGGGGTGCGCATCCTCCACACCTCCGACTGGCATCTGGGCCGGTCCTTCCACCGGGAAGGGCTCCTCGAGCATCAGGCTGCGCACCTGGACCACGTGCTCGAGGTGGTGGAGACCGAGGGTGTCGACCTGGTGGTGGTCTCGGGCGACATCTATGACCGCGCCCTGCCTCCTGTCGATGCGGTCCACCTCGCCAACGAGACCTTCACCCGGCTCGCCCGCTCACGGGCCCGGGTGGTGCTCACCAGCGGCAACCACGACTCTGCCCAGCGGCTCGGCTTCGGTGCCGACCTGATCGACGCGGCCGGCATCCACCTGCGCACGAAGGCTGCCTCAGTGGGCACCCCGATCGTCCTCGAGGACGCGCACGGGCCCGTGTCGGTCTACGGCCTGCCCTACCTCGATCCCGACGCGGTGCGGTCCGCCTGGTCGCTGCCGGCCCGCTCGCACGAGGCGGCTCTGCGCGAGGCGATGCGGCGGGTGAAGACCGATCTGGCCACTCGCGGCGGCCGCTCGGTCGTGCTCGCCCACGCCTTCGTGGGCGGCGGCACAGCTCCCGAGGCATCCGAGTCCGAGCGCGACATCAGCGTCGGCGGGGTCTCGCTGGTGCCGAGCAGTGTCTTCGACGGCATCGACTACACCGCCCTGGGGCACCTGCACGGCCGGCACACCCTGACCGAGACGATCCGTTACAGCGGCTCGCCGCTGGCCTACTCGTTCTCCGAGGCCGACCACGTCAAGGGGGCCTGGCTGGTCGACCTGGGCGCCACCGGGGTGACCTCCTGCGACTTCGTGGAGGCGCCGGTGCCGCGTCGGCTGGCGCGGATCAGCGGCAGGCTCGACGACCTGCTCACCGACCGGTCGCTGTCAGTCCACGAGGGTGCGTGGCTGCAGGTGACGCTCACCGACGACACTCGGCCCGAGCGGGCCATGGAGCAGCTGCGCCGCAGGTTCCCGCACACCCTGGTCCTCGCGTTCCAGCCGTCGTCTCCCGGCCTCGGTCTCGCTGCCGCAGTCGACGTGCGCGGCCGCTCCGACCACGACATCACCCTCGACTTCGTGGCCACCCTGCGCGGAGCCCCGGCCACCGACGCCGAGTCTGCGCTGCTGCTCGCCGCCTGCGACGCCTGTTGCGACGACCCCGAGCTCGACCTCGCCGAGGTGCTCGCCTGATGCGGCTGCACCACCTCGAGATCACGGCGTTCGGGCCGTTCGCCGACACCGTCACCGTCGACTTCGACGAGCTCTCAGCCGCCGGGCTCTTCCTCTTGAGCGGGCCGACCGGCGCCGGCAAGAGCAGCGTGCTCGACGCCGTCTGCTTCGCCTTGTACGGCGACGTCCCCGGCGACCGCGGATCAGCCAAGCGGCTCCGCTGCGACACCGCCGCGCCGGGGGTGGCGTCCCGCGTGGTGCTCGAGGCGACGCTGGCCGACCGCAGATTCCGGCTCACCCGTTCGCCCGCCTGGCAGCGCCCGAAGCGGCGCGGGACCGGGCTCACCACCGATCAGGCCTCCGTGCTGGTCGAGGAGCTGACTGCCGACGGCGTGCGCCCGCTGACCTACCGCCTGGACGAGGCCGGCCACCTGGTCTCCGGGCTGCTCGGCATGAACCTCACCCAGTTCTGCCAGGTGGCGATGCTGCCCCAGGGCCGGTTCCAGGAGTTCCTGCGCGCGCGCTCCGAGGAACGCCAACGACTGCTGCAGAAGCTGTTCCGCACTCGCCGGTTCGAAGACATCGAGCGCTGGTTGCGCGACCATCGGCTCGGCCTGCGCCGCCGCCTGGACCACCTCACTGCCGAGCTCGCGGCGCTGGCCCATCGACTCGACGAGGCGGGCGCAGCCGAGCACGACCTCGATGCCCTGCTCGCCGACGATCTGGCGTTGGAGGCCTGGGCCGCCGAGCTCGTCGAGCAGTCAGCCAGGGCTGCCGTCGCGGCAGCCGAGGCTGCGACCGCGACGGCCGCTTCCGCGGGGGCAGCCGAGGCGGCCCTGGCGGAGGGCACCGCGAGAGCCGCGCTGCAGGAGCGGCACGCGGCAGCACGGTCGCACCGGTCCGCGCTGGCCGCCGAGTCGCCCCAGATCCACACCAAGCAGGCGCAGGTCGAGGCCGCCCGTCGCGCCTCCCCGGTCCTCGCCCTGACCGCCCTGGCCCAGCGCGCACGCACCCGCAGAGCCGAGGCCGACTGCCGACTGGCCGAGCTGGTGGCCGAGCTCATCGATACGGATTCCGACGAGCTCGCCGCTGATGCCGTGGCCGCCAGCGCGCGACGCGACCAGCTCACGCTCGCGCTGGGAGCACTGCCGGTCATCCGCGGCCTCGAGCGCGAGCTCGGGATGCTCCGCGATCGGAGCCAGCACGAGGTCGAGCGGCTCGCGGCCCTCGCCGCGCAGGAGAGCGCGCTGACCGCCCGCGCCGAGGCACTCCCGAGCGACATCGCGGCGCTCGGTGCTCGCCAGGGCGAGGCCGCCCGCGACCGGAGCCAGCTCGACGCGGTGCGCACCAGCCTCGAGGCCGCGCGACTGCGGCACGCGGCAGCGGTCGAGCTGGCGGCCACGCGGCTCGCCCAGGAAGCCGCGCGCGAGCGGTTGCGCGAGTTCGTCGACGCGCATCAGGGCCTGAAGGAGGCCTGGCTCGCCGTGCACGAGGCCCGGCTGCACGGCATGGCCGCTGAGATCGCGGTCGACCTCGCCGTCGGTGCGAGCTGCCCCGTGTGCGGATCCTGCGAGCATCCCCACAAGGCAAGTCCGGGCGCCGGGGCACCCACCGCCGCCTCCGAGAAGGCCGCGCGTCGCGCCACCGACGATGCCGAGGTCGCCCGGCAGGCACAGGCCGACATCGTCCGCGGACTCGACACCAGGCTCGCGATCCTCACCGAGCAGTCCGGCGGCTTCGACGCGACGGTCGCGCTGGTCATGCTGGAGGCTGCTCGTCAGGAGGCCGACCGGGTCAGCGCCAGCGCACGCGAGTGGGAGGCCCTCACTGCTGAGCTCGACGCAGCCCTCACCGAGCAGGCAGTCACCGCGACCGACCTGGAGCAGACCCGGGTCGAGGCCGCGACACTGCGGTCCGACAGCGAGGCCCGCCTGACCCGGCTCGCCGATGTCGGCCAGCAGCTGACCGAGCACCTGGGCCTCTACCGGTCCGCCGACGAGCTCGAAGCCGCGCTGCGGCGTGAGCTGGCCGCCGTGACCGACCTGGTGTCCGCCCACCACGCCGTCGCCGCCGCTCTCGAGGTCGAGTCCCAGGCCCAGGCCGACGTGGTCGAAGCCGCTCAGGCCCAGGAGTTCGCGTCGGTGCACGATGCCCTCGCCGCGGCCCTGTCCGCCGCCGAGATCGACGCGCTCGAGGCCGAGCTGACGGCGCACGCCGACCAGGTCGCGGCCGCCGATGCCACCCTGGCCGACCCCGAGGTCGCATCGTCCGCGCGCGAGCCGAGGCCCGATCTGCCCACCTTGACCCTCGCCCATCGGCAGTCGGCCGAGCAGGCCCGCCTGGCTCACTCGGCCCACGACGCTGCGAGCCGGCGCCAGATCCGGATCGCAGCCCTCCAGCACGACACGCTCGTTGCCCTCGGGGCCTGGCGACCCGTGCGCGACGCGCATGCCCTGGCAGCGCAGGTGAGCGGCTTCGTCGAAGGCAAGAGCGGTGACAACCACGCGCAGATGCGCCTCTCCGCCTACGTCCTGGCGTGGCGGCTCGGCCAGGTCGTCGGTGCCGCCAACGTCCGGCTGGCTGCGATGACCGGTCAGCGGTTCACCCTCGAGCACACGTCCCAGAAGGGCGCGGGCGAGACCCGCGGCGGGCTGTCCTTGCTGGTCCGCGACGAGTGGTCGGGCGAGTCCCGTGATCCCGTCACGCTGTCCGGCGGCGAGACCTTCGTCGTCTCGCTCGCCCTGGCCCTCGGACTCACCGACGTGGTCACCCAGGAAGCCGGCGGGGCCGACATCGGCACCTTGTTCGTCGACGAGGGCTTCGGCTCCCTGGACGCCGACACCCTCGACGACGTCATGGACACCCTCGATGCCCTGCGCGACGGTGGTCGGGCGGTGGGCATCGTCAGCCACGTCCCTGAGCTCCGGACCCGGATCCCGACCCAGCTGAAGGTGATCAAGAGCCGGTCCGGCTCGAGTCTCGAGCACACCCACGAGGCCGGCTGAAAACGTGGCGCCCCCGCGACCGACCATCGGTTAGGTTCGTGCCCATGAGCGGCCTCGATCCCACCTTCACCGCCCTCCCCTACCGCCAGCTCGGCGACGCAGCCCTTTCCCGGGCCCGCGACCTGGGAGTCACCCACGCCGACTTCCGGTTCGAGCGCAACCGTCACCAGGACCTCGTGGTCCGCGACGGGATCCTGCAGACCGCCCACAACGCCGACGACCTCGGCTTCGCAGTCCGGGTCATCCACGGCGGCGCCTGGGGCTTCGCCTCGAGCGTCATCCTGACCACCGACGAAGCGGTCCGGGTCGCCGAGGCCGCCGTCGAGGTGGCGCGCGTCGCGGCCGCCATGACCACTCGGCTGGTGGAGCTCGCTCCCGAGCCGGTGTACGACGACCTCACCTGGGTGTCGTCCTACGAGATCGACCCGTTCGACCTGGCCACCCACGAGAAGGCCGACCTGCTCATCGACTGGAGCCAGCGGCTGCGAGCGCATCCTGCGGTCCAGCACGCGACCGCGCTGGTCCAGCAGGTGCACGAGAACAAGTACTACGCCGATCTCTCCGGCACCCGCACCACGCAGCAACGGATCAGGGTGCGGCCCGAGGTCGAGGCGATGGGCTCCACCGACACGGTCTTCGACTCGATGACCTCACTTGCGGCACCGGCCGGGCGCGGCTGGGAATACCTCACCGGCACGACGTACGACTGGGACACTGAGCTCGCCGAGCTGCCAGAGCTCCTGGCCGAGAAGCTCGCGGCGCCCAGCGTGAAGGCCGGCAGCTACGACCTGGTCATCCATCCCAGCAACCTCTGGCTGACCATCCACGAGTCCATCGGCCACGCCACCGAGCTCGATCGCGCGCTCGGCTACGAGGCCAACTACGCCGGCACCAGCTTCGCGACCTACGACCTGCTCGGCGAGCTGCAGTACGGCTCCCCCGTCATGCAGGTCACCGGCGACCGCACTGTCGAGCACGGGCTGGCCACGATCGGGTACGACGACGAGGGCGTTCAGACCCAGACGTGGGACATCGTCAGGGACGGCGTCCTGGTCGGCTATCAGCTCGACCGTCACATCGCCCACCTCAAGCCGGAGCTGACGTCCACCGACGGTCGCGGTCGGTCCAACGGCTGCGCCTACGCCGACAGCCCCGGGCACATTCCGATCCAGCGGATGGCCAACGTGTCGCTGCAGCCCGCCGCCCAGGGCCCGTCGACCGAGGACCTGATCGGCCGCGTCGAGGACGGCATCTACATCGTCGGCGACAAGTCGTGGTCGATCGACATGCAGCGCTTCAACTTCCAGTTCACCGGCCAGAGGTTCTTCCGGATCGTCAACGGCGAGCTGGCCGGCCAGCTGCGAGACGTCGCCTACCAGGCCACCACCACCGACTTCTGGAACTCCCTGGAGGCGGTCGGCGGACCCGACACCTGGGAGCTGGGGGGCGCGTTCAACTGCGGCAAGGCCCAGCCGGGCCAGGTGGCCAGCGTCAGCCACGGGTGTCCGACGTCGCTGTTCCGGGGCATCCGGATCCTCAACACCAACGACGAGGCAGGCCACTGATGTCCCCCACGCCGCAGCAGCTGGTCGAGCACGCGCTGGCGACATCGACCGCCGACGACTGCATCGCCATCGTCCAGGCGTCCTCGAGCGCGAACCTTCGGTGGGCTATCAACACCCTGACCACCAACGGGACGATGCGCGGCCAGAGCGTCACCGTGATCTCCTTCGTCGCCCAGGCAGACGGCATCGCCACCGGATCGGTGTCCAGCAACGCCACCACCCTCGAGCAGGTCGACGCGATCGTCGCTGCCGCAGACGCGGCCGCCCGCGAGGCAGACGTGGCCGAGGATTCCGCAGAGCTGGTCTCGGGCGCGGCGGACGCCGACTGGGACCTGGAGCCCGCGACCACCGACATCCGCGTGTACGACGCGTTCGCGCCCGAGCTGGGCGAGGCCTTCGGCCAGGCCTCGGCTGCCGACCGGATCCTCTACGGCTTCGTCGACCACGAGGTGGTCACCACCTATCTGGGCTCGACGTCCGGGCTGCGTCGGCGCCACGCACAGCCGACCGGCCACTACGGCTGCACCGGCAAGACCGCCGATCTGACCAACAGTGCGTGGGTCGGCGGCGCCACCCGCGACTTCACCGAGGTAGATGCCCTCGCCCTCGCCGACGAGGTGGCCCGACGACTGGAGTGGGGCCGGCACCGGATCAATCTGCACGCGGGCCACTACGACACGATCCTGCCCCCGACGGCCGTGGCCGACCTGATGATCTACGCCAACTGGGAGATGGGGGCCAGGGTCGCCCACGAGGGCCAGACGGTCTACAGCAAGCGTGGCGGCGGCACCCGGGTCGGCGAGGCCATTGCCCGACCGGAGGTCCAGTTCCGCAGCGACCCGTCGTACCCCGGACTCGGGTGCCTGCCGTTCGCGCTGGCCGGCACGAGCAGCAACGTGGCCTCGGTGTTCGACAACGGGCTGGCGCTCGGCCCGACCTCGTGGATCGATGACGGTCGCCTGGAGGCGTTACACCAGACCCGGCACAGCGCCGGGCTCACGGGCCTGGGCGTGACGCCCGCCATCGACAACCTGGTGCTCGACATCAGCGGGGCTGGCGGCAGCCTCGACGACCTCGTCGCCGGAGTCGAGCGCGGCCTGCTGGTGACCTGCCTGTGGTACATCCGCCAGGTCGACCCGCAGACCCTCCTCCTCACGGGTCTGACCCGTGACGGCGTCTACCTCGTCGAGCATGGCGAGGTGACCGGCTCGGTCAACAACTTCCGCTTCAACGAGAGTCCGGTCGACCTGCTGTCACGGTGGTCGGAAGCCTCCGCGACCGTGCCCACCTTCAGTCGGGAGTGGGGCGACTACTTCTCGCGGACCGCCATGCCGGCCCTGCGGATCCCCGACTTCAACATGTCGAGCGTGTCGCAGGCGATGTGACGCTGCGCCGTGCCCGGCGGTGCTGAACGGCAGTCCGGCTCGACAAGGTTGTCCGTCGCTATGGGATTGAGGCCGACTGGCCTCAATCCCATAGCGACAAGAAACCGTCTCAGCCGCCCGAGGACTCCGCCGGTTGGGTCTCGACCCGGGCCCACGCCCGCTCCACGCGCGCCCACGCCTCCGGGAACGCCTCATCCACCACGGCGATTGCCTCCGACTCCGCCGAGAGGCGAGCCGCAATGCCGGGCTCGTCAGCGACCGTCAGAAGCAGATCGCGGGTGACCGCGGCGTCCTGGCGCTCGCCGAGCAGCTCGGCAAGGTCGCCGGTGCGCCGCGCGAGTCGACGGGCAGGTTTGCCGTACGCCGGCTCGAGCGCCTCGGCCAGGTAGCGCACTCGCTTCGCGGCCCGTCGTACGCCGTGCCAGGCGGCGTCGGTGGGCCGGGCCTGCGCGCGCTGGACGCGGCGGACCAGGGCGGCCTGCTCAGGGGCCACCCAGTCGTGCAGGGTGTCACTGACAGTGAGCCCAGGGACGGGGCGAGCCCCGATCAGGGCCAGCTCACTGACCAGCAGGTCGACCCGCGCCGGGTCGACGTGCGTCCGAACGGGAGGGTTGACCAGCGCCGCAGCCAGTGCGTCGGGGACGCCGCCGCTGGCCTCCAGCCGCCGGGTGATCACCTCGGCGTCGCGGGAGATCCCCAGGGCGCGCCGCAGCCAGGTCAGCTCGCCGGCCACCAGGTCGAGGTCACCCTCGGGCACCCAGACCAGCACGGGGAGCAGCGCCCGGGAACGACGGCACGCCACCCGGGTGTCGTGCACGGCATCCGCGTCACCGAGCAACGCATAGCGAGCGCTCGCCCGCAGCGTGTCGACCAAGACCCCCAGCCGCGCCTGGACGGCCTGCTCGACACTCGGGCGCTCGCTCATCGCGTCAGGCGAACGCTTCAGGAGGCGGGCACGCACAGACCAGGTGGCGGTCGCCGTACGCCTGGTCGATGCGAGCCACCGGCGGCCAGTACTTGTCGGGATCGACGCCCGTGGGGAAGACCGCCTCCTCACGCGTGTAGGCGCGATCCCACTCGCCCACCAGGGCACGAGAGGTGTGCGGAGCCCCACGCAGCGGGGAGCTCTCGGGAGTCCACTCCCCCGCGGCGACGCGGCCGATCTCGCCGCGGATCGCGATCATGGCCTCGCAGAAGCGGTCGATCTCGGTGAGGTCCTCGGACTCGGTCGGCTCGACCATCAGCGTGCCCGGCACCGGGAACGACATGGTCGGCGCGTGGAAGCCGTAGTCGACGAGTCGCTTGGCGACGTCGTCGACCGACACTCCGGTCTCCTTGGTCAGCCCGCGCAGGTCGAGGATGCACTCGTGCGCCACCAGGCCGCCGTGGCCGCGGTAGAGCACCGGGAAGTGCTCCTCCAGACGCGAGGCGATGTAGTTGGCGCTCAGCACCGCGACCGCCGTCGCGCGGGTCAGTCCGGCCCCGCCCATCAGCCGGATGTAGGCCCACGAGATGGGCAGGATGCCGGCCGAGCCGTACGGCGCGGCGCTCACCGCGCCGATGCCCTCCCGCTTGCCGGGCTCGGGGTGCTGGGCATGGCTCGGGAGGTACGGCGCCAGGTGCGCGCGGACCGCGACCGGACCCACGCCCGGGCCGCCGCCGCCGTGCGGGATGCAGAACGTCTTGTGCAGGTTCAGGTGCGACACATCGCCACCGAACTGCCCTGGCAACGCGTTGCCCAGCAGGGCATTGAGGTTCGCGCCGTCGACGTAGACCTGGCCGCCGTGGGAGTGCACGATCTCGCACAGCTCGGTGATGGTGTCCTCGTAGGCCCCGTGCGTCGAGGGGTAGGTCACCATGATCGCGGCGAGGTCCTGGGAGTGCGCGTCGCACTGGGCGCGCAGGTCGGCGAGGTCGACGGTGCCGTCATCGGCCGCCTTCACGACGACCACGCGCATGCCGGCCATCACCGCGGACGCGGCGTTGGTGCCGTGTGCCGACGACGGGATCAGGCAGACGTCGCGAGCGCCCTCACCGCGGGCAACGTGGTAGCCGCGGATGGCCAGCAGACCGGCGAACTCGCCCTGCGAACCGGCGTTGGGCTGGATCGAGACCCGGTCATAGCCGGTGACCTCGGCCAGCCAGCCCTCGAGGTCGTCGATCAGCCGGCGGTAGCCGAGGGAGTCCTCGGCCGGTGCGAACGGGTGCAGGTCGGCGAACCCCGGCAGGGAGACCGGCTCCATCTCGGTGGTCGCGTTGAGCTTCATGGTGCAGGAGCCGAGCGGGATCATGCCCCGGTCGAGTGCGTAGTCGCGCGCCGAGAGCCGACGCAGGTAGCGCAGCATCGAGGTCTCGGACCGGTGGGTGTTGAAGACCTCGTGGGTCAGGAACTCGGTGGTGCGGCGCAGGTCCGTGGGGATCACGCCCTCGTAGGCGAACCAGCCGAGCTCACCAGGCTCGACCCCGAACGCCTGCAGCACCGCGGCCACATCGTTGGCATCGGTGGTCTCTCCCACGCTGATCCCGACGTGGTCGGCGTCGACGAGTCGCAGGTGGACGCCCCCCTCTCGGGCCGCGGCCACGACCACCTCGGCACGACCCGGGACATGCACGAGCACGGTGTCGAAGAACGCCTCATGCACGACCGCGACGCCGCCGGCGCGCAGGCGCGCGGCCAGACCGATCGCGCGTCCGTGCACGTGGTCGGCGATCGCCTTGAGGCCCTCGGGCCCGTGGTAGACGGCGTACATGCTGGCGACGACGGCCAGCAGCACCTGCGCGGTGCAGATGTTGGAGGTCGCCTTGTCACGCCGGATGTGCTGCTCGCGGGTCTGCAGGGCCAGGCGGTAGGCGGGGCGGCCTTCGGCGTCGACCGACACCCCGACCAGGCGACCCGGCAGGTGCCGCTCGAGCCCGGCCGCAACCGACATGAACGCCGCGTGCGGCCCGCCGTAGAACAGCGGCACGCCGAAGCGCTGCGAGGACCCCACGACTACGTCGGCACCGAGGGTGCCCGGCGACTCCAGCAGCGTGAGGGAGAGCAGGTCGGCGGCAACCACCGCGAGGGCGCCACGCTCGTGCGCGGCGTCGATCACCGCGCGCGGGTCGCGCAGGGCGCCAGACGCGCCGGGGTACTGCACCAGGACCCCGCACAGCTCACCCGCGGGCAATCCGGCGGTCAGGTCGGCCACGACGACCTCGATGCCCATCGCCTCGGCGCGGGTCCGCACGATCTCGATCGTCTGGGGCAAGGCGTCGGCGTCCACCACGAACGGACCCGTGGCCTTGCGCTGCGCCCGGCGCACCAGCGTCATCGCCTCGGCGGCAGCGGTGCCCTCGTCGAGCAGCGAGGAGTTGGCCGTCGGCAGCCCGGTCAGGTCGCCGACCATGGTCTGGAAGTTGAGCAGGGCCTCGAGCCGCCCCTGGGAGATCTCGGGCTGGTACGGCGTGTAGGCGGTGTACCAGGAGGGGTCCTCCAGGACGTTGCGCCGGATCACGGCCGGGGTGATCGTGCCGTGGTAGCCGAGTCCGATCATCGACTCGGCCGGGCGGTTGGTCGCGGCCAGGGCCCGTAGCTCCGACGCGACCGCGGCCTCGCTCGCGGCCTCGGGCAGGTCGAGCTCCTGGGCGCTGCGGATCCCGCCGGGAACCGCAGCTGCCATCAGGTCCTCGAGGCTGTCGAAGCCGAGGTGCTTGAGCATCGCGGTCACGGCGTCGGCATCGGGACCGATGTGGCGGTCGACGAACGGCAGCGCTGCGCCGGGCTCGGAGAGGCTGGGGTGGTCGGACATGAGGCTCCCGTGGGTCGCTGAGTGGTGCTCGGGTCGCCTCCCCCTCTGTCACCGGTCATCGGCTCCAGAGTTGCCTGATCCACGCGGTCCTGGCGCCTGAGAGGTTCCGGGGAGGAATTGCCCCTTCGGCGCTCCGTCCCGGCGAGCCGGGCGAAGACTCTCCCGCGCGGGATTGTCAGCAGAAACGAAATCTACCCCATGCCCGGGTGCGGGCATGGGGTAGACCGGAGGGTGTGCGGGTCGGCGTCAGCCGATCTTGCGTGCGGCGCGACGAGCAGCGAGCTCGTCGCTGGCGCTGGAATCCTCGTCGTCGGCGGTGCGCTCACTGGGCAGCTCGGCGAGGGTGCCCTCGATCTCGCGCCAGACGCCGCCGATGGCAATGCCGAAGACGCCCTGGCCGCCCTGGAGCAGGTCGATGACCTCGTCGTTGCTGGTGCACTCGTAGACCGAGGCGCCGTCGGACATCAGGGTGACGCGGGTCAGGTCGTCGGTGCCCCGCTGGCGCAGGTGCTGCACGGCGGTGCGGATCTGCTGCAGGGAGATCCCGGCGTCGAGCAGGCGCTTGATGACCTTGAGGATCAGGATGTCGCGGAAGGAGTAGAGGCGCTGGGTGCCGGAGCCGGTCGCGCCGCGCACCGTCGGCTCGACCAGGCCGGTGCGGGCCCAGTAGTCGAGCTGCCGGTAGGTGATGCCGGCGGCCGAGCAGGCCGTCGGCCCGCGGTAGCCGGTGTCGCTCGGCAGAGTCGACACGTCGTCGGTGAAGAGCAGTCCCTGCTCGTCGGCGATCTCGGCGGCTGCAGCCTCGCCGTCAGGGGCCTCGAGGCCCTTGTCGTAAACGTTCATCGACCCTCCGTCGGGTTTACCTCGTTGTGCGTAACTCCGGCGGGGGAAGTCCGGGTGGAGGAAGACAACCACACCGGTGGAGTTACAACGAAGACACTCCAAGGTAAGCCTCCACCTGAGGGTGGTCAATCAAGGCCGCGGCGTGTCGCAACCCTCAACCTCAACTTGAGGGTGAATGTTTCGCACGTGACTGGTGTGACTCGAGTGCCCGGCGATCAGGCGTCGAAGTCCTCGGGGGTCACCTGGTCGAGGAACTCGCGGAACTTCTCGACCTCGTCCTCCTGCTCGGCGGGAGCTTCCAGCCCCACCTCGTCGAGGACCTCCTCGGCGCACACGATCTTGGTGCCCGTGCGCAGCGCCAGGGCGATCGAGTCGGAGGGCCGGGCGCTGACCTCGACGCCCGATGCGAAGACGAGCGTGGCGTAGAAGATGCCGTCGCGCATCTCGTTGATCTGCACCTCGGTGAGCTCGTTGCCGGTGGCGTCGAGCAGGTTCTTGAGCAGGTCGTGGGTCAGTGGAC
>Ga0070698_100006745_pt1 | contig 12447 bp, 8 predicted proteins | sample KBSK1502metaG_FD_65477 | JGI IMG/M metagenome (GOLD analysis project Ga0070698, IMG submission 65477) | Corn, switchgrass and miscanthus rhizosphere microbial communities from Kellogg Biological Station, Michigan, USA - KBS K1-50-2 metaG | ecosystem: Host-associated > Plants > Roots >...
GATTCGTGTATTCCTGCCCGAGCGACTGAGCCGCACGATCACTCCACTGCAGCTGAGGGGCATCGACGTTGAGGCTCATTCCGCGCGTTTTGAAATTCGAGCCCGAGCGCGAGCGAATGCTCATCTGTGCGCCGCTGAATCCTCCGCGCGACACATCGTATGGCGACGTAATGACGGAGCTCGATACCGAGGCGTCACGAGGCAGACTTGATCCACCGAATTGCAGTCCGTTCAGTGTCGTATTGTTCTGATCGGCACCGAGTCCAAGAACTGAGTAGCCGTCAGCACTTCCATCTGCGCCGGGAACTGACTGAACGCCGGGAAGGGAAGCCGCCATCGCCGCGAGATCGCCCATCAGATTGGCGGGAACCGCGGAGTTAGTGAGCGGCGTTTCCGTTCCGCCGATGTCGGGGCGCGGAGGCTCATTGCGTTGCACCCTTTGCCGCTCGGCAGTGACCTTAACTGGATCGAGAATCGCTCCGACTTTTGCGAGTCTCGTGTCGGCAACGAGAATCTCCTCGTCTGCGGCTCGCTTTACTTCAAATCGCTTCGCCGCGTAGCCGAGTGCGGCGAATGAAACCATGTAATCGCCGTCACCGCTCGGAAAAGTGACTGTGAATCGACCGTTTCTGTCTGTCTTCGCCGTCCGGCTGACGTTGCCGGATATCGAGGTGACGGTGATTTGAACGCCTTCGATTGCTGCGGAGTCGGGGCCGGTTACGCGGCCACGGATTACATCTGCCTGCTGAGCCCTGGCGAGACATGGGGGCACCGTCGGGATCAGCGCTGCGGCGACGATGAAAAGAAAACGTCGGAATGTCATTGCTCTCGTTGAAGTGCCGACCTTTTAGACTCGGATGCTGCAGACAGGGTTTACGCTTTCAGCCGCCTATTTGCTGAGCGCGTAGTCAATAGTCGAGACAACACGCACGGTTTTCACGATCTGACTGGCCTCGGTGATGCCTTCGGCCTGATCGCGCGGCAGAATCTCGAAGACTCCCTGATATGCGCGACGAATACCGCCGATGCTGCTGTGCGAATCACGCGCGAACTGTTCGGCTGATTCTCGTGCTCGCGCAGTCGCCTCACCGATCATCTGCGGCTTGAGCTTGTTGAGGCCTGTAAACACGAAAGTGGGTCCGCCGTTTCCGTATTCACCACCGGACGAAAGAACAACTCCGGCGCTCACGAGATCCGAGACCTTCTGACTTGCGGCACGAATCAGCTCGGGATTTGTCGACCGCACGACTACGGTCTGACGAATGACAAACCTCGCGCCGGCGCTCGACCCTCCTGAGTATTGATTGGTCTGTGCATCGGTGACGGAAAAATCCTGGAGCGTCGCCTGCGAGGCATCAACCTGACTCGCGGCGAGGAAAGTTCTGATCTTCTCGAGACTGGATTGCAGCTGGGTGTTTGCAGTTGTCAGGTCGTCATTCGCCGCGACCAGGCGAAGCGGCCAGATGGCAAGATCGGCTTTGACTTCACGCTCGGAGATGCCTTTGACCGTTACGAAGCGGTCCTCGCGCGATTTTGCAAAGCCTGCTCCAATGAGAAGTCCACCCAGCGCGAGTCCGATTGCGATGATCGACGGGCGAAGAAAGTCGCGATCAGTGCTCAAGCGAATTACCTCGAGGAATTGTTTGTGCGTAGCGGGTCACTGCAGCCAAAGCTAGCACTCGCAGCTGATTTGGCGACCGAATAGATTCACGCGCGAGCACGACCAAAGTCCACGGAATAACGAATCGAGGGGTGGTGATGCGAAGCACTCACGTTGTGCTGGTGATTCTTGCTGCGACGATAGTGGGATCGTGCACTTCTCAACCTGCTTCGGAGCCGCCCGCACCAGTCGCTCGACCAGCAGACCAGGGTGCGCAGACTCTTCCAGGACCTGGTGGACCGGGCGGGCCAGGAGGACCGGGGCGCCGCCCTAACCCAATTCAGCAGGATTCAGCGCGACGCGCTCAGGTGGATTCGATAATGCGCGCCATTGCGGGGCGCGAACAGGAGCCCGCAGGAAAAGTGTTCAAGAACGTCAAGCTGCTGAAGGACATGCCCGCTGCAGCGTTTCTCAAGAACATGGACGTGATTTACGGCCGCGGCCTAGGCATGGGATGCGGCAATTGTCACGTGGTTGGCAAATTCGATGAGGACACCCGGAAGAACAAGCGCGTTGCGCGCGACATGCAGGAAATGACGGACTACATCAACAAAGTCCGCCTCGTCAGCATCAAGGAGCTCGACGAGGATTATGTGAAGGTGACATGCGTCACGTGTCACGCGGGGTCTGGACACCCGCGAGACACGATGGCTGTGCCGATGCCGACGGGGGCCGCTCGCTTCTGACTGCTGTTGTAGCTCCTATTTCCAGGCGGAGAGCTCCGCCTTGTACAACGGTGAGAAGTCGGTCTTCAAAGCTTCAACTTTCGGCGCGTCGTTGAATCGAATGTACGGATCATTCGGATGAACGTTCGCATAGTTCTGATGGTACTCTTCGGCAACATTGAACGCATTGAGACTCGACACGCGAGTCACGATTGGCTTGGTGAAAACTTTTGCTTTCGTAAGCTGATCGATGTAGGCGCTGGCAATTTTCTTCTGCGCATCGTTCGTGTAGAAGATTTCCGAGCGGTACTGAGTTCCCACATCGGGTCCCTGTCGATTCAGCTGAGTGGGATCGTGCGCGACCGCAAAGAAAACGCGCAACAGCGTGCCGTACGAAACCTGCGAAGGATCGAAAACCACACGCACCGATTCAGCGTGGCCAGTAGCGCCTGAGCTGACCTGTTCATATGAAGGCGCGTTGACGTGACCGCCAGCATATCCCGAGACTGCTGACTTTACGCCCTTCACATGCTGATAGACTGCCTGGATTCCCCAGAAGCAGCCGCCCGCAAAAACCGCGGTCTCCTGTCCCGGCGCCGCTGCGAGCGCATTGTCGACTACTGGAGCCGGAACCGCTGAGGGACCGGCGGCGAGGGCCGACGAAGAAGAGAATCGGTTCGCCAGCGTTATGGACGCAACGGCAACCACCGTAAGCGCGATGGCAACACGTGCGAATGAATTCGTCATTTGAGCGTTTCTCCTGATCGAGCGTACATCTATTAAACGTCGGAAAAGGCCGCCTGGATTTGTACTCTTGTCAGGCGGCCGTCGTTCCGATTACCAGCGTCTCAACGGCTTGTCCTCATCCGGTGCCGTTACGGGCTGCACACTCGGTGCCTGAGCGGGAGTTGCGCCGTTAGAGGCCGGGGAAGCCAGATCTTCGCCGAGGAGTCCGCTCTTAGCCACCATCTGTGCGGCGAGCACGGTCTGAATTACGCTGACGATGTTGCTTGTTGTTGTCTCCGGGGCGCCTTTCTCGCCCTGCGACAACGTTACGAGCCTTGCCTGACCAAGTGCATCCGCGATTGCCGGGGCAATCTGCGGAAGCATCTCGATCTGGCGATAGCGGAAATAGCTCTCACCCCCTTCCTGAATCGCCTTGTTCACCTTCTGGATGCTTTCCGCCGTCGCATCGGCGATTCTGCGAATGCGAATCGCTTCTGCATCAGCTGATGCCTCCGCCTCGAGCCGAACTTTCGCCGCGTCGGCCTTGGCCTGAGCGATTTGAGTCGCATCGAGCTCAGCCGTTCTCTGAAGACCCGCCGCTTCCTGTCTCTTCGCCTCTGCCTGAGCAATCAACGCCGCGTTGGAGGCACGAGTCTGCTCGAGCTCCCGCTGCTTGTCGGATATCGTCCGCTCGGCGTCGAGTTGTGCTTCCTTCGCGCGCCGGGATTGTGTCGCCGCAACGATTTCCGCGTTTGCCTGCGCCTCCGCGGCCGACTGGCGTCGTCGCGCTTCGGCAACTTCGGACTGCACAATCTTGATATTGAGCGAGTTGAAGATGAGACCAAGATCGGTGAGCTCGCGGGAGCACGCCTTGCGGATAATCACTGCGAGAGGATCGTCTTCATCCTCGATAACTGTTGCATCGCCTTCGTGCAGTGTGATCGCACTGGGTGCCACCTTTACCGGAAGGCTTGCGCTGGGAAGCGTGCGCACCGTCGGCGCTGCTTTCGCCGAGAAAAGCTGATCGTGCGTGAGCAGGTTGATGGCTCGACGGCCCGAGCTCGAGAGAAGATCGGTCAGCGTGTTGATCTGGTCCGCTTCCTTCTTCGAGAAAAACCGATTCGCCGCAGTCTTGATCAGCATGTCGCTGTCACCGACCGACACAATCGCACTCGCCAGCACGCGGACCTTGATGGGCCGCGGCGTGCCGGTATCGTCTATGTCGGCAGTCTGATCGGTGATGTCGAGGTCGACGTTGATGACCTTGCTCGAGATCGTCGTGCCTGTCGTGAGAAGAGGTATCTCCTTCGACTTGCCGGGACCGCGATAGATGATCGTGCCGCCACCGAGCCAGCTGACGAGGCGAATCTCACCAGCTTCCACGTTTCTGAGGAACTTCGCAACGATTACAGGGACTGCAACGAGAACAAAAAGAACGACGCCTCCGACGAGTACGCCGCTGGAGATCAGTCCGTCCATATAAAGCTCCGATTAAGCTGAGAGTTCGTCTCGCTCAAATGAGCGAGACGGTACAACGATTCCGCGCAGCGTCGACGTCTTCGATGCGAAGCCGGCTGCCTGCGGGAACTTTCACGTTCATTGCCCGGTCGCCTGACTGCAGCGTGCCGAGTATCTGCACCATCTGTCCATCTACTTCCACTGCAATGAGGCCCTGGCCATTTCTGTCGAAAGCGGTCACTGCTGTTGCCTCATCCATCACCGCGCTTTCCAGTGTCGCCGCGGGATTCGAGGCGAACCTGAAAGTCAGGTTCCATACCGGCGCGACGATGACGCGCTCGAACAGGACCCCGGCGGCAAGTGCAGCGGCGAACAGGATCGGCTCGACGAGTACTCCCCGGAGAAGGAGGCCAGCTGTGCCGAGCCCGAGCGCAACGCTGAAAAGCAGGCGTGGTGACATCAGCGACAGCAGGGGATTTCCGTGGCTTTCGCCAGAGTGATGAGTGTGGTGCGCTCCCGGATGCGCGCCTGTTGCCGCATGGCCATGGGCGGACGCGTGAGACCCGGCGTCGTGCGATGTGAGTCCGTGTCCCGCATGGCCGTGAGCGTCGTGACCGTGACCGGCGTGACCATGCGAATCACCATGACTGTGTCCATGGCGACCCAGACCACCAACCGCCATCCCCGCGAGGCCAACGCCGCCAAGCGCGAGAGCGGTGAGATATATGTCCATTGAAGCTTCAGCCTCAGTTCCAAAGGGGCCTCAGTAAATCAGGCCCGTGTGTTAACGCTAAGGCATGGCGGCTAGGACGCAATAAGCGCCGGTTTGGCCGGCCGTTCAGGCAGGTCGGTTACTTACGCTTGTGCAAGGAATGGCACGAGTTTCTCTTTCAGCACTTACCTTGTTTCGGGAACGCCCTGTTTAGCCACAGAGACCACAGAGACCACAGAAAAAACGGCGCGGACTTTGACCCGCGCCGTTTTTTCTGTGGTCTCTGTGGTCTCTGTGGCTAAACGGCGTCAGACAAGGAGGTAAAGTTGAAGTCTTTGGCCCTGATAGCTGGCATCACTTGACCAGCTGACGTTGGCTCTGCCTTCCCGATTTCCTCGATCTTGTTCAGCATGAACAGAGGACTTTCGTTCCACCGGAAATTCTTGAGGCTCTTGGTGATCTTGCCGTTCTCGATGAGGAATGTGCCATCGCGGGTGAGACCAGTGAGCATGACTGTGCGCTGATCGAGTGATCTTATATAGAAGAAATGCGTGACGAGAATCCCGCGCTGTGTTCCGGCAATCAGCTCGTCCAGTGATTTGGTGCCTCCCATCATCTTGAGGCCGCCGGGGAAACCACCGCCGCCGAATCCTCCACCACCACCTGTCGGCTGAGCGCCCTGCTTCTGCGCCCAGTAACGCGAGTAAGTGAGGTTCTTCAGAACTCCATTCTCGATCCACACACGACGCTGAATCGGCAGACCTTCCTGATCGAACGGTGATGCGAGAAGCTCGGCATCAGTTGGATCGGAATAAATCGTAACGCGCTCGTCGGCGATCTTTTCGCCGACTTTCGTTCCGCCGCCACGTTTCGAGAAGGGGCTTCGTCCTTCGTCGGCAGAACGCGCGTTGAACGCTCCGCCAAGAATGGGAACCAGATCCGCAACTGCCTGTGGCTCGAGTACGACGGTGTACATGCCAGGCTCGATCGCAGTCGGATTACGTGACGCAACTGCCTTCTGCGCGGCACGCGCGCCAAGCGCTGCGGGATCGATCGCGCTCCAGTTTCTCGCGCCTGCGGATGCCCAGCCAGATCCGGTTCCATCAGGAGTGCGCACCGTTGTCGAGAGATTTGCATCGGTAGAGCGGTGGTACGCGAACAGACCCTTGTTGTTCGCGAGAGCTCGCGTTCCGGCGTTCGCCTCGAGATAACCGGCGACGAAGACATCGCCCGCAGCGTGTCCTGTTTCGCCGGCTCGCTCGATCACGCGCTTCGCAGCAGCAGCGCGCGTTTCTGCGCCGAGGTTTGCTGTTGCGTCGATGAAGCTTCGCACGGGCGCATAGCTCTGCGATCCGAGCTCAGGCATGATTTCAGGATCTTCCGGCGACAGCTTCGCCAGACGCTCCGCGAGATCGACTGTCCTCCTCAGGGATGCATCCTCCAGGACGTTCGTCGATGATGACGCTCGGCGCTTGCCGATGGTGCTGACTATCGAGACCGACACATCGTTGCTTTCACCCGAGGTCGTGATCTCGCCACCTGCGAAACGCGTATTGCCAGTCCATCCGCTGTCGATCACAACGCGGGTTTCGTCGGCCTTCGCCATTCCGAGGATTCTGGTCGCAAGCGCTTTCGCCTGCTCGGCGGAAAGAAGATTCTCCGCTGATGCTGTCGATGAGAAAAGAGAGCGGGGCCTCACGCTGTCCTCCCTGTGTTGACGATGTTGACCTCTTTGAATCGAGCCGGTACGCATCCGTGACTTACCGAATTCGATTGTGACGGCTCGCCTTTCCCGTCACCAAATGATCCTCCGAGCCAGTAACTCTTCGGACCGCCAATCATGTCCATCGAATTCCAGAAGTCCGGGGTACGGCTCTGATAGGCGACGTCCTTGAGCATCCCTGTGATCTTGCCGCCCTTCACCTCGTAGAAAACCTGTCCGGAGAACTGGAAATTGAATCTCTGGTGATCGATCGACCACGAGCCTCGGTTCTTCACGACGATGCCCTTATCTGTCGCAGCCACGATATCGTCGAGGCCGATGTCCTTGTCGCCGGGAAGAAGTGATACGTTCGGCATTCGCTGGAACTGAACGCTCGACCACGAATCTGCAAACGAGCACCCGTGCGATTTCTTCACGCCGGTGAGCGACGAGATCCACGATGCCTGCTCGCGCGTCGTCTGATAATCGTTGAACATTCCTTTCTTGATAATCAGCCACTTGTCTGCCGGAACTCCTTCGTCATCCCACATCGTGCGCGATAGCGAATCTTCCTGCGTTCGATCGCCCTGGATGTTCATGAAGTCTTTTCCGTACCTGAATTTGCCGATGTATTTCTCGGGCGGCGCAACGAAGGACGTGCCGGCGTAGTTCGCTTCGTAGCCCATCGCACGGTCGAGCTCCGTTGGATGCCCGATCGATTCGTGAATCGTGAGCCAGAGATTCGTCGGATCGAGAATCAGATCATACCGGCCAACTTCAACGGACTTCGCAGAGAGCTTCTCGGCTGCGAGCGTCGCCCATTTTTCCGCGTTGCCAGGCATGTTCAGTGACTCGATGTACTCCCAGCCGGATCCACGCGGCGCGAGCTCTTCGTTGTACGACTGGAAATCTCCATCGCCAATTGCGGTAGCTGAGAACTGAGGTCCAACTCGCACGTAAGTCTGCGTTACGAGCGTGCCATCAGTGGTCGCGAGTGTCTTCTCTTCGCGAAGAAGCTGAAGTCCCGAATTCACGAACCGAACCTTGCCTACCTTGAGCGCGGCCTCGTTCGCTGCCAGGAGAAGGGCAACTTTCTCTTCGATAGGAACATCGATCGGATCACGCTTGATCGGTGTGCGCCAGGTTCCCTTGACCGGCGAAACCGGGGCGAGAACCACGGGGCGGCGCTGAACCGCGTTCGCGGCTTTTGCGAGGCGTACCGCCTCCTGTGCCGCACGTCCGACGCCTTCCTTCGTCATTGTGCTCGTCGACGCAAAGCCCCACGAGCCCTTCACGAGAGCGCGGACTCCTATACCATATGATTCGCTGTCGTTTACGCCGGTTACGTTCCGCTCGCGGGTGGAGACGAACTGGCGCCGATAGCGACCGATTCGGGCGTCTGCGTAGGAGGCTCCTGCCGCTTGCGCGGCATTCAATGCCTCGAGAGCGAGGTCATCGACGACGGAGTCCGATGGTGGATTGGGAAGAAATCCGGGCGCTGGCTGGCCGAACGCAGCGCGAGCACCTGCAACAGCCGCAATGGCCGCAGATGCTTTCACAAAGTCACGACGATTTGTGGGCATCAATCTGTGGAGAAGGGTGAGTGTAACGATGATGCTCGAACGTGAGCGGGTGTGTCAATGGCACCTGATGTTGATGGTGAGGTTCCTTTCGATTACGGCGTCCGACGCCGTAACGTTGAAAAGGTCGGCGGTGAACGAGCCAGTCGAATCCGGAAGCCCTCTACTGAAAAGCGCTGGGCCACTCGGCATCCTTTGTGAGAGAAGATGGAACGAATATTGTTCAACCGTGCACTCTACTCGCTATGGAAACAGGAAAACGGAGACCTGAATGATTAGTAAATGGCTGTGGACAATCAGTGCCTCAGTGCTCGTTTTGGCCGCGTGCGAAAAGCCGGCGGGCGACACGGCGGACTCTACTGCAGCAGCGACGCCCGCAAGCGGCGACATGCAGCGTCGGCTGTCGGAATACACGTCGGTCAAGCTCGTTGCAGATACATCAGCGCTGACTCAGAAGGAACGCCAGATGATCCCGATCCTCATCGACGCAGCGAAAGCGATGGATTCGATTTTCTGGTTGCAGACTTACGGATCGCGCGATTCACTAATGGCCAACGTCAATGATGCGGGAATTCGTCGATTCATCGACGTGAACTACGGGCCGTATGATCGCCTCGACAACAACGCGCCATTTATTCCTGAGGTAGGTCCGCGTCCGGCGGGCGCGAATCTGTATCCGAAGGACATGACGAAGGAAGAATTCGAAGCCGCTGTCGCAAAGGGACCGAAGGCACACGCGGATTCGCTGAAGGATCTCTATACGCTCGTACGTCGCGCTCCTGACAGCTCACTGATCGCGGTCCCGTATCACGTTGCATTCAAAGCGTACAACGAGCCCGCTGCTGCGAAACTTCGTGAAGCAGCAAAGTTCGCCGAAGATCCTGGTCTGAAGCGCTACCTCGAGCTCCGCGCCGAGGCGTTGCTTACTGACAACTATCAGGCAAGTGATCTCGCGTGGATGGACATGAAGAACAACACAATCGACGTGGTAATCGGTCCCATCGAGACCTACGACGACGGATTGTTCGAATACAAGGCGGGCAATGAAGCCTACGTCCTGATCAAGGACAAATCGTGGAGTCAGCGTCTCTCGCGATATGCATCGATGCTTCCCGCACTTCAGAGGGGAATTCCCGTCGCGGAGCAGTACAAGAAGGAGAAGCCGGGAACTGATTCGGATCTGAATGCATACGACGCGATCTACTATGCAGGTGAGGCGAATGCAGGTGCGAAGACAATCGCCATCAACCTGCCGAACGATGAGGAAGTGCAGCTCAAGAAGGGAACGCGAAGACTTCAGCTGAAGAACGTGATGCAGGCAAAGTTCGACAAGATCATGATGCCGATTGCTCAGGAGCTCATCGACGCAGACCAGCTTGCGATGCTCAACTTCAACGCGTTCTTCGAGAACACGATGTTCCACGAAGTTGCGCACGGACTGGGTATCAAGAACACGATCAATGGGAAAGGACCCGTTCGCACAGCGCTCAAGGAGCAATCCGGCGCGCTCGAGGAAGGGAAGGCAGACATCCTCGGGCTGTACATGGTGCAGAAGCTGAACGAGCAGGGCGAGCTCAAGGGAGAAGACGTTCGCAGCAACTACGTCAGCTTCCTCGCGAGCCTCTTCCGTTCAACTCGCTTTGGCGGCGCCGATGCGCACGGCCGCGCGAACATCGCCGCATTCAATTTCCTTCAGCAGCAGGGTGCATTCACGCGTGATTCAGCGACCGGAAAGTACCGTGTGGATTTTCCGAAATTCCAGGCCGGAATGAATGCGCTCAGCGAAAAGATTCTGACGCTGCAGGGCAACGGTGACTACGAAGGTGTCAAAGCGTTCCAGGAGCAGTACGGAAAGATTTCGGCTGAGCTTCAGAGGGATCTCGACAGGCTCAAGTCGAAAGGGATTCCCGTCGACGTCATCTTCGAGCAGGGATCGTAGCGGTCGACTTTTATCCGGTGTTCCGTAAACCCTGCGCTATTCCACTAACTGTAGTCGCCAGGATCGATTCGATTTCTTCACGTTCGGGACTGTCCTTATCGAGAGCGCGCTTCCGCACGAGTGACGAGATTTGAATTACAGAAAGCGCGTCCACATATGGATTGCGGAGAGCAATCGCTGTCTTGAGAACCTCATTATCGCTCAGCAGTTCATGAGCGCGGCGGATCTTCAGGATCATCGCAATAGTGAGCTCGAATTCATCCACGAGACTCCGCAGCAACGATCGATCGCCGCCGAGCCGGTTCACGTACGCGTCAGTGATCTCGATGTCTGCCTTCGCGCAAACCATGTCGATTCGCGCGAGAAGATCGTCGAAGAACGGCCACGATTTCGTCATTCGCTGCAGAAGCTCGAGGCCGCCCGGATCTGAACAGAACTCGGAGAGAGCAGTACCAACTCCGAGCCAGCCAGGAAGCATCAAGCGGTTTTGAGTCCATCCAAAAACCCAGGGGATCGCGCGAATGCCCGTAATGCCCGAACCCGCACCGGGGCGATACGCCGGCCGTGATCCGAAGCGGGCTGATGCCAGCTCCTCGATCGGGCTCGCACGCTCGAACATCTCGAAGACTCTGTGATCGTCGTGAATGACACTTCGGTAAACTTCATGTGACCGGGTCGACAGACGCTCCATCGCATCGCGAAACGTTCGGACATCAGAATCGGAGACGTTGTCACGCCAGTCGGTAAGCTCCTGCAGCAGGACTCCGGAAAGCGTGACTTCGAAAGTTCGTTCGGCGATCGGCAACAGCCCGAACTGCTGCGAGATGATCTCGCCCTGCTCGGTGATCTTGATGTCCCCGTTGATCGTTTCAGGGGGAAGCGCGGCGAGAGCGCGATACACCGGAGATCCACCGCCTCGCCCAACGCTTCCTCCGCGGCCATGAAAAATCCGGAGCTTTACGCCTGCTTCGTCGAAGATCGGACTGAGAAGCTCCTGAGCGCGATAAAGCGCCCATGACGAGGCCAGGATCCCCGCATCCTTGTTGGAATCAGAGTATCCGATCATCACTTCCTGGCGAGAGCGGCGCGCGGCAAGCTGCCTACTATATGTAGTGTCGGTGAGCAGTGACTTCATCACGGCGGGCGCGTTCGTGAGATCGTCGAGCGTCTCGAACAGTGGAACGACATCGAGCGATGAGCGCGGCGGATTCGCATCGAGATCCACGAGACCGGCTGCCGCTCCCGCCTGCACAATTTTCAGAAGATCCTGAGCGGTGTGCGTCATCGAAACGATGTACGTGCACGCAGCGAGCTCACCTGATTCGTCCTGAACTGTTTTTGCAGCGCGAAGAGTCTCGAGGACCTGGTCCGACTCGACATGATCCCGCAGATCCATCATAAGACCGTGAAAACCGTGCGTTCGAACCATCGAGATCAGTGGCTCGATCAGTGTTGCCTGAGAGATCGTGGCTTTTGCAGCCGAAAGCGCCGAGCTGATGAGAAGCAGATCAGCTTCGAGCTCTCGTGGGCTGGCATAAGCAGCATCGTCTCGAGCATTGACATCACCTGCATCGCGCGCGGCGACCAGCCTTTGCGTCGCGTCCAGTCGCGCAGCGATGAACGTCAGCTTGAAGCGTGTGGGCTCATCGGCGTTTCGCTTGTTGTTGGCTTCCCACACCCGTGGCAGCAAAACATGATCGGCTTCGATCGAGGCCTCGAGCTCCCGCGGAACGGGAGCGAGGCGCGCAGAAAGAGACACCCGTCTGACCAGCTCCGATACGATGTCCTGATAGCGACCGATGATCGCGTAGCTTGCGCGGCGCGAGGCAGCGATGGTTGTCTCCGGCGTCACGAACGGATTGCCGTCGCGATCGCCACCAACCCACGTTCCCAGCCGAATCGTCGGCGCTACGCGTGACTCGATTGGCGCTATCGCAAACGCCTGCTCGAAGGCCTCCATCATCGAGCGCGTCGCATTGATGCTCGCATCCAGCAGCCGAGTCTC
>Ga0070698_100006746_pt1 | contig 12445 bp, 10 predicted proteins | sample KBSK1502metaG_FD_65477 | JGI IMG/M metagenome (GOLD analysis project Ga0070698, IMG submission 65477) | Corn, switchgrass and miscanthus rhizosphere microbial communities from Kellogg Biological Station, Michigan, USA - KBS K1-50-2 metaG | ecosystem: Host-associated > Plants > Roots >...
ACCCCACTGGCCTCCCACCTCGCGCCTGATAACAGCAAGAAGCGGTCCGCAGCCGACGTCAGTCGCCTAAGTGTGTTATTCCGGGGCATATGACCCCGGAATAACACATCTAGTGTGCCTTCGGCTGATAACAGCAAGAAGCGACGTCGGCCGCCGCGTTGGCGTTCCGCCGCCCCAGCCCACTCGGCCATCGCGTGGCCACGCCCGCCGGCCATCTCACGTCGTGAGACGATCGCCACTTAGGAGCAGAAAGCTACGCCAAAACGCTGATAACAGCAAGAAAAGCGTAGGGTTCTGCTCCAAAGACGTCCGCCTTCTACGTCTGCTGGTGATAACAGCAAGAAGCGGCGGAGCCGCTTCAGTGGGCCGGGCGGGTCAGGCTAGGCTGGCGGCCCAGCGGGCGTGCAGGTCGGCGTATTCGCCGTCGCCGCCCATCAGGCCGGCGGGGGAGCCGTCCTCGATGATCCGGCCGGCTCGCAGCACCAGGACCCGGTCCGCGATCGCGACGGTGGACAGCCGGTGCGCGATGATCACCGCGGTGCGCCCGGCCAGCACGGTCTGCAGCGCCGACTGGACCAGCCGCTCGCTGGGGATGTCCAGCAGCGCCGTCGCCTCGTCGAGCACGAGCACGCCGGGGGCGGCGATGAACGCCCTGGCGAACGAGATGAGCTGGCGCTGCCCGGCCGACAGCCGGCCGCCGCGCTTGCCGACCCTGGTGGCGTAGCCGTCCGGCAGCGCGGCGATGAACTCGTGCGCGCCGATCGCCCGGGCGGCCGCCTCGACCTCGGCGTCGGTCGCCCGCGGGCGGCCGAGCCTGATGTTTTCCGCGACCGTGCCCTCGAACAGGAAGCTTTCCTGGGTGATCAGCACGATCTCCCTGCGGAGCTCGTCGTCCGGCAGGTCGCGCACGTCGACGCCGTCCAATAGCACCCGGCCCTCGTCCGGGTCGTAGAACCGGGCGAGCAGCCGCGCCACCGTGGTCTTGCCCGCGCCGGTCTCGCCGACGATCGCCACCGTCTGCCCCGCCGGGATGTCCAGGTCGAAGTCCGGCAGCACGACCGCTTCCCGGTAGCCGAACCGCACCGCGTCGAACTCGACCCGGCGGCCGCTAGCCGCCGCGGGCAGGAGGGCGGGGACGGCCGGCTCGGCGACGGACGGCTCCTCCTCAAGGACGCCGGAGATCTTCTCCAGGCCGGAGGCCGCGCTCTGGAAGGAGTTGTAGAACTGCGAGACGTCCTGCAGGGGGTCGAAGAAGCGCCCGAGGTACAGCAGGAACGTGGCGAGCACGCCGACCTTGATGTCGCCGTCGATCACCAGCAGGCCGCCGTAGCAGAGCACGAGGCCGATGATCACGTTCGCCACGAGCGAGATGCTCGGGCCGAAGACGGCGATGAGCTGCGAGGATCGCCGCGTCGCCCGCGCGTAGTTGGCGGACAGGTCGTCGAAGATCTCGGCGTTCCGATCCTCCCTGCGGAAGGCCTGCACCGCCCGCAGCCCGCCGAAGGTCTCGACGAAGTGCACGATCACCAGCGCGTTGGTTTCCCTGATCCGCCGGTAGGCGGTCGCCGACTCGCGGCGGTACCAGGCGCTCAGCCAGGTCAGCGGGATGAACCCGGCGAGCACCACGAGGGCCAGCGGCCAGTCGAGCAGCAGCATGCCGGTGCCGACGAGGACGAGGGTGAGCGCCGCGGAGATCAGCGAGTCCAGGCCCTCCTCGAACAGCGATGAGATCGCCTCAATGTCCGACGTCTGCCTGGAGATCACCCGCCCCGAGGTGTAGCCCTCGTGGAACGCGACCGGCAGCCGCAGCATGTGCCAGAACAGGCGGCGGCGCAGTTCGAGCACCACCGACTGGCCGACCCGGCCGGTCATCGTGACGAACATCCGCGTCGCCACCGCCTGGATCAGCACGGTCACGGCGAACACCGCCGCGATCCGCAGCAGCGGCCCCGCGTCGCCGGACTCCAGCACCGGCGGGATGCCGCTGTCGATAGCGATGCCGACCAGCCATGGGCCGGCCAGCGCGGCCAGCGACGCGACCACGATCCCCGCGGCCGTCCACAAGACGCCCCGCCGGTGCGGGCGGAGCAGGTCGGCGAGCAGCCGCCGGCTCCGTTTTCTCAGTAGTGCCGCGAGCGGCGCGGAGACCTCGTCGACCTGCTCGGTCGCGATGCCGCGCCACGACGCCTCGACGGTCATACCTCCACCTCCGTCATCGACATAAGGGCCGCGTAGGCCGGCTGGGCCGCCATCAGCTCGCGGTGGCTGCCGGTCGCGGCGATGACCCCGTCCTCGAGCAGCGCGACCCGGTCGGCGAGCGCGACCGTGGATGGCCGGTGCGCGACGACCAGCGCCGTCGTCCCGGCTAGCAGGTCGCCGAGCGCGTTGGTGACCCGCTCCTCGGTGTGCACGTCAAGCGCGGACAGCGGGTCGTCGAGGATCAGCACCTCGGGCCTGGCGAGGATCGCGCGGGCCAGCGCGACCCGCTGCCGCTGCCCGCCGGACAGCGCCATGCCCTGCTCGCCGATCCGGGTGTCAAGTCCCCACGGCAGGTCGTACGCGAACCGCGCCTGCGCCGCGGTCAGCGCCGCCTCGATCTCGTCGTCCGAGGCGTCTGGCGCGCCGAACGTGACGTTCTCCCGCACGCTCGCGGAGAACAGGGTGGCCTCCTCGAACGCGCAGCCCACCGCCGTCCGCAACGCGGCGAGCGGGATGTCGCGCACGTCGGTGCCGCCGATCAGCACCCGGCCGCTGGTCGTGTCCGCCAGCCGGGGCACGAGCTGCAGCAGCGTCGTCTTGCCCGACCCGGTCGCTCCGACGAGCACCAGCGTCTCGCCGCGCGCCAGGCTCAGGTCGACGTCCCGCAGCACCGGCGCCGTGCTGCCTGGGTAGGTGAACCCCACGTGCTCGAAGCGCAGGTGGGCGGGGGCGAAGACACGGGGCCGTTCGGAAGGATGGGTTTTCTCGGTGATCTCCGGAGCGGTGTCGAAGATCTCCAGCACCCGCTGCGCGGCGGTCGCCGCCTCCTCGCCGGAGGCGATGATGTATCCGAGCGCCTCGATCGGCCACACCAGGAACAGGGCCAGCGTGATGAAGGCGACCAGGCCGCCGATGGTCAGCGAGTGGTGGCTGACCGCGACCGCGCCGAGCACCACGATGAGCGCGATCGCGGCGTTCGGGATCAGGTCGAGCACCGACCAGAACCCGCCGAGCAGCCGGGCCTTGGCGACCTGGGTCTTGTAGACCTCGGTGGACTGGGCGAAGTGGGCCTCCGCCGCGTCAGGGGCGCGGCCGAGCGCCTTCAGCACCCGCACCCCTGTTGCCGCCTCCTCGACCAGCGTGGTCAGGTCGCCTTCCTGGTCCTGCACCCGCCGGGACAGCACCTTGTACCGCCGCTCGAACCTGGTGCAGAAGACCAGCACCGGCGCGAACATCGTGCCGGTGATCAGGCCGAGCCACCAGTTCAGGTGGATCAGCAGCGCGGTGACCCCGAAGAACATCACGATGCTCGTGATCAGGAAGACGATCCCGAATCCGGCGAACCGGCGGATGGATGACAGGTCGGTGGTGGCGCGCGACAGGAGCTGGCCGGACTGCCACTCGTCGTGGAACGCCGGGTCCAGCCGCTGCAGGTGCGCGTACAGGTCGTCCCTGATCGTCTTCTCCATGTCGGCGACCGCGTTGCCCTGCACCCAGCGGCGGATCAGGCTGAGCATGGCTGACGCCACCCCGAGGGCGATCGCGGCGATGCCGAGGGGTATGAGCAGGCTGCGCTCGTGGTGCGCGATAGCGCCGTCGATCACGGACTTGACGAGCAACGGGATCGCGACCTCCGCGCCCTCCGCGGCCAGGGCCGCGACGATCATCGCGATCAGCTGGAAACGGTACGGGCGCAGGTAGGGGCGCAGCCGCCAAAGGGCGGCGACTGGGCGGGAGGACACTAGCCGGATCGTAATAAGCGCGACGGGGTATGTCACCTGGTTTTTTCGACGGACGTATATGATCGTGCGTCATGGCTACGACCTTCGACGTCGCCCGCGTCCGGGGTAGCTACCCCGCGCTGGCCGACGGGCACGCCTACCTGGACGGCGCGGCGGGGACGCAGGTTCCCGTTCCCGTCATCGACGCGATCGCGGACGCGTACCGGGCCGGAATCGGGAACACCGGGGGCGCGTTCGCGGCGAGCGAGCGTTCTGGTGCGATCGTGGCGGAGGCACGGCGCACCGTCGCCGACCTGACCGGCGGCGCGGCGTCCGGGGTGGTCTTCGGCCCGAGCATGACGGCGCTGACATACCGGATGTCGGCCGCGCTGGCGCGCGGCTGGGCGCCGGGGGACGAGATCGTGGTGTCCCGGCTCGACCACGACGCCAACATCCGCCCGTGGATCCAAGCCGCGGCGCGGGCCGGGGCGGTGGTCCGCTGGGCGGAGGCCGACGTAGCGACCGGGGAACTGCCCGCGGCGCAGTACGCGGAGCTGGTCGGCGACAGGACCCGGCTGGTGGCGGTGACGGCGGCCAGCAACGTGCTCGGGACGCGGCCGGACGTGGCGGCGATCGCGGCCGTCGCGCACGCGGCAGGCGCGCTGTGCTACGTGGACGGCGTGCACGCCACCCCGCACATTCCGGTGGACGTGTCCGCGCTCGGCGCGGACTTCTACGCGACCAGTGCCTACAAGTGGGCGGGCCCGCACGTCGCCGCGGTCGTCGCCGCCCCGGCGCTGCTCGAGACGCTGCGGCCGGACAAGCTGGCGCCCTCGTCCGACGAGGTGCCGGCCAGGTTCGAGCGCGGCACGCTGCCGTTCGCCGACCTGGCGGGGGTGGCCGCGGCGGTCGAGCACCTGGCGTCGCTGGCGCCTGGCGCGGCGTCCGGCGGCAGCCGCCGGGAGCGGCTGCTGGCGTCGATGACGGCGGTCGAGGAGTACGAGATGGCGCTGTTCGCCCGGCTGCTCGACGGGCTGGGCGCGATGAGCCACGTGACGCTGTACGGGAAGGCCGCGCGGCGCACGCCGACCGCGTTCTTCACGGTGGCTGGCCTGACGCCGCGGGAGGTGGCGTCCCGGCTGGCCGCGCGCGGGGTCAACACGTGGAACGGCGACAACTACGCCTACGAGCTGTGCGGGGCCCTGGGCCTTGAGCCTGACGGCGCGGTGCGGGCCGGCCTGGTGCACTACAACGACGCCTCCGACGTGGACCGGCTGCTGGCGGGTGCCGGCGAGCTGGCGAGCTGACCGCATCGTCGGGGCGTCGCGGGCCGGTGTAGGCTTTGCGTAATTGCTCGACTTGGGCCCGGAGGTTACCGTGCTCGCTGCGCTGTCGCAGGTGGCTGGCCACCTGCTGGCCGTCCTCATGTGGGCGGACACTCCGCAGCGCGCCGCCATGGTCGCGGTCGCCGTCCTCGCGGTCGCCGCGGTCGCCGTCGTCGGCTGCCTGGCGGCCGGCGCCAGCCCCACGGCGGCGGCAGGCCTTCCCGTCACCCGCCGCATCGCCGCGCTGCGGGACAAGTCATGGCGCGTCGCCTTCCTGCCGCAGCGCGACCCCGACGCGCGGGGCCGAAGCAGACCCAGAGCCCCGACGGCGGCCCAGGCGGCCGCCTGATCTCCCGCGCCTGTCGCGGTACAGCGCGCTGATCGCGGCCGCTTCCAGCAACTCCATCCCTCTTTCTTTGCTGGAAGGTCGCTTCGTCATGACTGCTGTCTTCGGCGTCCCCGTGGACGCCGCGTATCACCTCGTTCTCGCCCTGACTAACGTCCTCACTCCCGTTCTCGGCGGCCTCGCCGCCGTCGCCGCCATCGTCGTGTTCACCATGGCGATCCGGCTGCTCCTGACCCCGCTCAGCTTCCGCGCGCTGCGCGGGCAGGCCGCCATGACCAAGCTCGCGCCGCGGATCCAGGAACTGCGCAAGCGCTATGGCCGTCAGCCGGAGCGGCTGCAGCGCGAGCTGACCGCGCTGTACGCGCGGGAAGGTACGAGCCTGCTCGCCGGGTTCGTGCCGCTGCTGGCGCAGTGGCCGGTGTTCAGCGTGCTGTACCTGCTGTTCAGGTCCCCGACCGTGGCAGGTGGGTCGAACAGCCTGCTGTCCCGTGACCTGTTCGGCGTACCGCTCGGCGCGCACTGGCTGAGCGGCGGTGCCGCGACGCTGGGCGTGCACGCCGTCGTCTTCCCCGCCGTGCTGGCGATCCTCGCGGTGATCTGCTGGCTGTCCATTCGGGTGGCGCGCCAGATGACCGCCGGGCTCGCGCCCGCGGCGTCCGGCACGGGCGGCGCGGTCGCGCTGCTCGGCAAGGTGCTGCCGTACATCACGGTGGTGATCGCCGCGTTCGCGCCGCTGGCCGCGGCCGTGTACCTGGTGGTGTCGGTCAGCTGGAGCGTCGGCGAACGCCGGGTGTTCGCCGACCGTTCGCGCTGCCTAGACACCGGACCCGGGGGTGGCGATCAGCCGCGCGCGGCCAATACGCTCGGAGACCGTGCCCAGCGATCGTAATGGCGTCAAGTTCCCGCCCGTCCGCCGCCTGCGCCCTGACGACCTGCGGCACTGCGTGCGCCTGTCGGTCGACCGTGGCTGGCTGCCGGAGAAGGCCAAGTGGTCGCTGCTGCTCGAGGTGTCGGAGGTCTTCGGCGTCGACGCGCCGGACGGCGGGGACGACGGGGACGGCGCGCTGGCCGGCGCGGTGGTGCTGACCAGGTACGGAGCGGACCTGGCCTCGGTGGGCATGATGCTGGTCGCGGCGCGGTACGGCCGCCGGGGACTCGGCCGCGCCCTGATGGAGCACCTGCTCGCCGAGGCCGGGGACGCCACGGTCACGCTGTTCGCCACCGACCTCGGCAAGCCGCTGTACGACAAGCTCGGCTTCCGGACGATCCGCCGGAGCGCGGCGTTCACCGGACCGTTCAGCACCGAGCCCACCGAGCCCGCCGCGGCGGCTGATAACAGCAAGATGCGGACACGCCCGGCCGCGGCAGCGGACATGGCGTCGATCATCGATGTCGATAAAGCGGCTTTCGGCGCCGACCGGAGCCGCCTGCTCGGGCGGCTGCCCGCGTTCGCCGGACAGTTCCTGGTCCTCGAGACAGGCCGTGGCGTCGAAGGCTTCGCCGCCGCCTGGGACAACCACACCTCTACGGTCATCGGCCCCGTCGTCGCGCCGGACGGCGCGGCCGCCCGCCGGCTGATCGGCGACCTGGCCGCGGGGGTCGGCGGCCAGGTTCGCCTGGACCTGGACCCCGACCGCCCGGAGCTGCCGCACTGGGCGGTCAGGCACGGCCTCCAGCCGGCCGGGCTGAACGCGGTCATGGCCTACGGCGACCGCCCGCCGCCCGGCGACCTCGCCCGCCTTTTCACGCCGATCTCGATCGCCCTCGCCTGAGATGACGGACGCTAGCCCTATCTCGGCTGGTAGACGGTGATCTGAGAGGAGGGGTAACCGGTCGCGCCGTTGGGCGCGACGTCCGCCTGGAGGGAGGTCTGCGTGTAGCCGGTCTTGTCGGTCGCGCGCGCCTCGATCAAGTGCGGGCCCACCGCGGCGTTCTCCCACTGCCAGACCCACTGCCGCCAGGTGTCGATGTTCGGCACTGTGGCGAGCGTGGCCTCGTGCCATTCCCCGCCGTCCACCCGGACCTCGACCGCGTCGATGCCCTTGTGCTGTGCCCACGCCACGCCGGCCACCGCCACGCGTCCCGCGGCGACCTGCGAGCCCGACCCGGGCACGTCGATCCGCGCCTCGGTCTTGATCGGCGCCTGCTGCGACCAGCCGCGCTGCGCCCAGTAGGCAACGGCCTGCTGGAATGTGGTGACCTCGATGTCCACCACCCACTTGCAGGCCGACACGTACCCGTACAGGCCGGGCACGACCAGCCGGGCAGGGAACCCGTGCTCCACGGGTAGCGCCGCCCCGTTCATCGCCACCGCGACCAGCGCGTCGCGCCCGTCCAGGACCACCGATAGCGGCGTCCCTGACGTGAACCCGTCGGTCGACGTGCACAGCAGCTGCGACGCTCCGGCCCGCGGGCGCGCCTCACGCAGCAGCGTGGCCAGCGACGCGCCCAGCCACTTGGCGTTGCCGATGTACGGACCACCCACCGGGTTCGACACACAGCACAGGGTCATGTAGTTCTCGATCAGCGGCCGCCGCAGCAGTTCGCCATATGTCACCGTGATCTCGCGGTCGACCATCCCGTGGATCCGCAGCTGCCAGTTCGACGGGTCCACCTCGGGCACGATCAGGGCGGTGTCGACGCGGTAGAACTGGGCGTTCGGGGTGATAAACGGGCTGATCCCCGGTATGGGCAGGTTGACTCCGGCGGGCAGCGGCGGCGACGGCTCGGCCGCGCGCGGGAACCGGACAGCGGAACGCGCCGCGCTCACGTTGCGCCGGGTAGCCAGCTGCCTGCCGCCGATCTCGCCGATGGCGGCGACCGCCACCGAGATCCCGGCGGTCACCAGGAACGCCCGCCGGGCCGGCGCGCCGGGCGGCCTCGCCGGCACGCGCAGCGCGGGGACGCTGGCCCCCGGCGGCTGCGGTGCGGTCACCTCACCGGGCAGCCCCGCCGCACCGGGCACGTCGGGCAAGTCCGGTGCGCGCAGCTCCCCGTTCGCCCCGTTCGCCCCGCCGGTCTCGTCACTCGCGCCAGCGGTGTCATCCTGCGGGCCGCCGAACACGATCGGCGGCAGCCCTCCGGAAGCCCGCGAGCTTCCCGGCGCCACCGGAGCGCCGCCAAAAGCCATGGGCCGCGCGGCGATCACCAGCCGGTACAGCACGAACGCCCCGGCCAGCGCGCCGCCCAGCGTCGGCAGTGCCCACCCGGCCGCCGCGTGCGGCCTGGTCAGCGCCGCCGCCATGCCGATCACCGCGAAAATCGCCAGCCCGATAAACCCGGCAGACAGCCGCCGCATCGCGACCACGCCAACCACGATGGCGTACAGGAACACCACCACGAACACACCGGTCAGCAGCACGTTCTTGTCGTTGTTGCCGAACGTCGACGTCGCCCAGTCCTTGACCGGCAGCGGCGTCAGGTTGATCGCCTCCTGTCCCACGGCGATTACCGGCGACGCCGCCGGGGTCGACAGCCCGGCGAGCAGCTGCGCGACTCCCATCGCGACGGCAGCGGCCAGCACCCCGCAAAGAGCGCCCCAGGCAGCGCCAACACGCCCAGCTCTAGCAGTCATGCAGGTTATGTCCGATGAGTTCCGCCTCGCGTTACGTGAGGGCCCACAGTCACGCTACCTGCCGCAGTCGGCGGAGGACGTTTCGAAATATTACTGTTCGTCATCGAATACCCAGCGAGTCGGTGAGCCGGTGAAGTCCCCGTGCAGCATGCTGAACACGCGCCGCGGCCGGACCCCGATCGTGGCGTTCTGCGCCGGGTCGAGGAAGTCGACGGTCAGCTCGGTCCGGTACTTGGCGTTCATCAGGTCGATGACGCGCTGCAAGACCACGGGGTCGGTCACGAACCGCGCCGTGCCCTCGATGATCACGGGGTCGGAGGCGTCTTCCGTGGAGACGCAGCACCGCGGGTCGCCGCGCAGGTTCCGCGCCTTCCGCGACGGCGCCGCGGTCGTGAACCACAGCACGGTGTCGTCCCACATGCCCCAGACCGGCATGGTGTGCGGGCGGCCGTCCGGCCAGACGGACACCACCCAGTAGTTCCTGGCCGCGGTGAGCCGTTCCGCCGCCCAGGACCAGTGCAGGAGCCCGCTCCCTTGTTCTGGCCCGGCGATGCCGTATCCCGGCATGTAGGGCCTGCTTACCCGAGGGATCCCCATGGCCAAAGTGTCTACCATGCGACAACGCTCGCTGGTGCGACTAACGTAGCCCTTCGTGAAGGCATCACCCGAGGCACAGCAGCGGCTGCTCGAACTAGCCGACCTGGACACCGAGCTCGGCAGGCTCGCCCACCGGCGCCGGACGCTACCGGAGATCGCGGAACTCGACCAGCTCGCCGCCCGCGGCGCCCAGGTCAGGGACGATACGACCCGCGCGGATACCGAGCTGTCCGACCTGGACCGCGAGCAGGCCCGCTCCGAACGCGACGTCGAACAGGTCCGGGTCCGCATCGACAAGGACCAGCAGCGGCTCGACGCGGGGAAGGTGTCCAACGCCAGGGAGCTTGAGTCGCTGCAGTCCGAGATCGCGTCGCTGCGGCGCCGCCAGGGCGACCTCGAGGAGGTCGTGCTCGACCTGATGGAGCGGCGCGAGGCGGCCCAGTCGCGGCGGGACGAGGCCACGGCGGCCGCCGAGGCGGTGGCGGCCGAGGAGGGCGAGGCGACGGCGCGCAGGGACGCCGCCCTGGCCGACATCGCGGAACAAGAGTCCAAGGCAGGCGATGCCCGCACCTCGGTCGCGTCCGGCGTCCCCGATGAGCTGCTGGCGCTGTACGACCGGGTGCGCGCGCAGGTCGGCGGTCGCGCCGCCGCGATGCTGCGGCGCGGCAAGTGCGAGGGCTGCAACGTGTCGCTGTCCACCGTCGAGCTGAACGAGATCAGGGCCGCCGCTCCCGATGAGGTCATGCGCCACGAGGAGTGCCGCAGGATCCTGATCCGCACCGCGGAGTCCGGTCTTTAAATCGTTATTCAGAACGGGCCCGTCGTGACTGCCAGCGCCTCAGCTTGATGCGCGGATTCTGGCAGACGTCCAATAGACTTCCCGACCGTGGAGAACAGCGGACGACGCGGGCAGCTCAGCGCACCTGGACGGCTTGAGTCCGGCGCGGTCGTCGTGCCCGAGACGCCGCGGATCCCTGACCAGCCGCTGGGGGAGCTCGCGGCGCAGCACGGCCTGAAGCTGTCCGGTGCCCGCCCGTCGCTGGGGCAGTACCTGGCGATGCTGTGGCAGCGCCGGCACTTCATCATCGGCTACGCCACCGCGCGCAACGTCTCGATGTACACCGAGGCGAAGCTCGGCCAGCTCTGGCAGGTGCTCACCCCGCTGCTGAACGCGGGCGTGTACTACCTGATCTTCGGCGTGCTCTTCGAGGCCGCGCGCGGCGTCCAGCACTACCCGGCGTTCCTGCTTGCCGGCGTGTTCGTGTTCGCGTTCACCGAGCGGTCGATCGTCACCGGCTCGAACGTGATGCGCGCCAACCTTCAGCTGATCCGCGCCCTGTACTTCCCGCGTGCCTCGCTGCCGCTGGCCTACGTGATCGTGGAACTGCAGCAGATGCTGGTCGGGTTTGTGGTGCTGATCCCGGTCATGCTGGTCAGCGGGGAACCGCTGACCGTGTACTGGTTCCTGCTGATCCCTGTGGTGCTGCTGCAGACGGCGTTCAATATCGGGGCGGCGCTGATCGTCGCCCGCATGGGCGGCAGCCTGGCGGACGTCAGCGAGCTGATCCCGTTCATCTTGCGGATCACCCGGTACTTCTGCGGCGTCATGTACATGGTCACGACGCTGCCGGCGGCGGTGCCCACCTGGGGCATCAAGCTGCTGTCGCTGAACCCGCCGGCGGTGTACATCTCGCTAGTCCGCGTGGCTCTGATGCAGACCTACCGGCAGAACTCGCCAGGGAACCAGCCGTACAGCGCGGCCTATTGCTCGCTTTTCCACAAAGACACCGGCGGCAGCAGCGTGGTGCTCGGCGGCAAATATGTGCCGCTCCCGACCGGCACCAAGGTGGTGGACGGCTACACGGTGATCGGCCACCACCAGGTGGTGCCGAACGCGGTGCTCCAGGCCTACTGCCACCCCGTGGTCACCAACAACGACCTCTGGCTCGCCGCGGTCGGCTGGGGCCTCGGCTTCTTGGTCCTCGGCGTCATCTTCTTCTGGCAAGCCGAATCGAAATACGGCCGCGGCTAGTCCCAGGCCCCGTTAACGCTGAAGATCCGACCCCTATACGGGGTCAAATCCCCAGCGCTATCGAGAACCTCCTTGGGGGGTGGTTAGGTCACCGCAAGGGGCTGGGCGCGTTCGCGGGCGTTGCGGTAGTCGCCGGAGAGCAGGCACGCGAGGGTGGCGAGGGCCCAGACCGTGGCGCGGTCCTGGTGCGGCGGGGTGAGCGCCTTCTCGGCCGCGGCGCGGTTCACCACGGTGAAGAGGCCGCCGGAGGCGCCCTGGTCGAGCGCGTAGTCGCGGAGGAACGTCGCGATCTTGCCGCCGTACTGGCGGCGCCAGTCGAAGGAGGCACGGTCCTGGCCGGAGCCCGCGGGTGCCTTGCCGGCGAGCGGGATCTCTGTCAGGGGCGGGCACAGTTCGGCCAGGACGGCGCGGGACAGCTCGCCGCTGGTCCGGGTCGCCAGGGGGACGGCGCGGGCCGCGAGCACCACGCGCTCGTCGAACAGCGGCTGGACCAGGCACTCCCTGATCAGGTACGCCTGCCGGGCGGCGGCCGACCAGCGGCCTGCCCGGTTCACGAGGTAGAAGTCGTCGAGCGCGCGCAGCGGGGCGCGGGCCAGCGCGCCGGTCCACGGGGCGAGGCTGGCCACGTACCCGGCGGCGGCGCCGCGCCGC
>Ga0070698_100006747_pt1 | contig 12444 bp, 11 predicted proteins | sample KBSK1502metaG_FD_65477 | JGI IMG/M metagenome (GOLD analysis project Ga0070698, IMG submission 65477) | Corn, switchgrass and miscanthus rhizosphere microbial communities from Kellogg Biological Station, Michigan, USA - KBS K1-50-2 metaG | ecosystem: Host-associated > Plants > Roots >...
CGCGGTATAGTTGAGGCGACTGGTGAAGCTGAGGAGCTCCTGGTCGAGATGCGCGAACAGGTAGTGGGTGGTATCGCTGCCGATCGCTCCCAGATTAGCGAACCACTGAGTGTCATTTCGGTTTCGCTGGTACCGGGTGCCTAGCTCCCAGCTGAAATTGCTGCGCGAACGCACGGTCACGTACGGGCGGACCCGCCACAGCGTCGTCCTGCCGAAATCACCAACTGTGTAGATCGCCGCGATAGTCGGTACTACTTTCGGGCGCGGGTCGGCCCCGAGATTGATGAGCATGTTGAAATCAGGCGTTGCGCGCACCGCCGGGCCTCCCCGCGCGCAGCGATCGCAGTACGCGATAAAGACATTGTCAGCCCAGGTGCTCACGGAAAGCGTCATTCGATTCTGAAACTCGCTGTAGACATCCAGCTCGCTGTAGTTGGTCGTCGGCAATCCGTTCGCGGTGAACTGATTGACCTGATAAACCTGCGCGGATGCATTTCGCCAGAACGCCCGGGGCTGGCTGCTCTCGATGCTGGCGTATGCTTGCGCCGTCTGCTGGTCGGCTTGCGCCAGAAACCCGAGATCGTTCGTCTCGAACCCCGGCGAGAGCCGCTCGTACGAGCCTCCATACGTGAACGTTCCGGCCACCTTGTCAGCCTTGAGCAGTAGACTGCTTCCGGACAGAGATGTGCGCGATGAATCGTACGGCAGCCCCGCATCCGGTCGGTTGTAGAGGTGGACCGCATTCCGCTGGGTCCGGTCGATGGCGGTGGCGCTCCCGCGCACGACGCTCCCCGCCACCGATGCCGTAAGTCTGTAGCGTCCGCCGGCGAAGCGGTGTCGCGCGTCAATTCCGCCGGTGATAGCCTCGCGTCGCAGTCGCAGTGCGGCAACATCGTCGAGCTGACGATTCACTGCGGTCAGCATGGTGCCAACACCCGTCTCGCCGTTCCTGAAATCCTGCGATGCGCGGATGACGGCGTACTCCGTCTTGGGCTCAATAGTCATGGAGCCGACTGCCTGGCGCCCCGTGAGGGCGAAAAGTGTACCGAGCGAAGTTCCGCTCGCCAGCCGGCCGGTCAACTTCGCCGCACCGAGAATCGGAGTGGTGGCGGGAATGTCTGCATTGGGATCGCTGACGAGCCCGGCGAGCTGCGGTGCGCGGCCGATGCGCCGCGAATAAAACATCCGCGATGCGTCGCCGTTGAAGCTGAAGATGCCTGTCCCTTCCAAAAAGAACGGTCTCTGCTCGGCCAGGAATGTCTCGAACGCCGTGAGGTTCAGCTGCGCAGGATCGGCCTCGACCTGACCAAAGTCGGGGTTCACCGTCGCATCGAGAGTCAGATTCGAAGCCACGCCGTACTTGAGATCTCCGCCAACGGTTTGCTTCTGCGCCCGCCCAAAACCGTCGGACCGCGGAACGCTCACGTTCTTGGAGACGACGTACGGAGCAACTTCGAGACGGCGCGGAGATCCGAGACCTTGCAGCCCGGTGAGATTTCCGAACTGCGAGGCGATGCCGCTCTTCGATCTTCTGTAAAGCGGCCAGCTGTCACGTTCGCTCGTCCTCACGATGTCGCGCATGATCATGATGCCGAATGTGTGCTCCGTCGCTTTCGGGTAGCGGATCTGGCTGAGCGGGATTCTGAATTCGGCGGTCCAGCCGAGCGAGTCGATTCGTGTCGCGACGTCCCAGACGGCATCCCAGGTGATGTCTTCGCGAGAATCGTCGTAGGTGTAGTAATCGCGTTTGACGCCGGCGGGATTGACGGCGAACTCGTAGCCAGTTCTGCGATCGTGGTACGAGTCGATCATGATCTTGATCTGCTCGCTCTGCGTTTTCACATCGCGTCTCGACAACAGGGAGATGATGCTGTCGGGATGCGGGTCGAACATGCGGATGAAAACATAGAGATTCTGTGCGTCATAGCCGATCTTCGCTTCGGTCTGGAAGGTTGGATCACCGTCTTCCTTCGGATCGAAGACGCGGAAGCCCGTGATCGCGGTCGCCGCCTTCCAGATCGGGTCGTCATCACGTCCATCTATGACCGGCGGACGCTCGGCTGGAGTGGCCATCGCACTCGTGCTCGGTACGCGGGCGGAGTGTTCACTGGTGGCCTGCGCTTGAATGGTCTGGGCGCCTACCGGAGCGGTCGCCAGTGCGGCAGCCACGACAAGTGCTGTTTTTCTAGCACTCCACAGCGCTCCTATAGATTCGAGTTGCAACATGAGCCCTCCGTTAATGCGCCGAAGTCCCGGCGGCCTTTATCTCCTAAGTTGCCGGCCGGCTGCGCGGATCACGCAGCCGGCGCGTTCGCTCACTGACGTCTTGCCGCGGATGCGAGAACGTTCGCGCGGTCACCTTCCGAAGGCAGAGCCAACGCTGCCTTCGTGAATGCGTCTCTCACTTCCGGCGTCGACAACAGATTGTTCGAGGCGTACGACATGAGCACGTTCGCCCTGTCGCCGCTCGATGCCATCGTCAGCGTCCGTTGAATCGCGGCCAACGTTGCTCGCGGAGTGCCTGGCTGGAGCACACGCTGCGAGGACAGGGAGATCAGCACGTTCGCGGCATCTCCGCTCGAAACGATCCCCTTTGACGCGTCGATCACGTGGAACGCGACATCGGAATTGGCGTGGCCGTAAGGGATCGCCGAGATCAACACGTTCGCCATATCGCCGCTCGACTGGACGGTCTTCACTGTCCTGAAATAGGCGTCACGCAGTGGCTCGTTGGACGGCGTAAGGTACTCCGCGGCAGTTGTGATCAGGAAATTTGCTTTATCGCCGCTCGAGGGCAGATCCTCCGCTGCCTTTGCCAGCAGGATCAGGAGATCGGGGTCTGCATTCGGTGCTAATATTTGCAGTGTGTTCGCCTTGTCGCCGCTGGAGCTGATCTTTGACAGCGCGCCGGCGATGGCCTTTCGCGCGCCGGGGCTCTGCACAGCGCTGCGGGGCAGCATTTGCAGCACAGAGCTGAGATCGCCCGAGCTCGTCAGATCAGTGCCAACCTGCTCGGCGATTCGCTCCGCGTCAGCCGGGCTGAGGGTCGGTCCGTGCTTGATCAACTCCTCGTAGTGAGCACGCTTGGCGGACGAGCTGTGCATCCTGCTGATTTCCTGAAGTACCGCCGGCACTCCGCCCTGCGCGCGCAGGCGCGCGACGCGCTCAGGAACGTTGATGGCAGCTTCGCGCAGCACCTCGGGCAACAGCTGCGCCAGCCAGCTTTGCATCACCGCATCAAACGGTACGCTACGGCCATCGGTCATCGCCGCATAGCTGAGCGAGCCATCACCCAGTGGCGTAACGGAGACCGCTCGATCGAACGCGCTGGTGCGTTCGCGGAATCTTGCGAACCCTCCCGGAGATAGCTGCGCGATTCGCGTCTCGTCCGCGGAGAATTTTGCCGGGCCGACGACCGTGGCCTCAGCGCAATGGTCCGCAGTTGCCACAAGGTACTGCAGGATCTGGCTCGCGCCGTTGTTGCTAGAGTTGATGTGGGTCGAGGTCCCGCGCTGCGATGCGAGGTAGTTGTCGCACGACCATGTCGATTGTGATGCCATTTTACTCTTGACGGCAGCAGTGCTCCCCGACGCGGGTAATTGCGTCGACGTCGCGCCGTTCGAAACAATGACGGGGGAAGCGGGACGAGGGACGGGGGACGCGGGAATTGCGGTACTGGGCGGTTCGCTGATCGAAATCTTGAAGGAGGCCGGGAATTCGTCCGCGTGAGCAGCCGGCTGTTGGTACGGACGCAGCGCGGCGAGCGGGATCGTCAGCAATGCTACAATGACCGCAGTCATGAGTGTGCCTCTTCCATTCAGTGTTTTTCGATCGAGCCGAGGATCGAGAATCGAGAGCATGCGGCCCTCGAACTCCGAGCGGCGCGCCATCGCGAGAGCAGCGAACGCCGGTGCCGCTCGATCGTGACTGGGTGTACCGATCGTGCGAACCATCTCGAGGAGCTCGCCGGCGTAGAGCGATGGAGCAGTACCGTCCCGCAGCACGTAGTCGTCGCACGCGTGCTCGCGCTCCACCCTCATTTGATGCACGGCAACCCACAGCAGCGGATCGAACCAGAACACAGCGACCGCTATCTGGGCGAGAAGCTGCGTGAGCGCGTCGAAGCGCTTCACGTGCGCCATCTCATGAACCAGAACGAAACGACGCCGTTCTTCCGTCCAGGTGTCGGAATCCTGCGGCAGCAGGACCGCCGGATAAACGATTCCCCACGTCACCGGAACCGCGAGCCTCTCGCCCCGGAGGAGAATCAGTGGCCGCGTCACTCCGAGCCTGTTGGCGAGACGCTGGGCTAGCGACAACCACACGCCGTCTTCCACGCGGGCGCCATCGCGTGCCAGCTGACCCACTCTCCACGTGCCAATCGCGAGTCGCAGCAGCACAACGATCGCGCCGGCAAACCAGATCGTTGCCAGCAGCGGAATTACGCTCGCCCCAGTTGGAACCGTGTTCGCTATTGGTGGCGCGGATGCGGTCGGAGCATTGACCTGGCCGGATGCAGCCTCTTTGCCTGACGCAGTCGGAGTCGCCCTGGCGCCCGTTGCGGGACCAGCGAGTCTTGGGGTGCTGACCGCGGCGCTTTGGTCGTTGATGGATGCGGGCGATGCCGAAGCAGCGGTCTGGGTCGGCATCCACGGTGCGGCTGGAAGCACCGGCATCTTCCACGCTGGCAGAATCAGAATGAACGCGGGGATCGCAAGGTGGCCAATCACGGCCGCGGTCCAGACGGCGTGTCGTGACGCTGCGGACCGCTTGCGCAGCAGGTACGCGGCACTCGCCGCAATGATGACTAGAATCGCGCCTTTGAGCGCGCCGTCGATGAGGAGCGGCAACGCGCTCTGAAGCGACGAACTATTCACGAATTTGGAAAGCATTTCAGCGTCCCTCTCTCTTCGCATCGGCGACCAGGCGTGCGACTCGCTCGAGCTCCGCCTCGCTCAACTTTGGCCCCTTCAGCTCCAGCAACGCCGCAACCGCCTGCTCCGCGGAGTTGTCGAAGAATGTCTTGAGCACATGCGTGAGGGCCGAGCGTCGGGCGGCTTCGCGACGAAGCGTCGGCCGATACACATAAGCGCGTCCATCCTCCTCGTGCGCCACCCGTCCCTTCTGCTCGAGCGTACGCAGCGTCGCACGCACCGCAGAGTACCCAGGTGGGTTGGGGATTCCGTCCATGACTTCACCGACGGATGCTTTCCCGCGCTGAAAGAGGAAGTCCATGATCTGTCGCTCTCGGCGGCTGAGACCGGAGAGCTCGTCGTCGTGAGACATGGAAAAGCCCCGAAAATGAGATTATGTCGTCGAACCAAAATCGCCAACTGCTGCAAATCTAGCACATGCTAGAAACTTAGCAATAGCCACTTTTTTGACACAAAAAAGCCCGCCGGAGCGGGCTGGACTCTGGTTTGGAGCGGTTAACCCTATTGGTGCGGGGCATCCGCCGGGCCATCCTTCGACGCCGCCGAGAGAGCTGCTGCCCGTTCACGCTCCTTTCGCTCCCGGATGCTGCGAACGGCTTTCATGAAATCTGCATCGTTTATCGCCTGCTGCGCGTGCCAGGTGATGTCGCGATTCATGGCGGCGTACGTGCGATCACGCTCCATCGTTGTCGGATTGCCCGTGATGTTGAGCGGCAGCATCGCGAGCAGGGCAGTTGGAATCGAGACAGGCCCGAGCCTGATCGCGCGCTTGTCGATTCCCCACTTGTACCCGCCCTTCTCGACGGTCCAGTCGGTCGGATCGCGCTTCTTCGCCGCCGCTGCTATCGAATCGTTGTACGGCCCGATCGCATCGGCGATCAGACTATCGATCGTCTGCGCGACCGTCTTGGGAGGCGTAATGATCGGCGACGGTGGCTCCCAGAGGCGTCCATCTGAATAGGACGGACGTACCCCGCGCACAGGACCTCCACCACCCACGAGCGGCCCGGTTCCACCTTCCTCAGTAGGCTTCGTTACCGCATTTGCTGGAGCGGGAATCGTCGTGGGGACCGATGTGGGTGGCGTCACGTGAATTTCACGAGATTTCTCGGGTCGCCCATCCCCTCCCTGCTTTCCGGGCGTTGGCTTCTCGCCCGGTCGCGGCAACCTCACGAATCCTACGCGCTGTTCGGAGACGGATTGGCGTTTCGGGTTCGGTGACAAATCCGCATTCAAAATCAGCATCCGCATAAATGCGATCGCGACGACGACGTGCACGCCGAGCGACACGAGGAAGGAAGTTGATACCTTCCTCCTCGGCGCTTTCGACTCGGTCGCGACGCGGCGGAAAATCATCAGGCTCGCGCCATCCCCTGTCGCCCTTCTGGCCGGCGCGCCGCGGGGCGAGGCTCTTCTTCAGCCTGCGCTTGCAGACGCTTCAACACGCGCCCGGCACGCGTCGCCGCTTCACGAAGACGTTCGGGTGAGGTGATAAACGACACGCGGAAAAATCCTTCGCCACCAGGGCCGAACGCCGATCCGGGGAGGATGACCAAGCCCTCCTGAAGGCAGCTCTCAGCGAATACAGCGCTTGGGATGTTCTTCGGCAGCGGGCACCAGATGTACATCGTGGCCTTGGGCCTGGGGACCGGAAATCCGGCCTCGGTGAAAGCGTCCGCGGCCGCGTCCCGGCGTCTCTTGAACTCCGCCACGTTCGTCGGAATCCAATCGGCGCACTCATCGAGAGCTGTTGCCGAGGCTGCCTGAATTGCCATGAATGTCCCGGTATCGATGAACGACTTCACCTTCGCCAGCCCTGCGACGAACTCCTGCTTTCCGCACGCCCACCCGCAGCGCCAACCCGTCATGTTGTACGTCTTGGACATCGAGTGGAACTCGATCGCGATATCACGCGCACCCTTGATCTCGAAGATGCTCGGCGGCACGTACCCATCGTAGGCGAGCTCGGAATAGGCGTTGTCATACACCAGCAGGATATCGAGTTCCCTGCACCGCCGAACCATCTCCTCGAGGTACTCTTTCGGAGCGATGGCTGAGGTCGGGTTATTCGGGTAGTTCAGATAAAGAATCTTCGCCTTCTTGAGCACTTCTGTCGGAACCTTGTCCAGATCGATGAGAAACCCGTTCTCCGGGCGCAGAGGATACTTGTAAGGTGTCGCCTCGGCCAAGAGCGTTCCGCCCACGTACGAGTTGTAGCCTGGCTCGGGCAGAATCGTGTAGTCGCCCTTTGCCGCGTACGCAAACGCGAGGTGGGAAAGACCTTCCTTCGACCCAATAAGGGGGACGATTTCCTTGAGCGGATGGAAATCCTGACCGAACCTCCGCTTCATGAATCGCGCGACTGCTTCGCGAAACTCCACCAGACCGAGAGCGAATCCGTAGCGGCTCATGGTAGGGATACGCACAGCAGCGGAGATTCGCTCGATTACCGCGGGTGGCGGCGAGAGATCGGCGTCACCGGCCCCGAGGTCGATGACGTCCACTCCGCGAGCGATGAGCTCGCGCTTCTTCTCGGGGATTCCGGCGAGTGGGTATTCGGGAAGGCTAAGTAGGCGGTCTGTGTAGGCGGGCACTTATCGGCTCTCTTGAACAGGGTTGCTCACGCGACTGACACCGGGGATCTCGATTTCCACGATGTCACCAGGGACAAGCGGACCTACGCCCGAGGGCGTTCCGGTCGCAACAAGGTCCCCTGGTTCCAAAGTCATGATGCGCGAGATGTAGGCGAGGAGGGATGGGATCGAGAAGACCATCTCGCTGCTTTTCCCCCGCTGTCGCTCAACGCCGTTCACTCTGGTGACGACCGTAAGACTGTCGAGGTCCGGAAGCTTTGACGACTCCTCTCCCAGAGGACAAAAGGTATCAAATCCCTTGGCTCTAGTCCATTGTGAATCGCTTTTCTGGAGGTCGCGAGCCGTAACATCGTTGACGGCGACGATCGCCCTGATTCCAAGCACCGCATCACCTTCAGACACCCGGGTCAGGGTCTTCCCTACCACTACTCCGATTTCTCCTTCGTGTTCGACCCTTGAAGAGACGGTTGGCAGCGCGATTGAATCACCGTCCCATATCACGCTCGAAGGTGGCTTGAGAAAGATGAGGGGCTCCTTTGGCACCTCGTTTCCGAGCTCCTTTGCGTGCTCGCGGTAATTGCGGCCAACGCAGACGATTTTTCCGGGACGGATTTTCCTGGCAGACATCTCAGTTGGTCACCCGTTGAAGACGTTTGGTTGCGCGGGATTGTATTCTCTCATGCGCTCTCATGCTCGCTCTCGTGAGCGATTCGGTAAGCTGTGTTGCGCGGTGCGCCGAGAGCAGAGACGAGGTAATCCATCACTTCGCGCGGCGATTTTCCAGATTCGCGTAATTTTTTTGCGGCGTCGTTCAGATCGCGCTCGCTCACGACACGCTCTTCCGCTCCCGCGATCACGAGCACTACCTCGCCCTTCGGATCCGCCTTACCGTATACGCTCGCAAGCTTCGCGACGCTGCCGCGCTTGAACTCTTCGAATCGCTTGGTCAGCTCCCTGGCGACGACAGCCTGTCGCTCGCCTGCTCCGGCCTCGACGAGCGCATCGAGCGTGGCGGAGACGCGATTCGGCGCTTCAAAAAGCACGACCGTCCCACGGGACTCGACGATCTCAGTCAGGATGTCGGTGCGCTCTCTTCCCTTTCGCGGAAGAAATCCAAAGAACGTGAAACGCTCGAGCGGCAATCCGGATGCAACGAGCGCCGCCATGACCGACGACGCACCCGGGATCGGGACGACCGCTAATCCGGCTTCGAGCGCCGCAGCGACAAGGCGCGACCCCGGATCCGAGATGAGCGGCGTGCCCGCGTCGGATATCAGGGCGATGGAATCACCAGCGCGAAGGCGGGCGATGAGTCTCGGGGTCTCCTTTGCCTCGTTGTGCTCGTGGTAAGAGCTGAGCGGCGTGGAGATCCGGTAGTGTTCGAGCAGGCGGCGCGAGTGGCGCGTGTCCTCCGCAATGACAAGCGCGGCCGAGGACAGAACCTCGACCGCGCGATGTGACATGTCTCCCAGATTGCCGATGGGAGTGCTCACCAGAAAGAGAGTCCCCGCTGTTGCGGAGCTCATGAGTCGTCTGGCGACCGACTCCGCTGATTACGCGGCGGCGTGCTGCTTGAACTTCTCCGCCAGCGCGGGCTTGCCCATGAATCCGATCATCTGATCGACGAGCTTGCCGTCCTTGAAAAAGAGGATCGCGGGAATGGAGCGAACATTGAATTTCGTCATCGTCTTGATGTTCACATCCACATCGACCTTCGCGACCTTCGCCTTGCCTTCGTATTCGATCGCAAGCTGATCCAGCACGGGAGCGACCATGCGGCACGGTGCGCACCAGGTCGCCCAGAAATCGACGACCGCGAGGCCCTTGTGCTGCTCGATCTGCATCTCGAAATCGGAGTCGTTCACTTCAACTGCATTCGACATTTTGTAGTCTCCAACCGCAGGGTACCCCGCGGGGCTTCGTCAGTTAGTTTGCTGCGGGGACGCTGCCCCCTTCATCTTTAAACTTAATGACCCGATCAAGTCCTCGTGGCACCCGTGTATCCCACATTGGCATCGCCGTCGAAGCCCTCGCCGAGAGCGTTCCGTTTTTCCGGGATATACTGGGTTTGCCTGAGGTTGCGCTGGACGATTCTGACGGAGCCAGCATCGTCGGGTTCAGCGCCGGAGAGCCGCTGGTGGAGCTTCTCGAGGCGGAAGATCCCGCCTCGCCGATTGGCCGCTTCCTCGCCAAGCGGGGACCCGGCATTCATCACATCTGCTTTTCGGTCGACGATCTCGACGCGATGCTGGAGCGCTGCCGCCGCGCCGGCGTTCAGCTCATAGATGAGAAGCCGCGGATTGGCGCGGAAGGAAAGCGCATCGCGTTTCTGCACCCCAAATCCACCGCCGGAGTGCTGGTCGAGCTGTCAGATCACTAACGTCTTGTCGAAGTACCTGGATTGCCGCAGAAGTCCCTCACTGCCGCAATGTCCATGTTGTCGACGTACCATCTGCCGCCTGGACCCTTGATGGCATAGAAGGTCGTTTCCCGTGACAGATTTCCCTTGTTCAACTGGACTCGAATCTCTCGATGTCCCTGCGTTCCTGACTGCTCGCCGAGAATGCGGGCGGTGTCGTGGTTGAAGTAGCACGCGAGGATGACCTCACGCTTTTCGAGTTCGGTACGATCCATCGTCTCGCGAGCTGGGCCGTCCCTGGTGCCGAAGACGGTGGACATTGCCTGAAGGTCTTTCGCGTTCACGGCCTGCAGGAATTGATTGACGGCGAGCTGCGCCGAAGGCGCGCCAGTGACCTGTCCGTTGCTGCCCATTTTCTGGGTCGCGCTCGAGCAGGCGGCAAGAAGGAATAAACCGGCGATCTTTCTGAATGACACGATAAGATTCTCCACTGGATAGAGCTGCGACTCAGGGACTGGAGCAATGCGCGCAAAGCAACAACGGTTGTATATCAATATCGATCACGTCGCCACCCTGCGGCAGGCTCGACGCGGAGCTGAGCCGGACCCCGTGGAGGCCGCGGCAGTGTGCGAAGCTGCTGGCGCGGACGGAATCACCGCGCATTTGCGCGAGGACAGGCGCCACATTCAGGACGCTGATGTCGTCCGGCTCAAAGAGAAAGTGCGAACGTATTTCAATCTCGAGATGGCGTGTGTGCCCGGGATGCTGGAGGTGGCGCGTCGTATCAAACCCCAGCAGGTGACTTTGGTGCCGGAGCGCCGTGAAGAGATAACGACCGAGGGCGGACTCGACATCATCAGTGATCCGTCGCGCATCCGCGACACGGTCGATGCGCTCGTGGAGGCAGGCATTCGGGTCAGCCTCTTCATCGATCCCACTCGCGCAGGGGTCGAGCAATCAAAGAAGCTCGGCGTTCCCGCAATCGAGCTGCACACGGGGAGTTACTCTCATCAGCCGGATTCGAAGGAGCCGATCCGCGCGCTTCGCGACTCGGCGCAGAGAGGTGCCGAACTGGGGTTAGCTGTGCACGCTGGCCACGGACTCACCGTGAGGAATGTCGGATTGGTTGCCGCGATTCCTGAGATCGAAGAGCTGAACATTGGGCACTCGATCATCAGCCGGTCGCTTTTCGTCGGTCTCGACCAGGCAGTCAAGGAGATGCGCGAAGCCATGCGCAGTGCTCGGTCGTCATAAATGAGGCGAGTTTTGACTGTGAGCCACAAACGGCCCACCTTTCGAATGATCTGGAGAACGAACTGATGACAATGCCGGGCCGGCTGCTGGATTTCTTTTCTCTCGAGGCGAGTGAGTATCTCACGCGTCTCGAGTCGCTGGCCACGAAGAAAGGGATGGAACCGTCCGACGCAACGCAATTCGCCGCTGCCGCGCGCGGTCTGCGCGGGAGCGCAACGATGGCAAAGGCGGGCGGGATCGTTCAGATTGCGATGACGGTCGAGCGAATCGCATCGGGCGTGGTCCGGGGTGCGACCCCGTGGGAGCCCGAGCTTCAACGCACTCTCGTTGGCGCGATCGATGACCTGAAGCTGCTCGTCCGGTCGGTGCGGACCTGGGGCCCGGATCAGGACGCGCGCGTCGAGGAGAGCCTGCGCGGCCTCACCCGGTTCGCACCCCCGCGCGAAGAACGCCAGGATGATGTGATCGTACCGATCTCGCAGCTTTTTTTCAACGATGATGGACCGCATATCATCTACGTCGCGCCGAACCCCAAAACCCACTACGAACAGCAGCTTCGCGAGCAGAGTGGCGGCATCGGTCCGGGCACTCTTTCCCCGGAAGTGAAGCGCGTACCGACGCCGTCGCGCGAGGGACCACCGTCGCCAGCCAGGACTCCGCCCCGTGGGCAGGAGCTGCGCGATGTCTTGAATTCGAGCCTCGCGACGATGCGATCGCTCGAGAATCGGCATTCGGGTCCACAGCCACCGGTGTCCGAGCTCGTCCCGATTCAGCAGCTGCTGTATCGCGGCCAAAGCGCGATCGACCGCGCCGCCGAGATTCGTCGCGCGCTCAAGAAGAGCGGAACTCCGCCGACACGCGCGCTCGTGGACGAGCTCGTCGATTTGGTGGAGCTCGCGGCCGCAGAGTAACAGTTGCGACCCGGATGGCGCGCCGCACTCGGAGCAGTGCTGAGCGCCGCGCTAATCTACTGGACGCTCCATGGAATCTCTCCCACTGAAGTAGCGCACAGACTGTCGGAAGCCGATCCGCTCCTCTTCACCGCGTCGATGTTCTGCGCGACGGCGATCTTCGTTCTGCGCGCGCGGAGGTGGGAGACGATTCTGGAACCTGTAACCGGCAAGCTCCCACTCCGCCCGCTCTGGCGCGCGACGGCGATCGGAATGATGGTGAACAACGTGGTGCCGGCCCGCGCCGGCGAGATTGCAAGAGCGTACGCATTGACCAAAGAAGCAGACGTGCCCTTCGCCGCGTCGCTTGCATCTCTTGCCGTTGATCGCTTGTTCGACGCGATCGTGCTCCT